>LNFM01000926.1_pt1 | contig 83957 bp, 75 predicted proteins | sample 596031 | NCBI WGS metagenome assembly LNFM01 (sample SAMN04254537, study PRJNA301005) | activated carbon metagenome | isolation source: dual media filters at the Ann Arbor, Michigan drinking water treatment plant | place: USA: Ann Arbor | reverse complement strand
CCATCCGTCGCGCTGCGCGCGCCACCTTCCCCCTCCGGGGGAAGGTAAGCGAGAGATGCACATGCGATAGCCCTGCGCTTGCGGGGAAAGCAAGGGTGGGTGCGACGGCGGTCTGTTTCATGCTACATCGCCGGTCATGATCGCATTCATCCTGCGGCGGCTCGCCCAAGCGGTCGGCGTCCTGCTGGCCGTGGGCTTCATCGCCTTCTCGCTGTTCACCTATATCGGCGACCCGATCAACGCCATGGTCGGCCAGGACACCTCGATGGAGGATCGTCAGGAACTGCGCCGCAAGCTCGGGTTGGACGACCCCGCGCCGCTGCAATTCGTGCGCTTCATCGGCAACGCCGCCACGGGCCGCTTCGGGCTGAGCTATCGTACCTCCGATCCGGTCGGCAGGCTGATCCTCGAGCGCCTGCCGGCCACGCTGGAACTGTCGCTTTGCGCCGCGATCTTCGCCGTCGGCCTCGGCGTACCGCTGGGAGTCTATACCGGCCTCTATCCGCGACACTGGACGAGCCGGGCGCTGCAGGCGGTGTCGCTGGTCGGCATATCGCTGCCGACATTCCTGATCGGCATCATGCTGATCCTGTTCTTCGCCGTGATCCTCAAAGTGCTGCCCGCGTTCGGCCGCGGCGACACGGTGGAGTTCGGCTGGTGGACCTCGGGCTTCTTCACCTGGTCCGGGATCAAGGCCCTGATCCTGCCGTCGATCACCTTGGGCCTGTTCCAGCTCACCCTGATCATGCGGCTGGTGCGCTCGGAGATGCTTGAGGTGATGCGCACCGACTACATCAAGTTCGCGCGCGCGCGCGGCCTGTCGAACCGCGCCATCAATTTCGGCCACGCGCTCAAGAACACGCTGGTGCCGGTCATCACCATCACCGGCCTGCAGCTCGGCGCCATCATCGCTTTCGCCATCGTCACGGAGACGGTGTTCGCCTGGCCGGGCATGGGGCAACTCTTCGTGCAGTCGGTGCAGTTCGCCGACATCCCCGTCATGGCGGCCTACTTGCTGCTGGTCAGCTTCTTCTTCGTCGTCATCAACATGATCGTCGACCTGCTGTACTTCGTGGTCGATCCTCGGCTGCGCGGCATGGGTGCGGCGGCGGCCGGGAGGCATTGATGGCGCTCGTCGACAGCTTCCGGCGCGCCGCCGACAGCGACATCTGGTTCAGCTTCCGGGCCTCGCCAATGACCATGGTGGCGGCGGCCGTCACCATCTTCATCGTCGCCGCCGCCTTCCTCGCACCGCTGATCGCCCTGCAGAATCCCTTCGATCCGGCCAACCTCAGCCTCAGCGACGCCATGCGTCCGCCGGTATTCTTCGGCGGCGAGTGGAGCTTTCCGATGGGCAGCGACGACCAGGGTCGTGACCTTTATTCGGCGATCCTCTACGGCACGCGCCTGTCGCTCGAGGTCGGCTTCGCCGTCGTCCTCTTCTCGATGATCCTCGGCATCGGCCTGGGCCTGGTCGCGGGATATGTCGGCGGCACGGTCGATGCGGTGATCATGCGCATCGCCGATGTGCAGCTCACCTTTCCGGCGATCCTGATCGCGCTGCTGATCGATGGCGTGGTGCGCGGCATCATCTCGGTCAAGCGCCACGAGGAAATCGCCGTCTTTGTCATCGTCGCGTCGATCTCGCTGGCCTTCTGGGTGCAGTACGCGCGTACCGTGCGCGGCTCGGTGATGGTCGAGCGCAACAAGGAGTACGTGCAGGCCGCGCGCGTCATCGGCCTGCCGCGCTGGCTGATCATGTTCCGCCACGTGCTGCCCAACGTCATGGGGCCGGTGCTGGTGATCGCGACAATCAATCTCGGCCTGGCGATCATCACCGAGGCGACCCTGTCGTTCCTCGGCGTCGGCCTGCCTTCGACGCAGCCGTCGCTGGGCACGCTGATCCGCATCGGCAACGACTACCTGAACTCCGGTGAATGGTGGATCACCATCTTCCCCGGCCTGACGCTCGCGGCCCTCGTGCTCGGCGTGAACCTGCTGGGCGACTGGTTGCGCGACGCCCTCAATCCCAAGCTGCGATGAGGTCGCGCGCATGATCCCCGGTTCGAACCAGGCGCCGTTGCTTGAGGTGCGCAATCTGCGGGTCGAGTTCCCGACGCGGCGCGGCACCCTGGTCGCGGTCGACGATGTCTCGTTCTCGATCTCGCCCGGCGAGGTGCTGGGTGTGGTGGGTGAGTCCGGCGCCGGCAAGTCGCTGACTGGTGCCGCGATTATCGGCCTGCTCGAGCCGCCCGGCCGCATCGCCGGCGGCGAGGTCGTGCTCGAGGGCGAGCGCATCGACAATCTGCCATACGAGCGCATGCGCCGCATCCGTGGCGCGCGCATCGGCGCGATCTTCCAGGATCCGCTGACCAGCCTCAATCCGCTCTACTCGATCGGCCGTCAGCTGGTCGAGACGATCCAGACGCACCTGCCATTGTCGGCCGCCGACGCGCGCAAGCGGGCCATCGACCTCCTGAAGGAGGTCGGTATTCCCGGCGCCGAGACCCGCGTCGATCACTATCCGCACCAGTTCTCCGGCGGCATGCGCCAGCGCGTGGTGATCGCGTTGGCGTTGTGCGCCAATCCGCGTCTGATCGTCGCCGACGAGCCGACGACGGCGCTCGACGTGTCGATCCAGGCGCAGATCATCGCGCTGCTCAAGCGGCTTTGCCGCGAGCACGGCACGGCGGTGATGCTGGTGACGCACGACATGGGCGTGATCGCCGAGACCGCCGATCGCGTCGCCGTCATGTATGCCGGCCGCCTGGCCGAGATCGGGCCGGTGCGCGACGTCGTGAAGAACGCCAGCCATCCCTATACGCGCGGCCTGATGGGCTCGATCCCCAGCCTCGGCGTGCGGACCGACCGGCTGACGCAGATCGACGGCGCCATGCCGCGGCTGACGGCGATCCCCAGGGGCTGCGCCTTCAACCCGCGCTGCCCCGATGCGGGACAGCGCTGCACGGCCGACAGGCCCGATCTGATGCCGGCGGGGGTGACCCGCGCGGCGTGCTGGCTCTACGATTCCGGCGGTGTCGGACCAGCCTTGGCAAGGGAGGCGGCCAATGCCTGATACGGGCGTCGCGGTGAGCCGCCCGCCGGCTTCCGGCGGCAAGCCGCTGGTGCGGCTCTCGGCGCTCACCCGCCATTTCGACGTTTCGCCGCCCTGGTTGGCGCGCGTCTTGGAGCGCAAGCCCCGCGCCATCGTGCAGGCCGTCGCCGGCATCGACATCGAGATCCGCAAGGGCGAGACCTTCTCGCTGGTGGGCGAGTCGGGTTGTGGCAAGTCGACGGTGGCGCGCCTTGTCGTCGGCCTCTATCCGCCGACCCAGGGCTCGATCGAGTTCGACGGCAACGACATGATCGAGAAGCGCGGCCGGACAGAGATGTCGGCGATCCGCCGGCGCATGCAGATGATCTTCCAGGATCCGTTCGCCAGCCTCAATCCGCGCTGGCGCGTGTTCGACATCATCGCCGAGCCGATTCGCGCCTTCAACCTGGCGAGTTCGGCGCAGGACGTCCGTCGGCGCGTCGACGACCTGCTGCGCCAGGTCAAGCTGACGCCGGCCGACGGCACGAAGTATCCGCACGAGTTCTCCGGCGGCCAGCGCCAGCGCATCTCGATCGCCCGCGCGCTGGCCAGCCGGCCGGAATTCCTGGTGTGCGACGAGCCGACATCGGCGCTCGACGTTTCGGTGCAGGCGCAGATCCTCAACCTGATGATGGAACTGCAGCGCGAGTTCGGGTTGACCTATCTGTTCATCAGCCACAACCTCGCGGTCGTCTATCATATCAGCACGCGCGTGGGCGTGATGTACCTCGGCCGGCTGGTCGAGGTCGCCGAGACCGACACGCTGTTCCGGCGGCCCAAGCATCCCTATACGCGCATGCTGCTGGACACGATCCCCGACCTCGACATGACCGGTCGCCAGCGCGCGCCGGTGGCGGGCGAGGTGCCCAGCCCGATCAACCCGCCCTCGGGTTGCGCCTTCCATCCGCGTTGCCCCTTCGCCAACGATCGCTGCAAGCGCGAACGGCCGGCGTCGCTGCCGATCGAGGGCGGCCTGGTGGCCTGCCACGCCATCGAGGAGGGGCGCTTGAAGGTCGAGGATCGCGCCTACGGGCGCGCTTGATCGGTGCCGAATGTCGGGTTGACGGAGCCGAGCGCCGGTCCCATGTCTGTGATAGCCGGGGGTGCAAACCGTCGGCCCGTGTCCAAGGTCGAACGGTACCGCCGCGAGGGTGGTGAGTGTGGCCTGCAGCGGTGATGCACCGGCGTCGACCAGAACGCCAGGAGCCACTGCCATGACCTACAAGACCATCGTCGTGCAGCTCGACGATCGCAAGGAATCGGTGCCGCGAATCCGCCTCGCGCTCGAGCTCGCCCAGGCCTGCCGCGGGCGGCTGATCGGCCTGGCGGTCATGCCGCGCGTTCGCATACCCGCCGGGGTCGACGGCATGGCCTTCAGGGCCGAGGTGCAGACCTTGCAGGAGAACACCAACCGCGAACGCCTGGCCGACGCGCGGCGGCTGTTCGAGGACACAACCAAGGGCGGCGCCGTCGAGGTCGAGTTCCATGGCGTCGTCGCCGACGCCGCCGGTGCGATGAGCCACGAGCTGCGCTATGCCGATATCGGCGTTGTCGGTCAGCGCGATCCGGAGCAGACCATCGGCGACATGTACACCAGCCTGCCGGAATCGGTGGCCATGGAGTCGCATCGGCCGGTGATGGTCGTGCCGCATATCGGCTACAGCAAGCCGGTGGGCCGCAAGATTCTGCTGGCGTGGAACGACAGCACCGAGGCGATCCGCGCGGCGACCGACGCGCTGCCGCTGCTGCAGGCGGCCGAGAAGGTCACGCTGCTGGTCGTCGATGGCCACAAGCGCGATGCCGAAGGGAACGGCCACGATGACCCGCCGGGCAGCAAGGCGGCTGGCTGGCTCGCGCGCCACGGCGTCAATGTCGAGGTGATCAACGACGTGTCGGACGGCACCGATGTTGGCAGCATCATCCTCTCGCGCGTCTCCGACCTCGATATCGACCTGGTGGTGATGGGCATCTACGGCCACTCCAAGCTACGCGAGACGCTGTTCGGCGGCGCCAGCCGCACCATGCTGGGCCATATGACGGTACCGACCCTGATCGCCCACTAGACGGGGACGGGCGGGCGGCGCGATAGTCGTTCCAGTCCTTGTGGACGGGAGGACGTCGCATGGCCTGCGCGCTGAACGAGGCGCAGATTCGCGCCTATGAAGAAGACGGGCTGGTGATCGCCCGCGGTCTGTTCGATGCCGGGGAGGTCGAGCTGCTGCGCGGCGCGATGGAGCATGACCCGTCGGTGCGCGATCACATGCTCGATCGCCTCGACGGCGAGGGCCGCTCGACCCGCATCTCGCTGTGGAACCGCGCCGGCGACAGCGTCTATGGCTTGGCGGCGCGCTGCGATCGCATGATCGACACCGTGACCCGCCTGCTCGGCGGCGAGGTCTACCACTACCAGTCCAAGCTCACCGCCAAGGAGCCGCGCGTCGGCGGCGCCTGGGAGTGGCACCAGGATTACGGCTACTGGTACCACAACGGTTGCCTGCGGCCCGATCTGCTGTCGTGCATGATCGCGCTCGATCGCTCGGATCGCGGCAATGGCTGCCTGCAGATCGTGCGCGGCTCGCACAAGCTGGGCCGCATCGATCACACGCCGCTGACCCAGGGCCAGAACGAGGTCGATCCCAAGCGCATGGCGCACATCCTCGCGCGCTATCCCGTCGAGTATTGCGAGCTCGATCCCGGCGACGTGCTGATCTTCCACAGCAACGCCATCCATCGCAGCGACGCCAACCGCTCGCCCAGCCGGCGCTGGACGCTGCTGATCTGCTACAACCGAGTCGACAACGATACGGTGACCAAGGACGACGACCGCTACTACGTGCCGCTCCAACGTGTCGACGACGACGCCATCCGCCGCGCCGGCCTGAAATTCGCCGATGGCTCCGACCAGGAGCACTTCGCATCGAAACCCTTCGTGCCCAAGGTCACCATCGACGCATGACAAGCGAACCGCTCCACATCCTGCTCGACACACCGCTGCCGGGCATCCGCCGTATCACCTTGAACCGGCCCGAGAAGCGCAACGCGCTCAACAATCGGCTGCGCGCCGAGATCTTCGCCGCGCTCGAGGCGCATGACCGCGACCCAGAGGTCAAGCTCACCATCATCCGCGGCGCGGGCCCGGCCTTCTGCGCCGGCTACGACCTGTCGGCCGACAACCGCGTCGAGCAGCCCTATCACACCGCCGCCGGCCACGGTCAGTGGTCGCGCCACGTCGTCGATGGCTGGTTCCGCGTCTGGGACCTCGCCAAGCCGGTGATCGCGCAGGTCCACGGCTATTGCCTCGCCGGCGGCACCGAGCTCGCGACCTCCTGCGACCTCGTCTACGTCGCCGAGGACGCGCAGATCGGCTATCCGCCGGTGCGCCTGATGAGCCCGCCCGACATGCAGTTCCATCCCTGGCTGATGGGCATGCGCCAGGCGATGGAGTCGATGCTGACCGGCGATTCGCTGAGCGGCGCCGAGGCGGTGGCGCAGGGCTGGGCCAATCGCGCCTTCGCCGCCGCCGATCTCGATGCCGAGGTCCTGAAGATCGCCGAGCGCGTGGCCAAGATCCCCTCGGATATCCAGCAGATCAACAAGCGCTCGGTGCATCGCGCCATGGAGATCATGGGTCTGCGCGCCGCGGTGCGGGCCGGGACCGAGATCCAGGCGCTGTGCTTCCACACCGACTCGAGCAAGGCCTACATGACGCGCTTTCGGCGCGACGGCGAGAGCGTGTCGAAGCTGCTCAGCGAGCGCGATGCGTCCTTCGGCGATTACCGCGAGCGCAAGAAGTAGATCAGAGCGAGACGCCGGCCAGTGTGAGTACGCCGAGCACGGCGAAGAGCAGGCTGGCCGCGAGGCGGAGCGCGCGCAGCGGCAGGCGATCGGCGAGCTTGTGGCCGAGCCAGACGACCGGTGCGTTGGCCAGCATCATGCCGGCGGTGGTGCCGATCACGACCGCGCCCAGCAGATCGAAGCGCGCCGCCAACGCCACGGTGGCGATCTGCGTCTTGTCGCCCATCTCGACCAGGAAGAAGGCGATCGACGTCGTGACGAAGGCCGACCAGCCGCTCGCCGCCTCGCGCGCGGTCGTGCCGTCGTCCTTGTCGGGGATCAAGGTCCAGGCCGCCATGGCGATGAAGGACACGCCCAGCACCCAGCGCTGCCAATCGCCATCCAGTACGTTGCCCAGCAGGTGGCCGACATAGCCGGCGGCGGCGTGGTTCAGCAGGGTCGCGGCGAGGATGCCCAGCGCGATCGGGATCGGCCGGCGCAGGCGGGCCGCCAGCGCCAGAGCGAGGAGCTGGGTCTTGTCGCCGCATTCGGCCAACGCGACGACGGCGGTTGAGACGAGGAAGGCTTCCATGGGCGTGCGGCGTGTAGCACGCCGCCCGTCGCTCAGCCATCGAGAGCTTGCAGCACCGTGCGGTATTCTTCGCAGAACGCCTCGACGGCGGCGTAGAAGCCGTCGTAGTGCTGCGGCTCGAGCACGACCGAGAGGCTGCTGAAGCCGCGCCGCGCGATGTAGTAGCCGCGGCCGAACATCGAGAGCTGGAACAGGGCGCGCGCTTCGATCGGCGTCTTGCCCGCGTCGGCGGGGCGACGCAACGGCGTGCGCTGGAAGTGCACGACGTTGATCGAGCCCATGCCGCTGCACAGCAGCGGCACGCCGGCCTTGGCGCCGATGGCGTTGAGCCGGGCGCGGAAGGCATCGCCCTGGGCGCTGAGCTCGATCGACTTCTCGGGCGTGTAGATCTTGGTCAGGCCGGCGACGCCGGCGGCCATGGTCAGCACGTTGTTGTTGAAGGTGCCGGCATGCGGCCAGGCGTCGGCCTGGCGCGGATCGTAGCGCCGCATGATGTCGCCGCGGCCGCCGAAGGCGCCGAACGACATGCCGCCGCCGATATACTTGCCCAGGGTCGTCATGTCGGGCGTGATGCCGTGCTTGAGCTGCAATCCACCCGGCGACAGGCGCGAGGTCATCACCTCGTCGAAGACCAGCACGATGCCATGCGCCGTGGCTTCCGCGCGCAGCATCTTCAGATACTCGACATCGGCGGGGATGCCGGAGTTGCCGATCATCGGCTCGACGATGATGGCCGCCAGCTCGGCGGCGTTCTGCTTGATCAGCGCGCGTGTGCCGTCGATGTCGTTGTAGGGCGCCAGCACGAAGGGGTAGGGCGCGTTGATCGGCGCCGGAGAGCCGGCGCCGAAATAGAGCACGCCGCCGTGATAGCCGCCGGAGATGCCCAGCACCTTCTGCCGGCCGGTGAAGGCGCGCGCGGTGCCCAGCGCCATGATGTTGCCCTCGGTGCCGGAGTTGGTGAAGCGCACCAGCTCGATCGAGGGGAAGCGCTCGCATACCAGCCGCGACAGCTCGGCCTCGTTGACGTTGGGTCCGCCGAACGACACGCCCTTGTCGAGCGTCTCGTGCAGCACCTTCATGATCACCGGATGCGAGTGGCCGTAGAGGCCGGCGGTGTACTCGCCGAGGAAGTCGATATAGCGGTTGTTGTCGATGTCGATCAGCGCCGGCCCCTCGCCACGGTCGATGACCGAGGGGAAGGGGCCGTAGAAAAGCACCGTACGCGTGTTGCCGCCGGGCATCGACTTGCCCGCGCGCTCGGCCTGCGCCTGGCTTTTCGGTCGCGCCGCGACGTACTCGCGCTCGACCTCGGCCAGCGCCGAAGCCAGATCGATATTGACGCGACTCGCGCCGTCCATGTCCGTCTCCACCCTTACTTGGGAATCACGCCGTCCTTGGCGTTGGCGCGCGCCAGCGCCGGGCGCGCCGCCAGACGCGCCAAGTAGTCGTCGACGACCTTGCCCTTGGGCATCATCTGCCGCATCCACATGCCGGTGCTGCCGATCAGCGCATCGACGGCCGAGAAGCGCTCGCCCAGCAGGTACGGCCCGGTCTCGAGCGCCGCGAGGATGCGCGCATCGACCTCCTCGCGGCCGCGGAAGGTCCGGCGCAGTGCTTGGTTATCCAACAGCCCGCCGAACTCCATGTGTATGACCATCTCGATCACGCCAGCGTTGTAGGCGAGCCACGACAGGTAGGGGCCGCGCAACGGATCGCCGACCACCGGCCCGATGCCCTTGGCCGGAAACTTGTCGGTCAGATACAGGCAGACCGCCGCCGACTCCGTGACCAGCGCGCCGTCATCGACGATCGCCGGCACCTTCTTGTCGGGATGCGGATTGGACGGATCGGCTTTGCCCGAGCCGTCCATGCGCGGGATGTCGACGATCTTCAGCTCGTACGGCGCCTCGAGCTCCTCCAGCAGCCAGACGATGCGGGAGGAGCGCGATTGCGGTGCGTGGTAGAGCGTCAGCATCGTCAGGCCGCGAGCTTGCTGAGGTACTGCTGGACGAAGTCGCACTTCACCTCGGCGATATAGGCGTCGGTGAGCCGCTTGGTGATCGGCCCCGGCACCTTGCCGTCGGCGACCTTCTCGCCGTTGAAGGTCCGCACCGGCAGGATGCAGAGCGAGGTCGAGGTCAGGAACATCTCCTCGGCATTGGCGGCGTCGAACATGTCGATGTCGGCCTGCTCGTAGCGGATGCCCAGCTTCTTGGCCATGTCCATGGTCATCTGCCTGCTGACGCCCGGCAGCACGTAGCGCTCGCTGGGGGTCAGCAGCATGCCGTCGCGCACGATGAAGATGTTGCTGCCCAGCCCCTCGGCGAGATTGCCGTGCTCGTCGAGCAGGATCGCCCAGGCGTCGGGGTTCATCGCCTTCACCGGCTTCTCGGCGACGATCATGTTCAGGTAGTTGTGCGTCTTGGCGCGCGGGCTGAGCATGGTCGGCGACGTCCGGCGCATCGCCGTGGTCATGACGTCGGCGCCGTCACGGAAGTATTTCGCGCGCTTGGCGAGCGGCAGTGGCAGGACCTCGATCACCACGTTGGGGCCGGTGTGGTCCCAGCCCTCGTCGCCGATCGCGTCGACACCGCGGCTTACCCGCTGGCCGACCCAGAAGTCGCCGTCCTTTTCACGCAGGTGCGCGTTGCGCTCGACGATCTCCTCGCTCAGCGCCACCATCTCTTTCGGCGCCATGCCGGGATCGATGTGCAGGTAGCGCAGCGAGCGATAGAAGCGGTCGATGTGCTCCTTGATGCGGAAGATGCGGCCGTCGAAGGTGCGCGTCATATCGAAGGCGCCGTCGCCGTACTTCCAGCTGCGGTCGCGGAACGGGATCACCACCTGGCCCTCTGGCATCCACTGCCCGTTGAACCAGGCGACGCGGGAATTGGACAGCGCGGTCATGGGTCCTCTCGCTTTCGGCTTCGGGATGCGCCACGCTAACGGAAATCGCCGGGAGGTGCCATGCGGGACTATCAGGGGTCCATCGCGCTCTACGAGGAGTCGCGCCGCCATATGGCCGGCGGTGTCAGTAGCAATGTGCGCTACGCCAGCGTGCCGGTACCGCTGTTCTTCGCCCGCGGCGAGGGCGCCCGGCTGTATGACGTCGATGGCAACGTGCATATCGACTATGTGCTGGGCAATGGGCCCGCGATCCTCGGCCACGCGCCGCCCGAGGTGATCAAGGCGGTGGCCGACAGCCTGGCCGACGGCCAGGTCTTCGCCGCCCAGCATCGCCGCGAGACCGCGCTGGCCCAGCGGCTCTGCGGCCTGCTGCCCGGCGCCGAGCCGGTGCGCTTCTGCACGTCGGGCACCGAGGCGGCGATGATGGCGCTGCGTATAGCGCGCGCCTTCACCGGCCGGCGCAAAATCGTGAAGTTCGAGGGCCACTATCACGGCTGGACCGACCAGACCTATATCAGCGTGCGGCCGACCGGCAACGAAGCCGGCCCGGCCGACGCGCCGGTGCCGGTGGCGGAGTCGCCGGGCACCGCGCCGGGTTCGCTCGACGACGTGATCGTGCGCGGCTGGAACGACCTTCAGGGGCTGGAGGCGCTGTTCGCCAAGGAAGGCGCCGAGATCGCCGGCGTGATCATGGAGCCGGTCATGGTCAATGGCGGCGCGATCCTGGCGCAAGCCGGCTATCTGCAGGGTGTCGCCGATCTCTGTCGCCGGCACGGCGCGCTGTTCATCTGCGACGAGGTGATCACCGGCTTTCGCGCCGGGCTGACAGGCGCGCAGGGCCGGCTCGGCTTCACCGCCGATCTGTCGATCTACGCCAAGGCGGTCGCCGCTGGTTTTCCGCTGGCGATGGTCACCGGCCGGCGCGATGTGATGGAGATCCTGCAGACGCGCGGCGTCATGCATGGCGGCACGTACAACGGCAACGTCCAGAGCATGGCCGCGGCGCTGGCTGCGCTCGACGTGCTGGAGCGCGACGGCGGCGCGGTCTATGCCGCGATGGAGAAGCGCGGCGTGCGCCTGATGCGCGAGCTCGAGGCGCTGGGCAAGCGTCATGGCCTGCCGATCCTGGCGCAGGGCCTGCCGACCATCTTCCAGACCTTCATCACCACGGGGCCGCCGCCGCGCAACTTCCGCGAAGCCGCCGCCACCGATCGCGACCGCGCCATGGCGCTCAGCCGCGCGCTGCAGGACGAGGGCGTGCGGGTCAACCTGCGCTGCTCCTGGTTCCTCTCCGCCGCGCACGACGACGCTACCATCGACGAGACCCTGGCCGCCGCGGATCGCGCCATGGCGCGGGTGGCGGCGGGCTAATTGACCTACCTTCCCCTGGAGGGGGAAGGAAGACAGCAAGCACCAAGGAGGAGTCCCCATGAACCTGCCCAAGCGTGTGCGACTGGTCGAGGTCGGTCCCCGCGACGGCCTGCAGAACGAGGCCAAGCCGGTGCCGGTCGACGTCAAGGTCGAGCTGATCGACCGCCTGACCGCGGCGGGCCACACCACGGTCGAGGCCGGCAGCTTCGTGTCGCCGAAGTGGGTGCCGCAGATGGCCAGTACCGATGAGGTGATGGCCAAGATCAAGCGCAAGCCGGGCGTGTCCTATCCCGTGCTGGTGCCTAACAAGCTCGGCATGAACGGCGCCATCGAGTCGAAATGCGAGGAAGTCGCGGTCTTCACTGCCGCGTCCGAGGCGTTCTGCAAGGCCAACACCAACTGCACCATCGACGAGAGCTTCGAGCGCTTCGCGCCGGTGATCGAAGCGGCCCAGCGCCACAATATCCGGGTCCGTGGCTACGTCTCGGTCGTCGCCGGCTGTCCATACTCTGGCGACGTCGATCCCAAGATCGTCGCCGATGTCTCGGAGCGGCTGTTCAGGATGGGCTGCTACGAGGTGTCGCTGGGCGATTCCATCGGCGTCGGCACGCCGGCGAAATGCGTGGCGATGATCGACGCCGTGGCCGAGCGCATGCCGCGCGAGAAGATCGCCGCGCACTTCCACGACACCTACGGCCAGTCGCTGGCCAATATCCTGGCGGTGATGGAACGCGGCATCACCGTGTTCGACACCGCCGTCGGCGGGCTGGGCGGCTGTCCCTACGCCAAGGGCGCGTCGGGCAATGTCGGGACCGAGGACGTGCTCTACCTGCTGAACGGATTGGGGATCGAGCACGGCGTCGACCTCGACGCCATCGCCGCCACCGGCCGCTTCATCTGTGAAGCGCTGGGGCGTCAGCCGGCATCGAAGGTGGCGCAAGCGCTGAAGGCCAAGCTGGCGGCGTAGGCGCTTCGCCCGGGTCGGGCGAGGGGCTTTGCAATGGTTTGCTATGGTTGAGCGGTGTTGCTGCGCCGGCACGCCCTCATCCGTCGCCCCAGCGTCGACGGGAGACGGGAACGGCGGATATCGGCGTCTGGCGCGCTTGCTGACACGCTGGAATTGGCACCAGTCGACGATCTCGACGTATTCCTGACCCTCGACCTCGTAGACATGCACCAATCTGCGCGCCGCCAGCTCGTCGATCATCGCGCGCACGCTATCGTTTTCTATGGTGTCGCCTGGAAACACCTGCATCCTGATGGTGCGCGGCCTCAGGGGCCGGACGCTGAAATCGTCGGCGAAGCTCCAGATGCCGATGAACAGGAGGCGGGTCATCGCTGCGCAGTCGATGACGGCCTCCCAGGTCCAGATGTCTGACGGGATGACACGGTCGCGGGCCATGAGGCGGACTCCGGTTGGAAAAAGCTGCCACCGGTGTACCGCCCGGAAACAATCTCTTCCATTTCCGCAGCTACGCGCGCGCAATGGGCGGGAAAATCTGCTGCGGCCGTAGCGAAAGTTCCGCCCCCGCAGGGTCGTATTGCCTCGATGGCCGATCCCAGATGCGGAGTGCGCGGGTCCGATCAGCGACCATCTTGCTACGATCACGCTGGGACGATTACGGCGCGACCACGAGAGTGCCCATGAAGATCGCCTGAGCCCAGCCCCTCACTGCGGGGCGCCGATACGGATATCGCTTTGTTCGCGCGTCGGATTCCGAACCTGCGCGCGAACGTGCGAGGCGCTATGCGCCACCACCGCCGGGCGACGGTCATGTCACTTGATGACGTTGCGGACGCCGGGCGTGCGGCTACCGCTGAAGGGCGGGGCGGTGCTGTACCGCTCGGACTTGGCTGGAACGACGCCGGCCTCTACCAGCAGTGGCCAAATCCAGTCGGCGACCGCGACGGCTGCCTTCTTGTCGGCGATGATGTCGGTCGTCGCGCTCATCCCCACCGGCAGTTTCTGCCGGTCATCCACACCACCCCCGAACGCCCGGGTGACAGCCGCGCCAGTGTAGTTGCCTTTCGTGCCTTCGTCGTTCGCCGCGTCGTACCAAGTCCCGCCGATGGCGCCATGCGATCCTGGGAACATCTTCTTCTTGAAGTCCGTCGACCTGGATTCGGGATAGAGGCCGACGTTGCCGAAGAAGTAGCGCGAGCCTGTCCTCGCGTCCCTGTATGCGTGGAAGCACTTCACCACGTTGCCCGGGACCTTCTCGGGAATGTCGATATCGCCCTGTCGGGCCACGGCGTCGAACAGGACCAGGATGTCGATCGGCTTCTTCCAGCGCTTGGCGATCTCCATGCAGTATGCGGCGCCGCGACTGTAGCCGACGAGGATGATCGGGGCGTTGTGCGCGCCGTTGACCAGCGCCTGGTAGGCGCCGGCGATGATCGTGCTGCCATCCATGCCGGTATTGCCCGGGCCGATGAAGTAGCTCGCCGGCCGATGGGTGGTGGAGTGCAGGATACGCCGCACGAATGTGCGACGCAGGTCAAGATCGCCCCAGCCCTGGGAGCCGGTGCCCTCGATGCCGATGATCATGCGGAACTCCGTCGCGAAGCCACGACGATCGCCGGAGCGGATGCGCGGCGGCACGAAGGGCGTCACGCCAACTCTATCCGCCGCGCGCCGCTTCTCTTACCGAAGATATTTCATTGTCGATGCCAAATTGGAATACAGGGTTTGTCGGTCACGGCCTCACGATTCGCACCCTGGCCGAGGCGCTGCGGCCCTCGGAATCGATCACCGTGATCTGGGTCACGCCGGGGCCGTCGGGTCGCCAGGTCTGATCCTTGGCGAAACGGTCGATCGGCAGGGGCTTGCCGTCGATCAGCCAGCGCAATTGGCCCGAGCCGCCATCAGCTTGCAGCGGCACGATCGCGTCGTCGGCGCCGAGGTCGATCACCGCTGATGACGGCGGGTAGAGGATGCGCGGCGGCTTGCTCATCGGCGTAGAGATCGTACCCGTGGCGGGTCGGGTCGGCGGCGCCGTGGCGGCCGTCATGCGCGCGGCGGAACCTTGGAAGCGGCGCAGCGCCGGCGGCAGATCGGCGTTGCGCGCCACCAGCAGGGTATCGGCCGGCGGCTGCGGGCGCGTCGCCAGCTCGCCGGGCAGGCGGTCGAACATCTTCAGCAGGATCGGCAGCGCGGTCTCGCGACCGAAGGCGCCGGGACGCGGCGTGCCGTCGGGCTGGCCGACCCAGACGACGACGGTGTAGGCGCCGCTATATCCGGCCGCCCAGGCATCGCGGAAGCCATAGGACGTGCCGGTCTTGAAGGCGATCTGTCGGCTGCCGGTGCGGCGGCCGTCATAGGAACGCGGCAGCGAGGCCCAGCCGTCGGGCATCGGCGCGTTGGCCAGCGCGTCGGTGATCTGCCACGCCGCGGCGGCGCCGATCAGGCGCATGCTGGGCGTGTCTTGCTCGTCAGCGATCAGACGCGGCTTCACCACGACGCCGTCGTTCGCCAGGCCGGCGTAAAGCGTCGCCAGCTCCAGCGGCGAGAGCGCCACACCACCCAGGCCGATCGCCAGCGACCCACCGAGATCGCCGGTCCTCGGCAAAGCGGGCGACACGCCGGCCTGGCGCAGCATCGCCAGGAAGCGCTGGGCACCGATGCGCTCGAGCATGGCGACGGCGGGCACGTTGAGCGACTGCTGCAGGGCATGGCGCACGCTCACCGTACCCTGGTGCCCACGGTCGAAGTTGCGCGGCATCCACTCGCCGAAGCGCAGCGGCACGTCGTCGATCAAGGTATCGGGATGGGCGACGCGATCGTCGAAGGCGACGCCGTAGATCAGCGGCTTGAGCGTCGAGCCGGGCGAGCGGCGCGCGCGCACGAGATCGACCTGGCCCTGGCGGCCAAAGAAGCCGCCGCCATGCCAGGCGGCGATGCTGTGGCGCTTGTTGTCGATGATGACGATGGCGATGTCGGCGCCGTCGCCCAGCCGCGCGCGCTCATCTGCGGCTAGGCGTGTGGCGGAGTCCTGGATCTCGCGGCGCAAGGTGGTGATAACGATGGCGCCTTTGGATGAGCGCGCGGCGAGGTACTGGGCCACGTGCGGCGCCACGAAGGGCATCGCCAGCCGGCGATCGGGCGCTGCGGCCTGCGTTGCCTGATGCGCCACGGAGGCCGGGATCACGCCGCGCTCCAGCGCGCGGGCCAGCACCACGTTGCGCGCAGACTGGGCGAGGGCGGGGCGCCGATCCGGCCGGCGGCGTTCGGGCGACTGCGGCAGAGCCACCAGCAAGGCGGCCTCGGCGGCGGTCAGCCGCTTGGGCTCCTTGCCGAAGTAAGAGAGCGAAGCGGCGCGCACGCCCTCGATGTTGCCGCCGAAGGGCGCCAAGGTGAGGTAGATCGAGAGGATCTCGGCCTTGGAGTAGCGCCACTCCAGCTGTAGCGCCCGCGCGCTCTGGCGCAGCTTGGCGCCCAAGGTGCGGCGCGGGCCGCGATCCTGCTCGAGCAGCCGGGCGGCCTGCATCGAGAGCGTCGAGGCGCCTGAAATGATTCGGCGATGGCTGATCCATTGCTCGGTGGCGCGCAGCATGGCGATGGGGTCGACGCCGGTGTGGCTGTCGAAGCGCTTGTCCTCGTAGGACTTCAGCAGGGAAAGGTAGAGCGGGTCGACATCGTCGACCGTGGCCTTCAGCCGCCACTTGCCGTCGGCGGTGGTGAAGGCGCGCAGCAGGCGACCGTCGGCATCGCGCACCTCGAGCGAGCGGGCTTCATAGCGCGACAGGTCGGGCGGGAAGACGCGGTCGAGCGTGAGCAGCGAGGCGGCGGTGGCGAGACCACCAAGCGTGACCGCGATCGCTGAGCGGCGGAGGAAGCGTCGCAATTTCCCTTCCCCCGGAGGGGGAAGGTGGCGCGCGTCAGCGCGACGGAAGGGGGATGTTGAAGACGAATGCATGAGTCCGTCTTCGGCATCCCCCATCCGCCCTTCGGGCACCTTCCCCCTCCGGGGGAAGGTATTCAGCCAGTTACGCACGATCTTACCGGCTGAGGATCGTCACGCGTTGGGCACTCGTGCGGGCGAAGATCTCGGGGTTGTACATGTCCTCGATCTGCGTGGCCGGCAGCACGTAGCTGCCCGGTGTCACCGCGCGTACCACGTAGGCCAAGCGCATCAAGCGGCCGCGCTTGGGCGACTCGTCCTGCCACCACGGGCGCCAGCCGGCCGGCCAGTCGCGCGAACCGAACTCGAAGGCGGCGAAGAAGCGATCGTCGCGCGCCTCGGTCGAGGACGGCTTGCCCAGCCGCGCCATCCACTTGTACTCCTCGGTCAGCACGCTCTCGATCTCGAAGCCCGCCGGCAGCAGATCGAGCAGCGCCATCTCGTGGTAGGTCTGCGTCGTCGAGGTGATGTCGATCATCACCACGACCCTGTCGTTCTGGCGCACGCGCGACAGGTCGGCCATGCCGCCGCTGAGCGTGCGGAACTCACGCTCGATGATCACGCCCTTGCTGTCGGCCGGCAGCGGCTGCGCCGGCACGCCGCGTGCCGAGACCATGGCCCAGGCATTGCCCGGTGCCACGTTCTTGATCACGAAGCCGCGCGCCAGCGCGTCGCGGTCTAGGTTGTAGGCGACAGCGGTACCGGCTTGCGGCTTGACCTCCTTGCCGTCGACGATCAGGTCGAGCGGGCTGGAGCCCTGCAGCTCGGTGGCGCTGGCCAGCAGCATCCAGGCCTTCTCCTGCGTCGTCGTGCGGCGCACATCGACACGGCTCTGCGCGGCGAGCTGCATCGACAGGCGCTGTGCGGCGGCGCGCTGGCCGATCTCCGGCGCCAGCGCCACCAGGGCTGCGATGTCGCGCAGCGCCGTGCCGTAGTAGTCGTGGTCCGGCGCCGTGCCGACCTTCTCGAGCGCGACGCGGAACGCCGCCTCGGCGCGACCGCGTTCGCCGACCAGCGACAGGGCGGCGGCGAGATGGGCGTGCGACAGCGCGCCGGTCATCTTGTCGGACGACGTATCCTGGAAGTAGCGCACGCGGCCGGCGTCGGAGATGCCGGCGCGGCCCAGCAGGTACCAGGCATAGGCCTGGGCGTTGGGCGCCATCTGCGGCGCGTAGCGCTGCACCCACTGCAACGAGCGACGCAGCTGCGCTTCGGGCACGACATAGTTCTTGTCCCGGGCGCGCAGCAGGAAGTCGACGCTGTAGATCTGCAGCCACTGGTCGGCCGGCCCGCTATAGACGCTCCACATGCCGAAGCCGCCATCGAAGGTCTGACGGTCGAGCACGCTGTAGACCGCCTCCTGGATGCGGCGCGGAATGGCGCGGTCCTCCTTCACGCCGCCGAGATAGGCGACGTCGTTGAAGTAGAGCAGCGGCAGGGCGCGGCTGGTGGTCTGCTCGAGGCAGCCATAGGGGTAGCGGTCGAGCGACTGCAGCAGGGCGGCGACGTCGAAGGTCCGCGTGCTCGACAGCGCCACCGACGCCATCGCCGTGCCCGGCAGGAAGCCGGACAGCAGCTCGCGATCGATGCGCAGCTCGTTGCCCGATGCGATCTGCTCCATCGACTGGCGCGTGATCGGCGCCTGCGGCGCGCGGGTCTCGATGTCCCAGGTGCGGCTCACCGAGAAATTGCCCGGGCCGGTGATCGCCATGGTGACCGAGCCGAGGCCGACCACGTCGCCGGCGACCGGCACCACGTACTGCTCGCGGCGACCGGCAGGCAGCGTCACGACTCGCGTGTCGTCGCCGGTGAGGATCACCGAGCCCGTGGTCGTGACCTTGACCGTATAGTCGCCGGCCTGGCCCTCGACGTTGTGCAGCGAGATCGTCGCCTGGCTACGGTCTCCCGGTGCCAGGAAGCGCGGCAGCACGAGGTCGCTGGTCAACGCGTCGCGCACGAACATGCGGCCTTCGGCGGCGCCGACGCGGGTCTTGTCGTAAGCGACGGCCATCAGGCGTAGCTGACCGCTGAAATCAGGCACGTCGAACTTGATCTGCGCGGTGCCGTCGGCGCCAAGCTTGACGATGCCCGAGAACAGCGAGACCACCTTGATCGGCACGACGTCGAGCCCGACGCCGCCCGCGGCGTCGCCGCCCTCGCGCAGCCGGCCGACGCCGTCGGCCTTGTCGTCGAGCAACTTGCCGTAGTCGTCGCGCATGAAGATGCCCAGCATGCGCTTGCCGAAATAATGCTCGACCGGCTTGGGCGAGCGGAAACGCGTGAGCTGCAGGATGCCTTCGTCGACGGCGGCGAGGGTGACGTAGACCTCACTCGTGCCGGCATTGGCCACCTTGACCGGCAGCGTGATCGAGGTACGGGGACGGATGCGTTCCGGCGCGTCGATCGCGACCTGCAGCGAGCGAGTCGCCGGGTCGATGCCCAGCCAGGCCAGGCCGACGGCACGCACCGGCGCGCGCTCGGCGCGGTTCAGCGGTCGATAGGCGGTGACCAGCGCATAGGCGCCGGCACCCCAATCGCCTGACACGGGAACCTCAACGGTCGTGCCCGCGGCAGAGACCCGGATCAGGCGCGACTCGACGATGCGGTCGTTGGCGACGACCAGCAGCGCCTCACCGTCGAACGGCGCTTCGACGCGCAGCTTGGCGACATCGCCGGCGACGTAGGCCGTCTTGTCGGCGGTGACGGCGGCGGTGTCCGGGGTCTCCTTCTTGGCGACCTCGGCGCCCCAACCGGCGTAGAAGCGATAGACCGTGCGGTTCTCGCCATTGGTGAGGATCAAACGATAGCCGCCCCAGTTCACCGGATGGCGGATCGTGCCGGCCTTGCCGGCCTCGGTGTCGAGCGTGCCCTGGGCGACGACGGCGTCGGTCACGTATTCGCGCCAGCGCCAGGTGTTGTCGTCGCGGTACCACTGGAAGCGGCGGTTCTCCTTCACCAGGCGCCACTCCAGCCCCTTGGTGCCGACGCGGGCGCCGTCGGGATCCAGCGCGATGATCTCGAACGCCGCGTCGCGGCCTTCCTCGGCACTGGCGCCGGTGAACAGCGGCTTCACACCGATATAGAGGTTGCGCAGTCGGACCGGGATGGTGAGCTGGTCGCCGGTGGCACGGCCGCCGGGCTCGAGCACCGACACCTTCAGCTCGCCCGTCAGCGGCGCCATCGGCACCTCCTTCAGACTCACCGTGGTGCGGACCTGCGAACGGCCGCGCTCGTCCATGTTGGCGAGCTCGAGCTTCTCCAATTCAGGACTGATGCGCTCGTCGACGTCGCCGAAGCGGAAACCCACTTCCTTGGGGAAGGGGTTGGGATCGGCCTTGACCGTCAGCTCGGCCTCGCCTTCGAGGCCGGCGGCCGGCGCGCCATAGAGGAAGTCGGCCTGCACATCGACCTGGAAGGCGGTCGCGGCTTTCAGCACCGTGGCGCGGGTCGAGATCTGCACCTTGAGCTTCTGCGGGATGAAGTCCTCGACGCTGAACTCGACGCGGCTGACCGGCTCGGCCTTGGGATCGAGATAGGCCGCGACCGACCACTTGCCGCGCCGGGCGGTGCGGGTCAGCTCGACCGGGAAGTGCAGGCCGCCGGCGGCCTGCGCCTGCAGCGCCTGGCGGCGGAACTCCACGCCGTCGGGACGGCGCACGATCATGGTCACCGGTACGCCCTCGACGGCGTTGCCGGCGCGATCGCGCAGCAGGGTCATGACGTTGACCGTCTCGCCCGGGCGATAGATGCCGCGATCGGTGTAGATGAATCCGTCGACCGGACCGGGTGTGACGCGGCCTTCGACGCCGCGATCGGAGAAGTCGAAGGCGGCCTTGGTCAGGTCGAGGTGGTTGAAGTCCGAACGCGCCTTGTCGAAGGCCATCAGCGAGATCGGCTCGATGGCGCCCGCGCCGGCCAGCAGGCCACCGGGGAACACGACCTTGCCCGAGGCGTCGGTGGTCAGACGGGCCAGCTCGTCGTTGTTGCGCGCGATCAGCGAAAGCTCGATGCCGGCCAACGGCTGGGCGGTGTGCAGCGAGCGCACGAAGACCGTGAGTCCGTCGCGGGCGCTGAAGCTGGTGATGCCGATATCCGAGTCGAACAGCCACTGGGCGGCGAAGCGCTGCTCGTAGCGCTCCTCGTTTTCGTCGGACAGCAGGTGTTCGAGCGTGCCGTCGGCGGCGTTCCAGGCGACCACGACATAGGCGCCCGGCTTCCAGTCCTTGACCATCTCGCGGATCGGGATCGCGGTGGTGACGGCGGTGTTCTGGACGTTGCGCACCTCCATGCTGCCTGTCCACATCAGCGCGCCCTGTGATTCGCGGAAGGTCCTGAGATTCCAGGGTGTCATCACTTTGCGGTCGGTGGCCGCGTCCTCGTCGTCGGACGACTCCGAGAACGCGCTCTTGCTCAGGCGTGGCAGCAAGCGCTCGCCGATACGGTAGAGCGCGACGTTGACCTTGGAGACGTTGACCGTGGTGACCGGCAGGCCGGCGGTCGACTGGCGCGGCAGGATGTGGCCCTTGCCGGCGAAGGAGACGACGGGCGGACGCTCGCCGAAGGCGACGTCGACCTTGTCCTCGGCGAGGATCTTGTTGCCATTGGCGGCGGGCAGGCCGGCCTTGATGGTGACGGCGTAGTCGACGCCGTAGGACAGGCCGCCGATGCAGATGCGTTCGCGGGTGACGGTGATCGCCGCCTTGGTCTCGGGCTCGATGGCGACGAAGTCGGCGTACTTCACCCGGGCGGTATCGTCGAGCGCCTGGCTGAAATGCAGGCAGGCCTCGGGCGCGCCGCGATCGGCGGTGATCGTGGTGCGGACATGGCTGAAGGGCGCCGGCGCTGGCGGTGTGGCGGGCGACTTGGGTGCGGCTTGCTGCGGCGCGGGCGCCGGCGCCGGGGTCGGAGCGGGCGGGGTCGCGGCCGGTGGCGCGGGCGGCTTGGGCGCGGCCTGTTGCTGTGGCGGCTGGGCCGGTGCGGGAGCCGGCGCAGGCGTCGGCGCTGGAGCTGGCGCCGCGATCGTCGGCGGCGCCGCGGGGCGATCGAGTGGTGGCTTCTCGTTGCCGATGGTGTAACCGAGCACGCCGGCTCCCAACGCGACGGCGGCGAATAGGGCGACGAGGGTGGTGCGGTTCATGATGTCACCTGACAAACGCGCTCACGCCGCCGGCCGATCTGCCGGCGGTCGCGAGGTAGTGGAAAACGCGAAAAAGGGGTTGGGCCGTCGGACAAGCCGACGCTCGGTCGCGCGTACATGGACGCTTGCATGACCCTGCCCATCGAGTGCGATTCGACCCGACGTGAGCCGATCCCGCAACACCTTAACTGGGTATGATCGGAAAATGTTTGAATTGTGTTGCGGTCGCGCAAACGGTGATGAATCTGGCCGATCATGGCTTTGCATCTGATCAAGCTCGCCGTCGGCGTCAGCGATCTCGCCCATCTCAAGACCTTGCAGGCGGCGCGCCGCAAGCAGCGCGGCATGGCCGCACGCACGCCGCACTGGGTCTTCACGCGCAACACACCCAAGCGCGCGGCAGACCTGCTCGATGGCGGCTCGCTGTACTGGATCATCAAGGGAGTCATGCGTTGCAGGCAGCAACTCGTCGGCTTCGAGGACGACGTCGACGACGAGGGCCGCAAATACTGCCGCATCAAGGTCAAGCGCACCATCGTGCCGACCGCGCCGGTGGCCTTCAAAGCCTTCCAGGGCTGGCGCTACATGGAGGACGAGCGCGCGCCGCCCGACCTCTCTCGTGGCGACACTGCGGACATGCCGGCGGACATGGCCGCCGAACTGAAGCGGCTCGGGCTGCTGTGAGGCGCGGCGAGGCGCTCCTCTTCCTCGCGGCCGTGCTGCTGGCCGGCCTGGCCGGCGGCCTCTATCTGCGTCCGCCCTTCGACGACGAGATCCATACCCTGCTGGCGATCGAGGAACTCGGCGTCTGGCGGATCATCGTCACCGGCTTCGACGGCGGCGACATTCATCCGCCGTTGTCCACAGCCCTGTTCGCGGCGATGTCGGCGTTCGGCCTGGGGCCGCCGGCCCTGCGCGTCGTCGCCATGCTGTTCTCGGCGCTGGCCTTCCTCGCCGTGCTCGATGTCGTGCTGCGCAATACCCAGGACGCAGATTCCAACCTCATGCTGAGGAGGCCGCGCAGCGGCCGTCTCGAAGCATGGGCAACGGGCACCGAGGGTGCAGCCCACCCTTCGAGACGCGCCCGTTGGGTGCTCCTCAGGGTGAGATCGGAGCCATTTGAGACAGCCCTGCGGAACGGACGCCTGGCGACGATCGTTCTCTTCGCCGCCTGTCCGCTGCTGTTCGGCGTCGGCGACAGTTTGCGCTGGTATCCGTTGTTCGCGCTGCTGACGGCGCTGTTCCTGCGCCGTGTGCTGCTCGACGGCGGGCCATCAGTCGGCGCCGGCGTGCTGCTGGGCCTGGCCGGCATGACCAGCTTCCTCGCGGTGGTGCCGGCCGCCGCCTTCGGCCTGCATCGCTATGTCCTCAACCGCCGCTTCGCCGTGCGCGAAGATGGCGCCTTCCTTGTCATCGTCGCGGTCATGGCGGTGCCCAGCGCCTGGGCGTTGCTGCGCGTGTCCGAGGCGATCCCCGGGCTGCGCGATGCCGGCCCGGTTGGTTCGCTGCTGTCGCTGGGCTACGGCTTCTTCGCCGGCGGACGGCTGGGTCCGTCCTGGGTCGCCGCCGTCGCGCCCTATGGCGTGGTCATGGCGGGCGCGATCTGGCTGATCGCGCGGCGCTGGCGGCAGGCGCCCGATCTGGCGATCGTGGCGCTGCTGATGGCGGCGCTGGCGGCGATCGCGCTGCTCGCGATCGGCAATTCCCAGCCGCGCAGCCTGCTGTTCGTGGCGCCGTGGCTTTGCGCGCTGCTGGCGCTGGCGCCGGCGGCGCTCGGGCGGCTGGAGCCCGTCGGGCGCTGGCTGGTGCTCATGGCGGCGGTGGTGCCGACGCTCTTTGTGCTGCTCACGCTGCGCGGCACCGAGCACCCGTTCAAGCGCAACCTCGTGATTCCCTATGACGCGGCGATCGACTGGACTCTGGAGCGCGTCCCGGCCGGCGCGGTGGTCTATGTCTCCGAGCCGGTGCTCGAGTACACGCTGCGCGAGCGCGGCCTGTGCGTCATCGGCCGTACGCGGGTGGACAAGGGCTGCGAGCCGGCCGGCCGGCCGGTGGTGGTGGTGCGCGACCAGACCTTCGGGCGCATCGACTATCTGGTCGAGGGCGCGGCGCGCGCGACGGCGGGGCGGACCTCGATCGCCGCGCAAACCTTCGGCATCGACCGCGACGCCGGGCTGAAGAACCGATTGACCGGCGCCAACCTGACCCACTGGATCGTGCGGATCGAGGTCTGGCGTCATTGACCCGTCATGTCCGGGGCGTTTTACTCGGGGCAGGTGCAACGCACGGAAGGGGGTATCCCATGGGGATGGTTGAACGCAGGGCGGTGGCGGAGTTCCAGGAGCGGTACTATCCGGCGCTGCTGAAGAAGGTCCATGCGGCCGCCGGCTATCCTGTGCCGGTCGAGGTCAAGTGGGACACGCTGGCGCTCGACAAGGAGTCCGACAAGTACAACACGCACTGGCCGGACATGTATTTCGAGCCGCTGGTCGCGGGACTAGGTCGCATCAACAAGGACGACATGGGCCGCGCGGCGATCAAGGAAGGTATCAAGAAGATCGTCATCCAGAACGAGGCCAACAACAAGAATCCCGACCGCTGGGCGGTGCTGAAGGACGGCGTGCTGACGCTCGACCACCTGCCGCACACCAACGTGCAGGATCGCGTGCTGCGCGGCGACAAGCTCGGCCTCATGCTCGAGCAGAAGCTGTAGTTGAGTCACCTGTCACCCCGAGCGCAGCGAGGGGTCTAGATGGTCCTAGACCCCTCGCTGCGCTCGGGGTGACAGGCAGCGCGGCGGGAGAGTCTCACGATGAGCGGCGATATCGCCTTCGGCTTCCAGGCCGCGCCGGCCAGCGATGTGCGCAAGTCCGACCAGGCCCTCTATCGCGAGGTGATGGAGGACTGCGCGCTGGGCCACAAGCTCGGCTACGACGCGGCCTGGCTGCTGGAGCATCATTTCAGCGACTACTACCCGACGCCCAGCCCGCTGCTGTTCATGGCGCATATCGCGGCGGCGTTTCCTGACTTGTCGCTCGGTACCTCGGTCCTCGTCCTGCCCTGGTACCACCCGGTGCGGCTGGCCGAGGAGATCGCCATGCTCAACAGCATGACGAACGGCACGCTGCATCTGGGCATCGGCCGCGGCACGGCGAAGATGGAGTACGACGCCTACAACGTCGACATGAACGAGGCCCGCGCGCGTTTTGCCGAGTGCTACCGCATCATGGAGAAGGGCTTAAGCGGCGAGACCTTCACCCATGACGGCCGCTTCTGGAAGATCGACAAGCCGATCCGCCTGCGCCCCGAAGCGATCGACAAGAAGGTCCACTTCTATGGCGCGATCGGGAGCCCGGCCAGCGCCGAGGTGATGGGCGACCTCGGCGTCGCGCCGATCTGCCTGTCGACCTTCCCCGACAAGATGCTCACACGCATCCTCGAACGCTGGCGCGCCAAGGCCGGCGCGAAGGCCAAGGACGCCATCCTGCCGATCTCGGTGAAGATGTTCATCGGCGACACCGACGAGGAGGCCCGCGCGCTCGGCCGGCGGTACTACCCGCCGTACTTCGCCCTGCAGTGCGATCACTACGAGTCCGACGCCAACCCCTGGGCCGACATCCCGGAGTACCAGGATTTTAGCCGCATGTTCGCCAATCTGCGCAAGCTCACCGATCCCAACGAGCTGGGGCCGTTCCTCGACTCGAACCTGGTCGGCAGCGTCGAGACCATCTGCAAGCGCATCGACCAGCTTGCGGCGCTGGGCTTCAACTACTTCATGGTGTCCTGCGCCACGCCAGGTACGCCGATCGCGCTGCGCCAGAAGATGATGACCCGCTTCGCCGAGGAGATCTGCCCGCGCTACTCCAGCACCATGCGCAAGCAGCGCGCGGCTTGATACACTGATAATTGCGTTTGGTAACTTGGTTACGGGCTGGGGGTGTGAAGGATGGTGAAGGATTTTCCGTTATCGACCGTCCGCGCGCGTGACGTCGATATCCGGACAAAGGTTCACTATTCTTCACACCCCTGGTCCGTAACCGACTCACCAAACGTAATCGGGGGCTAGCTAACGGGCCGCCTTCTTTTCCGCGTCCATGCGCTTGAGCTCGCGGCGCAGGATCTTGCCGGTCGTGGTCAGCGGCAGCGTGTCGAGGAACTCGACCTCGCGCGGATACTCGTGCGCCGCCAGCCGGGTCTTCACGTAGGTGGCGATGTCGGCTTTCAAAGCCTCGTCGCCGGTCACGCCGGGCCGCAACTGCACGAACGCCTTGACGATCTCGGTGCGCACCGGATCGGGGATGCCGACGACGCCGGCCATCGCCACCGCCGGGTGCTTGATCAGGCACTCCTCGATCTCGCCGGGGCCGATGCGATAGCCCCCTGACGTGATCACGTCGTCGTCGCGGCTCTTGAAGAAGACGTAGCCCTCGTCGTCCATGCGCCCGAGATCGCCGGTCAGCAGCCAGTCGCCAGCGTACTTCTTCGCCGTGCCCTCGGGATTGCGCCAGTACTCCAACATCACCACGGGATCGTGCCGCCAGCCTGCGATCTGGCCTTCCTCGCCTGACGGCAGGACGCGGCCCTGGCTGTCGACGATCGCCACCTTGCGGCCGATCGCGGCGCGCCCGCACGAGCCGGGCTTGACCGGGAACCAGTTGGGCGAGTTCAGCAGCATCAGGTTCATCTCGGTCTGGCCGTAGCCTTCGGAGATGGTCGAGCCGAAGGCGTCGCGGCCCCATTGCAGCAGCTCTTCGCCCATCGCCTCGCCGCCGGTATAGACGCAGCGCACGTCGTAGCCCCAGCGGTCACGCGGCTTGTCGACCTGACGCATCATCTTCAGCGCCGTCGGCGGGATGAAGGCGACGCCGACGCGATGCTTGTCGAGCAGGTGGAAGGCGCGCTCGGGATCGAACTTGGCGAACCGATGCGCCAGCACCGGCGTGCCGTAGTACCAGGCGGGGAACAGCGCGTCGTAGAGGCCGGCGATCCACGCCCATTCGGCCGGCGTCCACATCACCTCGTTGCCGCGCGGCCAGAAATCCGCCCACTGATTGAGCGCCGTGATCACGCCTAGCAGCATGCGATGGGCGTGCAGCGCGCCCTTGGGCTGCCCGGTCGTGCCTGATGTGTAGATCAGCAGCGCCGGGTCCTCGGCGTCGGTATCGATCGCCGGAAACGAATCGGACGCGGCGCCCACCAGCGTGTCGTAGTCGAGGAACTCGGCGGCGTGCCGGCCGGCGCCGATGACGATGATGGTCTTCAGCTCCGGCAGCCGCTCGCGCACCGCCAGCACCTTGGGTAGCTGGCTCATGTCGGTGAGCAGCGCGCATATGCCTGAATTGGCGGCGCGGTACTCGACGGCTTCCTCGCCGAACAGGGTGAACAGCGGCAGCGCGATAGCGCCCATGCGGTAGCAGGCGAGGTGACCGATGGCGAGCTCGGCGCTCTGCGACAGGAACACGCCGACGCGATCGCCCTTGGTGACACCGCGGGCCTTCAGCGCATTGGCCAGTCGCGCGCTGGCGCGGGACAGCTCGCCGAAGGTCCATGTGCGCACCGAGCCGTCGGTGTTCTCGACGATCATGCCCAGCGCGGCGGCGGGATGACGGTCGCACACCGCGCGCGCGATGTTGAAGCGCGACGGCCGGGGCCAGCGGAACTCGGCCTGCGCCTGCTCGTAGCTGCGGCCTGGCGGAATCATCACGATCGGGGGTCCATCTGCTGCGTGTTCTCCCGCCGCCGACTGTAGCGTTACTTCCGATGGATCACACCGGCTTCGAGCAGTTCTTCGGGCGTCGGTATCCAGATCGACTCGGCCGGCGTCTCCATCACTTTGCGTATGAAGGGGGCGCTGACCTGACCGGCGAAGGCCATGAAGTCGCGCAGCGCTCGATTGGCGTCGGCGAGCTCGCCTTCGTCCATGCCGGGGAAGCTCAACCGATGGAAGCCCAGCTCGCCGCGCGGTCCGATGCTGCGCCGCACGCCGCCGAGGAAGACAACGGTGCAGGCCGAGTAGCATTGGTGCTCCACGCGCGTGTCGAGCCCGCGCGCGCGGATCAGCCTGGCGATCTGGTAGGCCGGCCCCACGCGGCCACCCGGACCGGCCACGACGACCGTGCGCAGGGCGGCGTTCTGCTCGAGCGCCGCCTTGACCCGCGTGGCGGCGGCCATGCCCAGCGCGCCATCGAGGATCAGTGTGCGGCCCTCGTTGGTGACGATGAGGTCGAGGTCGCTCAGCCGCTCGTCGCCATGATGGATGTTCCACATCTCCGTGAGCTGCGGCACGGCCTTGACGTGCAGGATGCCGGCGACGGCGGCGGCCGCGACCGCCGCGCCGACGATGGCGAGGCCGGCGAAACGGAGGTCGCCACCCTCGCGGATGGTGCGGCGTGCCGCGACCGCGATCAGCCAGAGTTGCCACAGCGCGAAGAGGGACGCGACGGCGCAGAGCGCGGCGGGGATGATGATCTGAAGGATGCCGAAGTCGCGGCCTCTGGAGATCGCGATGGAAATGGCGTTGATGCCCAGGATCATCGCCAGCGCCGCCCACACGACGCGATGGTTGACGACGCGGCCCAGCGGCACCGGCGCGTCGCGCCAGATCGGCACGCCCAGCATGTCTATTTGCGCCCCGGCGCGCCGCCGCGATGGATCACACCGGCCGCCTTCAGCTCCTCTGGTGTCGGCGACCAGATGGAGTCGTGCGGTGTCTCGATGACCTTGCGCGCGAAATCGCGATCGAGCTTCGCGTCCACGATCAAGAAGCGCTCGAGCTGGCGATTGGCGTCGACCATGTCGCCACGGCTCATGCCGGGGAAGCCGACCTGATGGAAACCGAGGCGGCCGTAGAAGCCGAGGCTGCGCTCCACGCCGCCCAGGAACACCACCGTGCAGGCGGAGTCGCATTCGCGTTCCACCCGCGTGTTGAGTCGGCGGTCGCGGATCAGCTGGAAGATCTCGTACGCTGGCCCCATGCGCCCACCCGGCCCTTCCATGACGATCGTGCGCACCCCGGGATGGGCGTCGAGCGCGCGGCGGACATCGGCGGCGGCGTTCATGCCCAGCGAGCCGTTGAAGGTCATGGTCTGCCCGTCGCTGCCGACGACGATCCGCAGATCGCTGAGCCGTGCGTCGCCGCTGTAGATCTCCCACATCTCCTGGAGCTGCGGTACGGCCTTGCCGTGCAGTACGCCGGCGATGGTGAGCGCGCCCAGTATCGTGCTCGAGAATGCCAAGCCGCTGGATCGGGGATTGCCGCTGTTTGCGACGCGCCGCGCGGCGGCGGCGATCAGCCAGAGCTGCCACAGCGCGAAGCCGACGCCCGAGGCGCAGAGCACAGCGGGAAGCGCGATGTGGGCGAAGGTGATCGTGCCGCCCGCGGATATCGCGAGCGATATGCTGCCGACGCCGACGATCAGCGCCAGCACCGCCCAGACGGTGCGGTAGTAGACGACGCGGCCCAGCGGCACCGGCCCGTCGCGCCAAATCGGCATGCGCAACAGTTCGGGCAACACCGGCGGGGCCGCCACCGCGCCATCGAGCCGCTTGCGCATCCAGATGACTTCGCCGCCGGTGGGAATCGCGGCGCGCTCGGTGATGGCGTAGCCCAGCTTCTCGTACAGCGCGATGTTCTCGGCGAACTTGGCGTTGGTGTAGAGGCGCAGCTCCTTCAGGCCGAGGTCGCGGGCGACCCGCTCGGCGACGTCCATGAGCTGCGTGCCGAGGCCGCGCCCCTGGGCTTCCGGCGCCACCGCGACGTTCTCGACCAGCAGGTGGTCGGCCGCGGGGATCAGCTCGATCGCCGCGTCGAGCCGGTCGGGCGCCTCGACCACGAACACCAGATGGTCGCGCACCGCCTTGTCGTAGTCGGCGGTCATCGGCTTGGGTTCGCGGCCGATCAGCGGCACCCATTTGGCATAGGCCGCGCGCACCAGGGCGAGCAGGGCAGGGACGTCGCCGGCAAGCGCCCGGCGCGCGACTTGCGGCTCGTCGTCGGATGATGTCTCGGTCGATGACAATGCGATTGTTCCCTCGTGGACTGGGTGCTTTGTCGGATGCTCGCCCGCCGGTATGATGGGCGACTTTATCGCGGAGCGTCTATCTCCATGGCCCCTGATGGAAGCGCCCGGCCGGCCAGTACCGCCGCGGCCAAGCAGAAACCAAACCTGGTCAATTCGGTCTGTCCGCACGACTGCACCAGCACCTGCGCGCTGGAAGTCGAACGGCTCGACGCCCACACCATCGGCCGCGTGCACGGCTCACGGCGCAATACCTACACCGCCGGCGTGATCTGCGAGAAGGTCGCGCGCTACGCCCAGCGGGTGCATCACCCCGACCGGCTGCAATACCCGATGAAGCGGGTCGGGCCCAAGGGCTCCAGCCAGTTCGCGCGCATCTCCTGGGAGGAGGCGCTCGACACCGTCGCCGAGCAGTTCATCGCCAAGGCGGCGAAATACGGCAGCGAGACCGTGTGGCCGTATTTCTACGCCGGCACCATGGGCCTGGTGCAGCGCGACGGCATCAATCGCCTGCGCCACGTGATGAAGTACTCGCGCTGGTTCTCGACCATCTGCGTGACGCTCGCCGACACCGGTTGGGTGGCCGGCACCGGCTTCAAGCGCGGCGTCGACATGCGCGAGGTCGACGAGCATTCCGACGTGGTGGTGATCTGGGGCGGCAACCCGGTGAACACCCAGGTCAACGTCATGCACCACGCCATGACCGCCAAGAAGCGCGGCGCCAAGCTGGTCGTGGTCGATCCCTACCGTACCGGCACGGCCGAGAAGGCCGACATGCATCTGGCCGTGCGCCCCGGTACGGACGGCGCGCTCGCGGTGGCCGTGATGCATGTGCTGTTCAAGGAGGGCTTCGCCGACTGGGACTACATGCGCAAGTACGCCGACTGCCCTGATGATCTGGCCAAGCACGTGGCCACGCGCACGCCCGAATGGGCCGAGAAGATCACGGGTATCCCCGCCGCGCTGATCGTCGAGTTCGCGCGCCTCTATGGCTCGAGCAAGAAGACCTACATCCGCTGCCACCACGGCTTCAGCCGCTCGCGCAATGGCGCGGCCAACATGCACGCGGTGACCTGCCTGCCGACGGTGACCGGCGCCTGGTCGCAGCTCGGCGGCGGCGCGCTGTACGGTCACACGCAGATGTATCCGCTCAACCGCACCCTGATCGAGGGCAACGACCATATCGACATGTCGCTGCGCGAGCTCGACCAGTCCAGGCTAGGACCGATCCTGACCAACGATCCACAGGCGCTGAACGGCGGGCCGCCGGTGACGGCGATGCTGATCCAGAACACCAACCCGGCGATGGTCTGTCCGGAGCTGCATCTCGTGCACAAGGGCCTGTCGCGCGAGGACCTGTTCCTCTGCGTGCACGAGCAGTTCCCGACCGAGACGGCGGCTTTCGCCGACATCGTGCTGCCGGCGACAACCTTCCTCGAGCACGACGATTTCTACACCGCCTCCGGCCACACCTACTTCCAGGTGACCAAGAAGGTCATCGAGCCCTACGCCGAGAGCCGCGAGAACCACTTCGTCATCTGCGAGCTGGCCAAGCGGTTGGGCGCCGAGCATCGTGGCTTCGATATGACGGCGTGGGAGATCATGGATGAAACCCTGAAGGTCTCGGGCATGTGGGATGCCGAGACCAACTTCCAGAAGGGCGGCCAGGATTTCGTCAAGCCGTTCGAGACCGGCCACTTCCTCGACGGCTTCGAGAACCCCGACAAGAAGTTCCACTTCCGGGTCAACTGGAAGAAGTTCGGCGGCCGCTGGCAGGACATGCCGGACCTGCCCGACCATATGGACGTGATCGACAACGCCACGCCGGAGAAGCCTTTCCGTCTGGTCGCTGCACCAGCGCGCACCTTCCTGAACTCGACCTTCACCGAGACGCCGGGCTCGCTCAGCCGCGAGAAGCGCCCGACGGCGCTGATCCATCCTGAGGATTGCGCCGCTCTCGGCGTGAAGTCGGGCGACAAGGTGATGCTCGGCAACGAGCGCGGCGAGGTGCTGGTGCATGCCAAGCCGCAGGACGGCCAGCAGCGCGGCGTGGTGATCGTCGAGGGCATCTGGCCCAACAAGCACTTCGAACGGAAGATCGGCATCAACGCCATCACCAGCGCCGATCCCGGCTGGCCCAATGGCGGCGCGGTGTTCCACGACACGGCGATTTGGCTGAAGAAGGCGTGAGCCTGTGCTGGTCAAGCGCATCGTCGCGGATGTGCACGCGTCGAACCCCGCGGCGGCGAAGCGCTTCTACCAGGACGTGCTAGGCCTCGACGTGCTGATGGACCATGGCTGGATTGCGACCTACGGTGGCACCCAGCAGATGCGCGTGCAGATCAGCTTCGCATCCGAAGGCGGTTCTGGCACGCCGGTTCCCGACCTGTCGATCGAAGTCGACGACGTTGACGTAGCGTTCGCACGCATGAAGGCCGCCGGCTTCACGATCGAGTACGGACCGACGAACGAGCCCTGGGGCGTGCGCCGCTTCTATGTGCGCGATCCCTTCGGCAAGCTGGTCAATATCCTCGCACACAGCCGATAAGTTTTCCCAAGGCTGGTGTCTCGCATCCGCCTGATACCAGGTGTAGGTTTTGTGGACTGAACCGGCACAAGACCGGTCGTCATCGACGCACAACCCCTCGGGCGCCGACCATGAACCAGATCGCCTTGCGGCCGTTTCGTGCCGCCGCCAATCCCAGCATCGTGCAGGCGCAGGCCGGCACCGGCGAACCGCGGGCGCATGTCATCGTCTTCGGCAACGAGAAGGGCGGCTCGGGCAAGTCGACCGCCGCCATGCACGTTGCCGTAGCGCTGCTGCGCGAGGGCAAGAGCGTCGGCACGATCGACGTCGATGCGCGCCAGGGTACCTTCACGCGCTACTTCGAGAACCGCCGCAGCTACAACGCCACGCGCGCGCCCGATATGCCGATGCCCCGGCACCACGCGGTGCTGCCGAGCAACGCGGCCACCAGGGCGGAGGCCGAGGCCGACGAGAAGGCGCGGCTCGAGACGGCGTTGAACGACCTGCTGCCGTCCTGCGATTTCGTCGTCGTCGACACGCCGGGCAGCGACACTTTCCTGTCGCGGCACGCGCACACTTTCGCCGACACGCTGGTGACGCCGCTCAACGACAGTTTCGTCGATCTCGACCTGTTGGCGCGTGTCGATCCGGAGACGTTCAAGGTCGTGCGCCCCAGCATCTATGCCGAGACGGTGTGGCGGCAGCGCCAGATCCGCGCCGTCGCCGGCGGCAAGCCGATCGACTGGCTGGTGATGCGCAACCGACTGTCGGCGCTGACCGCGCGCAACAAGCGAGACATGAGCACGGTGCTGACGAACCTGTCGAAGCGCATCGGTTACCGTCTCGCCGCCGGCCTGAGCGAGCGCGTGATCTACCGCGAGCTGTTTCTCAAGGGCCTGACCTTGCTCGATCTGCGCGAGGAGAAGACCGGCATCGCCATGACCATGTCGCACGTCGCGGCACGGCAGGAAGTGCGCGACCTGCTGGCGGCGCTGAAGCTGCCGACGTTGACGATCGAGCAACCGCCGGCGCCTGCGGCGGAAGAGACCGAAGATTCCTGAGCACTCGTTGATCTACCTTCCCCCGGAGGGGGAAGGTGGCAGCGCGAAGCGCTGACGGATGGGGGATGTTGAAGACGAACGGGGGAGTCCGTCTTCGACATCCCTCATCCGCCCTTCGGGCACCTTCTCCCTCCGCGGGAAGGTAGATGATTCTATCGCGCCTGCTCGATCGGGGGTCGTGCCCGGAAGAAAATCAGCCACAAGAATCCCGCGACCTGCGCGGCGATCAGCAGGCCGAATGACCAGGTGTAGCCGTCCGGTGAATACCCTGACGCCGTGCGCGGCCACAGGTCGACGATGCGGCCGATGCCCCACTGCACCAGGAAGATGCTGCTGAACATGATGAAGTTGCCGGTCGTGGTGACGCGACCGGCAAGTTCGGGCGTGAAGGCCTGCGCCATCGGCGGGAAGTAGACGATGGCGAAGGCGCCGAAATAGCCGAACAGCATCCACCACAGCGTGACGTTGCTCGGCTGGGCGAAGGTGATCACGGCCATGACGGCGCAGAAGATCACCGTGGCGCCGGTGGCGGTGTGGAAGTCGCCGTAGCCGAAGCGGCGCACGACGCCGGCCACCATGCCCGTCGTGAAGAACCCCACGGTCATGGCGGCGGCGGTCATGAACAGCACATCGGCGCGGTCTACAGCGTTGAGACCGGCGATGTCGCGCAGCCAGGGGCCGGCCCACAAGGTCTGGATGCCGATATAGGCGCATTGCTGGAAGGTCATCAGCGGCACGATGCGCCAGAAGTAGCCGGTGCGCAGGATGCGGCCGATGACCGAGACCTGCTGCGAAAGAGTCCCGCCCGCCTGGCTGCCGGGCTTCTCCGGCACCACCAGCCAGATCACCAGCGCGACGATCAGGGTGATGCCGGCTAGGATGAAGAACAGCCCATGCCAGGTCGTGTACTGCAGCGCCGCCTGCGTGGGCGCCGTGGCGGTCAGCGATCCGACGCCGCCGGCCGCCATGTGGATGCCGTTCATCAGGGTCCAGCGATTGGGCGGAAACCAGATCGAGATCGCCTTGATCGCCGCCATCAGCCCGCCGGCGACGCCCAGGCCGATCAAGGCGCGGCCGACCACCAGCTCGGTCATCGACGAGCCGCCGCCGAAGATCGCCGCGCCCAGTGCGGCGACGGTCAGCAGCGTGCCGTGCACGCGGCGCGGCCCATAGCGGTCGAGCGCCACGCCCAGCGGGATCTGGATCGCCGAGAACATGATGAAATAGGCGCTGGTCAGGAAGCCAAGGTCGCCGGCGCTGAGCTTCATCTCGTCGGCGATCACCGGCCCGACCACCGAATTCACGGTGCGGTAGAGGTAGGACAGGAAATAGGCGGCGGCGAAGGGCAGGTAGATCCGCAGCACCAAGGTGGCGATGCCCGGCGAGGACCCCGCGCCGGCGGCGATGGCCATTGTTGTGTTCCCTCTGCGCGCGGCTGCGCTGTTTATTGGGGCGTCGCTCTGGACGGCGGCGCCGGGGCGTCACCATATTGGGGAGGCTTGGGAGGGTCAAAGCGCATGGGCGGCGAGGACCGCAAATCATCCATGCCGGCGCCGCAGGGCGCGGCATCGCGCGATGTCGACCTGTTCCTCGATCAGGCGCGGCGTGTCTCCGCGCCGGCGCGCGAGACGTCGGCGGCCCAAATGTCGGCGACACGGGGCCGGCTGCTGTTCTGCATGGACGCCACGGCCAGCCGCGAGCCGACCTGGGACCAGGCCAGCCGCATCCAGGGCGACATGTTCGTCGCCGCCGAGAAGCTCGGAGGGCTGGCCGTGCGCCTGGCCTTCTATCGCGGCTTCGACGAGTTCAAGGTCTCGAAATGGGCGAGCGACGGCGTCGAGCTGGCGCGGCTGATGGCGCGCGTCGATTGTCTCGCCGGCCGGACGCAAATCGCGCGCAGCCTCGCCTTCGCCGCCGACGAGGCCTCGACCAGCCGACTGCACGCCATGGTGCTGGTGGGCGACGCCTTCGAGGAGGATATCGACTCGATCGGCCCGGGCGCCGGCAAGCTCGGCCTGCTCGGCGTGCCGGTCTTCGCCTTCCAGGAGGGCGGCGATCCGGCGGCGAGCCGCGCCTTCCGGCAGATCGCGCGCTTGAGCGGCGGGCGACATTGCGTCTTCGATTCGGCGAGCCCGGACGAGCTGCGCCGTCTGCTCGGCGCCGTCGCGGCCTATGCCGCGGGCGGCGCTTCGGCGATGGGCGACTACGCCCGCCTGCATGGCGGCGCGGCGCGGCGCCTAGTCGACCAGCGCGGTTAGCCGATGCTGCAACTCCTAGCCGGTCTTGTCCTGCTGATCATCCTGGTCGGCGTGCTGCGCTGGCTCGCGACCGCCAGCCCGTCGAGCCTGGCCACGGCGCTACGTGGCGCGATCTTCGCCGCCGTGGCGCTGGGTATCACCGGTGTCGTGCTGTTCCTCGTGTTGCGCACGCCGCAGTTCCTGTTCGCGCTGATCGCGCTCGCCGCGCCAGCGCTGGTGTGGTGGTTCCGCCAACGCCGCGCCAGCGGCAAGCTCGGCGGCGGCTGGTCGAGCCCGGGCGGCGCGCAGAGCACGGGCGTCGAGACAGAATGGCTGCGCATGAGCCTCGATCACGACAGCGGCGTGATGGATGGTGTGATCCTGCGCGGCCACCGGATCGGCCGCACATTGTCGGCGCTGTCCGAGGCCGAGTTGTTCGAGCTGCTCGACGCTTGCGCCGCCGATCCGCAATCCGTGCGGGTGCTCGAGGCCTATCTCGACCGGCGCCTGGACGCCGACTGGCGCGACCGCCGTCCAGCGCACGAAGAGCCGCCGCCGCGCCATGACCGGCGGTCGGATGCGATGAGCCGGGAAGAGGCTCGCGCCGTGCTCGGCGTGGCGGAGGATGCTGACGAGGAGGAAATCAAGGCGGCGTATCGGCGGCTGATGCGCAAGGTTCACCCGGACCAGGGCGGCAGCGACGAACTGGCCTCGCGCGTCAATCGCGCCCGGGCTATCCTGCTGGGTGAGTAGCGTCCCACAACGGAAGACACCGTAGCGCCTTCCTTCGGCCATACCGATCCGTTACTTGCGTGCCTCAGGCAATTATTGATAGCGAGTCGCAGGCGCATGCGATAAGATATTGATATTGCCTGATAATGAATGTTTTGCAGTAGAGAGACTTTGATGCCGCGCGTTCGTAAGGCCGTTCTTCCCGTCGCCGGGCTCGGTACCCGCTTCCTGCCGGCGACCAAGGCGATCCCCAAGGAGATGCTGACGATCGTCGATCGTCCGCTGATCCAGTACGCGGTCGAGGAGTGCCTCGCCGCCGGCATCGAGGAGTTCGTCTTCGTCACCGGGCGCAGCAAGCATGTGATCGAGGACCATTTCGACCACGCCTACGAGCTCGAGGCGACGCTGCGCGAGCGCGGCAACAAGAAGGCCGAACTGGAAATGGCGCGTGATGCCACCATCCCCTACGGCAATGCGGTCTTCACCCGCCAACAGCAGCCCCTGGGCCTGGGCCACGCTATCTGGTGTGCGCGGCACTGGGTCGGCAATGAGCCCTTCGCCATCCTGCTGCCCGACGAACTGACGCTGAGCACGCCGAGCTGCACCGCCGAGCTGGTCGCCGAGCACCAGCGCACCGGCGGCAATGTGATCTCGGTGGTCGAGGTGCCGCGCGAGCACACCAACCGTTACGGCATCATCGCCACCGGCAAGGATGACGGGCGTATCGCCGAGGTCGTCGGCCTCGTTGAGAAGCCCGATCCGGCCAAGGCGCCCTCGACCCTGGCGGCGATCGGCCGCTACGTCCTGCTGCCCGAGGTGTTCAGCCATCTCGACAAGCACGAGAAGGGTGCTGGAGGCGAGATCCAGCTCACCGACTCGATGGCGCGCATGATCGGCCATGCGCCGTTCCACGCGCTGCGCTATCGCGGCGCGCGCTACGACTGTGGCAACCGCATGGGCTTCCTCGAGGCGAATATCGCGGTGGCGCTGGCGCGCGACGACACCGCCAAGGAGGCGCGCGCCATGCTCGCGCGCCTGGCCAAGGATACCTAGGCGAAAGCGGCGTCGCCGACGGCAATGGGGGCATTATGCGTATCGCGATGATCGGCACGGGCTATGTCGGACTGGTGTCCGGCGCGTGCTTTTCGCAGTTTGGCTTCGACATCGTCTGCGTCGACAAGGACAAGTCGAAGATCGAGGCGCTGGAGCGCGGCGAGATTCCGATCTTCGAGCCGGGTCTCGATCGGCTGGTGGCCGACAATCGCGCGGCGGGACGGCTGACCTTCACCACCGATCTGAAGGCGGCGGTGGCCGGCGCCGACGCGGTGTTCATCGCCGTGGGCACGCCGTCGCGCCGCGGCGATGGCCGCGCCGATCTCGGCTATGTCTATGCGGCGGCGGCGGAAGTCGCGGACGCCATGACCGACTACACGGTGGTGGTCACCAAATCGACCGTGCCGGTGGGCACGGGCCGCGAGGTCGCCCGCGTGATCCGTGAGCGCCGGCCCGACGCCGAGTTCGATGTCGTGTCCAATCCCGAGTTCCTGCGCGAGGGCGCGGCGATCGAGGATTTCATGAAGCCGGACCGCGTCGTCATCGGTGTCGAGAGCGAGCGCGCCAAGGAAGTCATGCGCGCGATCTACCGGCCGCTCTACCTGATCGAGACGCCGATGGTCTTCACCAACCTCGAGACCTCGGAGCTGATCAAGTACGCCGGCAACACCTTCCTGGCGACCAAGATCACCTTCATCAACGAGATGGCCGATCTGTGCGAGAAGGTCGGCGCCGACGTGCACGACGTGGCGCGCGGCATCGGGCTGGACGGCCGCATCGGGCGGAAGTTCCTGCACCCCGGCCCGGGCTATGGCGGCTCGTGCTTTCCCAAGGACACGCTGGCGCTGGCCTATACCGCGCGCGAGATGGGATCGCCCGCGACCATCGTCGAGCAGGTGATCAAGGTCAACGACGCGCGCAAGAAGAACATGGCGAAGAAGGTGATCGCCGCCTGTGGCGGTTCGGTCGCCGGCAAGACTGTCGGTGTGCTCGGCCTGTCGTTCAAGCCCAATACCGACGATATGCGCGATGCGCCGTCGCTCGATATCGTGCCGGCGCTGCAAAAGGCCGGTGCGCGTATCCAGGCCTATGACCCGGAGGCGATGAAAGAGGCGGCCAAGCTGCTCAACGATGTCGACTTCAAGCGCACGGCGCAGGCGGCGGCGACCGGGGTCGATTGCCTGGTGATCCTCACGGAATGGACCGAGTTCCGGTCTCTGAGCGGCAAGCGTCTGAAGCCATTGATGCGCCAGCCGGTTGTCGTCGACTTGCGCAACATCTTCAATCCAGAGGAGATGCGCGCGAACGGCTTCATCTACGAATGCGTCGGCCGACCGCAGCCGCGCAGTTCGGTGGCGACAACCGCGCGGGCGGCGGAGTGACATGACTGTGCACGTCTTCGATCCCACCATCCTGCGCGAGTACGACATTCGCGGCATCGTCGGCCAGACGCTCAATCCCGCCGACGCGCGGGCCATCGGCCGCACCTTCGGCACGCTGGTGCGCCGCGCCGGCGGCAAGTCCGTGGCGCTGGGCTATGACGGTCGGCTGAGCTCTCCGTCGCTGCAGGAGGCCTGCGTCGCGGGCCTGCGCGAGTCGGGCGTCGACGTGCTGCGCATCGGCATGTGCGCCACGCCCATGCTGTACTTCGCGGTCTACGAGCTGAACGCCGACGGCGGCATCATGATCACCGGCTCGCACAACCCGCCCGACTACAACGGCTTCAAGATGATGTTCGGCAAGAAGCCGTTCTACGGCGCCGACATCCAGAAGCTGGGCGCGATGTCCAAGGCGGGCGACGTCGAGACCGGCGCCGGCTCGCTCGCCGAGCGGCCGGTGAAGGACGCCTACGTCGCGCGCGTGCTGCGCGACTTCAAACCGGGCCGTCCGCTCAAGGTGGTATGGGACACCGGCCACGGCGCGATGGGCGTGGTGATCCGGGACATCGTCTCGAAGCTGCCCGGCGAGCACACCGTGCTGTTCGAGCGGGTCGACGGCACCTTCCCGGCGCATCATCCGGACCCGACGGTCGAGAAGAACATGCTCGACCTGCGCGCGGCCGTGAAGGAGCGGGGCGCCGATGTGGGCATCGGCTTCGACGGCGACGGCGATCGCATCGGGGCGCTGGACGGGCAGGGCCGCATCCTGTGGGGCGACCAGCTGCTGGCGATCTGGGCGCGCGACGTGCTCAAGGAGCACCCCGGCGCGACCATCATCGCCGACGTCAAGGCGAGTCAGGTCCTGTTCGACGAGGTGGCGGCCGCCGGCGGCAAGCCGCTGATGTGGAAGACCGGCCACTCGCTGCTCAAGGTGAAGATGGCCGAGATGAAATCGCCACTGGCCGGCGAGATGAGCGGCCATATCTTCTTCGCCGACCGCTGGTACGGCTTCGACGACGCGATGTACGCCGGTATCCGCCTGCTCAACATCGTCGGTGGCTCGGCCCTTACCCTGGCGGCGATGCGCGATCGCCTGCCGCAGCTGGTCAACACGCCGGAGCTGCGCTTCGACTGCGCCGAGGACCGCAAGTTCAAGGTCGTCGAGGAGGTCAAGGAGCGCCTGAAGGCGACCAAGGCCGACGTCAACGACGTCGATGGCGTGCGCGTCTCGACGGCGGACGGCTGGTGGCTGCTGCGCGCGTCCAATACCCAGGCGGTGCTGGTGGCGCGCTGCGAGGCCCGGGATCAGGCCGGCCTGGACCGGCTGATGACGGCGCTGAAAGCGGCGCTGTCGGCCAGCGGCGTGGTGATGCCGGACGAGCCCTCCGCCGGCCACTGATGCGCTTCTTCTTCTACGGCACCCTGCGCGATCGCGACCTGCTGTCGCTCGTGCTGGGCCGCCCCGTGGCACGCGACGCGCTGAAGCCCGCCGTGCTGCGCGACTGGCGCCGCCATCCGGCGCGCGGCAAGTCCTACCCCATCCTGGTACGGGAGCGCGGCGCCGTCACAGAGGGCGACGTGATCGACGGCGTCTCGGCCAATGAGCAGCGTCGTCTGGCGATCTACGAAGGCGAGGGTTACGACCTGATCCGGGTCTTCGCGACCATCGGCGGTGGCGATACGCCGCTGGGCGTGATGCTGTTCGCGCCGTCGAGCAAGGCGCCGCCAGCGCTCGATGCGGATTGGTCGCTGGACGCGTGGCGTCTGCATCACAAGGCGCGCGCGATGGAGGTCGTGCGCGCGAACGCCGAGAAGCTCGGCTTCTAGACTCGGCCTGTCATTCCGAGCGCAGCGAGGAATCCAGGCGGCGGCTGTAGATTCTTCGCTGCGCTCGGAATGACAGTGAGGTTAGTTCTGCGCCACGCTCAGGCCGAGGTTGATCGGCGCGCAGGTGATGTGCGCCTGCTCGAGCCGCTTGCAGCTCCTGATGGCGCGCTGGTTGTCGAGATTGGTCAGCCGCGCGCGATGCATGGTCCGGCCGTTGACCGGCACCGTCTCGATCGTCGCGCGCGCCGCGGTGCGCAGGTCGGGCAGCAGGCCCATCGCGCGCTGCACCGCCTGGGCGGCCGCCTGCGCATTGGCGAAGATGCCGAGCTGGACGGCCCATTTCGCGCCGTCGGCGGCGGTGTCGCTCAACGTCATCGCGCGACTGTCGAACTCGGCGGAGCCGGATGGAAAGCCCGGGCGGGCCGCGACCGCGGCGCGCGGCGCTTCGCCGGGGATCACGGCGCCAGGCGCGAAGTTGATCGCGGTGTATCTGATGCCCGGTGGCGGCTTCGACGGCCGGAACTGGGCGAGCCGCAGCGCGGCGGCGCGCTCGAAGCCGCGATCCATCATGTCGCCCATGACCGCGTCGCGCTCGCTGGGCGCCGAGCCGCCCAGCACCACGCCGATCAGGCGCCGCCCGTCGCGTTGTGCCGACATCACGAGGTTGAAGCCGGAAGAGCGGATGTAGCCGGTCTTGATGCCGTCGGCGCCCGGGTACCAGCCCAGCATCTGGTTGTGGTTGCGCAGCGGCCGGCCCTCGTAGACGTATTCCTGCACCGAAAACAGCGGGTAGTAGTGCGGGAAGTCGCGCAGCATCGCTTGCGCCAGCCTGGTCAGGTCGCGCGCCGTGGTGACCTGCGCATGATCGGGCAGGCCGGACGCGTTGCGGAAGGTGGTGCTGGTCATGCCCAGCTGGCGCGCCTTCTGCGTCATGATCTGCGCGAAGCTCGCTTCGTCGCCGGCGAGCTGCTCGGCGACGACGACCGCGGCGTCGTTCGCCGACTTGGTGATCAGTCCCATGACCGCGTCGCGCACCGCCAGGGTGGCGCCGGCATGCACGCCGAGCTTCGACGGCGACGCGTTGGCGGCGCGCACCGACACCGGCATCCGATCGCTCAGCCGCAGCTTGCCGCTGTCGAGCGCCTCGAAGACGAGATAGAGCGTCATGACCTTGGTCAGGGACGCGGGGTGTCGCAGCTCGTCGGCCGATACCGCCTCCAGCTCGCGGCCGCTGTCGGCGTCGACCACCAGCATGGCGTCACGCCCGGTCACCGCCGGGTTGGCGACGACGGCCGGTACCGGGGAGGTGGGGCGAACCTTACGCGGGATAACTTTTTGCGTGCCGGCTGCGGCCTTCCCGCGCACAGTCGTCGCGCGGTTCTGCGCTTCGACCGGAGTGGCCATAGCCAACCATGCTAACGCCATCACCGCGATACCGATCGTCACCGGTAGGGAGTGGCGACGACCCACGCGATACTCAACCATGAACGTCTTTCTTAACTCGTTTTTCGTGTCAAATGAGGGGATTGCCAGATTATCCACAAGGTTACGCGAGGTCGCTCGGATTCGCAATTCAGAAGTGGGCGCTTGGTCAGGTCTCCATTCGGCCGCAAAGTCGCGGCAGTCTGGACATATTGGTGTCCAGGGATTCCAGGAGCGGTCGATGACGAAGCTCAGGCGCGTGGTTCTTGCGGTCGCGGTGTTGATGCTAGGCGCCTGCGACGTCGCCCCTAATGGCGGGGGCCGGGAAATCGAAGCGCCAATCGGCCGCAGCTTCTACTGGTTCCGCTACATCGGCGGCGCCGACATTCGCGACGCCTGCGCCGCTGGCGCGCCGGACCGCATGCGCATCGTCTACAACGCGGTGTGGGGCGAGCAGGTACGCATCTATGACTTTGTCGGGCCGCGCCTGACCTCACGCGTGCTCACCGACATGACTGTCGGGCTCAACCTGGATATCAGCTCAACCGGCGACCTGCTGGGTCCGTGGCGTACGCGCAAGGCGGAACGGGTGCTGAATGCCGCCGAATCGCGCCGGCTCGACCAGGCGCTTTCGGCCAGCGGTGGCTACGGGCCGCCCGCGATCCGTCGCGACCTGCGATCCGACGAGTTCTGGTGGAGCGTGGCGTCGTGCCGCAATGGTCGCTGGGGCTACGCAGCGTACGATTTCCAGACCGACGGTTTCGCCCGCGTTGCCTTCGCTGAACCGCTCTTCGCCCTCGACCCGATGGCGCGCCAGCTGCCGCCGCCTCCGCCGCGCCGTACGGCGGGCGAGCGACTCGGGCAGGAGAGCAAGCAGACCCACAGCAGATGGCGCCTGGCGATCGGGGAGAATGGCCCCCGGTACTGATGGCCATCGCGCGGCGGGCTTTGGGCGCCGCGCGAAATGGGGGTAGACTAGTCTTGGCCGTGGCTCTTTTGCTGCGCTGCGGCGATGCCTATGTAGAGGACTGTTTGGCGCGGATCGGATGATGAGGACTTTGGGGATCACTTCAGGCGCCGCCCTGTGGCGCGCGAGCGGCGAGCCGCCGCGGCGCGACGATGGCGGCCGTGGCGGTGATCAGGACAACGATTCCGACAAGGGCAATTCGGGCACGGCGACGCTGACGCGGACCCGGACCAAGAAGCCCTCGATGTACAAGGTCCTGATGCTGAACGACGACTACACGCCGATGGAGTTCGTCGTCCACGTGCTGGAGCGCTTCTTCAGCAAGAACCGCGAAGAGGCGACACGCATCATGCTGCATGTCCATCAACGCGGTGTGGGTATCTGCGGAGTCTTCACCTACGAGGTCGCCGAGACCAAGGTGATGCAGGTCATGGATCTGGCGCGCAAGCACCAGCATCCGCTCCAGTGTACGCTGGAGAAGGAGTAGCGGAGAGGGGCAGGAGTAGGCACATGCTGTCGAAGAACCTCGAGAAGACCCTTCACCGCGCGCTGGCGCTCGCCACCGAGCATCGGCACGAATACGCCACGCTCGAGCACCTTTTGCTGGCGCTGACCGACGACACCGACGCCATGGCGGTGCTCAAGGCCTGCTCCGTCGACCTCGACAAGCTGCGCCGCGAGCTGTCGCGCTACATTGAGGAAGAGCTCAAGGGCCTGGCCACCGACAGCGTCAGCGATCCGCAGCCGACCGCCGGCTTCCAGCGCGTCGTGCAGCGCGCGGCGATCCACGTTCAGTCGTCCGGTCGCGAAGAAGTGACCGGTGCCAACGTGCTGGTCGCGATCTTCTCCGAGCGCGAGAGCCATGCGGTCTACTATCTCCAGCAGCAGGGCCTGTCGCGCTTCGACGCGGTGAACTTTATCAGCCATGGCGTCGCCAAGACGCCGGGCCGTACCGAAACCCGCCGCGTCCGCGGCGCCGACGAGGACTCGAAAGAGGACAAGGTGGCCAAGCAGGGTGAAGAGGCTCTTCAGGCCTATTGCGTCGACCTCAACCAGAAGGCGCGCGACGGGCGCATCGATCCGCTGATCGGGCGCGAGCTCGAGGTCGAGCGCACCATCCAGATCCTTTGCCGTCGTACCAAGAACAATCCGCTCTATGTCGGCGATCCCGGCGTCGGCAAGACCGCGATCGCCGAAGGCCTGGCGCGACGCATCGTCGAGGGCGACGTCCCCGATGTGCTGAAGAACTGCGTCATCCACGCGCTCGACATGGGCGCGCTGCTCGCCGGCACGCGCTATCGTGGCGACTTCGAGGAGCGGCTCAAGGCGGTGCTCGCCGAGCTCAAGGCCAAGCCGGGCTCGATCCTGTTCATCGACGAGATCCACACCGTGATCGGCGCCGGCGCCACCTCGGGCGGCTCGATGGACGCCTCGAACCTGCTGAAGCCCAGCCTGGCCAGCGGCGACATCCGCTGCATCGGCTCGACCACCTACAAGGAATACCGCAACTACTTCGAGAAGGACCGCGCCCTGGTGCGGCGCTTCCAGAAGATCGACGTGCCCGAGCCGTCGATGGCCGACGCGATCAAGATCATGACCGGGCTGAAGCCGGTCTACGAGCAGCACCACAACGTCACCTACACCGACGACGCGGTGAAGGCCGCCGTCGACCTGTCGGCCAAGTACATCAACGACCGCAAGCTGCCCGACAAGGCGATCGACGTGATCGACGAGGTCGGCGCGGCGCAGATGCTCAAGCCCGAGGGCCAGCGCAAGGGCATCATCGACGTCGCCGATATCGAGGAGATCGTCGCCAAGATCGCGCGCATCCCGCCCAAGAGCGTGTCGAAGGACGATACCGAGTTGCTGCGCAATCTCGACCGCGACCTCAAGACCGTCGTGTTCGGCCAGGACAAGGCGATCGACCAGCTCGCCGCGGCGATCAAGCTGTCGCGCGCCGGCCTGCGCCAGCCCGAGAAGCCGATCGGCTCCTACCTGTTGGCCGGTCCGACCGGCGTCGGCAAGACCGAGGTGGCGCGCCAGCTCGCCAAGCTGATGGGCGTCGAGCTGATCCGCTTCGATATGTCGGAGTATATGGAGCGGCATTCGGTGTCGCGCCTGATCGGCGCGCCACCGGGCTATGTCGGCTTCGACCAGGGTGGCCTGCTGACCGACGCGATCAACCAGCATCCGCATTGCGTGCTGCTGCTGGACGAGATCGAGAAGGCGCATCCCGACCTGTTCAATATCCTTCTGCAGGTGATGGACTACGGCAAGCTGACCGACCACAACGGCCGCTCGGTGGATTTCCGAAACGTTGTGCTGTGCATGACGACGAACGCCGGCGCCGCCGATCTCGCCAAGGCGCCGATGGGCTTCGGCCGCGAGTCGCGCAAGGACGAGGACGACGACGCGATCAACCGACTGTTCACGCCGGAGTTCCGCAACCGGCTGGACACTGTGATCAAATTCGCCAGCCTCGGGATGGATACGGTCGGCCTGGTGGTCGACAAGTTCATCGCCGAGCTCGAGGCCCAGCTCGCCGACCGCAAGGTGCTGGTCGAGCTGACGGACGCGGCCCGCGCGTGGCTGGCGACCAATGGCTACGACAGCCTCTACGGCGCGCGGCCGCTGGCACGACTGATCCAGGAGAAGGTGAAGAAGCCGCTGGCCGACGAGATCCTGTTCGGTCGCCTGAAGAATGGCGGTACGGTGCGCGTCGACGTCGGCGACAACGAGCTGGTGTTTGCCTTCTCTCCGCCGCCCGAGGGCAAGCCGACGCCGTCCGAACCGGCGCTGGCGAACTGATGGCGTCTGACGTCGACGACTACGACGCTTTGGCGCTCGTGGTCGTCGCCACCTTCGACAATGTCGCCGAGGCGCATATCGCGCGTGGCATGCTCGATGCGCAGGGCATTGCCTCGGTGCTCGCCGATACCGGCATTCTGGGCGCGCTGCCCTCGATCGCCGACCGCGTCGGCGGGGTGAAGCTGCAGGTGTCGCGCCGCGACGAGCGCAGAGCGCGCGACATGCTCGAGCATCCTCCCGGCGCCGAGGAGGATATCGACGATCTCACCGAGGCTGACTGGTGAGGTTTTCCGCCTTCTCCGTCAGGGGAAGGTACTCAGTCTTCCGACTCTTTCCTGAACGGCGAGTATTCCATCAGCGCCGCCATGTCGCGTTCGGCGGCGGGACGCTCGCGGTCGAGGAAGTTCGCGATCGCCGCGCGCAGCTGGCGATCGCCGATCCAGTGCGCCGAGTAGGTCGGCGTCGGCAGGTAGCCACGCTGGATCTTGTGCTCGCCCTGCGCGCCGGCCTCGACGCGCTTGAGCCCGTGGGCGATGGCGTAGTCGATGGCCTGGTAGTAGCAGGCCTCGAAATGCAGGAAGTCGTGGTTCTCCAGACAGCCCCAGTTGCGACCGAAGATCGCGTCGTCGCCGCGCAGATTGAGCGCCCCGGCGACCAAGCGACCATCCCGCTCGGCGACGATCAGCACGACCTTCTCGGCCAGTGAGCCGCCCAGCAGGTGGAAGAACTCGCGATTGAGATAGGGGCTGCCCCACTTGCGGTCGGCGGTGTCCATGTAGAACTTGAAGAACGCGTCCCAGTGCGCCGAGGTGATCTCCGCGCCGCTCAGTGCGCGCATGGTCAGCCCGTGCTTGGCGATCGCCGTGCGCTCCTTGCGGATCGCCTTGCGCTTGCGCGAGTTCAGCGCCGCGAGAAAATCGTCGAAGGTCGAGTAGCCGTTGTTGGACCAGTGGAACTGGTAGTGCTGGCGCTTGAGGAAGCCCAGCTTGCCTAGCGCGTCCCACTGCTCGCGCAGGCAGAAGGTGACGTGGATGGAGGAGATGTCGTTGTCGGCCGCGACCTTGACCATCGCCTCGACCATGGCGTCGAAGACGTGGCTCGCCAGCGGGCCGGGGCGCGGCAGGATGCGGGGACCGGGCACGGGCGTGAACGGCGCGGAGACCTGCAGCTTGGGATAATAGCGGCCGCCGGCGCGCTCATAGGCCTGCGCCCAGCCGTGGTCGAAGACGTACTCGCCCTGGGAGTGGCTTTTGAGAAACATCGGGATGACGCCGAGGACCTCGCCGGCGTCGTCCTCGGCCACCAGATGCTGCGGCATCCAGCCGGTGCCGCGGCCCAGGCACTTCGAATCCTCAAGCGCTTTGAGGAAGCCGTGGCTCAGGAACGGATTGCCGGCGGCTTCCGGCGCCAGCGCGCAGGCGTCCCAGGCCGCAGCGTCGACCTTGGTTACGCTGTTGACCACGCGGATGCTCAGCCGGGTCGGATCACCGTCCATCACTGCCCATGCTAGAGCGGATCGGGCGGGCGCGAAACGAAAACGACGACAAACGAAAACAGGCGGACCAGCGGGCCCATCGAGCCCACAATCCGCCTGCTTACAGTGATGAAATGATGCTTCCCGCCGGCGCCTCAGCGCCGGGCGGGAAGCTGATTGGCATCAGTTAGAGGGGCCAATCTGAAGTTTGGCCTTCAGGCCTACTTCTTCTTGGCGGCCTTCTTCTTGGCAACCTTCTTCTTGGCAGCTTTCTTCTTGGCAGCCATGACATATCTCCTATGAGTTTTGCCCGTTTCCGACCGTCGGTCCCGGACTGGGTACGCGGTTTTTACTCAACGCTTACGCTCACGCGCCTCGTACGACGCGTCTAGACTTCAACTGCACCCCGTGGTCGCCCCGCACGTATTGCATTTCAGGCACGTGCCGTTGCGGACGAGGGTGAAGTTGCCGCAATCGGTACAGGCATCGCCTTCGAACCCCTTGAGCCGGGCCTCACGGACCCGATCGAGGCGCTCGTCTGCGTGTCCGACCGATGCGGATCCGAGGACGGCCGCTCCGCCTGCAGCGAAGGCGACGGCCATGCCGTCCATCGAACTTTGGGCGGGGAGGGGGGCGGGCACCGCCGGCGCGAAGACCTGCATCGTCGCGTCGGCGGTGCCTTGGCTGCCGGCCCCTCGCCCGTTCAAGACATAAAGATTGCTGCGCACGAAACCGACGCTGGCCAGGGACGGCGCGCCCACAGCCTGCGCCATCATCAGCGTCGTTTCCGACTCGCCGGCGCCGACATCGTCCGAGCGGTTCGCCGTCGGATCGACATGCGCCAGATCGGTGCGCCCGAGATAGGACACCGCCAACTCGCGGAAGATGTAGTCGAGCACGGAGGTCGACATCTTGATCGCGTCGTTGCCCTCGACAAGGCCCGACGGCTCGAAGCGCGTGAAGGTGTAGGCCTCGACGAACTCCTCGAGCGGCACGCCGTATTGCAGGCCGATCGAGATGGCGATGGCGAAGTTGTTCATCAGGCTGCGGAAGGCGGCGCCTTCCTTGTGCATGTCGATGAAGATCTCGCCCAGCTTGCCGTCGCTGTATTCGCCGGTGCGCAGGTAGACCTTGTGGCCGCCGACCATCGCCTTCTGGGTATAGCCCTTGCGCCGCTGCGGCAGGCGATCGCGCCGCCCGCTGACCTCGCGCTCGACGATCCTCTCGACGATGCGCTCGGCGATCACCGTGGTCTGCTGCGCCGGCGTGCGCGTCGTCGTGTCAAACTCTTCGTCGTTGGCGGAGTCGGGCAGCCACATCGCCGCCAGCGGCTGCGACAGCTTCGAGCCGTCACGATAGAGCGCGTTGGCTTTCAGGCCCAGCTTCCACGACAGCTCGTAGGCGGCGCGGCAATCCTCGACCGTGGCCGCGTTGGGCATGTTGATGGTCTTGGAGATCGCGCCTGTGATGAAGGGCTGCGCCGCCGCCATCATGCGGATATGCGACTCGGTCGACAGCGACCGCGTGCCGGTGCGGCCGCACGGCGTGGCGCAATCGAACACCGGCAGATGCTCGACCTTGAGGCCGGGCGCGCCTTCCAAGGTCATCGCGCCGCAGACATACAAGTTGCAGGCCTCGATCTCGGCCTTCGAGAAGCCGAGCAGCGGCAGCAGGTCGAGCTTGGGATCGGCGAGCTTCGCCTCGTCGAGCCCCAGCCGCTCCAGGCAGAACGCGTCACCCAAGGTCCAGCGGTTGAAGGCGAAGCGGATGTCGAAGGCGTCGGCGGCCGCCTTCTCCACCCTGGCCATCATCGTCTCGTCGAGGCCACGGGCGCGCAGGCTGTCGTTATTGATATGGGGGGCGCCGGAGAGCGTGCCGTGGCCGACGGCGTAGGCGATGATCGGTTTGATCGCGGCGTCGCTGTAACCCAACCGAGCCAGGGCCGCAGGAACCGTCTGGTTGATGATGCGGAAGTAGCCGCCGCCGGCGAGCTTCTTGAACTTCACCAGGGCGAAGTCCGGCTCGACGCCCGTCGTGTCGCAGTCCATCAGCAGGCCGATCGTGCCGGTCGGCGCGATCACCGAGACCTGCGCGTTGCGGAAGCCATGCGCCCCGCCGAGCGCCAGCGCGTCGTCCCAGGCGCGCGCGGCGGCGTCGGCCAGCACGCGTTGCGGGCAGTTGGCGATATCCAGCGGCACCGGCGCGATCGACAGGCCCTCATAGCCGCCGGCCTCGCAATGCGCCGCGCGCCGATGGTTGCGGATCACCCGTAGCATCGCCTCGCGATTGGCGCCGAAGCCGGGGAAGGGCCCCATCTCCGCCGACATCTCGGCCGAGGTGGCGTAGGCGACGCCGGTCATCAGCGCCGTGATCGCCGCGCAGGTGGCGCGCCCGCGTGCGCTGTCGTAGCCCATGCCACCGGCCATCAGCAGCGCGCCGAGATTGGCGTAGCCCAGACCGAGGGTGCGATAGGCGTAGGACAGCTCGGCGATGCGCTTCGAGGGGTACTGCGCCATCATCACCGAGATTTCGAGCACCACGGTCCACATGCGTGTGGCGTGCTCGAAGCTGTCGATGTCGAAGCTACCGTCGGCGCGTCGGAAGCGGATCAGGTTCAGCGACGCCAAATTGCACGCCGTGTCGTCGAGGAACATGTACTCGGAGCACGGGTTCGAGGCGTTGATGCGTCCCGATTCGGGGCAGGTATGCCACTGGTTGATGGTCGTGTCGAATTGCACCCCCGGGTCGGCCGACATCCAGGCCGCCAGCGATACGCTCTCCCACAACTCGCGCGCCCGCACGGTCTTGGCGACGCCGCCATCGGTGCGCCGCACAAGGTTCCACGGCGCGTCCTTGGCGACGGCCTCGAGGAAGGCGTCAGTCACGCGCACGGTGTTGTTGGCGTTCTGGCCCGACACCGTGGCGTAGGCTTCGGAGTCCCAGTCGGTGTCGAACTCGGGGAACTCGATGTGGCGATAGCCCTGGCGCGCGAACTGGATGGCGCGCTGGATGTAGCTCTCGGGAATCTGCGACTTGCGCGCGGCGACGATCTCGCGCCGCAGACCGACGTTGCGCGCCGGATCGAACGCGGCGTCGCCCTCGATGTCCGCGGTGAAGCACGCCCGCAGCACGGCGTTGAGGTGGCGGTTGGCGAGCTTCGAGCCGGCGACGAGAGCGGCGACCTTGCGCTCCTCCGCCACCTTCCAGTCGATGAACGCCTCGATATCGGGATGATCGACGTTGACCACGACCATCTTGGCCGCGCGCCGCGTCGTGCCGCCCGACTTGATGGCGCCCGCGACGCGGTCACCGATGCGCAGGAAGCTCATCAGGCCGGACGACTTGCCGCCACCCGATAGCTTCTCGCCGTCACCGCGCAGGGCCGAGAAGTTGGAGCCAGTGCCCGAGCCGTACTTGAAAAGGCGGGTCTCGCGGACCCACAGGTCCATGATCCCACCCTCGTTCACCAGATCGTCGGCGACGCTCTGGATGAAGCAGGCGTGCGGCTGCGGTCGCTCGTAGGAGGATGGGCTCTCCAGCGTTTCGCCGGTGCGATGGTCCGTATAGAAGTGACCCTGCGCCGGCCCATCGATGCCGTAGGCCCAGTGCAGCCCGGTATTAAACCATTGCGGCGAGTTGGGCGCGCACATCTGGCTCGCCAGCATGAAGCGCAGTTCGTCATGGAAGGCGCGCGCATCGGCCTCGCCATCGAAGTAGCCGCCCTTCCAGCCCCAATAGGCCCAAGTGCCGGCAAGCCGATCGAAGACTTGGCGCGCGTCGCGCTCGCCGACGAAGCGCTGCTCGGCGGGCAGCGCCGCCAATGCGCCTTCATCGGCGACATGCCGCCATAGGAAGGACGGTACATCGGCTTCGCGCACGCTCTTCAGCGCGGCCGGGACACCGGCGCGGCGGAAGTACTTCTGCGCGAGGATGTCGCAGGCGACCTGAGACCAGTCGGCTGGCACGTCGATGCCGCTGTGCTGGAAGACAACCGAGCCGTCGGGATTGCGAATCTCCGACGTCGCCGCACGGAAGGGCAGCCGCGCATAAGGCGACTCACCTTCTGTAGTATGACGACGTACGAAACGCATCGACCGCTTGGGCCCCCGCAAACCGCCTCTGATGTGCCGCGCCTCAATGAATCGCGATCGCACATATGGACGTCGTAGGATACTAGATTACAAAATCTTGAGAGCGCAACAATATTTTGTGCACACGCTCACTCATGATACTACATGATGCATGTGCGCAACACCCGATCGCGATGCGTTTGGGCGAGGCTCTGAGCGGCGTCGATGACGATGATCGCCTCGCATTGCGGGACACGGTGCGCAAGGCTACAAGCGGCGCGATGCTGTGGGGTATTCGTTGATCGGGGATAGTCGATGACGGTGGGCACACGTCTTTTCACGTGGCTGCGCGGCGAACTGGTCGGCGAAGACTCGCAGGGCAATCGTTACTACCGCGAGCGCAAGACCCCAGCCGGGCGGCGTCAGAAGCGCTGGGTGATCTATCGCGGCGAGGCTGAAGCCAGCCGCGTGCCGCCCGATTGGCATGGCTGGCTGCACCACACCGCGGCCGAGCCACCACCGAAGGGCGGCCTGCCGCGCAAGCCATGGGAGCAGCCGCATCGCCCCAACCAAAGCGGCACCGCGCTCGCCTATCATCCCGCCGGCAGCGTCGCCGGTGCTGGCCGTCGTGCGAAGGCGACCGGCGACTATGAGGCGTGGAAGCCCGACTGAGCCGCAGGTTCGTCGTCGAACGGCCATCATTGTATAGTGACGTGATCTGATCTGATCGGAATCGGAGGCGGGGTTGGGACGCAATATCGTGGAGACGATCATCGGCGCCATGGTGCTGTGCGTCGCCGGTATCTTCGTCATCTACGCCTTCAGCACGACCGAGGCCTCGACGCCGCGCGGTTACGAGATCGTCGCGCGATTTGACCGTGCCGACGGTCTCAAGCGCGGCTCTGACGTGACGCTGTCGGGCATCAAGGTCGGCACCGTCACCAGCCTCGAGCTCGACAAGGAATTCAACGCCGTCGTGCGCATGTCGATCCGCCCCGAGGTGAAGCTGCCGGCCGACACCTTCGCGCGAATCGTCAGCGAGTCGCTGCTCGGCGGCATGGTGATCCTGCTCGAGCCCGGTGGCAGCAACCAGTTCCTCGGTCCCGGCAGCCGCATCAGCAAGACACAGGGCTCGATCCTGCTCGCCGACCTGATCGCGCGCCTGATCTTCGGCGGCGTCGGCTCGTCGCCATCGCCACCGCCGTCGACCGGGGCTCCGCCGGCACCGCCACCTCTGCCCGCGCCGGGAGGCAAGCAGTGAGTAGCGGCCAGCCCTCCGTCGCGCCGGTCTGGAAGCAGCCCGACGGCAAGCCGGTGTCGTGCCTGGAAAAGATCAAGGTGCTCAACGAGAACCTCGAGGAGATCCGCGCCATGATCGCCGACGCCGTCGAGGACGGCGTGCTGATGGGCTGCGATCCGACGCAGATCCGCGCCGTGTTCCACGATCTGGTCGAGGCGGCCGCCGCTGACGCGCCGCCGGCAAAGCGCGACGAATGACCGGACTACGCCGCGCCGCCCTGGCGGTGTGCGTCATCGCGCTGGGCGCGGGCGTTGCGGCGCAGACCCCGCCGCCGGTCGAGACCACGCCGCGGCCTGACGTGCGGCCTAGCCCGTCGGTCACGTTGTCGATTCCGCCGGTCGACGATTTCAAGCCGCTGCAGCGATCGCCGACGGCGCCCGAGGGGCAGCGCCGCGCCGTCAAGCTGCAAGCGCTGGACAAGGTCACGACGCGCACCCGTGAGGTCCTCGTCGCGGTCGGCGACACGGTGCGATTCGGCACCCTGCGCATCGACGCCGCGGAATGCCTGGTCAACACGCCCGAGGCGACGCCCGATTCGGTGGCGTTCCTGACCATCACGGACAACAAGCCGTCGCAGGCGGCCGAGAAGCTGTTCTCGGGCTGGATGTTCGCATCCTCGCCGGCGCTCTCGGCGCTCGACAGCTCGGTCTACGACGTGTGGGTCCTGGCCTGCGTGACGATCCCGCAGGCTTCCGCGCCGCCCAGCTCCAGATAGAAGTGGGCGCGCGCGGCGATCGCGCGCTCGAGCCGAGCGCGGTAAGTGGCGCGTGAGATTTCCGTCGTGCCGAACTGGCGCAGATGCTCGGTCATGAATTGGCAATCGAGCAAGGTGAAGCCGCCCTTGATCAGCCGCGCCACGAGGTGCACCAGCGCCACCTTGCTGGCGTCGCGCACCCGGCTGAACATGCTTTCGCCGAAGAAGGCGCCGTTGATCGATACGCCGTACAGGCCGCCGACCAGCTCACCATCGATGCGGCACTCCACCGAATGGGCGTAGCCACGGCTGAACAGGCCGGTGTAGAGCTCGATGATCGGCCGATTGATCCAGCTCTCGTTCTGGTACCGCCTGGGCGCCGCGCAGGCGCGCATCACGCCTTCGAAATCGCGATCGCAGCTGACCTCGAACGGCCCGTTGCGCACGGTGCGCGCCAGCCGGCGCGGCAGATGGAACTGGTCGAGCTCGATGATCGCGCGCTTCTCGGGGTCGACCCAGTACAGCGTCGGATCGCCGCGCGTCTCGCCCATCGGGAAGATCCCGGCGCAATAGGCCCGCAGCAACAGCTCCGGTGTGAAGTCGTTCATGCCGTCAAGGTCGCGCGCCGGAGGGCGTGGCGCAATCGGTGACGACGCCTGCGACCACTCACTTCTTGAGGCCGACCAGGCGTTCCAGCCAGTGGATGTTGTACTCGCCGTCGACGAATTCCTGCTCGGCGATGATCCGCTGGTGCAGGGGGATGGTGGTCTCGATGCCGCCGATAACGTACTCGCCGAGCGCGCGGCGCAGGCGCATCAGGCATTCGTTGCGACTGCCGCCCGATACGATCAACTTGGCGACCAGGCTGTCGTAGTAGGGCGGCATGCGGTAGCCGGTGTACAGGCCGCTGTCGACGCGCACGCCCAATCCGCCGGGCGGATGGTAGTCGGTGACCAAGCCGGGGCAGGGCACGAAGGTCTCCGGGTTCTCGGCGTTCACGCGGCACTCGATGGCGTGGCCCGAGAACTTGATGTCGGCCTGGGTGAAGCCCAGCGGCGCGCCCGCCGCGATGCGGATCTGCTCACGCACGAGGTCGATGCCAGTGATCGCCTCGGTGATCGGATGCTCGACCTGCAGGCGGGTGTTCATCTCGATGAAATAGAACTCGCCGTCCTGGTACAGGAACTCCAGCGTGCCGGCGCCGCGATAGCCCATCTTGCCGATGGCGGCCGACGCCAGCGCGCCGATGCGCTCGCGGGTCTCGCGGTTGAGCGCCGGCGAGGGCGTCTCCTCCAGCACCTTCTGGTGGCGGCGCTGCAGCGAGCAGTCGCGCTCGCCCAGATGCACGCAATTGCCGTGGGTGTCGGCGAGGATCTGGATCTCGATGTGGCGGGGACGGCCGAGGTACTTCTCGACATAGACCGAGCCGTTGCCGAAGGCCGCGGTGGCTTCCTGGCGCGCCAGGCCGAAGGCTTCCTCGGCGGCGTCGGGACTATCGATCACCTTCATGCCCCGGCCACCGCCGCCGGCGACCGCCTTGACCAGCACCGGGTAGCCGATCTTCTCGCCCAGCGCGCGAACCTCGTCGAGCGAGTCGACCGGGCCGGGCGAGCCGGGCACCAGCGGCAGGCCGAGCTTCGCCGCCGTCTGCTTGGCGACGATCTTGTCGCCCATCATACGGATGTGCTCGGGCGTCGGGCCGATGAAGGTGAAGCCGTGTTCCTCGACCAGCTCGGCAAAACGCGCGTTCTCGCTGAGGAAGCCGTAGCCGGGGTGGATCGCGTCGACGCCGGCGATGGTCGCGGCCGACAGGATCGCCGGGATGTTGAGATAGCTGTCGCGCGCCGGCGGCGGGCCGATACACACCGACTCGTCGGCCAGCCGCACGTGCATGGCGTCGGAATCGGCGGTCGAGTGGACCGCCACCGTCTCGATGCCCATCTCCTTGCACGCGCGATGGACCCGCAGCGCGATCTCGCCGCGGTTGGCGATCAGGATTTTCTCGAACATTGGTGCGCCCCGGCGTCAGTCGACGATCAGCAGCACCTGGCCGAACTCCACCGGCTGGGCGTTGGTGATGATGATCTTCGACACGGTGCCCGCCTTGGGCGCCTTGATCGGATTGAAGGTCTTCATCGCCTCGATGATCAACAGGGTTTGGCCCGCCGCGACCTTGTCGCCGACATTGATGAAGGCGGGCTTACCCGGCTCGGGCGACAGATAGGCGGTGCCGACCATCGGCGACTTCACCGCGCCCGGGTTGCTTGCGTCGTCGGCCACCGGCTGGGCGGCGGCGGGCGCGGCACCGGCGGCCGGGGACGGCAGGGCGGCTTGCGCCGGGCCACCGACAAAGATCGGGGCGGCCGCGGCGGCGGCCTGCTTGGCCAGCCGCACGCGACGGCCGTTGGTTTCGTACTCGATCTCGCCCAGCCCGCTGTCATGGAGCAGCTCGGCCAGCTTGCGGATCAAAGCGAGGTCTTCATCGGGTCTCGACATGGTCCGTCCGTTGATGAGGGGTCAGCGGGAAACGAGGCGGGCGATGGCCCGCAGCGCAAGCAGGTAGCCCTGGCCGCCGAAGCCGCAGATCACGCCCACGGCCACCGGGCTGATATAGGAATGATGCCGGAACTCTTCCCGCTTGTAGATATTCGAGAGATGAACCTCGATCACGGGCTTTTCGGCGGCGTTCAGCGCGTCGAGCAGAGCGACCGAGGTGTGGGTGTAGGCCCCGGCATTGATGATGATGCCACTATTGGCCTCGCGCGCCTGCTGGATACGCTCGACCAGCGCGCCCTCGTGGTTGCTCTGGAAGAAGTCCAGCGACAGGTCGAGCCCCTTGGCTTCGGTGCGGCAGGCGGCTTCGATATCGGCCAGGGTCTCGCGGCCATAGATCTCGGGCTGACGCTTGCCCAGCATGTTGAGGTTGGGGCCGTTGAGGACCAGCACGGGTGACAAGGTCGATCTCTTTGTTTTCGTGGCGCTTTCGGACGCTAGCGATAGCCTTATATATCCCCTGACACCATATATCTAGGGGGCGGGGCGCGCCGCCAAAGCGCGTGCTGCGTCTAGCAGCCGGTCCAGCAGGCCGTCCAGCGCCTTGCGCTCGGCCGATGACAGCTGCGCCAGCAGCTCGGCTTCGTAGCCCAGGGCCAGGGGCACGATCAGGTCGTGCATCGCCTGGCCGGGCGTGGTGAGACGCAGCTGGGATCGTCGCCGGTCGGTACCGTCGGTGGCCTGTTCGACGAGGCGACGGCGGCGCAGGCCGGCGACGGCACGGCTGACCGTGACCTTGTCCATGACCGTGCGTTGGCAGATGTCGGAAGCCGAGAGCGGGGCGAAGCGCCCCAGTGCGGCGATCACCCGCCACTGCGGGATGGTGAGGTGGGATGGGCCGAAATAGCGGCGGTGCAGGTCGGCGCTGGTGGTCTGGCTCAGGATCGACAGCCGATAGGGCAGGAAGCGTTCGAGCCGCAGGCCGGGTCTGTCAGGCATGTGGATGGACTGGGTGGGGCTGGGGGTTGCCAGAGTGTCGAGAGCGTATTAGTTTCATTTGAAACCAATTGGCCTGATCCGTCAATGGAGGTCTCCCATGGCGAGCACGCAGCCTGAGGTCGACGCGGTGAACCCGATGGGCACCGACGGCTTCGAGTTCATCGAATACACCGCGCCCGATCCCGCCGAGCTCGGCAAGCTCTTCGAGTCGATGGGTTTCACCGCGGTGGCCAAGCATCGCTCGAAGGACGTCACGCTCTATCGCCAGGGCGACGTGAACTTCATCGTCAACGCCGAGCCGGCGAGCTTCGCGCAGGGCTTCGCCCGCGTGCACGGGCCCAGCATCTGCGCCATCGCCTTCCGGGTCAGGCACGCGGCGCAGGCCTACAAGCGGGCGCTGTCGTTGGGCGCCTGGGGCGTCGAGGGTCGTGTCGGGCCGATGGAGCTCAACATCCCGGCGATCAAGGGCATCGGCGACAGCCTGATCTACCTGGTCGACCGATACGGACCCAAGGGCACGATCTACGACGTTGATTTCGAGTATCTGCCGGGCGTCGATCCGCGGCCGCGCGGCGTCGGCCTGACCTATATCGACCACCTCACCCACAACGTGCATCGCGGCCGCATGACGGAGTGGTCGGAGTTCTACGAACGCCTCTTCAATTTCCGGGAGATCAAGTACTTCGACATCGAGGGCAAGCTCACCGGCCTGAAGTCCAAGGCGATGACCAGCCCGTGCGGCAAGATCCGCATCCCGATCAACGAGAGCTCCGACGACAAGTCGCAGATCGCCGAGTACCTCAACGCCTATCACGGCGAGGGAATCCAGCACGTGGCCCTGGGCAGCGACGACATTTACGCCACGGTCGAGGCGTTGCGCGGCATGGGCACCCCGTTCCAGGACACGATCGAGACCTATTACGAGGGCATCGACCGCCGCCTGCCGGGCCATGGCGAGGACCTTGCGCGCCTGAAGCGCAACCGCATCCTGATCGACGGAGCGCCCACCGAGGGCGGCGGCCGTCTGCTGCAGATCTTCACCAACACGGTGATCGGGCCGATCTTCTTCGAGATCATCCAGCGCAAGGGTGACGAGGGATTCGGCGAAGGCAATTTCCGCGCGCTCTTCGAGTCGATCGAGCTCGACCAGATCCGCCGCGGCGTGCTGAAGGCCTAGGGAGGACACGATGGCCAGGAACTGGATTCCCCTGTCGCGCGTCGAGGGTGTGGCCTCGCGCCAGGCGCATGTGCGGCTACCCGCGGGCACCTACGAGCGCGAGATCAGCAAGGAGGGCTTTTTCGGTCCCTCCGCGCAGTTCCATCACCCGCACAAGCCCACCGACTGGATCGACTTCGAAGGCCCGATCCGGCCGCGCGCCTTCGACCTCAACAAGCTGGCGAAGGGGCAGGGCAGCCCGTGGGCGGCGCAGGACGTGCTGAAGAACAAGGCCGTGCACATGCGGATCTGGCGCCTCGAATCCGCCCAGCCCGACCTCGCGCGCAACAGCGATGGCGATGACCTGTTTTTCATCCACGAGGGTGCCGGCCATCTGTTCTGCGATTACGGTCACATGGAATACCGCGACGGCGACTACCTGATGATTCCGCGCGGCACGATGTGGCGGCTCGAGCCGACCTCGCCGACGATGGTGGTGATGATCGAGGCGACCAACGATCACTTCACCCTGCCCGACAAAGGCATCGCCGGCCGCCACGCCATCTTCGATCCGGCGATCCTCGACACGCCGGTGCTCGACGACGCCTTCAAGGCGCAACAGGGCGAGAAGCGCTGGCGTGTCGTGGTCAAGCGGCGCGACCAGCTCTCGACCATCACCTATCCGTTCAACCCGCTCGATACGACCGGCTGGCACGGCGATCTGTCCGTCGTGCGCGTGAACTGGCGCGACATCCGGCCGATCATGAGCCACCGCGCGCATCTGCCGCCCTCGGTGCACACGACGTTCCTGACCGGCCGCTTCGTCGTCTGCACCTTCGTGCCGCGCCCGCTGGAGAGCGATCCGGAGGCGCTGCGCCTGCCGTTCTTCCACAACAACGACGATTTCGAGGAGGTGCTGTTCTACCACAAGGGCAGCTTCTTCAGCCGCGACAACATCCATCCCGGCATGATGACCGTGCATCCCAGCGGCTTCACGCATGGCCCGCACCCCAAGGCCTTCAACGCCGCGACCAAGGGCGGAAGGACCGAGACCGACGAGGTCGCGGTCATGCTCGACACACGCGACGCGCTCGACATCGCCGCGATGCCGGCGGGTGTCGAGTGGGAAGGCTATGTGCACTCCTGGCGGCCGCCGGAGACCAAGCAGGCGGCGGAATAAGCACTCTGTCATCCCGAGCGCAGCGAGGGATCTAGGATGACCCTGGATCCCTCGCTGCGCTCGGGATGACAGGCAAACGATGGACGGCACACAATGAAACTGGGAACCCTCAAGGAAGGCGGCCGCGACGGCACGCTGGTCGTGGTCAGCCGCGACCTCGCGCGGGCTGTGCGGGCCGGCAACATCGCGCCCACATTGCAGCGCGCGCTGGACGACTGGGCCAACACCGAGAGGCTGTTGCGCGAGCTCGCGGCCGATCTGGAAGCCGGCAAGGTCGAGGGCGGCTTCGCCTTCGATCCGGCGAAAGCGGCCGCGCCATTGCCGCGCGCCTATCAGTGGGCCGACGGCTCGGCCTATGTCGTGCATGTCGAGCTGGTGCGCAAGGCGCGCGGCGTCGAGATGCCGCCCAGCTTCTGGACCGATCCGCTGATGTACCAGGGCGGCTCCGATAGCTTCATCGGCCCGCGCGACGACATCGTGATGGGTGACGAGGCCTGGGGCATCGATTTCGAGAGCGAGATCGGTGTCATCGTCGACGACGTGCCCATGGGCGTCACGCCGCAGGCCGCGCGCCAGCACATCAAGCTGGTGACCATCCTCAACGACGTGTCGCTGCGCAACCTGATCCCGGGCGAGCTCAACAAGGGCTTCGGCTTCTTCCACGGCAAGCCGGCCACCGCGTTCGCGCCGGTCGCGGTGACGCCCGATGAACTCGGTGCCGCGTGGGATGGCGCCAAGCTGAACCTGCCGATGCTCTCGACCTACAACGGCCAGCTCTTCGGCAAACCCAACGCGGCCACGGATCTGACCTTCGACTTCGGCCAGCTGATCGCCCACGCGGCAAAGACGCGCCATCTCCAGGCAGGCAGCGTGATTGGCTCCGGCACGGTGGCCAATCGCGATGCGTCGGTCGGCTGCTCCTGCATCGCTGAACGGCGCGTGCGCGAGACCATAGACGGCGGCAAGCCACTCACACCGTTCATGAAGTTCGGCGATCGCATCCAGATCGAGATGCTCGACGCCCAGGGGCGATCCATCTTCGGCGCCATCGACCAGAAGGTCGTGCGTTACGGAGGGCCGGCATGAAGCTCTACGGCTACTTTCGCTCGTCCGCCGCCTATCGCGTGCGCATCGCGCTCAACCTCAAGGGCATCGCGGTCGACCACGAGTCGAAGCACCTGCGCAAGGGCGAGCATCTCAAGGACGACTTCGCCGCGCTCAACCCGCAGAAGCTGCTGCCGGCGCTCAAGCTCGATTCGGGCGACATCCTCACCCAATCGCTGGCGATCCTCGAATACCTGGAGGAGACCCACCCCAACCCGCCGCTGCTGCCCAAGGACCCTGTCGGCCGAGCGCGCGTGCGCTCGCTGGCGTTGATCCCGGCCTGCGAGATCCACCCGGTGCAGAACCTGCGCGTGATGAACTATGTTCGCCAGCACTACGGGCAGGATGAAGCTGGCGCGTTCGCCTGGTCGCGGCACTGGATCGAGGTCGGTTTCGAGGCCTACGAGAAGTCGATCGCCAATGATCCGGCCACTGGCAGGTTCAGCCACGGCGATACACCGACTATCGCCGATCTCTGCCTGATCCCGCAGGTCTTCAACGCCGGACGCTTCAGCGTCGACATGTCGAGGTTCCCGACCATCGCGCGCATCAATGCGACATGCCTGAAGCTGCCGGCCTTCGATCTGTCGCAGCCGTCGAAGCAATCCGACTACGAGCCATGACTGTCATCCCGAGCGTAGCGAGGAATCTAGGCCGCCCCTGGATCCCTCGCTACGCTCGGGATGACAGGAGGTGCTAACCCTTCCGCGCCTTGGCCACCGCCGCCTTCATGGTCTCGGCGTCGACGGCGCCGGGGATCAGCTGGCTGCCGATGATGAAGGCCGGCGTGCCGTTGACGCCCAGCGCGCGGGCGAGATCGGCGGACTGTTCGAGATGCGCGGTGATCGCCGGATCTTCCATATCCTTGGTCAGGCGCTGCGCGTCGAGCTTCAGATCGGCGATGATCTGCGCCATGCGCTCGGCCGAGATCTGGCCGCGGGCTTCCATCAGCGCGTTGTGCACCTCGAAGTACTTGCCCTGCTTGTGGGCGGCCAGCGCCATGCGCGCGGCGATCTTCGACTCCTCGGACAGGATCGGGAACTGCTTGTGAACGATGCGGATCTTGCCGTCGCCCGCGACCACCGACTTCACCGTCGGATGGGCGCGACGGCAGTAGCCGCAATTGTAGTCGAAGAACTCGACGATGGTGACGTCGCCCTTGGGATTGCCGCCGATCGGCGTCAGCGGATCGCCGTTCAGCTCGTCGCGGCGCTTGGCCAGCGCGGCCTTGGCGCGCTCGTCCTTCTCGACCGTCTGGCGTCGCTCGTATTCCTGCAGCGCCTCGACCAGCACCTCGGGGTTGGCGATCAGGTATTCCTTGATGATCTTCTCAATCGCCGCCTTGTCCGGCGTGGACTGGGCGTGCGCCAGCGGCGCCAGCGCGAAGGCGGCGAGAACGGCAACCAGGCGAACAAACCAGCGCATCGACGTCTCCTGCGGCCGGCCCGAGGGGCGGCCAGTCACGGCAATCAAGTCTCTGAACGATCTAGCACATTGGGGCGCCATCAGGCGCATCAACTCGTGGCGATCTTGGGGCGCTTCAGCGCCTCGGACGGCCCGATTCGATGAAGCCCTTGATGTCCATGGCGCGCTGCCAGCCCGGCGAACCGCGCGGCAGGGCTCTCTCCGCGGCCGTTGCCTTGAAGATCGCCGCCTGCCGGTCGCCCCGCAGCAGGAAGACTTCGGCGGTGGCCAGGTCGGTCATGCCCTGGTTGCCCAGCCCGGCCTGGGCGCGGGCCATCAGGTCCCAGGCGCCGAGGTTGCGTTCCTCGGCGATCACCACCTGGTCGAGGTTCCGGACCGCCGGCGCGAACTGCCCGGCATTCACCTGCGCCTGGGCGAGCTGGTAGCGCAGCGCGATGGAGGAGGGCAGCAGCGCCACCGCGCGCTCGTAGGAGCCCACCGCCTCGGCCGGTCGCTGCGAGTCGCGCAGGATGTCGCCCTTCAGCTCGTGGATGTAGGGATCGCGCGGGTACTCGCGGATCAGCGCGTCGAGGATCGACATCGAGGTCGCGACCTGGCCGCTGCGCCACAGCGCCATGGCGCGGCCGTAGCGCGCCGCGATGCTGCGGTCGGAATCGGGATACTTCGACAGCGCGCGCTGCGGCTCGAAATAGCCCAGCGTCTTGGCCACCATGCGCGCGTGCAGCTCCTTGTACTGCGGTGGCTCGGCGGCGTTGACGGTGCGCGAGCGCGCGATCTGTTCCTCGAGGAAGTCGATGCGCTCGCTGGTCATCGGATGGGTGCGCATGTAGCCGCTGCCGCGGCCGACGCCGACATAGATGCGCTCCTGGATCTGCAGGATCTTCATGAACTCCAGCATGCCCTTGGGCGAGACGCCGGCGCGCTCGAGGAAGCCAACGGCGGCCTGGTCGGCCTGCTGCTCCTGCGATCGGGTGTAGCTCAGGAAGCTGCGCAGCGCGGCGCTGTCGCCGCCACCCAGCACGCGCGGGTCGCGCGGCACGCCTTGGTTGTCGCGGTTCGTCTGCGAGCCGGCGATGACCGCCGCGCCGGCCAGGATCTGCTCGATGATCGCCTCGGCGGTGGCGTTGCGGATCGCGTCCTGCAGCTTGGCGAGATGGGCGCCCTTGATGTGGCCGGTTTCGTGCGCGATGACGCCGATCAGCTGGCCGGCGTTCTCGGTGCGCATGATCAGGCCGGTGTGCAGGAAGATGCGCTGGCCGCCAGCGACGAAGGCGTTGAGCGACGCGTCCTGCACGAGGTGGACCTCGATCGCCCCGGAATCGAGGCCGGCGGCGCGGAAGATCGGCGCCGCGAAGATGCGAATCGTGTTTTCTATTTCCGCGTCGCGGACTAAAACCAGTCGCTGCTGGGCGGACGCGCTTGTCGAGCCCCCCAGAACGGCCACGATGAGGGCGATGCAGGAAACGATGCGCTTCAGAACCATCGACGGATCATCCCCCCTCGCGAAGGCCATTCATACCACCCTTGCGGCGGCGGCGCTCACTGTGTCGCTCGGCGGCTGTTCCGGCGACAAACCGGTACGCGGCGATGTCGGGTTTATCGAGGGGTTTTTTGGCGCAGTTGTGGCGGACGAGCCGCGCGCGGCGGACGCCGGGCGCGATATCCTGACCAGCGGCGGCAGCGCCGCCGACGCCGCCGTGGCCATGTATTTCACCATGGCGGCGACCCTGCCATCGGCCGCCAGCCCGGGTGCCGGCGGAGTCTGCCTGGTCCACGACGCGCGCAAGCGGCAGGTCGAGTCGATCGTCTTCCCGCTGACGCCCGTCACCGGCTCGGCTCGCGGTTACGATGTCGCCGTGCCGATGGCCGTGCGCGGCATGGCCCTGCTGCACGCACGCCATGGCCGGTCGCCCTGGGAGTTGGTGGTCGGCAATGGCGAGCGCCTGGCGCGATTTGGTTCGCCGGTATCGCGCGCGCTGTCGCGCGACCTGCAGGTCGGTGCCCGGCTGATCGGCGCCGATCCCGTGGCGCGGCGCGTCTACGACAAGGGCGGTGGGATCGCGGTCACGGAAGGCGATCTGTTCCGCCAGGGCGATCTCGGCGCGACGCTCGGCATCATCAAGGCGCGCGGCGGTGGCGATCTCTACCAGGGGCCCCTGGCGCGCCAGCTCAGCGAGGCCGTGCAGCAGGCCGGCGGCAACCTGACACTGGCGCATCTGCGCGAGGCGGTGCCGCGCGTCGTGCCGCCGTTGCAGGTGCGTTTCGGCGACCACACCGCGTCGTTCGCGCCCGCGCCGTTCAGCGGCGGCCAGTCGGCGGCATCGGCCTTCCAAAGCGGCGGCGGTGGCGGCGGTGGCGCGTTCGAGGGCGGCGAGGCCGGCTTCGTCGCGGTCGATCGCGACGGCAACGCGGTCAGCTGCGTCGTCACCATGAACCAGCTTTTCGGCGCCCGCCGCATCGCGCCCGGCACCGGCATCATGATGGGCGCGCCGTCGGGCAATGGCATGGCGCAGACGACGCCGATCCTGGTCAGCAACGTCAACAACGGCGAATTCCTGCTCGCCGGTGCCGCCTCGGGCGGGGCCGGTGCGCCCGGCGCGCTCGGCTCGGCCGCACGCACGGTGCTGTCGAACCATGGCCCTTTGGCCGACGCGGTGGCCAGCACCAGTGGCGGCGTGCTCAGCATTTTCTCGTGCTCGCGCGGCCTGAAGTCCGACCGGCGGACCTGCCAGGCGCTGGCCGATCCACGCGGCAACGGCCTGGCGCTGATCGCCGACAAATGAGGGATAGCCGGGTCCTTGCCTTCCCCCGCTGGCGGGGGAAGGTGGCGCGCAGCGCCGGATGGGGGTGGTTGTCGCGACAACCCAGCCGCCGGTATCTGGCCGTAATACCGACACCCCCATCCGTCCTTCGGGCACCTTCCCCCGCAAGGCGGGGGAAGGTAAGGCTCTGAACGATGAGCGTGTCGCGTCGCGCCGACGCCGTGCCGCCATTCATCGTCATGGACGTGATGCGCGAGGCGGCCGAGAAGGAAGCGCGCAACGAGAGCGTGATCCACCTCGAGGTCGGTCAGCCCAGCACGCCGGCGCCGTCAGGCGCGCTCGACGCCGCGCGCGAAGCCTTGTCGCGCGACCGGTTGGGCTATGTCGACGCGCTGGGCATTCCCAGGTTGCGCGAACGCATCGCCAAGCACTACCGCGAGCGCTACGGCGTCGAGGTGCCGGCCGAGCGGGTGATTGTCACCACGGGCTCCTCGAATGGCTTCCTGCTGGCCTTCCTCGGCGCCTTCGATGCCGGCGCCCGCGTGGCGATGGCGGCACCAGGCTATCCGCCTTACCGCAATATCCTCGCGGCGCTCGGCCTCTCGCCGGTCGATCTCATCACCACGGCGGCGGAACGCTTCCAGCCGACCGTGGCGCAACTCGAGAAGGCGGGGATGCTCAACGGCGTCATCGTCGCCAGCCCGTCCAACCCGACAGGCACGATGGTGACGCGCGCCGAGCTGGCGGCTCTGTACAACCATTGCCGCGCGCACGGGCTGACCCTGATCTCCGACGAGATCTATCACGGTCTCACCTTCGGCGAGCGCGCGACATCGGCGGTCGAGATCGGCGACGACGCCATCGTCGTCAACAGCTTCTCGAAGTACTTCTCGATGACCGGCTGGCGCATCGGCTGGCTGGTCGTGCCGCGGGCGCTGGTGCGGCCGATCGAGCGGCTGGCGCAGAACCTGATGATCTCGACGCCGACCCTCTCGCAATATGCGGCGCTGGGCGCCTTCGAGTGTACCGACGAGCTGGAAGGCCATGTGCGGCGCTATCGCGCCAATCGCGATCTGTTGATGGCCGGCTTGCCCAAGGCCGGTCTCGATCGCTTGACCGTCGCGACCGGTGCCTTCTACACCTACGCCGACGTATCGCACCTGACCAACGACAGCGTCGAATTCTGCCGTCGCATGCTGCGCGAGACGGGGGTGGCGACGACGCCAGGTGTCGATTTCGATCCGCAGCGCGGCCGCGGCACGCTGCGGATCTCGTTCGCCGGCTCAACCGCGGAGATGGAGGAGGCGGTACGCCGACTCGTCGCCTGGAAGCGGTGATCAGGATCGCCGCTATCGCATCGCTCCTGCTGTCGCTGGCCACGACCGCGGGCGGACAGGCGCTTGATTGCCAGCGGACCGCCTCCGACGTCGACCGTGCGATCTGCCGCAGCGCCGACCTGGTGACCGGGCATGGCTCCGTAGGGGTTGCCTATGAGGGGCTGCTGCGTTCGCTATCCGGCGCCGGGCGCGAGCATCTGGTCGCCGACCAGAAGCGCTGGGCGCGCAACAACCAAGCGCTTTGCGTCGACTCGATCCGCCTTTTCGACGCGTCGCCAGTCGATACTCGGGTGGCTGCCTGCCTGACCGGGCGCATGGTGGCGCGGACCGGTCGCTTGGTGGCGATGCCGTCTGGCGCGGACTATCCCTTCATTTCCGATCATCTGATGCTCAAGGCCGGGCTCGCTGCGCGCAGCTACTATCGGCTGTTCGCCACTCATCCGGGGTTCGATCTGCCCGGCGTCGACAACAAGGCGTTGAACGACCAGATCGAGCGATCGGCGCGCGCGGGCGTTGAGGCCGGCCCATTTCCGGCCGCCGGCGACGATTTTCGCGGTCCCTGGGTCTATGAGAAGCGGCACGACCTGCGCTTTCCGGCGCGTGGCGTTGTGGCCGTCATCTACGGAGTCTACTCCCAGCTCGACGGGTCACGACCGACGAGCGTCAGCGTTGGCATGCTCACCGATATCCGGTCAGGCAAGGAGCTCAACATCGACGAGGTCCTGATGGAGGGCTGGCAGCAGTCGGTCGCCGCGCTCTGCCTGGCGGAGATGCGCAAACGGCCGGGCGACGTGCCGAGCGAAACGCGCCTCATCCAGATGCTGGCCGAGCCGAATCGCTGGCTGTTCGGGCGCGAGAGCGTCGAGATCGTGTTCCGCTATCACGAGGATGGCGCGGGGCCGAGCGGCCCCCGCCTGGTCGCGATCTCCTATGCGCGGCTGAAGGACATCATCCGACGCGACGGACCATTGGGCGAGAAGGCGCGGTAGGCGCGCATACCGCGCGCCTCAGTGCAGCTTCCGCGGGTCGCGCCGCTCGGGTGGCTGAGCGGTGGGTGCCTGCGGCGCGGGCGCGGCGTGGTGATGCACCATCCTCCAGGCGTCGCCTTCGCGCACGAAGGCGTTGGTGGCGATGAGGTGGCCGACCGACAGGATTTCGCGACAGACCACGATCGCCAGGCCGCCGCGAACGATGACGAACTCGTCGGACGCGCCGGCTTTGGGTGCGTGGGGGTTGCGCAGGATCGCCTGCCACGAGCGCAGGATGGTCTCGCGGTCGAGTATCGCCGGCTGACCGGGATGCACACAGGCCACCGGTACCGTGGTCGCCCACATCTGGGCCAGGGCCTCGAAGTCCCGGCGGCTGAAGGCGGCGTAGAAGGCGCGATTGGCGGCGATGATCGCCTCGTGGTCGTCTTCCTGGCTGCTCGCCACCAAGGGCGGGATGGGACCACGCGTCATCTCAAGCCTACTTGTTCTTGAACACGGGCTTGCGCTTCTCGACGAAGGCGTTGACCGCCTCCTTGTGGTCCTCGGTCTGGTGCGCGATCGCCTGCATCGATGCCGACATGTCGAGCAGGGTCGACAGCTCGGTGCGCGCGCCCTCGCGCAGCAGGCGCTTGGCCATGCGCAGGCCATAGGCCGGGTTGACGGCGATGCGTTTCGCCAGCGACATCGCCTCGTCCATCAGTTTGTCGTCGTCGACGACCTTCGACGCCAGACCCATCTCAAAAGCCTGCTCCCCGGTGAATTGCTCGCCGGTGAACGCCATCAGCATGGCGTTGGACATGCCGACGGCGCGTGGCAGGAACCAGGCGCCACCGTCGCCGGGGATCAGGCCGAGCTTGACGAAGCTCTCGGCGAAGCGTGCGCTCCTGGCCGCGATGCGGATGTCGCACATGCAGGCGAGGTCGCAGCCGGCGCCGATGGCGTGACCGTTGACCGCGGCGATGATCGGTACCTCCAGCTCGTACATGGCGAGCGGGATGCGTTGGATGCCCGTCTGATAGCCGACGCGCACGTTGTAGACTCCGCCCGCGAACATGCCCTGGTGGCGCTGCATGTTCTTGACGTTGCCGCCCGAGCTGAAGGCGCTGCCGGCGCCGGTGAGGATCGCGCAGCGCACATCGTAGTCGGCGTTGATCTGGTGCAGGGCGTCGACGATGGCGGTGATCATCGCCTCGTCCGAGATCGCATTGCGAACATCGGGGTCATTCAGCGTCAGCGTGACGATGTTGTCCTTCTTCTCGTAGAGCAGCCTGTCCGCCACCGCATCCCTCCCGACGTGAATCCGCGTTTACTTTGAGCGGTCGGCGTCTAGGATTATCGGAACAACGCCGTCAGTCCAACGCCAGAGTATCTTATCAGTTGGGAGGAAGCCTGACATGACGATGCCGACCCTCGATTTCCCGCCGTTCCGCCTGCCGCCGGATGCCGAGGAATTGCGGACGGAGGTGCGGGCTTTTCTGAAGGGGATTCTGCCCAGCCTGACCGCCGGTGAGCGCTTCAAGAGCTGGAACAGCCGCTCGCCGGAGTTCAGCAAGGCCTTGGGCGCCAAGGGCTGGATCGGCATCACCTGGCCCAAGAAGTATGGCGGCGCGGAAAAGAGCTTCCTGCACCGCTACGTCATCACCGAGGAGCTGCTGGCCAATGGCGCGCCGGCCGGCTCGCACTGGGTCGCCGACCGGCAGAGCGGTCCCAACATCCTGCGCTACGGCAGCGAGGAGATGAAGGACGCGATCCTGCCGCGCATCGTCAAGGGCGAGTGCTTTTTCGCCATCGGCATGAGCGAGCCGGATTCGGGCTCCGACCTCGCCTCGGTACGCACCCGCGCCGACAAGGTCGAGGGTGGCTGGCGGGTCAATGGCACCAAGATCTGGACCAGCGGCGCGCATCGCTCGCACTACGCGATCACCTTGCTCCGCACCAGCGGCCAGCGCGAGGACCGCCATCGCGGGCTGAGCCAGCTGGTGATCGACCTGAAGTCGCCGGGCATCACGATTCGGCCGATCATCAACCTCAACGGCAAGCACGATTGGAACGAGGTCGTGTTCCGCGACTGTTTCGTGCCCGACTCGATGATGCTGGGCGAGGAGGGCGATGGCTGGCTGCAGGTCACCGGCGAGCTGGCCTACGAGCGCAGCGGTCCCGAGCGCATCCTGACCAATATCCACGTGCTGAAAGAGCTGATCCGCATCGTCGGCCGTCAGCCCGGCCAGCAGGCGCAGATGACGATCGGCAAACTGGCCGCGCGGGTGTGGAGCCTGCGGCAGATGTCGCTGTCGGTCGCCGGCATGCTGCAAGCCGGCAAGTCGCCGGCGGTCGAGTCGTCGGTCACCAAGGATCTCGGCACGCACTTCCAGCAGGACCTGCCGGAGATCGCGCGCGTGCTGGGCGAGTCCGAAGCCGCCGACGAGAACGACATCCAGGAGTTCCTCGACGTCTGCCAGATGGCGACGCTCGCGGCGCCGGCCTATTCGATTCAGGGCGGCACGACGCAGGTCCTGCGCGGCATCATCGCGCGCGGCCTGGGATTGCGGTGAGGCAACCGCACAACCTTCCCTTCCCCCGGAGGGGGAAGGTGCCCGAAGGGCGGAACGTCTTCGACATCCCCCATCCGGCGCTGCGCGCCACCTTCCCCCTCCGGGGGAAGGTAAAGAAAGAGCAAGGAACGACGAGAGATGGCATCGGATAACGAAACCCGGGACATGTTCGTGGAAGCCGCAGCGCGGCTGTTCAGCGAGCAGGCGACGCGCGAGATCATCAACGCCTTCGAGAAGGGTACGTGGCCGGCCGATCTGTGGAAGCAGGTCGAGGAGGCGGGACTGCCATGGGCGGCTGTGCCGGAAAGTGTCGGCGGCGCCGGCGGCGATATCGGCGATCTGATGGCCGTGCTGCGCGAGGCGGGCCGCAACGCCGTGCCGCTGCCGCTGGCCGAGACCGGGCTGGGCGCGATGTTCGCCGGCGAGGCGGGTCTGACGCCGCCGTCGGGGCCGATGGCGCTGGCGATCTCGGAGTCGGGTGCGCCGCTCAGGATCGAAGGCGGCAAAGTCTCGGGCAAGGCCAAGCGTGTCGCGTTCGCGTCGGTGTGCGACAACATCGTTGTCGTCGCGGCGGGTCAGGTGGCGATCGTACCGAAGGCGGCGGTGAAGATCGACGCCAAACAGGGCCAGACCGGCGAGCCTTATGACGACGTGACGTTCGACAACGCGGCGGCGAGCGCGTCGGCGGCATCGAAGGTCTCGCCGGATCGCGCGCTGGAGCTGGCGGCGCTGGCGCGCACCAACCAGATGACCGGCGCGGCCGATCGTATCCTGGCGATCACCACGCAGTACTCGAAGGAACGCGTGCAGTTCGGCCGCTCGATCAGCACCTTCCAGGCGATCCAGCACATGCTGGCCGAGCTCTCGACCTATGTCGCGGCGGTCTCGGCGGCGGCGCGAGTCGCGGCGCGCGACGCGGAGGAGGGTGGCGGCTCGTTCTCGATCTGGGCGGCCAAGATCCAGGCGAGCGACGCCGCAAACAAGATCTGCGCCATCGCCCACCAATCGATGGGCGCGATGGGCTTCACCTACGAGCACATCCTGCACCACTACACGCGCCGCCTCTGGGTGTGGCGCCGCGACTACGGCAGCGAGTCGTATTGGGGCGCCAAGCTGGGCCGCGCGATGTGCGAGGCCGGGCCCGACGCCATGTGGCCGTCGTTGACCGCGAGCAAGGTCGCCGCCTAGGGAGGCTTCCCATGGACATGCACGCTATCGGCGCCGGCCGCCTTCGCACCGAGCTGATCGAGAAGGCCGAGGCGCTGGCGCCGATGATCGAGGCGGCGGCGCCGCGCATCGAGACCGAGCGGCGGATCGTCCCCGATGTGCTGGAAGCGATGCACGGCGCGCGGCTGTTCCGCATGCTGCTGCCGCGTTCGATCGATGGCGAGGAAGTCGATCCCGAGACCTTCTATCGCGTGGTCGAGCGCGTCGCGATGGCCGATGCCAGCGCCGGTTGGTGCCTGTGCCAGGCTGGCGGCTGCGCCATGTCGGCGGCCTATCTCGAGCCCGACGTGGCGAAGGAGATCTTTGGCGCGCCCAACTCGGTGCTGGCCTGGGGGCCAGGGCCGAAGGTCAAGGCCGTGGCCGATGACGCGGACGGCTATCGGGTGACCGGCACGTGGGCGTTTGCGTCAGGGGGACGGCACGCGACCTGGGTGGGCGCCGACTGCCCGCTCTTCGCCGCCGACGGCACGCCGATCCGCGACGCCAATGGCCGGCAGGTGCTGCGTGTCTTTCTCGTGCCGACGCGAGAGGTCCAGTGGACCGACATCTGGAACGTGATCGGGTTGCGCGGCACGGCGAGCGATCAGTTCGCGCTCACCGACCACTATGTGCGCACCGATCATTCGATCACCCGTGACCACACACGGGAGCGGCGCGAGAACGGACCGCTCTATCGCATGTCGGCGCTCTATCTCTACGCCATCGGCTTCGCCGGCGTGGCGCTGGGCACGGCGCGACCGATGCTCGACACCTTCATGACCTTCGCGCGCGACAAGTATCCGCGCGGCATCAAGAGCCCGATCCGCGACAACAACGTCGTGCAGCTGGGCGTCGGCCAGTCCGAGGCCAAGCTGCAATCGGCCCGCGCGCTGCTGCTGCAAAGCGTGCGTGAGATCTGGGCCGAGGTGCAGAAGACCGGCACCTTCACCGTGCCGCAGCGCATGCAGCTGCGCATGGCGACGACGCACGCGATCCAGATGGCGCGAGAAGTCTCGCACTTCGTCTATCACGCCGCCGGCGCCACCGCGATTTTCCACGACAACCCCTACGAGCGGCGCTTCCGCGACATCAACACGGTGACGCAGCAGCTGCAGGGCCGCCTGTCGCATCTCGAGAATGTCGGCAATTTCCTGATGGGCGGTGAGCCCGACCTGAACTTCGCCTAGGGAGACGCGCCATGGGTCTCGGATTGCTGCAGCACTACACCATCGAGCCGGTCGATCTCGAGGCGACCAAGGACTTCTATGTCGACGTGCTCGGACTGGAGAATGGCGATCGCCCGCCGCTCGGCTTCCCCGGCTACTGGCTCTACTCCGGCGGCGTGCCGACGGTGCATCTGCTGGGGCCGCGTCAGCCCAGGCCGGGCATCAAGGTGCGGCCGCCCGGCGTGAGGATGGATGATACCGGTCGTCTCGATCATATCGCCTTCGAGGCCACCGGCTTCGAGGCGATGCGGCAGCGCCTGCGCGACAAGGGCGTGACGTTCCGCGAGAACATCGTGCCGCGCACCGGCGCGGCCCAGCTCTTCCTGTTCGATCCCGACGGCGTCGGCGTCGAGCTCAACTTCGCATCGCCGAATTCGTAACCCCTGTCATTCCGAGCGTAGCGAGGAATCGAGGGCAATACTGGATCCCTCGCTGCGCTCGGGATGACAGTTTGGCCCGTCACTCCGGCTCGATGCCGGCGGCCTTCATGATCTCGCGGTAGATGCGGATCTCCTCCAGCTGGATCCGGCGCATTTCTTCGGGCGTCGTCGGCCTGACCACGGCGCCGTTGCGCGCCTGGGTCTGCACGTATTCCGGATCGCTGATGGCCTTGACCACCTCGGCGCGCAGCTTGTCGTAGACCGGCCGCGGCATGGCTTTGGGCACGAAGACCGCGGTCCATGACGACAGCTCGTAGCCAGGCAGACCCTGCTCGATCATCGTCGGAATGTCCGGCGTCAGCGGATAGCGGCCGTTGTTGGTGACGCCCAGGCAGCGCACCGTGCCGGCCTTGATCTGCGGCGTGCTGGTCACCGGATCGCCGAAGCTGAGATTGAGATGCCCGGCCATCAGGTCCTGCAGCGCCAGCGGCGTGCTGCGATAGGGCACGTAGGTGATGTCGATGCCGGCCTTGGCGCGCAGCATCTCGCCGGCGATGCGCGTCGAGGCGCTGCCGGCGCCCCAGTTCAGCTTGCCGGGCCTGGCTTTCGCGAGCGCGATCAGCTCCTGCAACGTCTTGGCCTCGAGCGAGGGATGCGCCAGCAGGAACACCGGCGCGTAGCCGATCAGCGAGATTGGCTCGAACTCGCCCACCGGGTCGTAGGGCAGGGATTTGAACATCGCGACATTCGAGGCCATCGCGGTGTTCGAGGTGACGAAGATCGTATAGCCGTCGGGCTTCGCCTGCTGCGCCGCCTGCGCGGCGATGAAGCCGTTGGCGCCGGGCTTGTTGTCGACCACGACCCCGACCTTCCACGCCTTGCTCAGGCGATCGGCGACGTGCCGTGCGGCGTTATCGGTCGCCGAGCCGGCGGCGAAGGGCACGATGATCTTGATCGTGTTGTTGGGATAGTCCGTGCCCTGCGCGCCGGCGCCGCGCGCGATCAATGAGGCACCGCCCGCGCCGATCGAGGTGCGCAGGAAGCGTCGACGAAACATGGGGCCTCGCGTCTTTGGGAGCGCCCGGCGGAACGCCGGCGCTCCCAGAAGATTAGCTGCCGGTCATCCTGGACCACCAGCCCCGCTTGGGCTTCTCCGGCGGCGCCTCGACTGAGATCGAGGGGATCGCCGGCGGCGGCGGAGGCTCGGGATTGGGCGCGGCCGGTGCGGCGCTTGTCATCAGCTCGCCATTGGCCGGCTTCTCGACGGCGACGGGCTCGATTCTGGGCTCGCTCCTCGGCTCGACGATGATCGGTCGCGGCGGCGCTTCGGGCTGCGACTCGATCGGCGCCGGCTCAAAGGGTGTCGTCGGCTCGGGCTCTGGCTCGCGCTCCATCTGAGGTGCACCAACGTGCGCCTCGTCGGGCTCGCCATCCTCGCGCTCGCGACGACGGCCGCGTCCGCCGCGTCGGCCGCGACGACGACGACGATGGTCGTCGCTGCCTTCATCGGGACCGCCCTCGTCGGCGCGCGGCCCGTCCATATCCTCGGCGACGGCCTCGGCCGGCTCGCCACGATCCTCGCCATTGGCCGGCGGCGCGGCATGCGCGCTATCGGGATCGCCGTCATCGGGCGCCGCGGCCATCGGCTCGCCATTCTGTTCGTCGCGTCGGCCGCCGCGACGGCGACGGCGCCGACGGCGAGGGCGGTTGGCTTCATCGTCGTCACCTTCCGCGCCATCGGCGGAGGCGGGGGCTTCGGCTTCCTCGCCCTCCGGCACGTCCTCGTATTCGTCATAAGCGGCCGAGGCGGTGAGACGGGCCTGCTGCTGTTGCTCGCCGCCGACGCGCGCGCGGGTGCGCTCGATCTCGTAATGCGGCGGGATCAGGTCGTCGTCGCCGACGATCAGCACGCGGAAGCCGTAGCGCTCCTCGCACTCCGCGATGTTGGCGCGCTTGTGGTTGAGGATGTAGAGCGCCACGGCGGTCGGCACGCTGACGACGATCTCGCCGGCGCGGCGGCGGATGCCTTCCTCCTCGATGCCGCGCAGCACGTGCAGCGCCGTCGATTCGACCGAGCGGATCCGGCCGGTGCCTTCGCAGTGCGGGCAGACCTCGGTGGAGTTCTCCAGCAGGCTGGGGCGCAGCCGCTGGCGCGACAGCTCGAGCAGGCCGAAGGGCGAGATGCGGCCGATCTGGATGCGCGCGCGGTCGAGCCGCATGGCTTCCTTCAGACGACGCTCGACCTGCTGCTGGTGCTTGCTCTCCTCCATGTCGATGAAGTCGATGACCACCAGGCCGGCGAGGTCGCGCAGCCGCACCTGGCGGGCGATCTCCTCCGCCGCCTCCAGGTTGGTACGCAGCGCCGTCTCCTCGATGTTGCGCTCCTTGGTGGCGCGGCCCGAGTTGACGTCGATGGCGACCAGCGCCTCGGTCGGGTTGATGACGATATAGGCGCCGGTCCTGAGCTGCACCGAGGGGGAGTGCATGGCGTCGAGCGCCGCCTCGACCTGGTAGCGATGGAACAGCGGGATCGAATCCTCGTAGAGCTTGATGCGGCCGGCCTGCGAGGGGATCAGCTGGCGCATGAAATCCTGCGCCAGGTTGAAGCCGTCCTCGCCGTCGACCCAGATCTCCTCGATGTCGGAGTTGTAGAGATCGCGGATCGAGCGCTTGATGATGTCGCCTTCCTCGTAGATCAGCGCCGGCGCCGTCGACTTCAGGGTGAACTCGCGGATGCTGTCCCACAGGCGCATCAGGTAGTCGTAGTCGCGCCGCACCTCGGGCTTCGAGCGCTCGAGACCGGCGGTGCGCAGGATCACGCCCATGCCCTGCGGCACGTCGAGCTCCGCCAGCATATCCTTCATGCGCTTGCGGTCGGCGGCGTTGGTGATCTTGCGCGAGATGCCGCCGCCACGACCGGCGTTGGGCATCAGCACGGCGTAGCGGCCGGCGAGCGAGAGGTAGGTGGTGAGCGCCGCGCCCTTGTTGCCGCGCTCTTCCTTGACGACCTGCACCAGCAGGATCTGCCGGCGCTTGATGACTTCCTGGATCTTGTACTGGCGCGGCGGCGGCGCGCGGCGTGGCCGCGGCTCGTAGTCGTCGCCGCCCAGCGTCTCGACCGGAATCTCCGGCTGTGGCGCGTCGGCCGGGTCGACGGATGCATCCCCATTGGCCGGCGCTTCGCCGGCGTCGCCGCCCGACGCGTCGCCGCCCGCGGTGGCGTCGATGGTCTCGGGCGCGGCCTCGGCCGGCCTGTCGTCCTCGGCGGCCGGGCCGGAGAGGACGTCGGTGGTCACCGAGGCGGCGATCGCGCCGCCCGTGGGGTCTGGCGACGGCTCCGGCGTGGTTTCAGGTGCCGGCGCGGCCTCGATCACCGCCGGTGTGGCGGGCTCGCCATCTGGCCCGGGCGGTGAGGTGGAGGCCTCGGCTGCGGCGACGATCCCGACATCGGCACCCGACGTTTCGGGCAGGTTCGCGTCGGTGGCGTCGGCCGCGTCGCTGGCGGGCGCGGCGCCGGCCAGCAGGGCGCGCTGCTCGTCGGCGTCCTCGATGTCGCTGCGATCGACGCGCCGCTGGCGGCGCGGCGGGCGATCCTCGTCATCGTCGTGACGCTGGCCGCGCTGGGCCTGCTCGGCCAGCAGCCTTTCGCGGTCGGCGATCGGGATTTGATAGTAGTCGGGGTGGATTTCGTTGAAGGCCAGGAAGCCGTGGCGGTTGCCACCGTATTCCACGAACGCCGCCTGCAGCGACGGTTCGATCCTCACGACCTTGGCCAGATAGATGTTGCCCTTCAGGGGCTTGCGGGATGCGGCTTCGAAATCGAATTCATCCAGCTTGGTGCCGTCCACCACGACGACCCGGGTTTCCTCCGGGTGCGTGGCGTCGACAAGCATGCGCTTGACCATCGCCATTGCTCCGCGACGGAGCGTGGGCCACCTGTGCGAACGGTCAGGCGGGCGCCCGTCGCTTAGAGCGGGACCGGCAGACACAGTGTCGTCGACCTGTCGAACGGCGTCAGACGCCAGGACAGGGACGGTCACAGTGCCCCGAGACGACAAAAGCTGCGCCGGCCCCGGGTTTCGTAGAAGCCGTCATCACCATGACGCCGTCGGTCCAAACAGGGCGCCGCGCGATCGCATCGATCACCGCCCGCCGCGTGACAGCGGCTGAACGTTCCGGCGCCGGACCGCCGACGCCGTCGACCGACCCCTAAGGACCGTCCGACAGACGACGACTGTTCGCGGGAATCACCATACGCTCGCGCATGGCAAATCCACAACACAATCTCTAGGCGGTGGTGGTCACTGGGCCCACTAGAACATGAAGAATAACAAATAGTATATTGATTTTAATAGGAATTTTATATAAACATCGACCAATGGGTAATGATGGATTGAGGCGTCGGTTGGCGCTGGGCGTTCTGGTCGGCGGGTCGATGGGACTGGCCATGCCGGCGCTCGCCCAGAGCGCGCGCACCGCGCCGACCGTGCCCAAGACCAAGCCAGCGCCGCCGCCCAGGCCCAGGCTGATCGCGCTGGACCCCGGCCACGGCGGCGCCGACCCGGGCACGACGGGCGCCTCGGGCATGCACGAAAAGACCGTGGTCTATGCCGTGGCCACCGAGCTTGAGCGCCAGCTGACCGCCGGCCGCCGCTATCGTGTCGCGCTCACCCGGCGCGGCGATCTTTTCGTGCCGCTGCGCGAGCGGGTGAGCCGCGCGCGGGCGGCCAGGGCCGACCTGTTTATCTCCCTGCATGCCGACTCACATCCAGATTCCGGTGTGCGCGGCGCCACGGTCTATACCCTGTCCGAAGGGGCCAGCGACCGCGAGGCCGCCGCCCTGGCGGCCAAGGAGAACAAAGCCGACCTGGTCGCTGGTATCGACCTGCGCCGGCAGCCGGATGACGTCGCCAGCGTGCTGATCGAGATGACCCAGCGCGGCACCGTCAACCAGTCCAGGACCTTCGCCGGCATCATGGTCGAAGCGCTGCGGCACCATGGTGTGGCGACGTTGCCACGCAGCCATCGCCATGCCGGCTTCGCCGTGCTCACCGCGCCCGACGTACCGGCGATCCTGCTCGAGCTGGGCTACCTGTCGAACCGTGCCGACGAGCGGTTGCTGCTCAACAAGGCGCATCATCAGAAGCTGGCGCGCGCTATCGCCGCCGCGGCTGATCGTTATTTCGGCACGCGACCATCGCAACCAGGCCCCGTACCCGCCGCGAAAAAAACGTAGTCCCCACGCCTTATCAGGAGGGCGTGCGCAACCGCCCGATTGCCTGCGCGTCGTGTACCGCGTAGGTGAGTCGTCGTAGAGTTCGGGCGGGCGGGCGTGCCGTCCGTGCAATTGAGGGTTCGAGGCCTTCCGACCGTGTGGCTGATCCGTTGGATGATGTATGCCGGCTTCGCGGCCATCGTCTGCGTCGTGGGCGGAGCCTTCGCGATCTACTGGCATTTCGCGCCCGGCCTGCCCGACCACAAGCAGCTGATCGACTACCAGCCGCCGACCACGACCCGGCTCTATACGGCCGACGGCAAGCTCTTGGCCGAATACGCCCGCGAAAAGCGCGTCTTCGTGCCGGTCGTCGCCATGCCGCGCCGCCTCGTGCAGGCCTTCGTCGCCGCCGAGGATCAACGCTTCTTCCGCCATTGGGGCGTCGATCCGATCGGCGTCACCCGCGCGCTGCTCACCAACCTGCAGAACATGGGGCAGGGCCGGCGGCCCGAGGGCGCCTCGAGCATCACGCAGCAGGTCGCCAAGAACTTCCTGGTCGGCGGCGAGGCCACCATCCAGCGCAAGATCCGCGAGGCCATTCTCGCCTTCCGCATCGAGAACGCCTTCAGCAAGAACCGCATCCTCGAGCTGTACCTCAACGAGATCTATCTCGGCGGCGGCAACTACGGCGTCGCCGCCGCGGCGCTGAACTACTTCGATAAGTCTCTCGACGAATTGAGCTTGAGCGAGATGGCCTATCTCGCGGCCCTGCCCAAGGCGCCCAACCGCTACAGCATCGCGCGCAATGCCGACGTGGCACGGAACAGGCGCGACTACGTCCTGCAGCGCATGTTCGAGGACGGCTATATCACCGAGGCCGAGATGCAGGCCGCGCGCGCCGAGAAGCTGGCGCTGCGCCGCCGCGCACCGCCCGAGTTGGCCACCGCCGAGTTCTTCACCGAGGAAGTGCGGCGCAACCTGTTCGCCGCCTACGGCGACAAGGGCCTGTACGAAGGCGGCCTGACGGTGCGCACGACGCTCGACTTCAACGTCCAGCGGCTGGCCGACCAGGCGCTGCGCGACGGCCTGATCGCCTACGACAAGCGGCACGGCTGGCGCGGCGCCACCGAAAAGCTGGCCGGCGTCGACAACTGGAAGCAGCGCCTGACCCGCCATCTGACCGACCGGCCCTTCACCGGCCCGCCGAACTGGCGCCCCGCCGTGGTGCTGAAGATCGAGGGCAACGTCGCGCATATCGGCACACTCGATGGCGAGGGCATCGTGCAGATGGACAAGGACAGCCCGCGCGGGCGCACCTTGCCCAACCAGACGGTCGGCTTTCTGTCACAGCGCTGGAGCGACATCGTGCAGCCCGGCGACGTGATCGCCGTCGAGCGCGGTCCGGCGCCGGCCGCCGGCAAGCCGCAGGGCTATGGCCTGCGCCAGATCCCCAACGTCGACGGCGCGCTCCTGATCATGGACACGCAGACCGGCCGCATCCTCGCCATGTCGGGCGGCTGGAGCTACCTGCGCAGCCAGTACAACCGCGCCACCCAGGCCAATCGCCAGCCCGGCTCCGCGTTCAAGCCCTTCGTCTATCTTGCGGCGATGCAGGCCGGGCTGACGCCCTCGGTCATGGTTCTCGACGCGCCGATCGAGATCCATCCCGGCGGCAACCAGCCGGTGTGGCGGCCGCAGAACTACGGTGGTGATTTCCTCGGGCCGACCACGGTGCGCCAGGGCCTGGAGAAGTCGCGCAACCTGATGACCGTGCGCATGGCCAAGTTCATCGGCATGGACAAGGTCTCGGGGATCGCCCGCGATTTCGGCGTCGACGATAACATGCGTCGCTATTTGCCGCTGTCGCTGGGCGCCGGCGAGACCACCTTGCTGCGCATGACCATGGGCTACGCGATGATGGGCAATGGGGCGAAGCGCATCACGCCCAGCCTGATCGACCGCGTGCAGGACCGCAACGGCCGCACCGTCTTCCGCCATGACCCGCGCACGTGCGACGGCTGCAAGGTCGAGGGCGCGCCGGTCGACGAGCAGATGCCTTCGATCGTCGATCGCCGTCAGCCCTTCATGGACCCGGCGCTGACCTACCAGGTCGTCAACATGATGCAGGGCGTCACGACGCGCGGCACGGCGGCGCGACTGGCGGCGCTGAACCGGCCGATCGCCGGCAAGACCGGCACCACCAACGACGCCAAGGATGTGTGGTTCATCGGCATGACCCCCGACGTGGTGATCGGCGTCTATATCGGCTTCGACGAGCCGCGTACCCTGGGTCGCACCGAGACCGGCGGCGGCGCCGCCGTGCCGATCTTCGAGCAAGTCGCGCGCACGCTTCTGAAGGACAAGTCGCCGACGCCCTTTCGCGTGCCGCCGGGCCTGCGCATGATCCGGGTCAATCCCTATACCGGCCAGCGCATGTACTCGGGCGAGGAGGGCTCGATCTGGGAGGGCTTCAAGCCCGGCACCGAGCCCTCCGGCGACTTCCAGGTGCTCGACGGCTACTCGCCGTTCCGTCTGCCCGGCGCGCCGGTGGCGACGCCCGACGCCGACGACAGCGAAGTGATCGCCGTGGCGCCGCCAGCCCCCTCTGGTCCGATGCAGCCCGCCATGGGCGCCGACGGCGCGCTACGCCCCGTCGCGCCGCCCAGCACGCCGATCGCGCCGCGCCCGCCCAAGCCCGGCAGCCCCGCCTTGACGGGCACCGGCGAGACCTACTAGACGACCTTCCCCATTTTCCTCCCTCTCCCCGCTTGCGGGGAGAGGGGCCACGGATGAGGAGTGTGTTTCATGCGCGCGGAGATCGAGGCGGTTGTCGCCGAGATTCAGCAGTCGGTCGGGCTGCTGAGGAGGCATCTTTGACTTCGACGCAGCCGTCGATCGTCTGGCGGAGCTGAACGCTTCCGCCGAAGCCCCCGATTTCTGGAACGACGCCAAGCGCGCGCAGAGCCTGATGCGCGAGCGTGACCGGCTCGACAAGGCGATCGCCAATGTCCGCCGGATGGAAGGCGAGACCCGCGCCAATGTCGAGATGATCGAGCTCGCCCAGGAAGAGGGCGATCAGTCGCTGATCGACGAGGCCGAGGCCAACCTCAAGGCGCTGCAGGCCGAGGCCGGCAAGATGCGCCTGGAGTCGTTGCTGTCAGGCGAGGCCGATGCCAACAACTGCTATCTCGAGGTCAATGCCGGCGCCGGCGGCACCGAGGCGCAGGACTGGGCCGAGATGCTGGCGCGCATGTACATGCGCTGGGCGCAGCAGCACGGGTACAAGGTCAGCTACCTCGAGGAGAGCGCGGGCGAAGAGGCCGGCATCAAGTCGTGCACCGTGAAGGTCGACGGCCCCAACGCCTATGGCTGGCTGAAGACCGAGAGCGGCGTGCACCGTCTCGTGCGCATCTCGCCCTTCGACGGCCAGGCGCGCCGCCATACCAGTTTCTCCTCGGTCTGGGTCTACCCGGAGGTTGACGACACGATCGAGATCGACATCCAGGACAAAGACCTGCGCGTCGATACGTATCGGGCGTCGGGCGCCGGCGGCCAGCACGTCAACAAGACCGACTCCGCGGTGCGCCTGACGCATCTGCCGACCGGCATCGCGGTGGCCTGCCAGCAGGAGCGCAGCCAGCACCAGAACCGCGCCAAGGCGATGCAGATGCTCAAGGCGCGGCTCTACGAGGTCGAGCTGCAGAAGCGCGAGGCCGAGAAGCTGGCCCAGGAAGCGGCCAAGACCGACATCGGCTGGGGCCATCAGATCCGGTCGTACGTGCTGCAGCCCTATCAGCTGGTCAAGGACCTGCGCACCAACGTCGAGCGCACCGACCCGCAGAAGGTGCTCGATGGCGATCTCGACGAGTTCATGGCCGCGTCACTGGCGGCGCGGCTGGGGCAAGACGAGAAGGCGGCGTAGCGGCTCGGGAACCTATCGCGGCGTCGCCTGATCCGCGGTCCGCTCGATGGCGCGGCCGCCGCTGGAGACATCACGGCCGAAGCCTTTGGCGGTGTTGCAGGCGGTCAACAGCGTCGACGCGCCGAAAAGCACGAGCAGCGACATGAATGCGAAGGCGAGGGTGCGGCGCATCGTGTTCTCCAACAAACAAGGGTCTAGACGCCTGGAGCAAGCGCTCCTTTACGCGGCGTCTGGTATACGCATGACAGCGTCAGAGGTTGCGTTCGGATCAGATCACGAACCGAACCGGGCTGGTGCCGCCCGATCGGAATCTAGCTGCTGCGACCCTGCCAATTGGTGAAGAATCCGCGCACCCACGTTGAGCGTACCGACGCGCAGACGGTGCTCTGGCGGCACGCCTGGAGCGGACGGGAAGGCGGCGTAGCGCGCGGGCCGAAGATGTTTGCCGTCCCGCGCCTGTCTTCGATGTCCCCGGTCCGTACAGCGAGGAGAGGGAGGGAGGCGCCCGACGCTACGTGCCGCGGCGGTCGATGACCTTGTCGAGGGTGATGCGGCTCAGCCGTCGCAGCGCGTCGGCCTCGATGTCGGTGTAGAGGCGGGAAACGACGGGATGGACGTTGCAGGGGAAGTTGCGGCCGGGATCGTCGGCGCGCATGGCCAGCGCCAGCGGTGACGTCTCGCCGATCGCCGCGTGGATCTGGCGGAAGGTGATCTTCGACGGCGGTCGCGCCAGCACGATACCGCCGCTGGCGCCGCGCAGCGACTTCATCAATCCCGCCCTGACCAGCGCCGCCACGATCTGGCGCACGCGCGTCGGATGATCCTTCAGCGCGCGCGCGATCGCATCGGTGGTGACGTGTTCAGGCTGGTGCCGCGCCACGTAGGCCATGATGTAGGCGGCCGAGGCGAGCTTGGTGGATTGGGTCATGGTGTGGCTGCCGTTATAGGCCCGGCGGCGGCGAGAGCACAGCGCCGCGCGCTTTTGTTGCTTTCGCAATCCTAAGAATTCGCGCGCACCACCTCTTCGACGCGCCGCTTGTAGCCTTCGACCATCTCCGCCGTGCTGCGGGTGCCGAGCGGCGAGAAATGCACGTGCTCGATCATGTCGATGCCGCAGAACTCCATGGTGCCCATATCCTGCGCCACGCGGATGGCGCCCATCTTGCCGCTCGCGTCGAAATGCTCCTGCGTCGAGCCGGCGCTGGTGAAGATGATCGAGCGCTTGCCCTTGATCAGGCCGATCGGGCCGCTGGGCCCGTAGCCATAGGCGAAGCCGAAGGTGAAGACGCGGTCGATATAGCCTTTGAGGATGGCAGGCCGGTCGATCCACCAGATGGGATGGAAGAGCGCGATGACGTCCGTCCACAGCAGATGATCCTGCTCGACCTTGATATCCTGGGGGATCTTGCCGGTCCGGTTGCCGTTGAGGTCCTCGACGCTGGCCACCGGATTGAACTTCATCGCATACAAGTCGCGCAGTACCACCGTGTGGCCGAGCGCGCGCACCGTCCTGATGTAGATGTCGCAGATATCGCGGGTGAAGCTGCCCTCGCGCGGATGGGCCAATACGACGAGATGGTTCATAGGCGGCGTCTCGTGCTGCGGGACCTTGACGCGATTTCCTATCACATACGTTATTGTGTTGGTAACAAATAAGATCGGCCGGAATCGCCGGTGGCCGAGCGATGCTCGACGGCGGTGAGCGCGCCGATCAGGAGGTAGCCGGCGACTCCGACCACCGCGATGGCCAGCACCCACGTTGTCCAGCGCTTCCAGTCGGCGGGCAGCTTGGTGAAGGCCTGAGGCGTGGCCTTCAGCGTCGCGCCCGGCTTCGGCAGCAGCTCGACCAGGCGGGTGGCGATGGCGGTCGCGTCCGACGCCAGCCATGCGCCCGGCGGCAGCAGCGCGATGCTCTGTCCCAGCGCGACGATCGCGGAGTCTTTCGGCAGGCGCGACAGCCGGTCGGCGTCGGCCCACGGATCGATGTCGAGGCGGCTCAGCGCCGACAGCACGCTGAGCGGCATGCCGCTGGCATCCTCGCCGACGGCGGCAAAAAGGAAGGCGTCGAAGGCGCCGTCGAGTCGGGGGGATGATTGGGTGGGGGTCATGTGGCGCCATCGCGCGCCTGGGCCGCGTCGAGTTCCAGGGGATCGACCTCGATCGTCTCGCCGAGGATCGAGCCGCGCGGATCGCCCGGCAGCAGCAGGCGCGTGGCGACGCGCCGATAGGCGGTGAACGACAGATCCTGCAGGCGTTCCTCATCGGTCTCCACGACGTAGGCGCCCGCCGGGCGGGGCGCATCCATGTCCTTGAGCTGGAAAGGGTGGGCGAAGGACAGGGTCTTGTAGGTGGTGCGGATCATCATGAGGAACTCCCGGGCGGGGTCGCTGGCGCATCGGGTTTCACGACCAGGCCGGGCGGGCCGCCCTGGCAGGCCGGGCATTTGCGCTGGAAGAAATCGGGCGCGTCGACGCCGTACATGTGGCCGCAGGGCATGCACTGCATGATCCAGAGCGCCTGGCGTTCGTCGCTGCCCTGCCAGGCTGTCTGCGCGATCAGGAGCTGCCGGTTGCGATTGAGGCTGCCGGGAGTCCCGTCGATCTTCATGGGTTGCTCCTGTCTCCTTTTACCTTCCCCCGGAGGGGGAAGGTGGCGCGGAGCGACGG
>LNFM01002479.1_pt1 | contig 83991 bp, 77 predicted proteins | sample 596031 | NCBI WGS metagenome assembly LNFM01 (sample SAMN04254537, study PRJNA301005) | activated carbon metagenome | isolation source: dual media filters at the Ann Arbor, Michigan drinking water treatment plant | place: USA: Ann Arbor | reverse complement strand
TCGGGCCCTCGAAGGTGCTCATGCCGTAGAACGACAGGCTCACGATCAGGAACTTCAGGATCGGGTCGTCACGCAGCTTGTGCCAGGCACCGCTCAAGGTCATGATGCCGTTGATCATGCCGCCCCAGCTGGGCGCCAGCAGCACGATGCTGAAGACCATGCCCACGCTCTGCGCCCAGTCGGGCAGCGCGGTGTAGTGCAGGTGGTGCGGGCCCGCCCACATGTAGGTGAAGATCAGCGCCCAGAAGTGCACGATGCTCAGCCGGTAGCTGTACACCGGGCGCTCGGCCTGCTTGGGGATGTAGTAATACATCATGCCCAGGAAGCCCGCGGTCAGGAAGAAGCCGACCGCGTTGTGGCCGTACCACCACTGGATCATGGCGTCCTGCACGCCGGCGTAGGCGCTGTAGCTCTTGGTCAGGCCCACCGGCACGGCGGCGCTGTTGACGATGTGCAGCAGGGCCACCGCGATGATGAAGGCGCCGAAGAACCAGTTGGCGACGTAGATGTGGCGCACCTTGCGCATGCCGATGGTGCCGAAGAACACGATCGCGTAGCTGACCCACACCACCGCGATCAGCAGGTCGATGGGCCATTCCAGTTCAGCGTATTCCTTGCCCTGCGTCATGCCCAGCGGCAGCGTCACCGCTGCGGCCACGATCACGAGCTGCCAGCCCCAGAAGGTGAACATCGCCAGCTTGGGCGCGAAGAGCCGCGCCTGGCAGGTGCGCTGCACCACGTGGTAGCTGGTGGCAAAGAGCGCGCAGCCGCCGAAGGCGAAGATGACCGCGTTGGTGTGAAGCGGGCGCAGGCGGCCATAGCTCAGCCACGAGATGCCGAAGTTCAGCTCGGGCCAGGTCAGCTGCGCCGCGATGATCACGCCCACGAGCATGCCGACCACACCCCAGAGCACCGAGGCCAGGGCAAAGAGCCTGACCGGCGAATCCGAATACACAGCCTGGGTTGGCGCGGCCTTGACGGCGCTTGTTGACATGAACTGACTCCTCACTGCGAGACTTGGGAACGATCCGGCGATTCTTGAGTGGGGGGCCCGGAACCAGCTTGACCCGCATCAAACGGGGGCGCCTCGTCCGTCAGGATTCGTTCACCTTCGGCGTCGAGGTCCTCGAACTGACCGCGGTTCACCGCCCAGCCGAAGATGCCCAGGATGGCCAGCACCAGCACCACCGACAGCGGAATCAGGATCCACAGGCTTTCCATCGCGGCAGGCGCTTCCCGAAGAACCGCGGCTCAGCGCGCCGCGCGCAGTGCGTTCAGCACCACCACCAGCGAACTCAGCGCCATGCCCAGCCCGGCGGCCCAGGGCGGCAGCCAGCCCACCAGGGCCAGCGGGATGCACACCGCGTTGTAGGTGCCGGCCCAGAAGAAGTTCTGCCGCACGATGGCCAGCGCGCGCTGGGCGCTGCGGCGTGCCGCCAGCAGATCGTGCAGGCGGTTGGACGTGATCACCGCGTCGGCATGGCAGCGCGAGACCAGCGCGCCCTGCCCCATGGCCAGCGAGGCGTCGGCGCGGGCCAGCACGGGGGCGTCGTTGATGCCGTCGCCCACCATCACCACGCGGTGGCCCTGCTGCTGCAGCGCCGCCAGCGCGGCCAGCTTGGCCTCGGGTGTGGCGCCGTGCAGCACGTCGGTGATGCCCACGCGCCGGGCCAGGGCCTGCGCGCGCGCGGCGCCGTCGCCGCTGACCAGCCGCAGCTGCACGCCGTCGTCGCGCAGCGCCTGCAGCGCTTCGGCGGCGCCGGGGCGCAGCACCTCGTCGACGCTGAAGCCGGCCAGCGCCCGGCCTTCGCAGCCCAGCCACAGCCGTGCTTCGGCGCGTGCTTCGGCGCCTTCGGGCTGCGATGCCGATGAAGGCGCATCCGCCTCCACCCAGGCCGCGGATCCGAGCCGCCACTCGCGGCCCTGCGCGTCATGTGCGCTCAGCCCCTGGCCGGCGTGCTCCTGCACCTGGCGCCAGGGCTCGGGCGTGTGGGGCTGATCGGCCAGGGCGCGCGCCAGCGGATGCTGCGACCACGTGGCCAGGCTGGCCGCGCGCTGCAGCGCAGCAGCCTCGTCCAGCCCCTGCATGGGCGCGGCGGCCGTGAGCTGCGTCTGCCGCCACTGCAGGCGGTCTTCGGTCAGCGTGCCGGTCTTGTCGAAGAAGAAGTGGCCCGCCCGCGCCAGCACCTCGATGGCGTCCAGCCGCTGCACCAGCACACCGCGGCGCGCCAGGCCCCGGGCCGCGGCCACCAGCGTGGCCGGCGCGGCGAGCGACAGCGCACACGGGCAGGTGACGATCAGCACCGACACCGCGACCCAGATCGCACGCGACGGGTCGATCACGCTCCACACCGCGGCGCCACCGGCGGCCAGCAGCAGCACGACCCACAGGAAGGGCACGGCCCAGCGGTCGGCCACACGGGCGGCTTCCGGGCGCTGGCCCATCGCGCTGCGCATCATCGAGACGATGGTCTCCAGCCGCGTGTCGCCACCCACACGCTGCACGCACACGCGCACCGGGGCGCCGACGTTCACGCTGCCGGCCACCACGGCGTCGCCCTCGTGTTTGTCGACCGGGGTCGACTCGCCGCTGAGCAGCGCCTCGTCGGCCTGCGTGCGGCCCTGCTCCACCACGCCATCGGCCGGAAAGGCCTGGCCCAGCGGCACCTGCACGCGGTCGCCCACGTGCAGGCGGTGCACGCTGACGGGCGCCACGCTGCCATCGGCGGCCACGCGCCAGGCGGTCTCGGGCAGGCGGGCCAGCGCGCGCTCCAGCGTCTCGGCGGCACGCTGGCGCGCACCCAGCTCGATCCAGCGCGCCCCGAGCAGGAAGCTGACGAACATGGTCAGCGAATCGAAGTAGACCTCGTGCCCGAACACGCCGCCGGGCTCGAAGGTGGCGCCTGTGCTGGCGATGAAGGTGATCAGGATGCCCAGCGTCACCGGCACGTCCATGCCGATGCGGCGCGCGCGCAGCGTGCGCCAGGCGCCGCTGAAGAAGGGCGTGGCCGAAAACAGCATCACCGGCAGGCTGACGATCCAGCTGCCCCAGTTCAGCAGCTGGCGCATCTCGTCGCTCAGCTCGCCGGGGCCGGCGACGTAGCTCGGCGTGGCGAACATCATCACCTGCATGGCGCAGAAGCCGGCCACGAACAGGCGCCACAGCGCCTGCCGCTGCACCTGCCGGCGCAGCGCCCGGGCGGGGGCCGCGGCGTCGGGCACGGCGTCGTAGCCGGCGGCACGCACCGCGGCAATCAGCGCCGAGGGGCGCGCGAGGTCGGGGTCCCAGCAGACGGTGGCGCGCTCGGCGGCGGCGCTGACCTGCGCGCTGTGCACGCCGGGCACGCGGCGCAGCGCCTGCTCGATGAGCCCGCTGCAGGCGGCGCAGTGCAGCCCCGCGAGCTGCAGCGACGACTCGGCCCAGCGCTCGCCGCCCGGCCCGGCCACCCAGCGCGTGAAACGGCCCTGCTCCAGCGGGTCGTCCAGCACCACGGGGGCGGCTGCGCCGGCCATGGGCAGGGCGGCAACGGTGTCGGCGACAGGGGGGTGCATCGGCATGGCGAAAGGGGACGGGATAATCTAGGGCCGCCGCACCCACCTGCCCATGACCTGTATCAAGCTCACCGCACCCCGCCCTGCCCGCCCGGGCAGGTTGCCGCCGCCCGCGACGCCGGCCACGCTCTGGAGCCGGCTGGCCCGGCGCCTGGGCGTGGGCTCACCGGTGCGCCTTCAGCCTCGGGTGCCGGCCCTGCTGGTGGCGCTGCTGCTGGGCGCAAGCCAGGCTGCACTGGCCCAGACAGGCCCCCAGCCCCGGCTGCCCACCACGCCGCTGCGCGCCGGCATGCACATCATCCAGGCCGAGCTCGCCATCACGCCCGAGCAGCAGGCCACCGGCATGATGTTCCGCCGCGAGATGGGCACGCACGAGGGCATGCTCTTCGTCGCCCCGCAGCCCGGCGTGCGCTGCTTCTGGATGCGCAACACACTGATTCCGCTGAGCATCGCGTTCATCGCCGACGACGGCACCATCGTCAACATCGCCGAGATGGACGCACTGTCGGAGCGCTCGCACTGCTCGGCGCAGCCGGTGCGCTTTGCGCTGGAGATGAACAGCGGCTGGTTCTCCAAGCGGGGCCTGAAGCCCGGCACCCGGCTCGAGGGCAAACCCTTCAAGCCCTGACGGCAGCGGCAAGGCAGGAACGCCCGCCGATCGACGGCCGCCAGGGCGCGCCCCGCGCGCCGCTACGCCACCAGGTGCACCGTGAAGCGCATGCCATCCACCGCAGGCCGTGTGGCCGCGGTCAGCGTGCCGCCGAGCCGGGCCACGATCTCACGCGCGATGGCCAGGCCCAGGCCGGTGCCCCCGTCGTTGCGCAGGTCGGCGCGCTCGCCGCGCCAGAAGGGCTCGAAGAGCCGCGGCAGCTCGTCGGCGGTGACGCCGGGGCCGTCGTCCTCGACCGTGATCTCCGCGCCGCCGGCCGGCAGCGCCACCACGCGCAGCAGGATGTGCCGGCCGCCGTAACGCTGCGCGTTGTCGAGCAGGTTGTTGACCACTTCGCCCAGCCAGATCGGGTGCGCGCGCGCCACCACCGGCGTGGGCGGTGCGTCGAGCTCGATGACGTGGCCCTGACGCAGGATCTGCAGCACCAGCGGCTCGGTGGCCTCGCGCAGCAGCGGCACGATGTCCTGCGGGCGGTGTTCCGCGTCCATCGTCAGCGCGGTTTCCGAGCCGGCCAGGCTCAGCAGCTGGCCGATCAGGCGCGACAGCCGCTCGGTGGAGCTGTGCAGCTCGCCAAGCAGCGGGCGCCAGCCCGCGGCCACCGTGCCGGTGCCGGCCGCGCCCAGCTCGCGGTCGAGCTCCTGGGCCAGCACGCGGATGCCGGCCACCGGCGTGCGCAACTGGTGCGCTGCGTCGGCCACGAAGCGGCGCTGCAGCGCCACCGACTCCTGCACGTCCACCAGCAGCGTGTTGATGCGCTCCACCATCGGCAGCGCCTCGGCCGGCACACGCGCCAGCGACAGCGGCCGCCAGTCGTGCAGTTCGCGCAGCGCGATCTCCTGCCCCAGCCGGTGCAGCGGCTGCAGACCCCGGTGCACGCCCCAGCCGAGCAGCACGAAGGTGATGGCCCCCAGCGCCAGCGCCGGCAGCACGATGGCCAGTTGCAGGCCGCGCGTGAGCTCGGTGCGCTTGCGCTTGGACTCCACCACCACGATGGCGACGGTGCGGTCGATCATCGGCGAGGCCACGGAAAACACCGCACCGCGCACCGGGTCGCCGCGGAACACGCCGTTGAAGAGCATGGGCTTCTGCAGGCTGCCCTCGCGGCTCAGCGGCACCGGCACCGCGGCGTCGCCGGCCAGCGCGGCACCGTCGATGTCGACCATCACGTAGCCGTTGCGGTCGTCGCTATCCCAGGCCAGCAGCTCCATCGTCTGCGGGCTCACCTCCAGCAGCGGCCCGCGGTCGCTCCAGGTCACCTTGGCGGCCAGCGCCGAGGCCTCGTCCTGCAGACCGCGGTCGAAGGCCAGGTTGGCCGCCTCGCGGGCCAGCAGGAACGCGCCCAGGCTGGCGCCGACGATGCCCACCAGCCAGATCCACGCCAGCGGCAGCAGCAGCCGCCTGGACAGGCTGGCACCGTGCGCGGCCGGCGCCTCGGGCGGCAGGCCGCTCATTGAACCGCACGCCGCGCTGCGCGCTGCGGGATGAGCGCTTGGGAGCGGCCCGGCGCGCTCATGGCCGGAGAATCAGGCCGCCGGCGCGGCCGGGCTGCTGGCGCCGTCGGGTTCCGCGTCGGCTTCCATCACGTAGCCGAAGCCACGCACGGTCTTGATGACCACACCGCGCTCGGCGAAGCGCTTGCGCAGGCGGTGGATGTAGACCTCGACCGAGTTCTCGCTGAAGTCGGCCTCCCAGCTGGACAGCCGCGCGACGATGCTTTCCTTGGTGACCACGCGGCCGGCCTTCTGCAGCAGCAGCTCGGTCAGCGCCAGCTCACGCGGGCTCATCGGCAGGCGCTCGCCGTTCCAGCGCAGCTCGCGGTCGGACAGGTCGAGCTCCAGCGCGCCCAGCGTCAGCTTGTCTTCCAGCCGGCCTGCCGCCCGCCGCCGCAGCGCGCGCAGGCGCGCCAGCAGCTCGGGCAGGTCGAAGGGCTTGACGAGGTAATCGTCGGCGCCGGCGTCGAGCCCGGCCACGCGGTCGGCCAGCTGGTCGCGCGCGGTCAGCAGCAGCACCGGCAGGCGTGCGCCGCGGGCTCGCCAGGTGCGCAGCACCTCCATGCCGCTCTTGCGCGGCAGGCCGACGTCGAGCACGGCCATGTCGTGCTGGCCGAGCAGGCCCACGCCTTCGGCCTGCTCGCCGTCGGTGAGGGCGTCGACACGCCAGCCCTCGCGCTCCAGCGCATGCTGGATGCCCAGGCTCAGGGCCCGGTCATCCTCGACCAGCAGGACGCGCACGACGCAGGGCGCGAGGCTTCGGGGTCAGGCGAAGTTGGCGGCAGCAAAGTCCCAGTTCACGAGCTTGTCGAGGAAGGTCTCGACGAACTTGGGGCGCATGTTGCGGTAGTCGATGTAGTAGGCGTGTTCCCACACGTCCACCGTCAGCAGCGCCTTGTCGGCGGTGGTCAGCGGCGTGCCGGCGGCACCGGTGTTGACGATGTCGACGCTGCCGTCGGGCTTCTTCACCAGCCAGGTCCAGCCCGAGCCGAAGTTGCCGACCGCGCTCTTCACGAAGGCTTCGCGGAAGGCGGCGTAGCTGCCCCACTTGGCGGTGATGGCCGCAGCCAGCGCGCCGGTGGGCTCGCCGCCGCCGTTCGGCTTCATGCAGTTCCAGAAGAAGGTGTGGTTCCAGACCTGGGCCGAGTTGTTGTAGATGCCGCCGCTGGACTTCTTGATGATCTCTTCGAGCGTCATCGACTCGAACTCGGTGCCCTTCTGCAGGTTGTTCAGGTTCACCACGTAGGCGTTGTGGTGCTTGCCGTGGTGGAACTCGAGCGTCTCGCGGCTGTAGTGCGGCGCCAGGGCATCGATGGCAAACGGCAGGGGCGGCAGGGTGTGTTCCATGGCGGGCAGTTCCTCTTGAAGATGTTGTGGCGACCGGGCTCGGACGAAGCCCGGCAGGCGCGGCGCATTGTAGGCAGCGGCAATCAGTCTGACGGAGGCAGGGGCTCGACGCCCAGCACCTCGGCCGTGGCGCGGCCATCGGCCCACACCGCGCGCACCGCCTGTCCGGCGCGCAGCTGCGCCACGCTCAGCACCGGACGGCCGTCCATCGATTCGACCCAGGCGTAGCCGCGCTTGAGCACACGCGCCGGGTCCTGCGCCTGCAGCCGCTCGGCCGCGGCCTGCAGGCGCAGCGGCTCGCGCTGCAGGCGCACCTGTGCAGCCCGCACCAGGCGCTGGCCCAGGCGGGACAGGTGTTCGGCCCTGCTGGCGTGGGCCAGCAGCAGGCCCCGGGCGAGGCGGCGTGAGAGCCCATCCAGCGCCTGCGTCTGGCCGGCCAGACCGCGTGCCGGCTGCCCCAGGCGCAGCGCGGCGTGGTCCAGGCGCTGGGCCTGGGTCTGCAGCAGGCGCTGCACGGCGCGCTGCAGCGCATCGGCCTCGGCCTGCAGCTGCGCCAGTGCTTCGCTCTGCATCGGTGCGGCCAGTTCGGCCGCGGCGGTGGGTGTGGGCGCACGCAGGTCGGCGGCCAGGTCGGCGAGCGTGATGTCGGTCTCGTGGCCGACACCGCAGATCACCGGCAGCGGGCTCGCCGCCACGGCGCGCACGACCCGTTCGTCGTTGAAGGCCCACAGGTCCTCGAGCGAGCCGCCGCCGCGCACGAGCAGCAGCGCGTCGACCTCGGCGCGCTGCCCCGCCAGCTGCAGCGCAGCCACCAGCGCGGCCGGCGCGTCGGCGCCCTGCACCAGGCTCGGGTAGATGACCACGCGCACCTGGGGGGAGCGGCGCTGCAACGCGGTGACCACGTCGCGCAGCGCCGCCGCACCCAGCGACGTGACGATGCCCAGGGCCTGCGGATACGCCGGCAGCGCGCGTTTGCGGCCGGCCTCGAACAGCCCCTCGGCAGCGAGCCGGGCCCGGCGGCGCAGGAACTCCTCGAACAGCGCGCCGGTGCCGACCCGCTGCATCGACTCCACCACCACCTGCAGCTCGCCCCGGGCGTCGTACACACCCAGCCGTCCCCGGAGCTCGACCTGCTGGCCGTCGGCCGGCGCAAAGTCCACCAGCGTGGCCGCGCGGCGGAACATGGCACAGCGCAGCAGGGCCGCTGCACCGTCGGAGTCCTTCAGCGAGAAATAACAGTGCCCGCTGGCCGCCCGCGAGAAGCCCGAGAGTTCGCCGCGCACCGTGACCGCGCCGAAACGCGCCGCCAGCGCATCGGCCGTGGCCACGAGCAGCGCGGCCACGCCCCAGGCGGGCCGCGCCACGGGAGCCGTGCGAGGCTCAATCACCGGATAAGCCAGCAACGGCGCGGGTTCGGAACTCCACAGCCGCGCCAACCGTGCCACAGCACCGAGACAGCCCCGATCCGGGGCGGGTCAAAGCCCGCAAGTAATTGATTTGCATGAAGAAAATGATGCTGCCTTTTTGGGCAATCCAGAGCCGGGCCAAGCGGGCCGCGGGTTTCGGGCGGCCGTGCCGGCTTTACTCACAACGTTGTCCACAGCTTCGGTGGACAGTTCTGACGCCGGGCCGTCACGGTGTCGGCACGGTGGAATCGGACGCGCCGCATCGGCCATAATCCGCGCGCTCGCGGACCCCGTTCGCGCCCGAGAAAAACCCTTGCTTTCGATCATACAAGCCGCTGGTTGGCCGATTTGGCCCCTGATCCTCTGCTCCGTGGTCGCGCTGGCGCTGATCATCGAGCGCTTCTATCACCTGCGGCCCTCGGTCGTGGCGCCGCCCAAGTTGCTGGACGAGGTCATCGGCGTCAGCCGCAACAGCCTCCCGGCGGCCGACGTGGTCAACAAGCTGGCCGACAACTCGGTGCTCGGCAGCGTGCTGGCCTCGGGCCTGCGCAGCGTGATCGCCGAGCCGCGCATCACCGAGCCGGCGTTGCGCCAGTCGTTCGAAAACGCCGGGCGCCAGGCCGTGCACGGGCTCGAGCGCTACCTCAACACGCTGGGCACGATCGCCGCCGCGGCGCCGCTGCTGGGGCTGTTCGGCACCGTGGTGGGCATGATCGAGATCTTCGGCTCGCAAGCCCCCGGCTCGGGCAGCGGCGGCAACCCGCAGCAGCTGGCGCACGGCATCTCGATCGCGCTGTACAACACCGCCTTCGGTCTGATGATCGCGATCCCGGCGCTGATGCTCTACCGCTACTTCCGCAACCAGGTCGACGGCTACCAGCTGGCGCTGGAGATCGCGTCGGAACGCATGGTGCCGCACCTGATGCGCTTTGCCGTGAAGACATGAAGTTCAGCCGTCGCCGCATGGAAGAGCCGGAGATCAACCTGATCCCGTTCATCGACGTGCTGCTGGTGGTGCTGATCTTCCTGATGCTGTCCACCACCTATTCCCGCTTCACCGAGCTGCAGGTCAACCTGCCCGCGGCCGAGGCCGAGAAGCTGCGCGAGCGGCCGGCCGAGGTGATCGTGGCGGTGGCCAGCGACGGCCGCTATGCGATCAACCGCAAGGCCGTCGACGGCCGCAGCGTGGAGCTGCTGACCACCGAACTCGCCGCGGCCGCGGCAGGCCGGCCCGACACCGTGATCATCATCTCGGCCGACGCGATGGCGGCGCACCAGGCAGTGGTCAACGTGCTCGACGCGGCGCGCCGCGCCGGCCTCACGCGCCTGACCTTCGCGGCCCAGGGCCCCGGCGCCCCGGTGCGTTGAAGCCGGCGCAGGCGCCGGCGCCTGCCGGGTGGCGCGCGCGGCTCGAAGCGCTGCTGCTGCGCCACTGGTGGCGGCCGCGGCCCACGGCGCTGGCGTGCGCGCTCTGGCCATTGTCGCTGCTGTACCGCGCGCTGTTGTCGATGCACCGCGCCCGCAGCGCACAGCCGCTGTCCTTGCCGGTGCCCGTGCTGGTGGTGGGCAACCACGTGGTGGGCGGCGCCGGCAAGACGCCGACCGTCATGGCGCTCGTGGTGGCCTTGCAGGCGGCGGGGCGGCGGCCGGGGGTCATCTCGCGCGGCCACGGGCGCCGCAGCGACGAGGTGCAACCCGTCGGTCCCTATGCCGACCCGGCCGAGGTGGGCGACGAGCCGCTGCTGATCCGCCGCCGCTGCGCCGTGCCGGTGTGGGTGGGACGGCAGCGTCACGCGGTGGCGCTGGCGCTGTGCCAGGCCCACCCGGAGGTGGACGTGATCGTGGCCGACGATGGCCTGCAGCACGCCGCGCTGCCCCGCCAGGCCGAGCTGGTGGTCTTCGATGAACGCGGTGCCGGCAACGGCATGCTGCTGCCGGCCGGCCCGCTGCGCGAGCCGCTGCCGGCCGCGGTGCCACCGCACCGGCGCGTGCTGTACACCGCCGGCCGCGCCAGCACGGCCCTGCCCGGTGCGCTGGCCATGCGCAGCCTGGGCCTGGCCTGGCCGCTGGCGGACTGGCACCGCGGTGACGCCAGCCAGGCGCTGACGCTGGCCGAGATGCAGGGCCACCCGCTGCTGGCCGCCGCCGGGCTGGCCGCACCGCAGAAGTTTTTCGCCATGCTGCAGGCTGCGGGCCTGGACATCACGCCACTGCCGCTGCCCGACCACCACGCCTACGACACCCTGCCCTGGCCCTCCGACACGCGCGATGTCCTCACCACCGAGAAGGACGCCGTGAAGCTCGACCCCGCCCGTCTCGGCGCCACGCGCGTGTGGGTCGTGCCGCTAGACTTGATCCTGCCCCCTGCCCTGGTGAGCGACTTGCTGAAGTTGCTGCCAGCAGCCCCCACCCGCACACCCGAACCTGCCCCATGAGCCTGGACCTCCGCCTGATCGACCTGCTCGTGTGCCCCGTCTGCAAAGGCCCGCTGCAATTGCGGCGCGATGCGGAACTGCGCCCGCTGGACCTGGCCTGCCCGGCCGACCGGCTGGCGTTTCCGATCCGCGACGGCATCCCCGTCATGCTGGAGAGCGAAGCGTTGCCGCTGGACGGCCCGACCGCCGCTGCCGCTGCGTGAAGGCAGCTGCATGAAGTTCACGGTGCTGATCCCGGCGCGGCTGGGCTCGACCCGCCTGCCCGACAAGCCGCTGGCCGACATCGCCGGCCAGCCGATGGTGGTGCGCGTGGCCTCGCGCGCTGCGCAAAGCGGGGCGCAACAGGTGGTGGTGGCCTGCGACGACGAGCGTATCGCTGCCGCCTGCCGCCAGCACGGCGTGCAGGCCGTGCTGACCCGCGCCGACCACGCCAGCGGCAGCGACCGCCTGGCCGAGGCCTGCACGCTGCTGGGACTGGACGGCGACGACATGGTCGTCAACGTGCAGGGGGACGAACCGCTGATCGACCCCGACCTCGTGCGCCGCGTGGCCGAGGTGCTGGCCGAACAACCTGACTGCGTGATGAGCACCGCCGCCCACCCGCTGACCGACGAAGCCGACTACCTCAACCCGAACGTCGTGAAGGTGGTGCTGGACGCCGCCGGCCGTGCGCTCTACTTCAGCCGCGCGCCCATTCCCTGGTGGCGTGATGGCGCCACCGGTGGCAGCCCGCGCCTGCCGACGCCGGCCCCGCTGCGCCATCTGGGGCTGTACGCGTACCGCGCCGGCTTCCTGCGCGGCTTCCCGGCGCTGCCCCCGGCCGCGCTGGAGCAGACCGAGGCGCTCGAGCAGTTGCGCGTGCTCTGGCACGGTCACCGCATCGCGGTGCACGTGGCGCCGCACGGGCCCGGTCCGGGCGTCGACACACCCGAGGATCTGGCCCGCGTGCGGGCCCTGTTTGCCACGGGTTAGCCGTCAGTTTCACGCCCGGGAGCGCGTGATATTCTCGATTGGAGACAAGGCCGCTCGGCACCGCCGAGCCACGGTCAGAGACCGCGCCGGCAGGTCCCCCGCAGGGCCTCGCCCGTGGGCCTGCACCACCAGACCCACAAGATCACGAGGAACCCCCGATGCGACTCATCCTCCTTGGCGCCCCCGGCGCCGGCAAGGGCACCCAAGCCACGTTCATCTGTCAGCGTTTGGGCATTCCGCAGATCTCCACCGGTGACATGCTGCGCGCGGCCGTCAAGGCCGGCACGCCGCTGGGCGTCGAGGCCAAGAAGGTGATGGACTCGGGCGGCCTCGTCAGCGACGACATCATCATCGGCCTCGTCAAGGAGCGGCTGGCCCAGCCCGATTGCGCCAAAGGCTTCCTGTTCGACGGCTTCCCGCGCACCATTCCGCAGGCCGACGCGATGAAGGCCGCCGGCGTCAAGCTCGACCTGGTGCTGGAGATCGACGTGCCCGACGAAGCCATCGTCGAGCGCATGAGCGGCCGCCGCGTGCACGTGGCCAGCGGCCGCAGCTACCACGTCAAGTTCAACCCGCCCAAGGCCGACGGCAAGGACGACGTGACCGGCGAGCCGCTGATCCAGCGCGACGACGACAAGGAAGACACCGTCAAGAAGCGGCTGCAGGTCTACCAGAGCCAGACCCGCCCGCTGGTGGCGTACTACGCGCAGTGGGCTGCCACTGGCGACGCCATGGCACCGCGCTGCGCCCGCATCAGCGGCACCGGCAGCGTCGAAGAGATCACCGCCCGCGTGACCGCCGCCCTCGGCGTCTGACACGCGGCACCGCATCAGCACAGGACACGTTTTCATGGACATCGCAGGCAAGGTCTTCATCGTCACCGGCGGGGCTTCGGGCCTTGGCGAAGGCACGGCGCGCATGCTGGCCGCACACGGCGGCAAGGTCGTCGTGGCCGACCTGCAGGTGGACCGCGGCCAGCAGGTGGCGGCCGACATCGGCGGCCAGTTCGTCAAGTGCGACGTGAGCCAGGAAGCCGACGGTCAGGCCGCCGTGGGCGCCGCGCTGGCGATGGGCCCGCTGATGGGCCTGGTCAACTGCGCCGGCATTGCACCCGCGGTGAAGACCGTGGGCAAGGACGGCGCGCACCCGCTGGCCGTGTTCACGAAGACCATCACCGTCAACCTGATCGGCAGCTTCAACATGATCCGCCTGGCCGCCGAGGCCATGGCGAAGAACGCGCCTGAATCCACCGGCGAGCGCGGCGTGCTGATCAGCAGCGCCAGCGTGGCCGCATACGACGGCCAGATCGGCCAGGCCGCCTACGCCGCCAGCAAGGGCGGCGTGGTGGGCATGACGCTGCCGATCGCGCGCGACCTGGCGCGCAATGGCATCCGCAACATGACCATCGCGCCGGGCATCTTCGGCACGCCGATGCTGTTCGGCATGCCCAAGGAGGTGCAGGACGCACTGGCTGCGGGCGTGCCCTTCCCCAGCCGGCTGGGGACGCCCGCGGACTATGCCAAGCTGGTGAAGCACATCATCGAGAACGACATGCTCAATGGTGAGGTGATCCGGCTGGATGGGGCGATTCGGCTGGCGCCGAAGTAAGGCCGCTTCTTCTCGCGGCGCGGCTCGCTCGGGTTGCAGCGCCCAGTCAAAAAGCCACCCTCGAATTCGAGGGTGGTTTTTTCTTGCGTCCTTGCTGCCGTTGGCCTTGGGCCGTTTGCCGACTGTCCCGGGGTCTGTGCGTCAACCGAACAGACCCGGGCAGTTTGCAAAGGCTTCAGGCCTTCAGGCGTCAGAACTGATAGCTGGCCCGAACGTAGTACTTGCGGCCGGTGGGGTCGGTGAAGCGCGGGTCGTAGTTGGCCTGGAACACCTCACCCTGGTTCGAGAACGGGGGGTCGGTGTCGGCGAGGTTGTTGACGCCGAGGGTCAGGCTCAGGCCCTTGAATGCCTTCCAGGCCACGTAGGCGTCGGTGGTCTGGTACGAGTCGACCTGGTTCGACGGGTCCTGGTCGGTGTAGCCGCTCTTGTAGCGAGCCACAGCACCAAGAGTCCAGTCACCCAGAGTCCACGAGCCGGACACCGCATGCTGGACGCGGAAGATCGGGTTCGTGCCCACGTAGCGGCCCACCTGCTGGTTGAACGGGCCGCCGATGTAGTCCTGGTACTCGTACTTGGTGACGTAGGTGCCGTTCAGACCCAGTTGCAGGGTGCCCATGGCGCCCAGGTTGCGGCGCGCGTTCACACTGAAGTCGACCCCGTTGGTGTTGGTGTCGCCCAGGTTCTGCTGGCGCAGATCGAGGTAGCCGCAGGTCGAGCCGGGGCACTGCGTACCGTCGGTCGACAGGTCACCCGCGGCGTTGCGGCGGATGTACTGGCCGAAGGTGGCCGTGTCGCCGAGCACCGTCGTTTCCGAGAGTGCCGCGACCGCGTTCGTCAGCTTCACCGACCAGATGTCGACGCCCATCGTCAGGCCCGGCATCGGCTCCAGCACGATGCCGATGTTCCAGTTCTTGGACTTTTCGGGCTCGAGGTTGGTGTTGCCGCCGGTCAGGCGCTGGAATTGCACGTTGCAGTACAACGCGCGCGACTTGCCAGGCAGTGCGACACCGCCCGGGCAGTTCAGCGGGTCGTTGACCGTGCCCGTGTTCGTGTACGACTGAACGGCGTTCAGTTCATACAGCGAGGGTGCGCGGAAGCCGGTGGAGTAGCTGGCGCGCAGCAGGAGTTGGTCGAACGGCTTGTAGCGCACCGAGACCTTCGGGTTGATCGTGTCGCCGAAGTCGCTGTAGCGGTCGTAGCGGACGGCACCGGTCAGGTCGAGGCCCTTGGTCACAGGCACGTTCAGCTCGGCGTAAACGGCCGAGACGTCGCGCTTGCCTTCGGCCTTGGAGTCGGGGTCGACACCCGTGCTGGCGATCAGCAGCGCTGCCACCGGGGGGTTTGCTGCGGACAGGAAGTCCTCGGTGCGGACTTCACCACCCATCGCGAGCGCCACCTGGCGGCCGCTGCCCAGCCAGTCGCCGAGTTCGCGACCGACACGCGCATCCACCGTCGTGACCTTGCCACTGTGGTTTTGCAGGTTGCCGCCCAACCTGGCGGCCTCGATCAGCGCCGCGCCGGCTGCGTCCTGCGGGCCGAACGGGTTGATCACACCATCGCGCACCGCGTTCGTGATCAAGACGCCGTTCGAGTAGCCGTTGACGTTCTCGGCGATCTTGTTCTCGTTGTACGAGACGCCGACGCGGTAGTCCCAGCCCGCAAACACGCCGTCCATGCCGACCAGCAGACGCTGCTGCTCGTTGGTGGAGGTGTTGCTGCGCGAGCCGCCGTCGATGTTGCGCCAGCGGACGTTGATGTAGCCCGGCTGTGCACCAGCGGGCAGCGTCGACGTGGCGGTCGGGCCGATGTAGTTCGGATTGATCGTGAAGGCCGGCGTGATCGAAGTCGGCGTGTTGCCCGGGAAGTACGGGTTCAGCGAACCGTCGGGGCGACGCGGGTTCTGGCGCAGCCCGCCATAGGGCACCGGCGCGATGGCGGTGGTCGACTCGTTCTTGGTGCCGAACCATTCGACCGACAGCGTGTGGTCGCCGCCCAGGGCCAGCGATCCGCGGACCATGGCCGACGAGCGCTCGAAGGCCGACGTGTAGTCGACGAACTCCGAGGTCTTGATGATGCAGGACGTGCCATCCCCGGCCGGCGTCAGATAGCTCGGCGTCGCACAGCCCGGCGCTGCCGGGTTGCCGACGACGGCGCCGTCCTGGAAGTAGTTGCCAGGGAACGTGGTGGGCGACAGGCCGCCGGGCTCACGCGCGTTGAACGGCCGCTGGGTGCCACCGATCGCGTCCTGCTTGTTGAGGTCGAGGAAACCCATGACGTTGAACCCCTGCTTGGCGAGGTTCCCGAAGCCGAAGCCGACGTTGGCGGAGTCCGACTTGCCACCCTTGGTGGTGGGACGGTCGGCGCCGATCGTGATGGCACCGCCGGTGAAGTCGCTGCGCGTGATGAAGTTGATCACGCCGCCGATGGCGTCGGTGCCGTACAGCGACGAGGCACCGTCACGCAGCACTTCGACGCGCTGGAGCGCAGCGAACGGGATCATGTTCAGGTCGACCGCCGAACCATCGATCGCGTTGTTGGCGACCCGACGGCCGTTCAGCAGCACGAGGGTCTTGCTCGCGCCGATGCCGCGCAGGTCGGCAAACGACGCACCACCGGTGCCGGCCCCCACCTGCTGGCTCGACGACTGGCTGACCTGTGCCGCGCTCAGCTGCGAAAGAATCTGTTCGATGCTGGTGATGCCCTGCGCCCGGAGGTCTTCCGCACGGAAGGTGGTGACCGGCACGACGGTTTCAGCGTCGATCCGCTTGATGGCAGAACCGGTGATCTCGATGCGCTCGACCGCCTGTTGCGCCAGAGCCGGCAGCGTGGCCAGCCCCAGGCTGCCCCCAATCGCCACCAGCACCGCGGTGCTGACCCTTGTTTTCTTGAACATGTATTCCACTCCGATGGGAAAGTTGATTGGCAACCCCGCCCACGCCGCAAGTCCTGTGCCGGCTTTGTCAGTCGGACTCAACACTGCTGGCGTAACGATGTAACTCCATTGTTGTTGTGGGGGCTGGGGATGCAGCCGGGGAAAACCCATCCTCAGGGGGAGCACAGCGGTGGATACACCGCGGAGGAGAGGCAAACACCCCATACAGATCAATGACTTGCCGCATGATCTGCATCCCTTCAGCGTCCTGCGCCAGCGCCGGTCTCGCCCAATGGTGTTGGCAACCGGCAACGCCACGATCAGGACTTCCGCTGGCTGGGGCGAGCGCCTCCTACCCAGCGGCTTGCTGTGCGCACCATCCAGCACAACAGGGCATGAAGAAGTCGCCGTCGTCAGCTCCAGCTTGCCCCGACTCAGTGCTGCGGAGGCGGTTTTGGGCACCGCGACCTCCGCCCGGCCAGAATCGCGTCCTCGAGCTTCGCATCAAGAACAGTCGTCACAACATGTCGCTGATGCTGCCGCCGCTCGACCGCCAGCCCGGTCACCCGCTCTCGCCGCGTTCGTGCACCTCACGGCCGTGCAGGCTGCACAGCACCGTGCGCTCTTCCTCGACAGGTGGTTTGCGCCGCCACGTCGATCAGCTTGACCCATGTTCAAGAGACTGGATAACGGAGATCTGGTCACGCTACATTAGCGCGTTAGCAGTTGTTGCACGATTCACACGTGCTGGTACGGCGCCGAGGGCGGACGACTCCGACCGCGTCGTCTCGGGTTCAACCGAACACCACCAACCGCAGGACAAGGGAGACATCACCTTGAAAGCACACGCCGTCCTTGGCCGCCGCCAGCTTGTCCGCGCCTTGGCCAGTTGCATGGCGCTGTTTATCGCCCCCGCCGGCGCGCAGACGCCTGCAGCGGTGCCGCAGCCCGCAGCCGGCGCCGAGGAACGCTGGGGTGTGATGTCCGTGCTGGGCGACGATCTGTTGATGGTGCTCGCGTCGCCCGCAGGCGCGAGCCGCATCGATCGTGGCGACGAGCAGGTCCAGAAGATCCCGGGCAGCGGCTTCGACCGCGCATCGATGGCGGGGGCGCGGGCCGCGCTGGCGCGGGCACAGCCCACGGGGGCACCGCGCGCCTATGTGCCGACGGTGCAATTCACTGCCAGCGAGCAGCGCGAAATCGTGGACCTGTTGGCACGAGGTACACGCATCCCTTGGCTGCAGGACCTGGCCGAGAAAGACGGTGTCACGCACCTGGTCCTGATCACCCGTGACACTGGCAGTGCCGTGCTCAAGACGGTGCGGGGTGACTCGCTGGGCGAGCGTCGGGTCGATGGCGTGGGCTTCTACATTGACCGCGACACCCGCATCCGTGTGCTGCCCGAAGACGTGTTGGTCAGTGGGTTCCTGGGACCCTTCGTCTACCTGCGCGCCAGCCTGTTCGATGTCAAGGCGAACAAGATGGTGCGTCACGAAACGGTGCAGGAAGGCGTTGCCTACGGTAGTGGCGTCCACAATCCGAAGGCGGATCCCTGGCAGATCATGGACAACACGCAGAAGGTCATGACCCTGCGCAAGATGATCCAGGAGAACGTCGAGAGGGCGGTCGGGAAGCTGGCCCGGCCCTGATTCGGACTGGACTGCGCCTCTTTCCGTTGCGCGTACGGGACACTGGCCTGCGCACACCCGGGCCTTCTCCACGTCGGCCCAGATTTCCGGTGCCCTGAACGAGGGTCCTACGCGGCGCGAGCCCCGTTCGTTGACACCACCGCACGTCCCAGCAAGCGCGGGCTGCTGCAATCGTGCCTTTCGACTGGGCGAAAAAAAACGGGCTGCGAGCAGCCCGTTCCTGATGATCGCCTTCAGTCCTCCGGATCAGAACTTGAACTTGGCCGACGCGAAAAACGAGCGTCCAAAGACGTCGTAGTAGCCAGGAATGGTGTCCAGCGCCTGGGTTCCCGAGGTGCCCGATGCAAAGAACGGCGGCTGCTTGTCCGCCACGTTCGTGACCCCGAAGGACAACTCCGCGTTCTTGTTGATCTTGTACCCCACACGGACGTTGTGGTACGTATGCGCAGGAACGCGGGGGAAACCGCCAGCCGAAGCAGCACGCGTCATGTCCGCCTCGCCGATGTGACGGATGTTCCAGTTGGCGCTGAAGCCATTCCACGTCCAGCCGATATTGGCGTTGGCCGTGAACTTGACCCAGCCCTGGTCGGTGGTTGACCCACCAGCCTGACCGAGAAGATCGATCGTGGTGCCAGCGGTGTCTTGCGACGCCTTGTCATACACCGTGGTCAGGAGCCCGAGGTCCATCGCGCCAAATCCAGCCGGCAGAACGAAGGAGTACCGCACATCCAGGTCGACGCCCGAGACCTGCAGCTTCGCGACGTTCTCCAACTGCTCGTTCACGGCGGTCAACACGTAGTTGGCGCCCGGAATCTGCACGTTCGCGCCGCGGGTCACCACCCCGCACAACAGACCCTTGTCGTAGCAGAGGTTGACCGCATCCTGGCGCGACACCGTCGTGATGATCTCGCTCAGGTCCAGCTCGAAGCGATCGATGGCGACCGAGAGGCCCTTGACTTGCTTGGGCGTCCAGACCAGACCGAACGTGCGCGTGTCACCCTGCTCCGGCTTGAGGTTCGCATTGCCACCCGACAAGCCCGCAACGCCCTGCTCCACGGTTTGCGGCGGCACGTAGTTGGCAGGAACACCGGCCGCAAGACAGTTGGCCGCACGCGTGGTGTTTGCCGTGCGACGCGACTGCGTGCAGGGGTCCAACACCACTCCGAAGGTTTGGCCGATACCCGACAACTCGCCAGGCAGCGGGGCACGGACAGAGCGCGATTCCTTGTAGCGGAAACGCAGACCCGACACAGGCTCCCAGTCACCGCCGTAGTTCCAGGTGTTGTAGCTGGAGTTGTCGGTGTTGGACTTGCGGAAGGCACCTTCGAGGTTCAGCGACTCGACGCCGGGAAGATCGGCCAGGACCGGCACGAACACTTCAGCAAAGACCTCGTCGGTCGTGGTCTTGGCAAAGTCGGTGTCGCTGATCTGGTTGCCAGTGGCCAGGGCGTTGTTGACCACGATATCGCGGTCGAGGTAGCCCGAGAACGTGCGACGCTCGGCACCCACGGCGGCCCGCAGCGAACCAGCAGGCAGGTCCATGATCGTGCCAGTCAGGCTCAGCAGCGTGTCGTTGAGCGAGCTGGTGCCGATCGCCATTGATCCCACGCTCAGTGCGCGCCGCATGGCCGGGGTGTACGGCGCGAACGGATTGATCGGGACGCACCCCTGAGCGCGCGCACCGGCATCGACGCAGCGGAAGCCGCCCGGGTTGGCAGGGTCGGCCTCCACACGCAGACCGTTGTACAGATTGGAGGTGTTGACCAGGCCTTCGGTGTTCAGGTTGACCGTGGTTCTGGCCAACGTGTGTGACGCCTCCCAGCGGAAGTTCCGGCCGAACCCGCCGATGCTGTCGAACTCGCCGTTCAGGCCGATGACCGTGCGCGACATGCGGCGCGAGCTGTCCGCGCCGCGCAAGCCGCCCGTGTCGTTGAAGCGCTGCCACCAGACGATGTCCGTGAGTTGCGCTGCCGGCGCCGGTGGCGTGCCAACCTGGGGTGGGTTGGCGTTGTAGGCATTGATGGCGTTGGTCAGCGCCGCAGGAATGAACGGATTGTTGAGCGGGATGTTGGGGTTCAGCGTGCCGAATCGGCTACCCGGCTGGTTGGACTGGAACGGGTGACCTTCGAATTCGGCATTGATGTTGGTCTCACCGAAGTTGATTTCACCGAAGGCACGGATGCCCTTGGTGATTTCGTATTCGATTTCGGCGGCGGCCAAGACACGCTTGGTGGGAATTGCGATGTCCCGGTCCGCGTTGCGGTTGTAGCCGTCGATCGCGGTGCTGAAGGGCACCAACGCGCCATTCGCGTCGGTGAAGCTCTCGCCGCGTCGGGCGTAGCTGTCACCGCCCACGAAGAATCGGCCGCCGAGGCCAACACCAGAGCGAGCACCCGGCGAGCGGTTCTGGTTGGCGGGACTCGTCCAGAGGAAGTCTTCAGCGCAGATATAGCGGTCCTTGCAGCTGACGCGCCCTTGCTTGTCGAACTCAAGGGTCATCATGCCGCGGCCCTTGGTGCCCAGCTTGCCGCCGAACACGATGGACGCACTGGGGTTCTTGTTGTCGCCCTGGCCAGACTCGCCGTAGCTGAGCCCCAGTTCCACACCTTCCAGGTTCTTCTTCGTGATGATGTTGATCACGCCAGCGACCGCATCGGAGCCGTACACCGCGGAGGCACCGCCAGTGATGATTTCGATTCGCTCGATGTTGGCTGTCGGAATGTTGTTGAAGTCCACGGCCGTCGAAGTGGACGTACCGCCTGCTGCGCGGCGGCCGTTGATCAACACCAGCGAGCGCGCGGAACCGAGGTTACGCAGGTTCGCCAAGTTCAAGCCGGAAGTCGCCACGCCGGAGAAAGTCGACTGAGTCCGCGATGCGCCGAAGGAGGGCGCGAACTGCGGCAGTTGCGTAGCGATGTCGGCGAAGTTCTCGATACCCAGGTTGCCCATCTGTTCGAGACCGATGGATACGACTGGCGTGTTGCCCGCAAAGTCGGACTTCAGGATGCGGGAGCCGGTGATGACGATGGTGTCTGACACCTGCGCCAGCACGGAAGTCGACGTCACGGTTGCCGAAGCACCGATCGCGACCAGCACGGCTGAGCAGATCTTGGATCGCTTGAACATGGGGATTGAACTCCTCAATTGGAAAACAGGGGCCGGTGAAACGCGCGGACCGCTAGCAAGACTCGTGCGGTCCACTTGCTTCACCGTGTAACGCAATTGTCATCGGCGTCGCGGAACCTTCCGCTCAGGGACGACACCAAGGCGCCGCCGCCAGCCTGGATGCTGGCCGTTGCCACATCGGCGTTACACAGCCGAACCCTTTGAATTCAACGACTTGGCGCCGTTAGCAGTCGCTCGACACCCGCATCCAGGGGGGGCTCTCTAGGACATTCCCTAGGGGGCATCGAGGTCACGAATGTGGGGGGGGTGCAACAGCCAGGCCGTTGCCCGCGCCTTCACACCGTGGGCAGTCGGGGCACTGCAGCCAGCAACTGGCGCGTGTAGTCGCACGCAGGTCGTGCCAGGACCTCCGAACAGACCCCCTGCTCCTCCACCCGCCCCGCCCTCATCACCACCACCCGGTCGGCGATGTACTCCACCACCCCGATGTTGTGCGTGATGAAGAGGTAGCTCACGCCCAGGTCCTGCTGCAGCTCGCGCAGCAGGTTCAGGATCTGCGCCTGCACCGACACGTCCAGCGCCGAGGTCGGCTCGTCGCAGATGATCAGCGCCGGCTGCACCGCCAGCGCGCGGGCGATGGCGATGCGCTGGCGCTGGCCGCCGGAAAACTCGTGCGGGTAGCGGGTGAGCGCCTCCTTGCGCAGGCCCACCTGGTCGGTGAGGCGTTCGAGCCGGATGCGGCGCTCGCCGGCATCCAGCTCCGGGTGCAGCGCCGCCAGGCCCTCTTCCAGGATCTCGTAGACGCGCATGCGCGGGTTGAGCGACGCAAAGGGGTCCTGGAAGATGATCTGCACCTGCCGCCGCGCCGCACGCAACGCGGCGTCCTGCAGATCGAACAGGTTCTGGCCGTTCAGCAGCACACGCCCCTCGGTGACGGCCAGGTGGCGCAGCAGCTGCACGATGGCCTTGCCGGCCGTCGTCTTGCCGCAGCCCGATTCGCCCACCAGCGCCAGCGTCTCGCCGGCCCGGATCTGGAACGACACGCCGTCCACCGCGTCGAAGTGGCCCTGCACCCGCTGCAGGATGCCGCGGCGGATGGGGAAGCGCACGCGCAGGTCCTGCACGTCCAGCAGCAGCTCGCCAGGCTCCCCACGCGGCGCGGGCGCTGCAGCCGCCGCGGCCCCGACGGCTTGCGTCAAGCTCGTGGCCGCAGCGGCTGCACCCATGCCCGGCGCCTCTGCCGCATCGGGTGCGTACAGCAGGCAGCGCACCTCGTGGTGCGGCGCGGGCTTGAGCAGCGCAGGCACCACGCCGGCGCACTGCGGCATGGCCTGCGCACAGCGTGGTGCAAAACGGCAGCCGTTGAAGGGCTGCGTGAGCGGCGGCACCGTGCCGGCGATGGCCTCCAGCGGGCCCGCGCGACGGTCGCCCCCAGGCAGCGCGCGCAGCAGCGCGCGGGCGTAAGGGTGCTTCGGGGCGCGGAAGAAGTCCTCCGCCGGCGCCACCTCGATGATCTGCCCCGCGTACATCAGCGCCACGCGGTGCGCCATGCCCGACACCACGGCCAGGTCGTGCGTGATCAGCAGCAGGCCCATGCGCTGTTCGCGCTGCAGGTCGCGCAGCAGATCGAGGATCTGCGCCTGGATGGTGACGTCCAGCGCCGTGGTGGGCTCGTCGGCGATCAGGAAGTCGGGTTCCGCCGCCAGCGCCACCGCGATCATCACGCGCTGCTTCTGGCCGCCGCTCATGCGGAAGGGGTAGTCGTCGATGCGGCGCTCGGGCTCGGGGATGCCCACGCGCTTCAGCCACTGCAGCGCCTTGGCGCGCGCCGCGGCGCCGCGCAGCGGGGTGTGGGCCTCGATGGCCTCCACGATCTGCTGGCCGACCTTCATCACCGGGTTCAGGCTCGTGCCCGGCTCCTGGAAGATCATGCCGATGCGGCCGCCGCGCACGGTGCGCATCTGCGATTCGGGCAGCGCCAGCACGTCCACCCTGTCGCCCCCGCGGCCGATGTGCACGTCACCCGCCGCAACGTAGCCGTTCTCGGGCAGCAGGCGCATCAGCGCCAGCGCCGTCATGCTCTTGCCGCAGCCCGACTCGCCCACCAGCGCAAAGGTCTCGCCGCGCTCGAAGCTCAGGCGCAGGCCGTCGATGGCACGCACCAGGCCGGCATCGCCATCGAGCTCGACCACCAGATCGTGGATGTCCAGCATGTTCAGGCGGCCTTCTTCCGCGGGGCGATCACACGCTTGCTGTCGAAGGCGTCGCGCACGCCGTCGGCAAAGAGGTTGGCGGCCAGCACCAGCGTGACCATGAAGCCGAAGGCCGAGGCAAAGCTCCACCACACCACAGGATCGCGACTCATCTCGTTGCGGGCCAGGTTGATCATGCCGCCGAAGCTGTTCATCGACGGGTCCACGCCCACGCCCACGTAGGACAGCACGGCCTCGTACAGGATCAGCGAGCTGAATTCGAGCACCGTGACGATCAGCATCAGGTGCGCCACGTTGGGGAAGATGTGCCGCAGCATGATGCGCCCGTGGCTGATGCCGAAGGCGCTGGCCGCCTGCACGTATTCCAGCTCGCGCAGCTTCAGCGTCTCAGCGCGCAGCAGGCGGCACAGGCCGGCCCAGCCGGTCAGGCCCAGCACCGCGCACAGCAGGAAGAGCTTCAGGTCGGCGCGCTCGGCGCCGGTCTCGAAGAGGTCCGGGTTCTTGTCCAGGAACACCTGCACCATCAGCACGCAGGCCGCGATCAGCAGCACGTTGGGCACCGAGGACAGCACGGTGTAGAGGTACTGGATCAGCTCGTCCACCCAGCCCTTGAAGTAGCCCGCCAGCAGGCCCAGCACCACCGCCAGCGGCAGCGTGGCGACGGTGGCCAGCGTGCCGATGACGAAGGCCGTGCGGATGCTCTTCAGGCTTTGATACAGCACGTCGTTGCCGGTGAGGTCGGTGCCCAGCAGGTGGTACGGGCCCGACAGCGCGGTGGCCGGGCCGACGATCAGGCCCAGCACCAGCACCGTGCCCAGCGCCACATGCCAGGGCACCTGCCCTTCGTGCGCGCGGACGGACCGCCAGGTGGCGCCGAAGCCCGCGCGTCGCGCCCGCGCCAGGGCCGCCAAGCCCAGCGCGCACACGGCTGCGGCGCCCAGCAGGCCCCAGAAAAGGCCCAGCGACGCGCGGCGCACCAGGTCGGGCACCCAGTCGGTCTCGGGCTTGGCGAGATGCAGGCCGCCGAAGGCCAGCCGCGGCGCCACGCGCTGCACCTGCCCGTCCACCACCAGCGACTCCTTCGTGAAGCCCAGGTAGGACAGCGGCCGCGAGTAGGTCGCTTCGCGCGCCAGCACCAGGTCGCCCAGCACGTCGTCCAGCAGCGAGCGTGTGCGCGACTCGTAGGCCGGCGCGGCGTTCTGCACCCCGGGCGCCGGCGGCAGCAGCCGTCGGTAGTGCACGCTGTCCAGCAGCGTCACCGCCAGGCACAGCAGCAGCACGATGCTCGAGGCCAGCGCCGCCGCATCACGGAAGACCAGGCCCCACTTGGCCGCCAGCTCCGGCTTGCGCAGCACGCTGACGCCGTAGGCCACCAGGGACACCACCAGCAGCCACAGCGCGGCATCGGTCCACAACAACACGAACTTGGGCATGGTCGGGGCGGGTTCCGGGTCAGCTCAGCCGAACACGCGGGTCGACCCAGGTGTAGGCGATGTCGATCAGCGCGTAGGTGGCGATGTACAGCAGCGAGCCCACGAAGACCATCGTGCGCACGACGGCGAAGTCCTGCTTGCCGATGGCCTCGATCACGTAGGCGCCCAGGCCGGGCAGGCCGAAAAAGCTCTCGAAGACCAGGCTGCCCAGAAAGACATAGGGCAGGTAGCTGCCGGCGCTGGTGACGATGGGAATCAAGGCGTTGCGCAGCACGTGGCGGAACATCACCACCGCCTCGCCCAGGCCCTTGGCGCGCGCGGTGCGCACGTAGTCCTTGCCGATCTCCTCCAGGAACATCGCGCGGTACAGGCGCGCCTCGCCGCCCAGGCGCGCGATCAGGCTCAGGCCGATCGGCAGCAGCAGGAACTTGATGGCGTCGAGCCCCGGCGCATAGCCCGAGATCGGCACCAGCTTGAGCACGCGCGAGAACAGGTACTGCCCGACGATGATGTAGAACAGGCTGCTGATCGACAGCATCAGCACGCAGGCCACCACGCCCCAGAAGTCGAGTCGCGAGTTCCTGAACATCACCAGCAGCAGCGCAAACGCCGTGCTCGCGATGACCTGCAGCACGAACAGCGGCAGCGCCATCTGCAGGCTGACCACCATGCGCGAACCCACCTCGTGGCCGATGTCACCCGCGCTCTCGCTGTCGGCACGGCCGAACCGCATCGCAAAGAGCGACACCGAGCGGTCCCAGAAGATCGTGTCGGTGAGCTGCGCGGCACCTTCCTGCTTGGCGTTGATGTAGAGCGGCTTGTCGTAGCCGCGCTCCGACTTCCACTTTTGAATAGCCTCCTGCGTGACGCGCTTGCCGCCCAGGTTCAGCCGCGCCATGTCGTCGGGCGTGTTGACGGTGAAGAACAGCACGAAGGTGGCCAGGTTCACGCCCAGCAGGATGAGCACGCCGTAGCCGATGCGGCGCAGGATGAAGTTCAGCATGCGCGGGCCTTCAAACCAGGACCTCGCCGCGCGCGTTGGTGCGCTCGCGCCGGCGGAAGTGCCGGCGCGCCACCCACACCAGCGCCAGCGCAGCCGCGGCCATCAGCAGCAGCGGCCACCACACGGGCCGGTTCCACGTGGCGTGGGCGGCCAGGCGCCTGGGCACGTCCAGGCGCAGGTAGCGGCCCTGGTCGCGCACCAGGATGGCGGGCTTGTAGTTGTGCACCCACTGCTGCGTGGCCGCCGAGGCGTAGGGAAAGAAGCCCATGGTCCAGGGCGCGTCCTCGCGCACGACGTTCACCATGTCGTCGATCAGCTTCTGCTTCTGCGGGCCGTCTTCCAGCGTCTTCATCTGCACGAAGAGGCGGTCGAACGCGGCGCTGTCGTAGTTGGAGGTGTTCTCGCCGTCGTGCTTGGTCTTGCCGGTGGGGCCGTACAGCAGGAACAGGAAGTTTTCCGCGTCGGGGTAGTCGGCATTCCAGCCCAGCCAGAACACCTGGTACTTGCCCTTGCGCACCTTGTCCTGGAACTGGTTGTTGTCGGTGGCGCGGATCTCGAGCTGGATGTCGAGCTTGGCGAACTGCCGCACCACCCAGTCGAGCTCGGGCTTGCGCTCGGGCGTGGCCGGGGCGTAGTAGTCGTAGTTCAGCACCAGCGGCTTGCCAGTGCGGGCGTCGCGGCCGTTGGGGTAGCCGGCCTCGGCCATCAGGCGCCTTGCATCGGCGATGGGCCGGCGCACGGCCTTGCCGTCCTTCCACAGGTGCGTCACCGGGTTCACGCCCTCGGGCGTGCCCTCGCGGCTGCCGAAGATGCCCGGCGGCAAGGGGCTCATCGCGGTGTCGCCGGCTTTCTTCGGAAAGACCTTGGCGTATTCCTCCCAGTCGATGGCGATGCTGAGCGCCTGGCGCAGCTTGCGGTTGCGCGCCGCGCTCTCGGCCGTCTCGCCGTTGCCGATGACCGGGTCCAGCATGTTGAAGGCGATGAAGAAGCTGCCCACGTCGGAGCCGCGGTCGAGGCGGAAACCCTTGTCCAGGTACTCCCGGCGCACGTCCTCGCTGTCCTGCATGGCCACCAGGTAGTCCATGCCGGTGTCGGTGCGCTCGAAGACCTCCACGTCGTAGAAGCCCTGGCGGAACTTGCCGCGCTGCGGCACGGCCTCGCGCTCCACCGTGGAGACCAGCGTGTCGATGAACGGCATGGTCTTGCCGCAGTCGTCGAGCAGGCCCTTCTCCTTGTCGCCGGGGGCGCCTTCGCAGGGATAGGGCTCGCCGCGGTAGTGCGGGTTGCGCTTCATCACGTGGCGGCGGTCCTTGACGAACTCCACCATCATGTACGGGCCCGTGCCCACCGGCCAGGTGTCCAGCGTCAGGCCGCGCTCGGCCATGCCGGGCTGGGCGTAGAAGGCGTCGGCCTCCCAGGGCACGGGCGCCAGGAAGGTCATCTGCATCCAGTAGCTCCACTGCGGGTACTTGCCCTTGATACGGATGCGCAGCAGGTGTTTCTCGGGCGCGGTGGCGCCGGCCAGCGGCCAGCGGCGGAAGTCGAGGAAGGGCTTGTCCAGGCTGGCCGGGTCCAGGCCCTGGCGCAGCTTCGCGTCTTCGGCCTTGATCAGCGGCCCGTACTCCTTCAGGCCCACCACGTACTCGGCGAAGGTGCTGTAGATGGGCGCGGTGATGCGCGTGGTGGCGTGGCGCTTCAGCGCATAGACGAAGTCCTCGGCCACCAGCTCGCGCGTGCCCTGGTGCTCGAATTCCAGCGGCGAGCGCCGCTCGCCCAGTTCACCCGGCTTCATCGCGTGGTACCGATGGCGGCCTTGCGCATCCAGCGCAAAGGCCGGGTGCGGCTGGAAGCGGATGCCGGGCTTGATGGGCACGTCGTACACGCTCTCGGCCACGGCGTCGGCGGGCGCGTCGTCGGGCAGGGGCTGGCCGTTCTTGTCCACGTACCTCGGCTTGACCACCGCCGCCGCGCTCTTGGGCACCAGCTCGAACGGCCGCTTCAGGTAGTGGTAGCCGTAGGGCGGCTCGTAGATCTGGTAGGTGTACGGGGTGTCGTTGCTCCAGTAGGACGCGGTCGGGTCCAGGTGCCGGGGCGAGTTCTCGATCACCGCGCTGAACAGCGTGTTGGTGGCCGCCGCGCCTTCGGGCCAGGGGTTGTTGTTGCAGCCCGCACCCAGCACGGCCAGGCACAGCACGATCCAACGCGCCGGCTGGCGCCACACCCCGAACCACGACCACCGTCCGCGCATGCGGGCTCCCGACAAGGCGGACCCAAAACGCCGGGGTCGCCGGCGTCGGTCTGCACAGAGTTGCGCGCCTTCGTCCCCGCCGGCTGATGGCCGGCAAATCCGGAAGGCGCGTGGGGAGATTCTAGGTCGACCCGGGGGCGCGTTTCACCAGCCGATCAGCGCGTCCCGTCCCTGCACCAGCAGCTGCACCTTGCGCCCCACCGGCAACGTGACCTTGGTGCTGACGTGACCGAACGGCAGCCCGGTGAGCAGCGGCGTGTTCATGCCGGCGCGCACGCGCGCGATCGCCGTCTTGAGCGTGAAGCCGCGGTCCAGCGGCGACGGCTTCCAGCCCGACACCGCGCCCAGCACCACCGCCTTCTGCGACTGCAGCACGCCGGCCTGTTGCAGCTGCAGCAGGCAGCGCTCGACGCGGTAGGGGTGTTCGTTGACCTCTTCGAGGAACAGCACGCCGCCCTTGACGAGCCGCGCCGCCGGCCAGTGCGGCGTGCCCAGCATCGACATCAGCATCGCCAGGTTGCCGCCCCACAGACGGCCACTGACATCGAGCCCGTCGAAGCCGGTCTCGGTGCGAAAGCCCACCGCTTCCAGCTCGCCGCCCATGGCCTCGTTGAAGCAGTCGCGCGTGACCTCGTCGACACCACCGGTGTCGTCGGCGCGGCCGAAGTCGTCGGTGGCCATCGGGCCGGCCCAGCTGGTGGCGCCACCGTGGGCGAGCAGACCCGTGTGCAGCGCGGTGAAGTCGCTGTGGCCCACCCAGCGCGTGCCTTGCTCCACGCTGCGCAGCAGCAGCGGCCAGTCGATGCGGTCCAGCAGCCGGCTCAGCCCGTAGCCGCCGCGGCTGGCCATCGCGATCGACGGCGCCGCGGCAGCCACGCGGTGCAGCGCGGCCAGGCGGGTGTCGTCGTCACCGGCAAAACGCTGGTGACGGGCCAGCGCGCTGTCGTCCACGCCCACCTCGAAGCCCAGCGCGCCCAGACGGCGCGCGGCCAGGCGCAATGCGGGCGGGCGCGCCACCACGCCAGAGGGAGAAAACAGGGTCAACGAGGTCATGGGCGATGGGGTCCGGGTTGTCAGAGGGGCTCGGGCGGCAGGGGCAGCTCGGTGGCTTCGCCGGCGGGGATGCCTTCTTCCTCGGCCGCCATGCTGCGCAGCGCCCGGCGGCGCGCGCGGCGTTCGGCGAAGAAGTCGCGCAGCAGCTGGCCGCTGGGTTCGGCCAGCACACCGCCGATCAGCTGCGTGTGGTGGTTGAGGCGCTGCTCCGCGAAGAGGTCGATCACCGAGCCGGCGGCGCCGGTCTTGGGGTCGGTGGCACCGAACACCACGCGCTTCAGCCGTGCGTGCATCAGCGCCATCGCGCACATGGCGCAGGGCTCCAGCGTCACGTACAGCTCGCACTCGGGCAGCCGGTAGTTGCCCAGCAGCGTGGCGGCATGGCGCAAGGCCACAATCTCGGCGTGTGCGGTGGGGTCGTGCGTAGTGATCGGGCGGTTGTAGCCGGTGGCGATGACCTTGCCATCGCGCAGGATCACCGCGCCCACGGGCACCTCGCCCACCAGCAGCGCGTTCTGCGCCTGGTCCAGCGCCAGGCGCATGCCGTGTTCGTGGTGGGGGTCGTGTTCGTTCATGCTGTCCTGTCGGCGGCTTGCGCTGCTTGCGTCGCCTGCCAGGCTTGGCGACGGGCGTCGCGCTGGCCGGCGCGCTGTGCCCGCGTCTCGGCGGCCCAGGCTGCCGTGTCGATGTCTGCCAGCAGGTGCGCCAGCGCCTGTGATGCCGCCGGCAGATCGGCCGGCTCCACGCGCCGGTACTGGCGACCGTAGCCGTCGCGCTGCAGCCAGCCGGCGTCCACCAGCCAGCGACGCAGCTCCACGTGGTCGGTGTCCAGGCAGGCGGCGGCACCAGCGAGCTGCTGCCGCAGGGCGTCGTTGACCGCGCGCTCGGTCATGATCTGCAATGCCGGCAGCCCGGCCCAGACGAAGCCCAGCGCCAGTGCGCGGTCGGGCGCACGCAGGCCGCCCAGCGACACGCCCTGCTTGATCACCAGCGCCGCCAGCGCGGCCCGCACGTCCTGACGCGGGGTGTCGTCCATGGCCAGCCTTCAGCGCGAGGCCGCATCGGCGGCGCGCAGGGCCGCGCCCTGCTGCAGCGCGCCCTGCACCCGGCCGGCAGCCTGCTGCGCGGCCGAGGGCGCGGCTGCACTGCCGGCCGCGACCGGGCTCGGCGCCAGCGCCTGCAGCGGGGTGCCGGCAAGCTTCATCACGATGAAGGCGGCCACCAGCAGTGCCGCCAGGGTCAAGAGCGCGCGCATGCATCGGCTCCGGGTTGGGATTGCGGTGGATTCTGCCTTGCAAGGCGTGCAGCATCGCCGCCGCGGCGCGCGAACGCGGTGCCGTGTCGCGCCATGCGGCGCCGTGCCGCCATCTGAGCTGACCGAGGCCTACATCGTTGCGTGCGCAACCAACCAGATCTAGAATGGGTCTTCGTGACGGCCACCCGCCCGCACTGCGCCGCCCGGGCGCAGCCCGACCCCCTTCAACGCACCCGGCCCGCACCGCCATGCCCCGCACCGCCAAGCCGCGCAGCGCCCCCATCCGCCGCAGTCCGCCAAGCGCCGCGCTCGACCGCACGCTCAGCTACCGGCTGCACCTGCTGCACAAGCTGACCGACCAGGACAGCCAGCACGCCTACCCGGCGCAGGCCGGCCTGAGCATGAGCGACGGCCGCTGCCTGGCGGCCATCGGCAGCTTCGGGCCGCTGTCGGTGACGCTGCTGGCGCAGCAGGCCAACCTGAACAAGAGCCAGGCCAGCCGCGCCGCGCAGGCCCTGGTCGAGCAGGGCCTGGTGCACAAACACGGCAGCAGCGAAGACGCACGCGGCGTCGTGCTGACACTCACCGCGCAGGGCCGCCGCAGCTGGCAGCGCACGATGGCGCTGATCGAGCAGCGCAACGCGCAGATTTTCGGCTGCCTGGATGCAGCGGAGCAGGCCGTGCTGAGCCAGTTGCTCGACCGGCTCATCGCCCACCACCGCGCCGCCTGAACCACCGCCGCGCCGGCATCCACCCGCTTCAGCATCCCACGCCGCCATGCACCAGCCCTGCGCAGAACCGCGCCCCTCCCTCTACTACCGTTACCGGGTCTTCGACGCCTGGCTGCCGTCGGCCCACGGCGTGCAGCAGCAGCAGGCGGTGGTGATTGCCGGCTCGGGCCCGGCGGGCATGGTCACGGCGTTGCTGCTGGCGCAGCTGGGCGTGCGCTGCGTGGTGCTGGAGGCCGAACGCCAGGTGTCGCAGGGCAGCCGTGCCATCGTCTTCACGCGCCGCTCGATGGAGATCCTGCAGCAGGCCGGCGTGGCCGACCGTGTCACGCAGCACGGGCTGCCCTGGCGCTTCGGCAACTCGTACTACCGCGGCCAGCGTGTGTACCGCATGGAGGCGCCGCACGACCCCGACGACCGCTTCTTCCCGATGATCAACCTGCAGCAGCCGTACCTGGAGGAGTTCCTCGTCGACGCCTGCCTGGCACAGCCGCTGATCGACTTCCGCTGGGGCAACAAGCTCGTTCGCGTTCAGCAGACCGACAGAGCCGCGCAGCTGGAGATCGACACGCCCGAAGGCCCCTACACGCTGCACACCGACTGGCTGGTGGCCGCCGACGGCGCGCGCTCCGGCATCCGCAGCGCGATGGGCCTGCAGATGGAGGGCGCGTCCTACGAAGGCCTCTTCGTCATCGCCGACATCCGCATCGACCTGCCCTTCCCCACCGAGCGCCTGGCCTTCTTCGACCCCGACTGGAACCGCGGCAACACGATCCTGATGCACCGCGAACCGCAGGGCATCTGGCGCGTGGACTACCAGCTGCCGCCCGGCGAAACGCCCGAGCAGGCGCTGCAACCCGCGTCGATGAAGACCCGTATCGATGCGCAGCTGGCGATGATCGGCCACCCAGGCCTGCCCTGGGAGATGGACTGGTGCTCGGTGTACTCGGCGCGCACGCTGACCTTGCCCGAGAACGTGCACGGCCGCGTGATCTTCACCGGCGACGCGGCACACCTGCTGCCGATCTTCGGTGTGCGCGGCGCCAACACCGCGTTCCAGGACGCGCAGTCGCTGGCCTGGCACCTGGCTTTCGTGGTGCGCGGGCTGGCCGGGCCGCAGCTGCTGGCCAACCACAGCGCCGAGCGGGTGGGCGCGGCGCGCGAGATCATCGAAGAGGCCGGCAAGAGCACGCGCTTCATGGCGCCGCCCAGCCGCGGCTTCAGGCTGCTGCGCGACGCCGTGCTGTCGCTGTCGCTGACGCAGGACTTCGTGCGCCCGCTCTACCACTGGCGCACCTCGCGTCCGCACGAATACGCGGCCTCGGCGCTCAACAGCAGCGGCGACGACAACGCGCTCTTCACCGCCGGCCCCGGCCACGGCGCGCCGCCGCGCAACGTGCGGCTGGGGCCCGACGACCACCTGCTCGACCACCTGGACAGCGGCTTCGAGCTGCTCTACTTCACCGAGGCCGCCGCGGTGCCCGAGCCGCTGCTGCAGGTGGTGCGCGCCACGCGCCAGCGCGGCGTGCCGCTGAAGCTGCGTGCCGTGGGCGCGGCGCAGCCGGTGGCCGGCGCCGACCAGACCCTGGCCGACACCAGCGGCCACCTGCGCGCCCGCTACGGCGTGCCGGCCAGCGGCGCGGCCTACCTGCTGCGGCCCGACCAGCACGTCTGCGCCCGCTGGCTCACGCTCGACGCCACGCGGCTGCAGGCCGCGCTGGCCACGGCCACGGCGCTGGCCGGTGCGCCCGTCGCCAATCCCTCCACGCCAGCGGCCACGCTGCCGGCCGCTGCAGGCGCGGCCTGACCGCCGTTGCCAGAAAGCCTGCCATGCCCGCCCAGACCACCGTCTCCGCCCCGCCCCCCGCTCTCGGCATCGCCGGCCTGGAAGCCGTGTACGACGCGCTGGCCAGCGCCATCGACGCCGCCGGGCCCGAGAAGGCCGAACTGATGCTCGTGAAACTGGCGCTGCTCAATGCCCAGGCGCTGGGCGATGCCACCCTGTTCCAGGCGCAGCTGGCTGCGGCGCTGCGGGACCTGTGAGCCGGCGCCGGTGAAGCTGCCGAGCCCGGGCCGCAGCAGGCCCACGCTTGACTTTGCTGCGCCGCACCATTTCCGCTGACGCCCGCTCGGACGATTCCGAATCGCCTTCGGAATTTTCCGCGGCCGCATCGGCCGACCTGCCGACACGGCTTTGCAGCCGGAACCGATTGCCCGAGTCCTGAGGCGGCGCCACGCTACGGGCATTGCATGTCCCGCCGCCTTGGCACTTGATCCCGGAGCTCTCAATGACGTCTCACAGCGCGCCTGACCACCGCACCCTCATGCCCGTCCGCCAGCCGTGGCGAGGCCCCCGCAACGGCCTGGCGCCGGCCGCCGGCAAGGGACACCTGCGCGACCTGGTGCAGCTGATGGGCGGCGACGCGTCCAGCGTGAGCAGCCAGGACGAGAGCCTCGAAATCACGCTGTGGCGCGTGCGCCAGGACGCCGCGCTGCTGCACGAGGGCACGCCCGCCACCGCGCTGTATGTGCTGCGCTCGGGCAGCCTGAAGTGTGTCAAGACGCTGGAGGACGGCTACGAGCAGGTGCTGTCGTTTGCGCAGCCGGGTGAATTGCTGGGCTTCGAGGCGCTGTACTGCGGCCGCCAGCCGGCCACCGTGGTGGCGCTGGAAGACGCCACCGCCTATGCGCTGCCCGTGGCCCAGCTGCAGACGCTGCGCCACCAGTGCGCCGCGCTCGACAAGGCGCTGCAGCGCGCGCTGAGCCGCCAGCTCGTGCGCGCCGCCGACACCGCCGAGATGATGGCCGCGGTGGCCTCCGATGCCCGCCTGGCGCGCTTTCTGCTGTGGATGTCGGCGCGCATGGCCGAGATCGGCCGCTCGCCCCGGCGCCTGCTGCTGCGCATGGGCCGGCGCGACATCGCCAGCCTGCTGGGCGTGGCGCACGAGACCGTCAGCCGCTCGTTCACGACGCTGGCCGAAGGCGGCTACATCCGGGTCGACAACCGCGAGGTCGACATCATCGACCCCGTGCGCCTGAAGGCCCGGGCCCGCAACACCCGCGGGCCGCTGGAAGACACCGCCGGCCGCGACGACCGGCGCCACACCGTGCCGCGGGGCAGCAGCCTGCCGGCCGCCTGGTTCACGGGGCTCGAGCGGGTCTCGGCCCCGTCGCTGTAGCGCGCCGGCGTGCGCGGCGCCGCCCACACCCGGAGATCCCCATGTGGACAAGCCTGCTCGTGCACCTGGATGCGTCGCCCCGCGCCGCCGTGCGGCTGGCGCTGGCGCAGGCGCTGGCCGGCTCCCAGGCCGGTGAACTGAAGGCACTGTACGGCGTGCTGCCGGCCCTGCTGGCCACGCCGTGGGCGGTGGCCGAGGGCGTGCCCACGGCCTCGGCCGCGATGGCCGAACTGGACCGGCTGCAACGCCAGCGGGCCCGCGCCACCTTCGAGCAGGGCGCCGCGGCAGGCGCGCTGCAGTGGGTCGACGGTGGCAGCGCGCCGTACTGGGCGCTGCTGCAGCACGCGCTGTACGCCGATCTGCTGGTGCTGGGGCAGGACGACCCCGACGACGCCGACACCGGCACGCTGCCGCCCGATCTGGTGCCCACGCTGCTGGCCGACAGCGGCAAGCCCGCGCTGGTGGTGCCCTTTGCCGGCAGCTTTGCGGGCCCGCTGGAGAGCCTGGCGCGCGAGGTGCTGATCGCCTGGAAGCCCACGCGCGAAGCCGCGCGGGCGGTCTCGGCGGCGCTGCCGCTGCTGCGCGCAGCGACCCGTGTGCACGTGGCCCACCGGCCCGAGGGCACCGTGCCCGACGGACCCGAGCCGACCGGCGCGCTCGGCCACTGGCTGCAGCTGCACGGCGTCAAGGCCCCGCTGCAGGTGCACGACCTGGGGCCCGGCAGCACGGCCGACGTCGGCGAAGCCCTGCTGTCGCTGACCGCCGACACCGGCGCCGGCGTGCTGGTGATGGGCAGCTACGGCCACAGCCGGGCCCGGGAGTGGGTGCTGGGCGGCGCTTCGCGCAGCGTGCTGAGGTCGATGACCGTGCCGGTGCTGATGGCTCACTAGATGTGGAGCCCCCAAGCTCGCTGGCGCTCGCTACCCCCCGGCGGGGGCCGCACGCCGACGGCCCGGCAGAGCCGGTTCCGTGGCTTTGGGCTTGATGGTGGGCGCCCTCGCCTTCGGCTCGGCGCCCGTCGGAGCGCATCAGAGGCCATCCAATCTCCGCGCAAATGGCGTTGCTAGGACCGCCATGGACATGTCCACCCCACCCGGCCTGCGCGAGCGCGGCGACAGCCAGTGGCTCGGGCAGCGGGCGCCTGTGTCGGAAACCTTCGAGCAGTACCGGCCCCTGGACCGCTGGCTGCTGTCGTCGCTGGGCCAGCTCACCGGCGGGCTGGCGCCGGCCACGCTGGCGGCTGCGGGCCAGGACTGGCTGACGCACCTGCTGGTGTCGCCGGCCAAGCAGTTGTCGCTGTGGCAGCTGGCGGTGGAGGCCGCCTGGCCCTGGACCGCGGCGCAGCGCGCCGACGACTCCGCGCCGCCGAGCGCCGTGGCGCCGCTGCCGCAGGACAAACGCTTTGCAGCCCCGGCCTGGCAGCGCTGGCCCTACTGCGACTGGGCGCAGGCCTTCCTGTGGACGCAGCAGATCTGGCAGCAGGCCACCAGCGGCGTGCCCGGCGTCACGCGCCACCACGAAGCCATGGTGGCCTTCACGGCGCGGCAGTGGCTGGACATGCTGTCGCCGTCCAACGGCCTGTTGACGAACCCCGTGGTGCTGGAGCGCACGCTGGCCGAAGGCGGCCTGAACCTGCTGCGCGGCGCGCTGCACGCGACCGAGGACACGCTGCGCGATGCAGCCGGCCTGCCGCCGGCCGGCGCGGATGACTTTGTCGTGGGCGGCAACCTGGCGGTGACGCCGGGCAAGGTGGTGCTGCGCAACCCTCTGATGGAGCTGATCCAGTACGCGCCCAGCACGCCGCAGACCCATGCCGAGCCGGTGCTGATGGTGCCGGCCTGGATCATGAAGTACTACGTGCTGGACCTGTCGCCGCACAACTCGCTGGTCAAGGCGCTGGTGGACCGCGGCTTCACGGTGTTTGCCATCTCGTGGAAGAACCCCGGCGCCGAGGACCGGGACGTCGGCATGGCCGACTACTTCCGCCTCGGCATCGAGGCCGCGCTCGACGCCATCGGCCGCGTGCTGCCCGGCACGCCGGTGCACGCGCTCGGCTACTGCCTGGGCGGCACGCTGCTGGCGATGGGTGCGGCGGCGCTGGCCGGCCCGCGGCCGCAGGCGCTGAAGAGCCTGACGCTGCTGGCGGCGCAGACCGACTTCACCGACCCCGGCGAGCTGAGCCTGTTCATCGACGAAGGCCAGGTCGAGATGCTCGACAACCTGATGTGGCGCCAGGGCGTGCTGGAGTCGCGCCAGATGCGCGGCACGTTCCAGATGATGCGGTCGCAGGACCTGGTCTGGTCCTACCGCGTGATGGCGCACCTGCTCGGTGAACGCCTGCCCATGACCGACCTCATGGCCTGGAACGCCGACGGCACGCGCCTGCCCTACCGCATGCATTCAGAGTACCTGCACTCGCTGTTTCTCGACAACGCGCTGGCGCGCGGGCAGGCCCGGCTGGCGGGCGAGTCGCTGAACCTGGCGCACATCCGCGTGCCGATCTTCAGCGTGGGCGCGGTGCAGGATCACGTGGCGCCCTGGCGATCGGTGTTCAAGCTGCATGCGCTGACCGATGCGGAGCAGACCTTCGTGCTCACGGCCGGCGGGCACAACGTGGGCATCGTCAACCCGCCGGGGGAGGTGCGCACCAGCCACCGCGTGCGCCGCTGGCAGGCCGGCGACCGCCTGCTGACACCCGACGAGTGGCTGGAGGCCACGCCCGTGGTGCAGGGCTCGTGGTGGACCGCATGGTTCGGCTGGCTGGAGCGTCACTCGTCGGGCCAGCGCCAGCCGCCCGCGATGGGCGCTCCCCACCTCGGCCTGCGGGCGCTGGACGACGCGCCGGGGCGCTACGTGCTGCAGCGCTGAGGGGGTCGCGCGCCCGGCCGCCGGCGTTTGCGCAGACTCAATGGCCCGCCCGCGGTGGCGGCCGAACATCCCTGCCACGCCGGCGCCCACGGCCGGTGACGCCGTGGGCGCGCGAAACCACCGCGCCGCCCCAGCCAGGAGAGGACCGTCATGAAGACCGATGCACAACTGAGGGCCGATGTGATGCAGGAGCTGGCGTGGGACCCCGCCGTGCGCGCTCACCACGTCGGCGTGTCGGTTGGCGAGGGCGTCGTCACGCTCACCGGCCACCTGGAGACCTATGCGCAGAAGTTCGCCGTCGAGCGCGCGGTGCAGCGCGTGGAGGGCGTCAAGGCGCTGGCCGTGGAGCTGGAGGTGAAGCTGGCGCCCGACCACCAGCGCAGCGACCCCGAGATCGCCGCCATGGCCGAGGCCGTCCTGGCCTGGCATGCACTGATCCCGTCGGACCGGCTGCGCGTCAAGGTCGAGCAAGGCCGGGTCACGCTGGCCGGCGAGCTGGACTGGGACTACCAGCGCCGCACCGCCGAGAAGGCCGTGCGCTCGCTGATCGGCGTGGTGGGCCTCGACAACCACATCCGGCTCAGGCCCGTGGTGACGCCGGGCGACGTGACGGCGCGCATCCGCGACGCACTCAGCCGCCACGCCGAACGCGAGGCCCGCGACATCGACGTGTCGGTGGCCGGCTCCACCGCCACCTTGCGTGGCCGGGTCGGCTCCTGGGCGGAACGTGCCGTGGCCCAGGGCGCGGCCTGGTCGGCGCCGGGCATCAGCCTCGTCGTCAACCACCTCGGCGTCGGCCACGGCGCCTGAAGCCGCAGCCGCGACGGTCCGTCGGCTGAGGCCGCCACCCGCGGCGCCGCATCGGGCACGCCATGGCTGCGCAGGATGCGACGGTGCGGTGCTTCTGACATTCCGTTTGCGCATGGTTACCGGATTCACACCTCAGCGTTGCCCCATGGGCGAGGTTCTTGCCCTGGGAGTGCGCTGAGCGGGTGTGGCGGAAATTCCGGCACCCAGAAGAAGATTTCGCAATCAGCGCGAACAGGCTGCCGCACGGCGGGCAAGGAGAGGTGATGGATGTGCTCGGGGACCGGCCCATGGGGGTCAGCGCCAGCGTGCGCCGCAGCGGCGCCAGGACTGCAGGAACGGTGCCGTCCAGGCGCATCATGCACGCCGGGCCGCAGGCGGCCCTGGACTGGGGGGGCCAGGCTCCGCAGCGCGCGCAGGCGCTGGTCGCGCTGGTGGACGCGGTGAGCGAGGGCATCGTGCTGCTCGATGCCAAGCAGCGCATCGTGCTGCTGAACCCGGCCGCGCAGCGCGTCTTCGGCAGCCAGCCGGGCCCGCTGGCGGCGGCTCTCGCCGGGCAGCCCTTCGAGGTGCTGCTGTCGCCCCAGGCCGACGCGACGCCTCTGCACGGCCCGGGCGACGAGCCCACCACCGCGACCCATGCCTGCCTGGGCCGGCGCGCCGATGGCACCACCTTCCGGCTGCAACTGAGCCTGGCCCGCCTGCCCGAGGAACCGGGTCTGGACCGGGGTGCGGGTCCACAACCCTGCTGGGCCGTCTTCGTGCGCGAGCTGGGCGCCGACACCGCCGCCGGGCGCGAGTGGCAGGCGCTGCAGCAGCGCCTGCGCTCGGTGGTGGAGCTGGCACCCATTGCCATCTGGATCGCCGACGGCGAACACCTGAGCTTTGCCAACCGCGCCGCGGCGCGGCTGGCGGGCGCGGAATCGGCCGCGGCGCTGGTGGGGCAGTCGGTGTTCGACCTGCTGCGCCTGGAGGGTCACCCCGAACTGCGCCGCCAGCTCGCGCGCACGCTGGCGCAGGACGGCGAGCCCGGCACGCTGCAGGCGCGCCTGGTGCGCATGAACGGCGACACGCGCGAGGTCGAGATCGCGCTGGCCGCGCTGCCGCAGCACGGCCCGCAGGCGGTGCAGATGGTGGTCAGCGACGTCTCGCAGCGCAATCGCGAGGTGCGCGCGCTGGAGCGCTCGCGCCAGGCGCTGAAGCGGCTGTCGGCCAACGCCGTGGAAGCGCGCGAGGAGGAGCGCCGCCGCATCGCACGCGAGCTGCACGACGAGCTGGGCCAGAGCCTGAGCGCGCTGAAGATGGAGATCGCCGACTGCGCCGACATCGACAACCTGTCCACCGAACACCCGCGCGTGTCGCTGATCCTGGCGCGGCTGGACGACATCATGAACTCCGTGCGCCGCATCGCCGCCGACCTGCGCCCGCTGATGCTGGACGACCTGGGGCTGGGCGACGCGATCGAGTCGCTGGCGCACGACTTCGCACGCCGCATGGGCGTGCAGGTGCACCTGCACGTGGAGCACATCGAACCGCCGGCCGGCGAGCAGGTGGCGATCGCGCTGTACCGCATGGTGCAGGAGGCGCTGACCAACGTGGCCCGCCATGCGCATGCCACGCAGGTGCACATCGACCTGTGCCGTCAGGACGACGAGCTGGTGCTGAGCGTGCGCGACGACGGCATCGGCCTGCCCGGCCTGCCGCCGCACCGCGACAGCCAGTACGGGCTGCTGGGCATGCAGGAGCGCGCCGACATGCTGGGCGGCCGGCTCGAGCTGGACAACCTGCCCGACGGTGGCGCCCGGGTGCGCGTGCGCGTGCCGCTGCGCCGCCCGGTGCCGGCACCGTCGGCCATGGGCCTGCTGGCCGCGCTGACCGCGGCTGCGCAGGCGCACGGCGGCGCGGCCGCCGCTGCAGTCGCGAGCCCCGAGCTGCGCGACGTTCGTGACCATCGCGACCAACCCCGGGGAGCCTGACCATGCGTGCACAAGACCAAGGACCCTCGCTCAGCATCCTGGTGGTGGACGACCACGCCATCGTGCGCGAGGGCCTGAAGCGCATCCTCGAAGGCACCGCCGCGGGCTGGAGCGTGGTGGAGGCCGGCACCGGCTTCGAGGCGCTGGAGATCCTGCGCCGGCAGGCCTTCGACGTGGCGGTGATCGACCTGTCGATGCCCGGCATGAGCGGCCTGGAGCTGCTGCGCCGCGCGCGCCCCAAGCTGCCCCGCCTGCGCGTGCTGATGCTCAGCATGCACGCCGAGGAACAGTACGCGATGCGCGCCTTCAAGGCCGGCGCCAACGGCTACGTCACCAAGGACAGCGCCACGCGCGAGCTGGCGGCCGCGGTGCGCAAGGTGGCCGAAGGCGGCGTCTACGTCAGCGGCAGCCTGGCCGAGCGCGTGGTGCTGCAGCTCAACGGCGCGCACGAACCGGCGCGCCACACGCAGCTGTCCGACCGCGAGCTCGAGGTGCTGCAGCGGCTGGTGGCCGGCCACCGGCCGACCGAGATCGCCAAGGCGCTGCACCTGTCGGTGAAGACCGTCAGCACGCACAAGAGCCGCATCCTCGACCGGCTGCAACTGCCCAACATGGCGGCGCTGATCCGCTACGGCATGGAGCAGGGCCTGGGCATGATCGACGTGCTGCCCGCGGGCCACGACACCGGGGCCACCGCGGGCCCGGCGCCCACCGAGGTGGCCCGCGTGATGCAGGGCGAAGCACCCGGCGGGCGCCGCGCCGACGACCCGCCCCGGGCCATGCCGGCCGCGCCGCCCATGCCGACACCCGCGCCGCCGCCGCTGCCCACGCACCCCGCGCTGTCCGAGGCCCGCCGCCCGCGTGCGCTGCGGCGGATGTCGCCGTCCGAGCTGCGCGGGGCCGATGCGCTGCCCCCGCAGTCCCTGCCGGCGGGCCTGAGTGCCCGCAACCCCGGCACCGACGGCTGGCTCTAGGGCCACCGCGCTCGCCACGCCGCGACACGCGCGATGCAATCCCTGCCGACGCCTGCCAGGCAATCCGGCCGCAGCGCGGGGCTGCTGCAGCGCATCGATGCGCGGCTGGCGCAGCTGCCGCGCGGGCTGGCGCTGCAGTGGCCCGGCGGGCGCGCCGGCGCGATCAGTTCGTCGGTGCAGCTGACGCTGCGCAACCGGCAGTTGCTGCGGCTGCTGGCCAGCGGCGATGTCGGCAGTCTGGCCGACGCCTACGTGCGCGGCGAGCTCGAGATCGAGGGCCCGCTGTCCGACGTGATGGCCGTGGCCGGCGCGCTGGTGGGCGACCCGGTGCGTCGCGGCCGGCACGGCGCCTGGACACGCTGGCTGGACGGCCTTCTGTCGCACTGGCGCCACCGGCCCGGTCAGGACCGTCGGCAGGTGCAGTTCCACTACGACGTGTCGGACGAGTTCTACGGCCTCTGGCTCGACCCGATGCGGGTGTACTCCTGCGCCTACTACGCGCAGCCAGGCCTGTCGCTCGAGCAGGCGCAGCAGGCCAAGCTGGAGCTGGTGTGCCGCAAGCTGCAGCTGCACCCCGGTCAGCGGCTGCTGGACATCGGCGCCGGCTGGGGTGCGCTGATGCTGTGGGCCGTGCGCCACCACGGCGTGCGCGCGCTGGGCATCACGCTGTCGCGCCACCAGCACGCGCACGTCAGCCGGCTGATCGAGCAGGCCGGGCTGCAGGGCCTCGCCGAGGTTCGGCTGCTCGACTACCGTCAGCTGCAGGGCGCGGGCACGTTCGACCGCATCGCCTCGGTTGGCATGTTCGAACACGTCGGCCGCGCGCAGACGGGCCGCTACTTCAGCACCCTGCAGGGCCTGCTGCGGCCGGGCGGGCTGCTGCTCAACCATGCCATCGCCGCCGGTGGCCTGGACAACCCGGGCCTGGGTGGCGGCATGGGCGACTTCATCCAGAAGCACATCTTCCCGGGCGGCGAGCTGGTGCATGTGTCGCACGCGGCCGCGGCGCTGTCGCGCAGCGGGCTGGAGCTGGTGGACGCCGAGAACCTGCGCCCGCACTACGCCCGCACGCTGTGGGCTTGGTCGGCCAACCTCGAGCGGCAGCTCGACCGCGCACGCTCGCTCACCAGCGAGGCCACGGTGCGCGCCTACCGCCTGTACCTGGCCGGCTCGGCGATGTGCTTCGAGCGCGGCTGGCTGTCGCACTACCAGTTGCTGGCCACGCGGCCCGCGCCTGCACAGGCCGCATCCAGCGCACCCTGGGTCACGTTGTCGGACTACCCTTTCACGCGGCGGCACATGGAGGTCTGATCATGTGCTGGCCGATGCGCGCTACGTGTTCGCGCCGCCGCCGGCCCCGAGGTGCAGCGCCTGGGGTTGTACGGCTTTGGTGCCGAGGCGCACCTGATCGCGCAGGTGGCCCGCCAGCAGGGGCTGCTCGCACGCCGCTGCAGGTGCAGGTGCACGGCTACCCGCTGGCGCGGGCCAACGAGGCGCTGGACGACTGGCGCCACGGGCGCTTCAGCGGCGCGGCGGTGCTGCGCTGCTGAACCCAGGTGCAGGCCGCACCTCCGCGACCTGGGCGTCCCTGGTCGCCGGCCGGGCAGCGGCCAGGCGCAGCAGCAACGGCGCCCAGTCCACGGCGGGCGGCAGGTCCGGCGAGTCGGCGCCCTGCCCGGCCGGCACGCAGCGGAACACCGCATCGAGTTCGTCGTGCTGCAGCGGCTCGGCGGCCTGCTGCTGGGCGGCGAGCACGGACTCGTCGGCATCGGAAGCATCACCGCCCTGTCGGGCCCGGGCACGCAGCCGCTCGCGCAGCACGGCCGGCTCGGCCGCAAAGTCCAGGATGAGGCAGGGCACCTGCTGCGCCGCGGCCAGACGGCGCGCCGTGTTTCGCTGCGCGCGCCGCAGGAAGGTGGCGTCGAGCACCGCCACGCGGCCGCTGTCCAGCACCGGCCGGGCCAGCGCGCCGAGCCGCGTGTAGGTGGCCGTGGTCATGGCTTCGCTGTACAGCGCGGCGCCCGCCTGCGTGCCGCGGCGGTCGGTGGGCTGCAAGCCGGCCAGCCGTTTGCGCTCCAGGTCGGCGCGGATGCGCACCGCGCCGGCTTCCTCCACGAGCCCGAGCGTCAGCGTCGACTTGCCGCTGCCCGAGAAGCCGTGTGTCAGCAGCAGCGCCGGGCCCGCCGCCAGGTGCCGCCGCTGGCTGAACGCCAGGGCCAGATCGAGGTAGCTGCGCGCGGTGGTGGTGTGACCCGCCGCTTCTGCCGTGCCCGCGGCACATTGTGTGCTGCGCAAGGCCGCCACCCGGGCGCGCACCAGCGCGCGGTGCACCAGGTGGTAGTCGAGCAGGCGCACGGCGTCGTGGTCGCCGCCAGCCTCGAACCAGGCGTTGACAAAACGGTGCGCCAGCTGCGGCAGGCCGTGCGCGTGCAGGTCCATGGCCAGGAAGGCGATGTCGCTGATGACGTCGATCCAGCGGAAATCGTCGTTGAACTCGATGCCGTCGAAGACCGTCGTGCGGCCCTCGATGGTGGTGACGTTGCCCAGGTGCAGGTCGCCATGGCCTTCGCGCACGCGGCCGGCGGCCTGCCGCGCCACGATCACGGGCGCCAGCTGCTCGAACTGCCGGGCTTCCCATTCGCGCAGCGCCTGCACGGCGTCATGCCAGGCCGCGTCGAGGCCGGCGGCGGCCAGGTCGGCCAGGCTGTCCAGCACCGGCGCGCGCACCTGCACTGGCGAGCCCAGCCAGCCACCGGCCGGCGCAGCGGCGGCCGCCTCGTGAAAGGCGACCAGGCTCGCGGCCAGGCCGTCCAGCTGGACCGGCCGCAGGGCCTGCCGCGCGGCTTGGCGGTCCCAGAGGCCGTCCTGGTCGAAGGCGCGCATGTGCACCACCCAGTCGATGGCCGGGCCTGCACCACCCAGCGCGGGTTCGGCGGGGGTGCCGGTCACCGGCAGCACGCCCAGGTACAGATCCGGCGCCAGCCGGCGGTTCAGGCGCAGCTCTTCGCGGCAGGCGCGCTCGCGCAGCGCCAGCGTCGACTGGTCCAGGAACGGCGTGCGCAGCACCTTCTTGAACTTGCAGGCCTGCGTGCCGGCCACCAGCACGATCGAGATGTGGGTCTCGATGCGCACGACCTCGCCGCCGCAGGTCCCGGCGAGGGTCTGCGCCACGGCGCTGACCAGGCGCGACTGCTGCACGGCGTCGATCCCGGGGCCGTCGGGGCCGGGGGCCGGGTGGTGGGCGTTCATGGCGCCAGTCTGCCCGGCGCCGGCGGCCAGCGGCTTGTGCCGGCGCAATCGATCCGGCCTTCAAGCGGCCCGACCTCGGCCGGGCCGCGTCAATGCCGGATCAGTGCCGCGCGGTGGACTGGCCGGCATCGATCCAGCGCTGGGCGCCGGCGAGCCACTGATCCTGCAGGCGGCCCAGCTGGGCCAGCGGCGACGCGTCCTGGCTGTCGCCAGCCGCGCCGAAAGACGCCAGGCCAGCCGCGCCCGTCGGCATCATCTGCCGCGCCACCGTGGCCGCCTCGCCGCGCAGGCGGTTGGCGAGCTGCACCTCGGTGTCCATCAGCTGCGACATCGCTTCGCCGACCTGCTGGTAGCCCAGCACCCACTGGCGGGTGCCGAACTTCATCGCCGCCGACATCAGGGCCTGGGCGTCGCGGGCCTGGTGAAGCTCGTGCAGCGCCGACTCCAGCATCTCGCCCCAGGCGCCCAGCGAGCGCGCCTGCAGCTGCTGCATCTGCGTGAAGGTTTCCATCATCGTCTGCGTGGAGGCCAGCGCCTGGCTCATCCACAGGCGCAGGGCGCCGACGCCGCCGTCGAGCGTCTCGCCAGTGTCCTCGGGGGTCTTGTCGGCGTCCTGGTCGGGCCGCTCGTCGTCGGCGCGGTGGGAGGAAGTTGCGGACTTGTCAGTGCGTGCCACGGGGCACCTCCTGGAAAAAGGGGCATGGCAGGGCTGGATTCCAGCGCGGCCAGGATGGTTCCGTCGCGGTCGTGCCCGAGGCCCGGAACGGTGAGCCTGCTCATGGCAGTCGCCGTGGCGGGCACGCAGCATGCTCGGTCGCCTTCGATGAACCTGCAGCCACCACCCCCCTTCGACGCCTGGTCCTGGATGCAGGCGTTCCAGCAGACCTGGCTGGCCTCGCTGGACCCGGCGGGGGTGGGCCGGCAGTTCCGCGACCAGCGGCTGGCGCGGCTGATCCGCAGCACGCAGCAGGCCTCGCCGCTGTACGCGCGGCGCGCGCCCGGCGCACGCGAGCTGGCCGACTTCGGCCCCATCGGCAAGGCCGAGCTGATGCACCACTTCGACCACTGGGCCACCGACCGCCGCATCACACGCCAGGCGGTCGAGGCGCTGCTGCACGGCAACGCCGATGTCGCCAGCGCCTGGCTGGGCAGCTACCTGGTGTGGACGAGCTCCGGCACCAGCGGCGAGCCGGGCATCTTCGTGCAGGACACCGGGGCGCTGGCCGCCTTCGACGCCATCGACGCGCTGCGCCTGCGCAGCGACACCGCCGCGCAGCCCACGCTCGGGCTGTGGGGGATGGGCCGGCGTTTTGCGTACGTGGGCGCGATCGGCGGCGCCTATGCCGGCAACGTCAGCCTGCAGCGGCTGCAACGCCTCGTGCCGGCGCCGTGGGCGCCGCAGATCGCGTTCATCTCGGTGCTGGAGCCGCTGACAACGGTGGCGCAGCGGCTGCAGGCGCTGCGGCCGCAGGTGCTGATCACCTACCCCAGCTGTGCCGTGGCGCTGGCCGGCCTGCAGGACCAGGGCGAGCTGGATCTGCAACTCGACGAGGCCTGGCTCGGCGGCGAGCAGCTCACCGCACCGCAGCGCGACCAGGTGGCGCGCAGTTTCGGCTGCCCGGTGCGCAACAGCTACGGCGCCTCGGAGTTCTATTCCATCGCCTTCGAATGCAGCCACGGCCAGCTGCACCTGAACGACGACTGGGTGGTGCTGGAGGGCGTGGACACGCAGGGCCGCGCCACGCCGCCGGGCGAGTTCTCCGAGCTCACGCTGCTGACCAACCTGGCCAACCACGTGCAGCCGCTGTTGCGCTACGAGCTCACCGACCGCGTGCGCTTCGTGCCCGGGCCCTGCGGCTGTGGTGGCCGCTTTCCGGTGATCGAGGTGCAGGGCCGGTCCGACGACGTGCTGGCCCTGCCCGGCCTGCACGGCGGCACCGTCACGCTGTTGCCGCTGGCCCTGGAAACGGTGGTCGAGGAAGGCGCCGGCGTGGCGCAGTTCCAGCTGCTGCTGCGTGAAGACCAGGCGCTGGAACTGCGGTTGCCGCTGCAGGGCAGCGAGGCGCGGGCCGCCTTCGACCGCTGCCGCCGCGCGCTGCGCGCCTGGCTGCAGGCGCAGGGTGCAAGGCCGCTGCGGCTGGTGCTGGGCGCCGAGGCGCCCCTGCAGCAGCCGGGCAGCGGCAAGCTGCGCCGTGTCGTCGACCTGACGCGTGCATCCCACGCGGTGCACACCGGTGTGCCGGCCGGCAAGACGCCACCCCACGACCCCGATTGACGGTCCTCAACGGGCCGCGGCTGGCGTTTCATACCCTGCAATGCACCCCGCCGTTCTTTCGGAAGAGGGGTGGCTCCAGGATCGGCCAGCCAGCGTGCCGCCACTGCAAGGATCGGGGAAGCGCATGAACACCCTCCAGGGCCTCTGGCTCAGCGCCGCCATGCTGGCATCGACGATGAGCCCCGCGTCCGCCATCAGCGTGGGTTCACTGTCCCGGGCCGACGGCAGCGCGTTCATCGTCGACAGCCTGAACGGCCGGGAATGGCTCGGCTGGGACATCAACAAGGACCTGAGCCTGAGCCAGACGCTGGCGGCCATCGGCCCGGGCGGCGCCTACCAGGGCTTTCACCTGGCGCAGCGGGACGACGTGCTGCGCTTCGTCGACGCGCTGATCGGGCCCGGCTCGGCCTGCGCCCAGCCGGCGGCTGCGTTCGTGTACCAGCTCTGCGGCGCCACCACGAGCGACGCGGAAACGCTGGTGGGCGAAAACGCCTACGACTACGCGCACTACCTGAAATACGCGGGACTCGTGCTCGACAGCGACACCGTGTACTTCCTCACCGGAGACGCGGCATTCGGTGTCGGGCAGTTGTCGATCGACAGCAGCTCGGTGCTGGGCTACGGCGTGTACCGCAACATGGAATGGGGCGACCTGGCGCTGGCCGACTACCGGCACGGCGTGCAGGGCGAGTTCAAGTACCCCGTGCCCTGGCTGCTGTACCGCGACACCGTGAGCCCCGTGCCGGAGCCGGGCAGCCTGGCGCTGCTCGGCGCCGGGTTGCTGGCCCTGGCGGGCGCGCGCCGCTGGCACACCAGGCGCTGATGCAGCAGCTGCACCGGCGCATTCGTTCAAGGCAGCACGCGGTCGATCAGCAGCTTCACGTCCTTGGAGCCCACGGCCACGCCGGTCAGCTGGCCCTCCAGATCACCAGGCTGCGCGATCGGGTTGCCCGAGGCCGAGATGCGCGCCACCAGCACCACCTCCTTGTGCCTGGACAGCACGTTGCCAGGGATCATGGCCAGGGTGTCGTCTAGAGTGAAGGCCAGCGGCAAGGGCGCCATCGGCGCCCGCACCGCCGCCAGCGGCGGGCCGCCCGCACCCGCACGCGCCAGCACGAAGACCGTGTACTGCGGGCCGACGCGGGCCTTGAGCGCGTCGGCCAGCTCCACGCGGCCGCTGATGTGGGCACCCGTCCCGGTGGCACCGGGCCCGTCGGCCCCGGCCGGCGCCTGGGCAGCGGCCGGCGCGACGGCGGCACCACCCTGCGCCCGCCGCTCGGCGTCGGCACGCATGGCCATCACTTCGCGCGCGTAGGGCGAGTCGGGCGGCGCCTGGCGGCTCATACGGTCGAGGAACTCGATCGCGCGCGGGTAGTTCTGCGTCTGGTAGGCGTGGATGACCGACAGCTCCAGGGCCTTGGTGTTGCCCGGCTCGGCCAGCAAGGCCTTGCTGACCAGTTCGATCGGCAGGCCCGACAGCACCTGGTTGTTGGTCATGCTCAGCGACTCGGCGTAGCCCACCATCACCGATGGCTTGTCGGGCAGCAGGCGATGCGCCTGCTGGTAGGCCTGCACCGCCTCGGGCCAGCGGGACACCAGCGCCTGGGCCATGGCCAGCGCCTCCCAGGCGGGGCCGCTGTTCGGGTCGGCCTGGATGCGCGCCTGGATCTGCTGGATCATCGCCTGGATGTCCTGCGCCGTCGCGGCCTCGGCAGCCACCACGGGGCTGTCGCCGCGTGCAATGGCCGTCAGCACCGCGGGATTGCCGAGCCAGAAGTACATGCCGAAGGCCGCGACCGGCAGCAGGCCCGCCAGGGCAAAGCCGAGCCGGGGGCTCGCTGCAGGCGCGGCCCCGGGCGCAGTGTCTTCGGGCACCAGGGCGTCTTCGGCAGCACGTGTTTCGAGCTCGAGCTTGTTGGCCAGGAACTGCTCCTGCGACATCGGCGTCTCGGACCGCTCGACCTTCAGATCCTTCATCTGGTCGCGATAGACGGCCAGGTTGATCTCGCGCCGGGCCGCCCGGTCGCGCGCGTGCTGGCGCTTGCGCAGCAGGAAAGGCAGCACGAAAGCCAGGGCCAGCGCCACGGCCAGAACGGCCACGGACCAGAAGCCGACGACGAACCACGGTGGACTCATGACCGCTCTTCCAACAGACGGGCCGCCGTCGCCAGCTGATCGCTGCTCACCGCGGCGCCCTTGAAGCTGCGGCGGGCACGCAGCGCGACGAACCAGACCAGCGCACCGAAGCCCAGAAACACGAAGGGCCCGACCCACAGCAGGTAGGTCACGGGCTTGAACGGGGGGCGGAACAGCACGAAGTCGCCATAACGCGCGACCAGGAAATCGATGACTTCCTGGTCGGTCCTGCCGGCCTTCATCAGGTCGCGGATCTCCTGGCGCATGGCGCCCGCCAGTTCAGCGGGCGAGTCGACCAGGGCCTCGTTCTGGCACACCACGCAGCGCAGCTCGCGCGACAGATGCGTGAGGCGCGCTTCGATGGCCACATCGGCAAACAGCGGCTGGGCCGTGGGCGGCGCGGCCACGGCGGGGCGCGCCGGCTCGTTGGCCCAGGCCGGCTGGCACAGCATCAGCCACACGGCGAACAGCCCCGGGCCGAGAAAGACACGCTTCATGATCCCAACGCCTTCAGCTTGGGGACGAACTTGTTCTCCCACACCGCCGTGTCGATCGGGCCCACGTGCTTGAGCCGCACGATCCCGGCGCGGTCGATGACGTAGGTCTCGGGCGTGCCCGTCACGCCCCAGTCGATGCCCGCCCGGCCCGTCGGATCGTCCGGTACCGCCACGTAGGGGTTGCCGGTGCGCATCAGCAGCCGCTCGGCCTCGCGATTGCGGTCTTTCCAGTTCAGGCCCACGATCGGCGGCGCCTGGCCGCCCTGCGCCAGTGCCATCAGCAGCGTGTGCTCCACCCGGCACGACACGCACCACGGCGCCCACACGTTCAGCAGCCAGACCTGGCCTTTCAGGTCAGCCGGGCTGAAGGCCTTGTCGGCGTTGCCCACCACGGGCAGGCTGAAGGCGGGCGCCGGCCGACCGATCAGCGGCGAAGGCACTTCGCGCGGATTGAGGAACAGGCCCTTCGAGAAGAACCCGATCAGCACGACGAAGAAGACGAGCGGCAGCCAGTGCTTCATGGCTCAGGCCCCCTGCGTCGCCGCACCGGCGGCGGCGCGCGCCCTGGCGGCCATCCGGTAGCGGCGGTCGAACGCGGCCAGGAAGCCGCCCACCACCATGAGCAGCGCGCCCAACCAGAGCAGGTTGATGAAGGGTTTGTAGTACAGGCGGACCGCCCAGGTGCTGAGCTCGGCATTCAGCGGTTCGCCGAGCGAGACGTAGAGATCGCTGAACGCGCTGGGCCGCACGGCGGCCTCGGTCATGACCGAGCCGGAGGCGTTGTAGATGCGCTTTTCGGGGTGCAGGCTGAGCTGCTGCTCGCCGTCTTCCTTGACAATGACCGTGCCGCGCGTGGCCCGGAAATTGGGGCCCTCGTACTGCTCCACGCCCTTGAACGTCAGGGTGTAGCCCGCGAGCTGGGTCTGCTCGCCGACGCTCATGCGCACGTCCAGCTCCTGCTCGTAGTTCACCACCATCGTGATGCCGGCCACGCCGATGGCCAGGCCCAGGTGCGCCAGGTGCATGCCCCAGAAGGCGCGCGGCAGGCCGAGCAGCTGGCGCGGCGAGCGCACGCGCTCGCGGAAGGCGATCACGACGGTCAGCACGATCCAGGTCGACAAGGCCAGGCCCAACACCGCCCAGGGCTTGTAGCCCTCGAGCGTGAGCGGCAGCAGCAGCCCCGTGGCCACGGCAATGCCCAGCGCCCACTTCAGCCGCACGACGATGTCGGGCAGGCTGTCACCCTTCCAGCGCACCAGCGGACCCACGCCCATCAGGAACAGGGCCGGCGCGATGATCGGCACGAACACCGCGTTGAAGTACGGCGGCCCGACCGACAGCTTGCCCAGGCCCAGGGCGTCGACGAACAGCGGGTACAGCGTCCCCAGCAGCACCGCCGCCACCGAGGCCATCAGCACCACGTTGTTGGCCAGCAGCAGCGACTCGCGCGAGAACCAGGTGAAGGCGCCGCCGGCGATCATGCGCGGCGAGCGCCAGGCGAACAGCGCCAACGAGCCGCCCACCACCACCACCATGAAGCCCAGGATGTAGGCGCCGCGCGTAGGGTCGACCGCAAAGGCGTGCACCGACGACAGCACGCCCGAGCGCACGAGGAAGGTCCCGAGCAGCGACAGCGAGAAGGTCATCAAGGCCAGCAGCACGGTCCAGGCCTTGAAGGCGCCCCGCTTCTCGGCCACCGCCAGCGAATGCATCAGCGCCGTGCCGGCCAGCCAGGGCATGAAGGAGGCGTTCTCCACCGGGTCCCAGAACCACCAGCCGCCCCAGCCGAGTTCGCGGTAGGCCCACCAGCTGCCCAGCGCCACGCCCAAGGTCAAAAAGGCCCAGGCCACCGTGGCCCAGGGCCGCGACCAGCGGGCCCAGGCCGCATCCAGCCGCCCCGACAGCAAGGCTGCCACCGCAAACGAGAAGGCCACCGCGAAGCCGACGTAGCCCATGTACAGCATGGGCGGGTGGATGATCATCCCCCAGTCCTGCAGCAGCGGGTTCAGGTCGCTGCCCTCCGCCGGCCCGGGAAACTGGCGCAGGAAGGGGCTGGAAGTCAGCAGCAGCAGCGACAGGAAACCCACCGAGATGAGCCCCATGACACCGAGCACGCGGGCCACCATCTCTTCGGGCAGCGCGCGCGAGAAGGTCGCCACGGCCACCGTCCACGTGGCCAGGATCAGCGCCCAGAACAGCAGTGAGCCTTCATGCGAACCCCAGGTGGCCGTGACGCGGTAGAAGGCCGGCAGGTCGGAGTAGGAGTTGCTCGAGACGTTGATGACCGTGAAGTCGTTGCTCAGGAACGCGTAGACCAGGCACAGGTACGCGATGAACGTGAAGGTGAACTGACCCCAGGCCGCCGGGCGTGCCACCGACATCCAGGTCAGGTTGCCGCGTTGCGCGCCGACCAGCGGCAGCGCTGCCTGCGTGATGGACAGCAGCAGCGAAATGATCAGCGCGAAGGTACCGAGTTCCGGAATCATCAGCAAATGTCCTCAGTGCACGGGCGCTGGGCGCCGCCGGGTCTGGCCAGGGGTTGGATACGGGCCGCTGCGCGGGGCCGGGCGCAAACGGCACCGGTGGGCGACCGTGGGGGTGTTCATCGGTCGGCGAGCCGGCTCGGCCGTGCCACCGGTTCACACCCGTCGCGCACCGCCGACGCGCCTCAATACGGCTTCAAGGTCTGCCCTGCCTTCTTGGCCTGTTCCAGCGCGTGCGCGGCCTCGGGCGGCATGTAGTTTTCGTCGTGCTTGGCCAGCACGCGATTGGCGGTGAACAGGCCGTTGCTGCCCAGCTTGCCGTCGGCCACCACGCCCTTGCCCTCGGCAAACAGATCGGGAAGGATGCCGCTGTAGACCGCCGGTATCACCTGGGATGTGTCGGTGACCACGAAGCGGGTGGTCAGGCCGTCGGGCTCGCGCTGCACGCTGCCTTCCTTCACCAGGCCGCCGATGCGGAACACGCGGTCCACCGGGGCCTTGCCCTGGTGCACGTCGGTGGGCGAAAAGAAGAAGACCAGGTTGGACTGGAAGGCGTTGAGCACCAGCGCCGTGGCGCCGGCCAGGGCTGCCAGGCCGATGGCGATGAGCGCCAGTCTCTTGTGCCGAAGTTTCATGATTCCACCTGCTCGGGTGACTGGTCCCATTGCTGCAGGCGCGCGAGGTGGCGCCGCGACTGGCGGACCGAGCGTCGCAGCCACACGAGCTCGGCCACCACGCACACCGCCGCGACGCCGTAGGCGCTCCACACGAAGAACCCGCGTCCGCCCATGTTCCAGAAATCAGACCAGCTTGCCCACTCCACCTCAGGCCTCCAGTGCCAGCAGCTTCTGCACCCATTCGGTCTTGCGTTCGCGCTCCAGGATGATGCGCCGCACCCGCGCCAGCGTGGCGGCAATCGCATACAGCCAGGCCGCAGCCGTCATCAACAGAACCGCCTGCATCATGGTAACGGCCATCTTCGGCGCATGGGTCACGCCGATCGAAGACCCTTGGTGAAGCGTGTTCCACCAGACCACCGAGAACAGGATGATCGGTACGTTGACGACACCGATCAGCGTCAGCAGCGCACCGGCGCGGTCGCTGCGCCGGGTGTCTTCGATCGCAGACCACAGGGCCAGCGTGCCCATGTACAGGAACAGCAGGATCAGTGTGGACGTGAGACGCGCGTCCCAGACCCACCAGGTGCCCCACATCGGCTTGCCCCAGACCGCGCCGGTCCACAGCGCCACGAAGGTGAGCACGGCTCCGGTGGGCGCCAGTGCCCGCATCAGCATGAACGGCAGGCGCGCATTGAAGGCCAGCCCGATCGCGCCCCAGAAGGCCATCACCAGATAGATCAGCATGCCCATCCACGCCGCGGGGACATGGATGAAGATGATGCGGTAGGCCTCGCCTTGCTGAAAGTCGGTGGGCGCCACGAAGAAGCCGATGTACAGGCCGCACACCCCGAGCAGCGCGGCCGACCAGGCGGCCCATGGAATCAGCCGGCCCGCCAGGCGGTAGAAGTTGGGCGGGGATGCGTAGTGGTACAGGTTCATTCCAGGGACACCTTCAGCGAAGCGGCAGCGATCCAGGGTGCGACGACAAACGTCACCAGGAAGAACGCGCCGAGCAGGGACAGTTGGGCCTCGGCCCCGGTGCCGGCCATCACGCTGCCGACGGCACCCGCCCCAAAGATCAAGGCCGGTGTGTACAGCGGCAGCACCAGCAGCGTCAGCAGCACGCCGCCACCCCGCAAGCCGAGCGTGAGCGCGGCGCCCGTGGCGCCCAGCAGCGACAGCACCGGCGTGCCCAGCAGCAGGGACAGCACCAGCACCCCGATGGCCTCGCCGGTGAGGTTGAACTGCATCCCCAGCACCGGGGCGATGAGCAGCAGCGGGATGCCGTAGATCATCCAGTGCGCCAGCGTCTTGCCCAGCACCAGCAGCACCACGGGCGCGGGCGACAGCAGCATCTGCTCCAGGCTGCCGTCGCGGTGGTCGTCTTCGAACAGGCGCGACAGCGACAGCAACGACGCCAGCGTCGCCGCCACCCACAACACGCCGGGGCCGATGCGCTGCAGCAGCTCGGGGTCGGGCCCCACGCCGAGGGGGAACAGGCTGCTCACCATGACGAAGAAGAACAGCGCCGTCAGCCAGTCGCCACGGCGACGCGCGGCGAGCGTGAGGTCGCGGTGCAGCACGCTCAGGAAGAAGCGTCCCATCTCAAGCCGCTTCCACGCTGGCGGCACGCGCCGCGGCGGGCACACCGACGAGCAGGCGCTGCACGTCCACGCCCGCCAGGTCCAGCGTCTGGTGCGTCGTGGCCACCACCAGGCCGCCGGCTTGCAGGTGCTCGCGGATCAGGCCTTCCAGCAAGGCCACGGCGTGCACGTCGAGGCCGGTGAGCGGCTCGTCCAGGATCCACAGGCTGGCCTCGGCCAGCAGCAGGGCCGCCAGGGCGACGCGGCGGCGCTGTCCGAACGAGAGCGCACGGCAAGGCAGGTCGAGGCAGCGGGCCAGGCCCAGGCGCCGGAGCGTTGCGATGGCCTTGTCGATGTCGAAGGCCCGGCCGTGCAGCCCGTCGTTGAAGCGCAGGTTCTCGGCCGGATCGAGTTCGTCCTTGATGCCGTTGGCGTGGCCGAGATAGGCCATCTCGCGGTGGTAGGTGTCGCGGCAACGGGCGAGCGGTTCGCCACGCCAGCGCACCTGGCCCGCATCCGGCCGGCCCAGCCCGGCCAGCAGGCGCAGCAGGCTCGTCTTGCCCTGGCCGTTGCCACCCTGCACCAGCAGCATCTGCCCGCCGTCGAGCGTGAAGCTCAACTGCTTGAAGAGCAGCCTGTCGCCGCGTTCGCACGCAAGTTCGTGAGCGGCAAGCCGAGGCACTGGGCGGGAGTCCATCGTGGGAAAAGGGCCTTGGATGCTGCAGGGTCATTGCCGACATCCACGCCGCAGCGTCGGACGAAGAACGGAAAGCACCTAACCGCGAGGTAGCGCGCCGAAATTCTAGACGCCGGCGCTTTGGCAGCGCCGCGTCGAGCCTTGTTGCCTTTGTGGATGAGGGACACTTCGTTCCGACACCCTGCAGCGCTTCGATCCACATCTCGGCGACACCCATGACCTCCGTACAAGCCCAAGGCCTGCCGCGCCTTGCCAAGTGGCTGATCTACCTGTTCATCACCGGCCTCGTGGCCGTTCTCATCTGGAGCCAGCTGCCGCGGGGCCCCTACTCGACCGACCTCTCACGCATCGGCCAGGGCCGCCCGGCGATGGTGCTGGCCTATGACATCAACTCCATGGGCGGCATGGAAGTGATGGCCATGATGGACACCTTGCGCCCGGCCTACCAGGAACGCATCCACTTCCTCGTGGCGCCGCTCGGTGCGCCGGAGGGCTTTGCCTTCGGCGAGCGCCACGACGCCGTCAACGGCACGGTCGTGCTGTTTTCGGCTGCCGGCGTCGCCGTCCATGCGATGCGCCAGCCGGCGAACACGGCCGAGCTGCAGCGCGCACTCGACGGCCTGCTGAAGATGCCCCTGCGCCAGTAGGCGCCAAGCGCCCGGTTACCGTCGGCACGTCTGGGGCGTCGCGGGTCCGGGGGAACGTCTCGGGACGTCGAATCCCGGTCGGGCTGTGGTTCAGGTCATTCCATCGCAGGGCGGCTTCCTCGGCCCCACCTTCACCGTCGTCGGCGAGAGCCTGAAGTGCTGCGTCGTCATGATCCTGATGGCCATCATCTGCTTCCAGGCTCCGAGCCTTGCCTCAGCACTTGCCGACTGCGCTGCACGCCAGCCGGCAGGCTCGGCGCCCCCAAGAAACGGAGGGTCGGGTCGCTGGCGCCTCAGTCAGTCATCGGCTTGTGCGCGAAGCTGACGTCCGCGCGCCCCGTGAGACCCAGGCACATGCGGGCTCGCCGCTTTGCCACCGGCCGGCAACGCCGACTGCGTGAGGCGGTTCAGGATGCCGCATTGCGCCGCCTCCTGGACGCCGGCGCACTGCTCGCGCAGCGCCTTCAGCTGCCTTTCCAACTGGCGCAGTTCACGAATGCGGGTGGCGACATGGCCGATGTGCTCGTCGAGCAGCGCGTTCACCTCGCCGCACTCGGCCTGGGGCTCGTCCTTGAACCGCAGCAGCACGCGGATCTCCTCCAGCGTCATGTCCAGCGACCGGCAATGGCGCACGAAGGCCAGCCGCTCGACGTGCTCCAGTCCGTAGATGCGGTAGTTGCCCTCGCTGCGCGGTGCGCGCGGCAGCAGGCCTTCGCGCTCGTAGTAGCGGATGGTCTCGACCTGGGTCTGCGCCGCGAGCGCCAACTCACCGATCTTCATGGCCACGTTCCTCCTTCAGTTCGCTACCCTGGGCTGCAGCGCAATGACCGCCATGCCGGCGAGGCAGAAGGTGCCGCCGACACGGCCCCACCGCGTCGGGACGACGCCGTCAACGCGCCACAGCCAGAGAACAGTCCTGTGACGCGAAGGAAGTCGAACACGGATCAGGGCTCCCGGCGTGTCCGGCCTGGGGCCCATAGATCCAGCATAGCCGCTTGACTCTGGAGCCGCTACAGGGTTTCCAATGGGTGCATCGACACCCGGAAGGCCCGCCATGAGCGACTCCTGCTGCAGCCACGGCTGCGCCACCCCACCTGCCAGCCAGAGTCCGCGTTACCGCCGCGTTCTGTGGGCGGCGCTGATCATCAACGTGGTGATGTTCGCCGTCGAGATCGGCGCCGGCCTGCAGGCAGGTTCAGTGTCGCTGCTGGCCGACGCGGTGGACTTCTTCGGTGACGCGGCCAACTACGGCATCTCGCTGCTGGTGCTGGGCATGGCACTGAGGTGGCGGGCGCGCGCTGCCCTCTTCAAGGGCCTCACCATGGGGGCCTTCGGCGTCTTCGTGCTCGGGCGTGCGGTCTGGTCTGCATCCACGGGCACCGTGCCAGAGCCGGTGACGATGGGCGCCATCGGCGCCCTGGCGCTGCTGGCCAACGTGTCGGTCGCTGCGATGCTTTACGCCTGGCGCGAGGGCGACGCCAACATGCGCTCGGTGTGGTTGTGCAGCCGCAACGATGCGATCGGCAACCTGGCCGTGATGGCCGCGGCGGTGGGTGTCTTCGGCACCGGCACCGCCTGGCCCGACCTCGCCGTTGCCGCGGTCATGGGTGTGCTGGCGCTGTCCGCCGCGCGCTCCGTCATCCAGCAGGCGCGCGCCGAGTTGCGCCTGGTGCCGGCGCACGCCTGAAGCGAACACGTGATGTCCGACGCCATGCACACCCTGCTGGCAGCGACGCCGCTGCTGGACCTCCACCACCCGGACGTCGAGGCCCTGGTCACCGCCCGCGGCTGGCGCTCTCTGGCACCCTACGACCGGATCGGCGCCGTCTACGACTTCGTCCGCAACGAGGTCGCTTTCGGCTACAACGAGGGCGACGAGTTGCCTGGCTCCAGGGTGCTCGCCGACGACATCGAAGTCAGCTTGGAGGGCCGCTGGATCGAGCTGGAAGGCTTCATCCTCGACGCGCCCTACTTGGCCAGCTTGCAACGTCGGTTTCCGCAGGCACGCAGCTTCTGCGGCTACGGCGCCGCGACGCCGGACCTGTCGGCACCGGGCGTCGAGTGGCGAGGACAGGACACCTACATCCAGAAAGACGGCATCGCCGACGACTTCGGCGTCTTCGACAGCCCCGACGCGTTCTACGCGCGCCACGGTTCCAACCTGTCAGGCCTCAAGCGCTGGCTGTACGAACGTGTCATCCGCCACTGGATGAACCGCAACGTCTGCCGGGTACGCGCCTCGAGGTGGTGAAAGGCCACGGTCCGGTCCCGGCCGGTCGTACGGCCCAACACCGGCTCCAACCCTGTAGCCGCTAGACTCCTGCCCGTGCGCCGACTTTTCATTCTCGCCTTGCTCGCCTTGCTTCCGCTGCAGTTCAGCTGGGCGGCGGTGGCGTCGTATTGCGAACATGAGACCCAGGGTGACGGCCACTTCGGTCACCACGAACACCAGCACCGTGTGAATGCCACTTCGGATGCCGGGCCGGTGTCCGATGCGGACCTGCAGGCCGACCCGACTTCGGGCGCCATGGACCTGGACTGCGGCCACTGTCACGGCAACTTGAGTGCCTTGCCGACCCTGTCGGCCAAACCGCCCGCGCTGCTCTCGACCGCACCCCCCACCGCCTCCCTCCGAGAGGCGGGCAATGCCGACGCGCCAGCCCGACCCGAGCGGCCCCAGTGGCTGCGCCTCGCCTGATCGGCGAGGCGGGCCCCTTCCTTCCCTGAAGCCCGTTCGCGCCTGAGCGCTTGCCGCAGCCTGCGGCACCGTCGGGCACGACACGACCTCTTGGTCGTCGCTTGCCGATCTCCCGTGAGTTGTCTCAACACCGGAGCATCGGATGGACCGAAGAACACGATTCAAGACCCGCTTGCTGGGCGCCACGCTGGCGGCAGCAGGGGTCGCCTGCCCATGGGCTGTGCAGGCGCAAACAGCGGCAGCAACTGCCGCGCCCGAGGCACCCGCGGCGGTCATGACCCTCAGCCAGGCCTTCGACGCCGCGTGGGCCAGGCAGCCGGAGGCCAGGGCCCTGCAAGCCCGTCGCGAGGCCGCCCATGCGCAGCAGCAGGCCGCCCGTTCCTGGACCCCCGAGCCCGCGGCGCTCGAGGTCTCCAACAAGACCGACCGGCTGAACCGCAACGCAGGCGCCCGCGAACTGGAAGTCGGCGTCGCCGTGCCGCTGTGGCTGCCTGGCGAACGCGGCCGGAGTGCGGCGCTGGCCGACGCGGAAGGCGCGGCCATCGAGAGCCGTGCCACCGCGGCGCAGCTGCGCCTGGCTGCCACCGTCCGCGATTCGTGGTGGCAATGGCAGCGCGCCCGCATCGAGGCCGACAGCGCCCGCGACCAACTGGAGAACACCCGCCGCATCGCCGCCGACGTGGCCAGGCGGACCAAGGCGGGCGATCTGGCGCGCGCTGACCAGCACCAGGCCGATGGGGCGGTGGCAACCGCCGAGTCGGGCCTTGCACAGGCCGAAGCGGGCCTGGTCAGCGCCCAGCAGCAGTTGCGGGCTCTGGCGGGACGTGCGCCCACCGCCAGTGAGGTCCCCGACATCGGCGCGGAACCGGCCCCGGCCGTCGCTGCCGCAGCCGGCGAGATCGAGGCCCACGCCGCACTCCAGGAGCTGAAGGATCGTTCGACCGTCGCTGAACGGACCGCTGCACTGGCCGCAATCCAGTCACGCGCCCACCCGGAACTGACGCTGGCGACCACCCGCGACCGGGGCGCCTTTGGCGAAGCCGCCCAGCAGACCCTCACGGTGGGCGTGCGCATCCCCTTGGGCGGTGGTCCTCGCCACGACGCACGCCGTGCCAACGCCCGTGCAGAAACAGTCGATCTGCAGGCCCAGCTGGCCCTGGAGCGCGACCGGCTGAGCTCGGAACGCGAATCCGCACGGGTGCGCGTGGACTCGTCACGCACCCAGCTCGCAGCGGCCGAGCGCCGTGCCCAGCTCGCGCGTGAATCACGCGGCTTCTTCGACAAGTCCTTCCGGCTCGGCGAGACCGACCTGCCCACGCGCTTGCGCATCGAAACCGAGGCCGCCGAGGCCGAACGCCAGGCCGCACGCGCCCGCATCGAACTGGCCGCCGCGATCTCCAGCTGGCGGCAGGCCCTGGGCCTCATTCCCCAGTGACGCCGCGCACCCCATCCTTCAGGAACTCTTCCATGAACCTCCTTCGCACCCTGGCCGCGCTACTGCTGCTGGCCGCAACTCTGCTCACTGCCATGCCCGCCTGGGCGGGCCCTGGCCACGACCATGGCGACGAGGCACCCGTCACCGCCGGCGAAGCGCTGCCCCGCTTCACCGCCGTGTCCGAAACCTTCGAACTCGTCGGCGTGCTCAGCGACACGAAGATCACGCTCTACCTCGATCGCTTTGCCGACAACAGCCCGGTGCGCGACGCGAAGATCGAGCTCGAGATCGGCAGCGCCAAGTTCATCGCGGCCAAGCAGGGCGATGACGCTTACGAGGTCGTGCTGGCCGAAGCCCCCAAGCCCGGCGTGCTGCCGGTCACGGCCACCGTGACCGCCGGCAGCGAAGTCGACCTGCTGGCCGGTGAACTGGACATCCACGAAGCTGCGCATGCCGACGAAATCCCTCCCACGCACTCGTGGACCGAGGTCGCAGGATGGGGAGCAGCCGGCGTCGCGGCGTTGCTGCTGCTCGCCTGGGGCGGACGCCGTCTGCTGGGTGCCCGCAGCGTCCGCGCTGGAGGTGTGGCATGAAGCGCACCCTGATCGCATGCTGCCTGGGGCTCGTGATCGCCCTGACGGGCGGGGCCCCGGCCCACGCCGGCCCGGGCCATGACCATGGCGACGGCCCGGCCGCACCCAGCGCCAACGGGCTACAGCGTCAGCCCGACGGCAGCGTGTTCCTGCCCAAACCGGCACAGCGCCAGCTGGGTGTGCGCACCCTCGTGACCGAGGCCGCGGAGTTGCCGCGCACGGTGGAACTCAGCGCCAAGGTGCAGATGGACCCCAATGCCGGCGGCAAGGTGCAGGCGCTCAACCCGGGCCGCATCGAAGCCGGGCCGCGTGGCCTGCCCAACCTCGGACAGCCGGTGCGCAAGGGGGAGGTGCTGGCGTATGTGGTGCCGTCGGCGGCGCCGATCGAACGGTCCAACCAGGCCGCACAACTCGCTGAACTGCGCGCCGCCAAGGCCCTGGCCGACAAACGGGTTGCGCGACTGCAGGAACTGGCCGATACCGTGCCGCGCAAGGAGATCGAGGCGGTCGAGAGCGAGGCGGCCAGCCTGGCAGCGCGCATCGCCGCCGTGGGGGGCGGCTTGTCCAACCGCGAAGCGCTGCTGGCGCCGGTGTCGGGTGTGATTGCGTCGGCCCATGGGGTGGCCGGCCAGGTGGTCGATGCGCGCGAACTGATCTTCGAGATCGTCGACCCCTCGCGCCTGCGCATCGAGGCACTGGCTTTCGACGCCGCGATCGCATCGAACATCGGCACGGCGACTTTTGCCTTGGGCGGCAAGCGGGTGCCGCTCACCTTCGTCGGTGCCTCGCGCAGCCTGCGTGAGCAGGCGCTGCCGCTGTCCTTCCGCGCCCAGGGTGCCGCGCTCGAGCAGCTGGCCGTCGGCCAGCCGGTGCGCGTGTTCGTGCAGACCAAGGACAGGGTCAAGGGCATCTCGGTGCCCGTGGCGTCGCTGATGAAGAACCCGTCCAACCAGACGGTCGTGTGGGTCAAGACGGCACCGGAGCGTTTCGAGCCCCGCACCGTCACCACCGAGCCGCTGGATGGCGTCAACGCCGCGGTGACCTCGGGCCTGCAGCCGGGCGACCGGGTTGCGACGCAAGGTGCCACCTTGATCAACCAGGTGCGCTGACATGTTCAAGTGGCTCCTCGACAGCAGCCTGGCGAACCGGCTGCTGGTGATCATCGCCAGCGTCGTGCTGATGGGCTATGGCGCCTTCACGCTGACACGCACGCCGGTGGATGTGTTCCCGGACCTGAACAAGCCCACCGTCACCATCATCACCGAGGCCGGCGGCATGGCTGCCGAGGAGGTGGAGCAGCTCATCACGTTCCCGCTGGAGACGACGATGAACGGCCTGCCGGGCGTGGAGTCGGTGCGCTCGACCTCGTCGGCCGGGCTGTCCTTCCTCTACGTCACTTTCGACTGGGACACCGACATCTTCCGCGCGCGCCAGCTCGTCTCGGAGCGGCTCGCGGGCATGGAAGACAGCGTGCCCGAAGGCATCGCGCCGCACATGGGGCCGATCAGCTCGATCATGGGCGAGATCATGCAGATCGCGATTCCCGTCGATCCGCAGAAGATCAGCGCGATGGCCGTGCGCGAGTACGCCGACTGGGTGCTGCGCCCGCGGTTGCTGACGGTGCCCGGCGTCGCGCAGGTCATCCCCATCGGCGGTGAGGTGCGCCAGTTCCAGGTGCAGCCCAACACCACGCGCATGGCCGAGCTGGGCATCACGCACGAGCAGCTCGAAGGCGCGCTCAAGGGCTACTCGTCCAACACCTCGGGCGGCTTCCTCGAACTCAACGGCCGCGAATACCTGATCCGCAACCTGGGCCGAACATCCCGCCTGGACGACCTGAACAACCTGGCCCTGACCGCCCGCGACGGCCAGCCCATCCTGATGCGCCAGATCGCCGAGGTGACCTTCGCCGCGGCACCCAAGCGCGGCGACGCGGGGTTCGAGGGCAAGCCGGCGGTGATCCTGGGCATCCAGAAGCAGCCCACCGCCGACACCATCGCGCTGACCCGGGCCATCGAGGACGCGCTGACGGGACTGAAGGCCTCGCTGCCGGCCGGCATGGCCGCGCCTCAGGTCACGTTCCGTCAGGCCAGCTTCATCGAAGCCTCGATCACCACGCTGCAAGGCAAGCTGATCGGTGCGTTCTTCTTCCTCGGCACGCTGCGGCCCACGGTGATTGCGCTGACGGCGATCCCGGTGTCGATCTGCGTCACGGCGCTGGTCTTCCGCTACTTCGGGCTGTCCATCAACACCATGACGCTGGGCGGGCTGGCCATTGCGATCGGCGGCCTCGTCGACGACGCGGTGGTGGACGTGGAGAACATCATCCGCCGCCTGAAGGCGGACCGGGCCCTGCCGCCGGAACGCCGGCGTCCACCGCTCGAGATCGTCGCGCGGGCGTCGATGGAGGTGCGCTCGGGCATCCTCTACGCCACCGTGATCATCGTGCTGGTGTTCATTCCGCTGTTTGCGCTGCCGGGGCTGGAGGGGCGGCTCTTCGTGCCGCTGGGCATCGCGTTCATCGTCTCGACGCTGGCCTCGCTGGTCGTCTCGGTCACCGTGACGCCGGTGCTGAGCCTGTACCTGCTGCCGCGCATGAAGAACCTGGAGCACGGCGACACGCGTGTGCTGGCCTGGCTGAAGGCGCGCTACCGCGGCGGCCTGCAAGCGGTGCTGCAGCGCCCCAAGGCCGCGCTGGGGGCGGCGGGCGTCGCCGTGCTGGCGGCCGCTGCGGCCGTGCCCTTCTTCCCCACCACCTTCCTGCCGCCGTTCAGCGAGGGCACGCTGCTGGTCGGCCTGCGCCTGAACCCGGGCGTGACGCTCGGTGAAACCTCGGCGCTGGCGCGCCAGGCGGAGGTGCTGATCCAGCAGGTGCCCGAGGTGACGCACGTCGGTCGGCGCAGCGGCCGGGCCGAGTTGGACGAACACGCCGAGGGCGTGCACGTCAGCGAGCTCGACGTGGGCCTGAAGCCGACCGCGGAACTCCACCGCAGCATGGATGAGATCCGCGCCGACATCCGCTCGCGGCTGGTCAACCTGCCGGCGGCGCTGGAGATCGGCCAGCCGATCTCGCACCGCATCGACCACATGCTCTCGGGCGTGCGCTCGCAGATCGCGATCAAGATCTTCGGCGAGGATCTCGATGCGCTGCGCGGCCAGGCCGATGCGCTGCGCGCCCGGCTCGCCACGATCCCCGGCATCGCCGACCTGCAAATCGAGAAGCAGGTGCTGGCGCCGCAGGTCAAGGTGCGCATCGACTACGCCGCGGCGGCGCAGTACGGCGTGCCGGCGCCGCAGGTGCTGAACACGCTGCAGAGCCTGGTCGAGGGCGAGAAGATCACGCAGATCGTCGAGGGCGGCCGGCGCTTCGCGCTGGTGGTGAAGCTGCCGGAGTCGGCCCGCTCGGTGGAAGGCCTGGGCCAGATCCTGATCGAGACGCCGAGCGGCCGCATCCCGCTGTCGAAGATCGCCACCATCGAAGACGGCGACGGGCCGAACCAGATCAGCCGCGACGACGGCAAGCGGCGCATCGTGCTGTCGGCCAATGCCTCGGGGCGGCCGCTGTCGGACATCGTGGCCGACATCCGCGCGGTGGTGGCCCAGACCCAGCTGCCCGAGGGCTACTTCATCACCCTGGGCGGCCAGTTCCAGGCGCAGGAGGAAGCGTCGCGCCTGGTCGGCCTGCTGTCCATCGTGTCGCTGACCTTGATGTTCGTCGTGCTCTACAGCCGCTACAAGTCGGCGGTGCTGTCGGCGCTGATCATGGTGAACATCCCGCTGGCCCTGGTGGGCGCGGTGATCGGGCTGTGGCTGTCGGGCCAGCCGCTGAGCGTGGCGGCGCTGGTGGGCTTCATCACGCTGGCGGGCATCTCGGTCCGCAACGGCATCCTGAAGGTCAGCCACTACATCAACCTGATGCGTTTCGAGGGCGAGGCCTTCGACCAGAAGATGATCCTGCGCGGTTCGCTGGAGCGGCTGAGCCCGGTGCTGATGACGGCGCTGGTGACTGCGTTTGCGCTGGCCCCGCTGCTGTTCGAGGCCGAGCAGCCCGGCACCGAGGTGCTGCACCCGGTGGCCGTGGTGATCTTCTCCGGCCTCATCAGCTCGACGCTGCTCGACACCTTCCTCACGCCCGCGATGTTCTGGATCTTCGGCCGCAAGGCCGCCGCAGCGCTCACCGACAACAAGGACGCCGAGGCGCTCTGATCTGTCACCTGTTCACATCAACCACCCTGAAAGGACTCCCATGAAGACCCAAGCCCTGTTTGCAGCGATCGCCCTGGCTCTGGCCGGCTCGGCCTACGCCGGTGTCGACCACCACCACGCTGGCGACGACCACAAGCCGATGCACGGCGGCATCGTGGCCGCCACCAAGGCCATGGACTTCGAGCTGGTGGCCAGGCCGACGACGATCCACCTGTACCTGCGCGACCACGGCAAGGTGGCCGAGGTGGCCAAGGCCACCGGCAAGCTCACCCTGTTGAGCGGCACCGAGAAGCAGGAGGTCGAGCTCAAGCCCGCCGGCAACAAGCTCGAGGCCAACGGCAGCTTCAAGGTCGGCCCCGGCACGAAGGCGGTGGCCGTCGTGACCCTTGCCGGCAAGCCGATGACGGCACGCTTCACCTTGAAGTGAGGCGACGGGTGGCATGAGCGGCGTGCACGGTCAACGTGAACCGCCAGCCCCAGGCTGGGGCTGGCTGTCGGCGGCCTGGGCCGTCGCGCTCGTGTCGACGCTGGCCGCGCTCTTCATCGGCGAGGTGATGGGCATGACGCCCTGCCAGCTGTGCTGGTAGCTGTGCTGGTACCAGCGCATCCTGATATGTTTCCGCTGGCGGTGATCCTCGGCATCGCGGCCTTCGGCAACGACCGCCGCGGAGCGATCTACGGCCTGCCACTCGCTGTGGGTGGCACCACGCTGGCGGGGTATCACACGGCGCTCGTGGCTGGCTGGGTGCCAAAGGGGTGGATTCCCTGCGGCGCCGGCCCGTCCTGCAGCGACCAGAAGCTCGTGATCCTCGGCGACATCCAGATTCAGGGGCTGTCGAGGACATGGCTCGGCCCGAGATGCAGGCGCTGCTGGAACAGGACGTCGCCGACCTCAACGCACTGCGGGTGACCAAGACACCCACGTTCTTCGTGAACGGGCGCAGCCTGCCCAGCTTCGGCCCTGAGCAGTTGGCGAGTCTGGTGGCGGAGGAAGTCGCCAGGAGCGGCAGGTCCCGATGAAGGAAGAGACCATGGACTCCCATCGAATCCTCGAGATTGCCGGACAGGCTGGGGAGGTGCGGGTAGTCGAAATGAACGGCTACGGCCGGACCTGGGGCAGCAGCCTCGAGGGGCAGCTGGCCGGTCTGGACGATGTCATGTCGCGTGCAACCGCCTCCACGCTGGTGGCGGACATCGACCTGCGCCACTGAGCCGCAGCACCCGGACGAAGAGCATGGCCACCGATCGCGATCCAGAGCCCCGGCGCCATGCCATGGCCCACCCGGGCGTGCTGGCGGCACTGGCCGCGGCCGGGCTGTTTGGTGCGGGCACGCCTCTGGCCAAGAGCCTGCTCGGCACGGTGGACCCCTGGCTTCTGGCGGGACTGCTCTATCTTGGCTCGGGTGTCGGGCTGAGCCTCTGGCGCCTGCTGCGCAAGGCGGAACGCGTGACGCTGCCGGCCGATCAGCGTCGCTGGCTGGCCGGGGCGGTGCTTGCAGGCGGCGTCATCGGGCCGCTGCTGTTGATGTTCGGCCTGTCGCGCATGCCGGCGTCTGCGGCGTCGCTGCTGCTCAATGCCGAAGGTGTCTTCACCGCCTTGCTGGCCTGGTTTGCATTCAAGGAAAACTTCGACCGGCGCATCGCTCTGGGCATGGTGGCGATCGTCGCCGGGGCCGTTGTCCTGAGCTGGCCGGCCGAGGCGCGAATGGCCGGGCTCTGGCCGGCGTTGGCTGTCCTGGGAGCCTGTCTCGCATGGGCGATCGACAACAACCTCACGCGCAAAGTGGCGCTGAACGACGCCACCTGGATCGCCGCGGTCAAGGGCTTGACCGCGGGCGCGGTGAACCTGACGCTCGGGCTCGTGGGTGGTGCGAGCATGCCGCCGATCCCCTGGCTGGCGGGAGCGCTGGTGCTGGGCTTCGGGGCCTACGGCATCAGTCTGGCCCTCTTCGTGGTGGGACTTCGCCACCTGGGCACGGCGCGCACCGGGGCCTACTTCTCGGTGGCGCCCTTCTTTGGCGCGGTGCTGGCCGTCCTGTGGCTGCGCGAGCCCTTGACCGTGCCCTTGCTGATGGCCGGCGGGCTGATGGGTCTGGGCGTGTGGCTGCACCTGACGGAGCGGCATGCCCACAGCCATACCCACGAGCCGATCGAGCACACGCATGAACACGAGCACGACGAACATCACCAGCACCCGCACCCTGAAGGCGACCCGGCGTCGCGTCACTCGCACCGGCATCGGCACGAGCCGCTGACGCATTCGCACGATCACTACCCTGACGCACACCACCGGCATACGCACTGAGATCCAGCGCCGTCCGACGTTTCCGTTCGCCGCGCGACTCGGCACAGCGAGGTCATCACGCCCCTGCTCAGTGCCGGTGCTTGTGCGCACCGGCATCAGCGGCGTACCCGCGCGCGACGTTGTACGCCGTGACCTGGTCGCCCGACAGCAATCGCCTGGTCTTGAGATGCGCCACGAGGTGCACGGCCCGGAGCCGGCCCTGCAGGGACGCGATGCGCGCGGACGTCTCGCCGATGGACCTCTCGTCGGCTGAACCCGTCTTGAACGCAGCGTCCAGTTCCGCCTCCGCGGCAACGACCTCACGACCCAGCTGTTGCGCCGAGGTCTTCATCTCGGCCGTGATGACCTCGAGTTGCTCCCGCTGCTCGGCCGACAGCTTGAGCTGCTGCGCCAGTTCGAGAACATGCATCGGGCCTGGCACGCCGTTGAGCTCGGCGGGCAGCGAGGCACCCATGCCGCGACCCTGCAGCAGGTCGGCCATCTGCTCGGCTGACAGAGCCTTGATCTCCCTGTCCTTCATGCCGGCGTAGCCGCTGGCCGCGGCGTGGTGGCCCGCGTGCTGGGCCAAGGCACCGGCAGTGGCGGCAGCAAGGGTCAGAAGAACGACGAGCTTACGCATCCGGTCCTCACTTCGCCATTTCGATGGCAGTCACGGTGAGTGCGCCATCCTGGTTCGAGGCAGCGAACTTCACCCTGTCGCCCGGCTTGAGGTTGACCAGCATCGTCGGGTCGGTGACCTTGAAGACCATGGTCATGGCCGGCATGTCGAGGCTGGCAATGGGGCCATGCTTCAGCGTCACCTTGCCTTGTTCCCTGTCCACCTTGCGGACCTCGGCGTCGCTGGTCGGCGTGGCCGCCGCGGATGCCGTCGGCGGGTGATGCGCCGCATGGTCGGCTGGCGCGGTCTGAGCGAAGACTGCGCCCGACAAGGACAGCGCGCCGAGGGTGATCAGGCAAGACAACTTCATGGGGAACTCCGGTTCAGTGGACAAAAGAGGAACGCCGGCGACATGGCGTGTGGGAGGCAGAACGTGAGCGCGACCGTTGACCCACCCGTCCAACGGACGCCGCGCCCTCGCGTTGACTGCTTGCGGGGCGCCGGGTTGAAGCGCGCCGACGAGGATTGGAAAGACAAACGCGGCAGTGTCGACCTTTCCACGGTAGCAAGGTCAAGGATCAGGCCATCGAGCTGCTGCCGGGGCTGGCCAGTTCCAGTCACACGATCGCTCACGGAATCCCGAAGCACCGAGCCGGAGGGTTTGCTGCCGGCTCAGGCCGGCTTGAGTTGCTGCAACAGGGTCGGCACGAGTTCGCTCACGGTCGGATGAATGTGCACGGCCCGCGAAATGACGGTGTACGGCTGGTCGGCCGCCATGATGTCGAGCAGCGCATGCACCACCTCGTCGCCGTTCATGCCGAGGATGGCCGCACCCAGGATGCGCTGCGTGTCGGCGTCCACCAGCACCTTCATGAAGCCCTGGGTCTCGCCGGCTTCGCGGGCGCGGCCGACGCGCTGCATCGGCATCTTGGCGCGCAGCACGCGCTTGCCGCTGGCCAGGGCCTCGGTCTCCGTCATGCCGACGCGGCCCAGCGGAGGGTCGATGAACAGCGCGTAGCAGGGAATGCGGTCACTGACGCGGCGCGGGTCGCCGTCGAACAGGTTCGCCACCACGATCTCGTGGTCGTTCCATGACGTGTGCGTGAACGCGCCGCGCCCGTTGCAGTCGCCCACGGCCCAGACACCTTCGGCGCTGGTGCGGCACTGGTCGTCGACCTCGATGTAGCCGCGGTCGTCGGTGCCGATGCCAGCCCGCTCCAGGCCCAGGCCGTCGGTGTTGGGCTGGCGCCCGACGGCCAGCAGCACGTGGCTGCCGGTGATGCCTGCGCCGCCGCTGCAGGTGGCGCCGACGACGATGCGCTCGCCCGCGGGCGCGAGCGACAGGCACTCGGCACCCAGTTCCAAGCGCACGCCTTCGGCCTGCAGGATGTCGCGGATGCCGTCGGACACGTCCGGGTCCTCGCGCGGCAACAGGCGCGCGGCACGCTCCACCACCGTCACGGCGGCGCCCAGCCTGCGCATCAGCTGCGCGAACTCCAGGCCGATGTAGCTGCCGCCGACGATCACCAGGTGCTCGGGCACCGCGTCCAGTGCCATCACAGACACGTTGTCCAGCGTCGTCACGGTGTCGATGCCCGGCAGTGCCGGGCGCACCGCGCGCGCACCGACATTGAGGAAGATGCGGGGCGCGCTCAGTCTGCGTGCGCCCACCGCCAGCGTGCCCGGGCCGATAAAGCGGGCGTCGCCGACGACGACCTCGGTGCCCTTCAAGCCGCGCATCCAGCTTTCCACGCCCTCGCGCGATCTTGCGACGATGGCGTCCTTGCGTGCCATCACGCGGGGCATGTCCACGCGCCGGCCCCGCGCTGCGCGAGCCGGATGGCGCGCGCGCTGGCCACCAGCGTCTTGGTCGGCACACAGCCCACGTTGACGCAGGTGCCGCCGAAGTGGTGCCGCTCGATGACGGCCGTCTTCAGCCCTTCCCGGCTGCAGCGTGCGGCGATGGCCGGACCGGCTTGACCGGCACCGACGATGATCGCGTCGAAAACTTCCGTGTTCATGGTCGCACTCTCATCGGTGGGTCGAGCGGGAAGTATGACCAGTGCGGTTCACTCTGGACGCGGGCGTGGGGCCGGGCAAGGCGGCGATCGGCCAGGTTCACTTCAGGTGCTGCATCGGATGGGGCTCGCGCCAGCGTCGCAGGCTGGCAGCGTCCGCGAGCACGTGGCCGCTGACACTGCGCGGATGGAAGCGCTGATCCGCCATGCACGCCAGGTCTGCGCCGCGCCGGTGGGCTCGCCGCGCGCCGGCGGAACCTTCGGCGCCCCTGTGGAGCGGGTCATGCTCGTGGGCTTCGCCGCCGGCGGGCTGTCCAGTCTGCTGGCGGCAGACACGCCGGGCGTGGTCGGCTTCGTCGGCCTGGCCCCCTTCGACCGCACGATCTCTGGCCAGGCTGAGCGGTTGGGCCTGGCAGCGGCCGGCCGGCTGCGCACCGAGGCCCTGCTGCTGCGTGCACCGCCGTCGCGCTGCAACGCCGAAGCCGTGGCCGCACCCTGGGGTGCCGCACTGCCGGCGTGATGGCGCGACGAGCTGATCGCAGGCGCTTCCCACTGCGACTTCGAGTCGCCCCCCGACTGGATGTGCCGCCTGGCCTGCGGCGACACCGACCCGGTGCGCCAGCTGCAGGTGCGCCATAGGCCGCCGCCGGCATTCATCCGCCCGATCAGAACGGCTGCAGACAGTCTGAAACGGTCTTCTGACCGGCTGCTCAGGAAGCTCCGGCTTCGTGGCCCTTCGCTGATGTGACCGCCCAAGGCTTCACGCCGAGGGACCTGAGCACCTGCCGCGCCGTGCAGGGCGCTGCTCCCACGGTCTCGGCCACCACGGCCACGAAGCGTGGCTGCCGCCTTCCAGTGTCACAGTGCCTCGTTGGCTCCGTTGGGCATCAGGTACAGCTCTGCCTGGTCGATGAAACGCCTTGCTCAGGGCGCTCCGAAGGTCGAACCGCCAAGCCCCACGGCAAGCCTTTCCAATTCCCACTTCAGTTTTGTGGGGATCCGCCGATAGAGCGAACACAGCGTGCTGATCGCCACACCCCCAGAGCCGTTCTCGGCTGCGAGCGGGCAGCGAGCAACCCGGCTGTCTGGCGAATCGGTGACTGGCTTCAGCCCCCGAACGCCGCGCGATCGCCGCACCTCACCCGCAGGTCGGCCGACGCCGGTGGCGACCCCAACAACACCTCATGAACACAGGAGGCCGACCAGGATCGGCCGGAGATCGCCATGCACGCTGCTTCGCTGAACCATATCTTTCGCCTTGTCTGGTCCGACCGCCTTGCCACGTACGTGGCCGTGGCCGAGTGCGCCTGCGGTCGGGGAAAGTCCACGCGTGGCAGCGGCGTCCGTGCAGCGGCAGCGGCCCTGGGGCTGATGGCGGCCGTGGCGGCCCAGGCCGCTGCGTCATTGCCCACCGGGGCCAACGTGGCTCAAGGCTCGGCAACCCTCACGCAGGCCGGCAACACGCTGACCGTGCGCCAGGACACGCCGCGGCTGATCACCAACTGGCAGAGCTTCGACATCGCAGCCGGCAGCACGGTCCAGTTCGTCCAGCCCTCGGCAGCCTCGGTGGCGCTGAACCGCGTGGTCGGCAGCGATGTCTCATCGATCCAGGGCGCACTGCTGGCCAATGGCCAGGTCTTCCTGGTCAACCCCAACGGTGTGCTGTTCTCGCCCAGCGCACGGGTGGACGTTGGCGGCCTGGTCGCCTCGACGTTGGCACTGTCCGACCACGACTTCATGGCGGGCCGCTACCGGTTCGAAGGGGCCAGCACCGCCTCCGTCACCAACGCCGGCAGCCTGCGTGCGTCCGAAGGCGGCACGGTGGCGTTGATTGCCGCCAGGGTCGTCAACACCGGCAGCATCGAGGCCCAGCGCGGTTCGGCCCTGCTGGCCTCCGGGAGCGTGGTCACGCTCGACGTGGGCGGGTCGACCCAGCTGCAGGTCTCGCAGGGCGTGCTCGACGGCCTGGTGGACAACGGTGGCGCCATCCGCGCCGACGGCGGCCACGTGCTGCTGACGGCGCGCGCGCTGGACCAGTTGTCGCGCTCCGTCGTCAACAACACCGGCCTGGTGCGGGCGCGCACGCTGGCCGATGGTCAGAAGGGCGAGATCGTCCTGCTCGGCGATATGGCTTCGGGCACGCTCAACGCAGCCGGCCAGCTGGACGCCAGCGCACCGGCCGGCGGTGACGGCGGCTTCATCGAGACCTCGGCGGCCTACGTCAACACCACGGCGCTGCGGGTGGATGCTGGCGCCACGGCGGGCCAGGGCGGCCAATGGCTGATCGACCCCTTCGACTACACCATCAACGGCGCCGCGGCGGCCACCATCGCCGGCGCACTGGACGGCGGCACCAGTGTGACCGTGACCACGCAGGCCAACACCAGCGCCCTGGGCGCCACCGCTTCAGGCAGCGGCGACATCACGGTCGCCAGCCCCATCAGCAAGACGGCCGGCGGTAACGCGACGCTGACCCTGCGGGCCGACCGCAACGTCATCGTCAACAGCGCCATCACGTCCACCACCGGTCAGCTCGGTATCACGCTGAGCGCGGCCAACAACACCGCCAGCGCCGTGGGCGGCGTGGCAGTCAACGCCAACCTCAGCTCCAACGGCGGCCGCATCCTGATCGGCGGCGCGGGCGGCAGCACCACGGCGGCACAGGCCGACGGCATTGGCTACGCGCTGAATTCCGGCGCCAGCCTGCCCGCGTTGAAGATCGGCACCAACACGACGATCAGCTCGGGCGGCGGCCACATCGTCGTCAATGGCCACACCACGGCCACCTCGCCGTCGTACGACGGCACCAAGGCCGGCATCTACGTGCTCTCGGGCGCCACGCTCGACAGCGGCGGCGGCAACCTCTATCTCAACGCGGTGAGCGCCGGCGACGCCCAGGTCTTCGCCTTCGGAGTCGAAGGCAATTCGGGCACCGTCACCACGTTCCGCTCGGGCGCCGCCAGCGGCGGCATCGTCGTGGAGGTCAACAACACGCAGAACGTGCTGGGCTCGCTGGGCCTGGTCAACAACGGCAACCAGGCGCGCATCCAGTTCTGGGCGCCCAGCGTGGCGCACATGCTGTTCCGCCTGAACGGGAACAACCAGGCCGCGCAGTTCACGCAGAGCCCGCCGTGCAACGCCGGCTACCCCAACTGCGGAACCATGGTGATCCCGGGTGGCAACAACAGCTACACCTCGGCCGGCTACAACGTCGTCAACATGGCGATGTATCCCATCTATGTGTTCACCGGCAGCGCCAGCCGCGTGTACGACGGCAGCACCGCCACCACGGGCCTGCCCAGCCCCACCACGCTGGGCGGCCCGGGCGGGTTCACGGTTGGCGCGCTGGGCCCGCTGGTCTTCAACGCACCCAGCAAGAACGCGGACGCCTACTCCTCGCTGGTGAGTTCGCCCGCCAACCCCAGCAGTCACCAGAGCGGCACCTATGCCGTGGCCTACTTCAACCAGGGCACTTACACGATCACGCCGAAGGCGCTGAACACCTTCTCGGCGGCCAACAAGCCGTACGACGGAACGACCGCAGCGGCGGTGACATCGTCGGGCCTGGTGAGCGGCGACGCCGTGACGATCCAGGCCACGGGCAGCTTCGCCCAGGCCGCCGCCGCCGATGGCGTGGCGGTTCAGATCACCGGCGTGGCACTGACAGGTGCCGACGCCGGCAACTACAGCCTCGGCGCGTTCGGCGCCATCAACACCACAGCCGACATCACACCCGCGCCGCTGACCGTGATGGCCAACACGACCAGCAAGACCTACGATGGCCTGGCCTTCAACGGCCACAACGGCGTGACGTACAGCGGCTTTGTCAACGGGGAGGGCGCTGGCGCGTTGGCCGGCACGCTGGGCTACGGCGGCACGGCGCAAGGCGCGGTCAACGCCGGCAGCTACCTCATCACGCCCCAGGGCCTGACAAGCAGCAACTACGCGATCAGCTTTGCCTCGGGTGCACTGACGGTGAACCCGGCCACGCTGACGCTGACGGCCAGTCCCGCCAGCCGCAGCTATGGCGCCGCCAACCCGACCTTCACCGGCACGGTGGCCGGCCTGGTGGGCAGCGACACGCTGGCGAGCGCCACCACCGGCACACTGAGCTTTGCCACCAGCGCCACGGCCACCAGCGGCGTCGGCAGCCACGCCATCACCGGCACCGGGCTGACGGCCCATCTGGGCAACTATGTCCTTGCGCAAGCCGGCGGCAACGCCTCGGCACTGACCGTGACCCCGGCGGCGCTGACCATCACTGCCAACGCCACGGGCAAGACCTACGACGCCACCGGCTTCAGCGGCGGCAACGGCGTGGCCTACAGCGGCTTCGTCAACGGTGAAGGCCCCGGCGCGCTGGCCGGCACGCTGGGCTACGGCGGCACGTCGCAAGGCGCGGTCAACGCCGGCAGCTATCTCATCACGCCGCAGGGCCTGAGCAGCAGCAACTACGCCATCAGCTTCATCCCGGGTGGGTTGACCGTGAACCCGGCCCCGCTCACGGCGGTGGCCGGCGGCCTGACTGGAAACACCTCCAAGATCTACGACGGCAGCACCACCGCGACACTCTCGCCGGGCAACTACCTGCTGAGCGGCTTCTTCGGCAGCGACGGCGCTACCGTCACCCGCAGCGCCGGCAGCTATGCCGACAAGAACGTCGGTCGCGACAAGCCAGTCAGCGTCAGTCTTGCAAGCAGCGACTTCGTGCCCTCGGGCGCCACCCGGCTGGCCAACTACGTGCTGCCGACCGCCGCCACTGGCGCGATCGGCACGATCACGCCGGCCCCTCTGGTGATCACGGCAGCCGCGGCGAGCAAGGTCTACGACGGAAACACCACGGCGCCGGGCTCGCCCGCTGTGAGCGGCCTGGTCGCCGGCGACACCATCGGCGGTCTGCTGCAGGCCTTCGACGACAAGCATGCTGGCAGCGGCAAGGCCGTGACGGTGCTGCCCGGCTGGTCGATCAGCGATGGCCTGGGTGGCGGCAACTACAACGTCGTCACAGTGGCCAGCGCGGGAGGGAGCATCGCCCGCCGCGCAGCCAGCGTGGCCGCGTCGCCCGCCAGTGTCACCTACAACGGCAGCCTGCAGATCCAGCCTGCCCCGCAGGCCACGGGCTTCCTTGCGGGGGATGACGTGCAATTCGGCGGCGCGGCTTCGGGCCGCAACGCAGGCAACCACCTGTCGCAGCTGCAGGCGACCGGGGCCGACGTGGCCAACTACGCGGTGAGTTTCGGCAACGCCGCACTGACCATCGAACGCGCGCCCTTGACGCTGACGTCCATGGCCACCAGCAAGTTCTACGACGGCACGACCTTGTCATCGGCCACGCCGATGACTGCCGGTCTGGTCGCTGGCGACACACTGAGCCTGCTCACCCAAGCCTATCTCGACAAGGACGTTGGCACCGGCAAGACCGTGACCGTCACCGGCTACGCGCTCAGCGACGGCAACGGCGGCGCCAACTACGCGGTCAGCACGGTCGCCAACACCAGCAGCGTGGTCAATCCGGCCGTGCTGACGATCACCGCCACGCCGGCGGCGCAGGTGCAGGGCCGGCCTGCCGTGGAGCTGATGGGTGCTGTGAGCGGCTTCGTCAACAACGAGACGGCAGCCACCGCCCTCACCGGCACGCTGGTCTTCCAGCCTGTGGCCGCGGGCTCGGCCACGCTGCCGGGGATCCATGCGGTGCAGGGCACGGGCCTGTCGGCAGTGGCCGGCAACTACGTCTTCGTGCAGGCGCCCGGCAACCTGCAGGCGCTCAACGTCACGGCGGCGCCGGTCCAGGTCAATGTCGACAGCATCGTGCGGTCTCCGGCAGCCGTGCCGAACTTCCCCGACAACGCCCGCCCGGCCCTGGGCCTGGATCGTGTGTCGATGAGCGATGGCAGCCTGAACTACGTGTCCCTGAGCCAGCCGGCCCCGACCGGGCTGCTCGGCAGCTTCACGGCCCTGGCCGGCTCCGCGTTGCCGACGACCCCGAGCCCGGCCGGGACCTTGGTCGCCGCCGCTGCGCCGCCTCCAGGGGCTGCCACGACCCTCGCCACCGAGGCCGGTATCCCTGGAGCAGCCGGGTCGCTTCAGGACGTCAACGCCAACGCGGAGATCTCGATCCCGGCCATGCCGCTCGGCGGCCTGGCGCAGGCGCCTGGCCGGTTCGGCAGTGCCGCAGTGCCGACGGCGGGCGCTCGCACGGGCGCCTCGTCCGGCGGTGCACCGCAGGGCACGCCACTCACCACGGGTACCGACGCCACGAGCAGTCCGGACAGTGCCGGGCCTGCGCCCACCCGGGCCGCGGTTGCCGGCACAGCGCAGCGGACCGTGTCCAGCGCGAACGGCCCCCTCGATGTGTTCGTCATCGACGGCGGGGTCAACCTCGACCGCGGCACCGGCAAGCCGGCCCGCTGAGCCGACGCTTCCCTCGAATCGAACCGAATCCATTCATGACCCCCCTCCCCCGCTCACTTCGCCCCCGCCAGCTGTCCAGCCTGGTCTTCCTCGCCTGCAGCGCGCCGCTGTGGACCGTGTGGGCCCAAGCCCAGACCGCCGGCATGGAACTCCAGGGCAAGGTTCCCGTGCAGCCGGCGCGCAGTGAACCAGCCGCACTTCCCGTCCTGCCGGTACGGCCCTCTGCGGCGCCCGCAGCCCCTGCGGGCGCGCCCATGGAGCGTGCGATCGAACTCACGTCTGTGCGCATCGAAGGCAACCAGGCGCTGTCCACTGCGGCGCTGCTGCAGCACCTGGGCCCAATCGAAGGCAGACGTTTCACGCTGGCGCAGCTGTACGAGCTGGCCGATCAGATCACCGCGCAGTACCGAGCCGAGGGCTTCCCGTTGGCGCAGGCCGTGGTGCCGGCGCAGCGTCTGGCCGGCGGCGTACTGACCATCCAGGTGGTGGAAGGTGTTATCGGCAACGTGCGGGCGGTGGGCGACGACCCCAAAGCGGACGGCGCGCAGCCCATCCTCGACATCGGGGTGCCGGTGGGCGCGCCCGTGCGCAGCCGCTCGCTGGAGCGCACCATGCTGCTGCTCGACGACCAGCCCGGATTCCGGGTACGGCCGGTACTCAAGCCGGGTGCGCAGTTCGGGCAGACCGAGCTGGAGGTCCACCTCCACCGACGCAACCGGGTCTCCGGCGAGGTGGGCCTGGACAACACGGGCAACGTCAACACGGGCGAATACCGCCTCCGCGCCGCCGTCAACCTGAACAGCCCATGGCGCTTCGGAGACCGCCTGTCGCTCAGCGCGCTGACCACCGACCGCCGGCTGTGGCTGGGATCTGCCGAGTACGAGACACCGTTGGATGCGCGGGGCACGCGCGGCTCCGTCGGCCTCTCACGCAGCAGCTACGAGCTCGGCGGCACGTTCGCCGCGCTGGAAGCCCGGGGCGTGGCCGACACACTGTCGGTGCGCACCTCGCACGCCTGGCTGCGTTCGCAGCAGAGCAACCTGCTGGTGTCGGGGACGCTCGCGCACAAACGGCTCACGCAGCGCTTCGATGCGCTGGGCCTGGACCGCCGCCGCAGCAGCACCGGCTTGAACCTGGCGCTGCAGTTCGACCGGCGCGATGCCTGGGCCGGCGGCGGCGTGGTGTACGGCCAGGTCGGCCTGACGGCCGGCCGGCTGACCCTGGACAACGCTTCTCGCGAGCTCGACGCCGGCACCGCCCAGACCGACGGTGGCTTCACCAAGGTCACGCTCGACCTCGCCCGCATCCAGAAACTGCCCGGCATGTTCAGCGCATACGGTCGCGTCTCGGCGCAGTGGAGCGCGCGCAACCTCGACCCCTCGGAGAAGTTCGCCGCGGGCGGCTTCCTGGGCGTGCGGGCGTACCCGCTGGGCGAGGCCAGCGGCGATCGCGGCTGGCTCGCGCAGACCGAGCTGCGCGCCGCCCTGGGCAGCGCCGCCACGCTGTTCCTGGCAGCCGATGCAGGCCGTGCCGAACTGAATGCCAAGCCGTGGGACGCGGGCTCGGCAGACCGGCGCAGCATCGCAGGCGCGGGCCTGGGGGCACGGTGGCTGCAGCCGGGCTGGAGCCTGGAGTCGACACTGAGCTGGCGCACGCAGGGCGGGCGGCCCGAGGCCGAATCACGCGACCGCAACCCGCGCCTGTTCGTGATCGGCAGCCACCGCTTCGAATGAACCCGTGATCGCGGAGGATGGGCCGCGGCCGCAGTGCCAGCGGGCCACCGCGGCAAGCGGTTCGCTGACCGCGAGCGCCGCCCGGGGATCCACCTGAACGCCATCGGCCTGCGCAGCGCGGCGGCACTGGGACCGCCGCTGGCCTGACTCTTGCGACCGCTCCAGATTGTGCACAAAACAGTTTCAGAAGTGCACAATCGTGGGGCACGCTGCCCGACGGTCTGGACTTCACAGGAGCCCTTCATGACCCACCCGACACACCGCCGCCTTGTTCTGGTGCTTGCCGCCGTCACCTCGCTCGGCGCGGCTTCGCTGCCCGCGCTGGCGCAGGCCGTGCCGTCCAACCTCCGCATCGTCGTGCCCTTCTCTGCCGGGGGCGCGGCCGACACCTACGCGCGGCTGATCGCCCAGAAGCTGCAGGAAGCCGCGCCCGGCCGACAGGTCGTGGTCGAGAACAAGACGGGCGCGGGTGGGGTCATCGGCAGCGATGTCGTGGCCAAGGCGCCGGCCGATGGGTCGACGCTGCTGATCGCGACGGTGGGCCACGCGGTGAACCCGTTCATCCTGAACAAGCTGCCTTACGACACGCGCAAGGACTTCGTGCCGGTGGGCATGGTCGCCTCGGTACCCAGCTTGGTGGTGGCGGGGCCGTCGTTCACCGGCAGGAGCCTGGCCGACCTGCTGACGCAGGCCCGGGCCCAGCCCGGCAAGCTGGAGTACGCCAGTTCGGGCACGGGCAGCACCAGCCATGTGTCGGCGGCGCTGATGGAATCGCTGGCCGGCATCGACATGCTGCACGTGCCCTACAAGGGCGCAGCACCGGCCTTGCAGGACGTGATGGGCGGCCGGATCGCCTTCACGGTCGACATCATCACCTCGTCGGTCCAGCTCGTGAAGACCCACAAGCTGCGCGCGCTGGCGATCACCGGCGCCCGCCGCTCCCCGTTGCTGCCCGACGTGCCGACGGTGGCCGAAGCCGGGCTGCCCGGCTACGAGTTCACCGCCTGGTACATGCTGCTGGCACCGGCCCGCACGCCCGCGGCCACGGTGGACGCGCTCAACGCCGAACTGCGGCGCATCGAGGCGCAGCCCGAGTTTGCAGGCCGGCTGCGCGAATCGGGGGCCGAAGGCGTCAGCCTGGATGCCCGGCAGACGTCGGCCTTTCTCGATGTCGAGTTCGACAAGTGGTCGCGCGTGGTGAAGCAGCGCAACATCAAGGCCGACTGACCCGGCAGGCCCGGCCGCACAGGGAGCAACTCGCGTGAGAGATTTCCAAGGCTACGGCGCACGACTGCCCGCCGTTCGCTGGCCGGAGGGTCGGCCGCTCGCGGTGTCGTTTGTCGTCAACTTCGAAGAAGGTGCCGAGTTCTCGATGGCCGACGGCGATGAGCGCAACGAAGCCGTCTACGAGGTCATCGACCGCCAGCTGTCGGTGGACCCCTGCATCGACAGCCACTTCGAATACGGCACGCGGGTGGGCTGGTGGCGCCTGGCCGATCTGTTCGCGGCCCACCAGGCGCCCTTCACGCTGAGCGCCTGCGGGCGCGCCGTGGAACGCCTGCCCTGGCTGGCGCAGGATGCCGTGCAGCGCGGGCACGAGGTGTCGGGGCACGGCTGGCGCTGGCAGACAGCGGCGGGCCTGAGCGAGGCCGAAGAGCGCCAGGTGATCCAACGCACGGTGCAGGCCATCGAGGCGGCCACGGGGCGCAGGCCGGTAGGCTGGCACACGCGCAGCAACAGCACGCCGAACACCCGGCGCCTGCTGGTCGACAGCGGCTTCCTGTACGACAGCGACGCGTACAACGACGACACGCCCTACTTCGTCGACGTGCAGGGCCGCCGCCATCTGGTGCTGCCCTACGCCTTCGACACCAACGACATGCAGTTCCAGCACACGCAGCGCTTTGCCACCGGCCGCGAATTCGCCGACTACGTCTGCGACGCCGCCGACTGGCTGGTGCGAGAAGGCGACAAGGGCCCGCGCATGCTGTCGATCGGCCTGCACCTGCGCATGGTGGCGCGGCCCGGGCGCATCGGTGCCGTCGATCGAATCCTGCAGCATCTGCAGCGCCGCGGCGTGTGGGTGGCCACACGTGAGCAGATCGCGCGGCATTGGCTGGCGCATGCAGGCTGACGACGACACCCTGCACCGTGTGCTGTCCGACGCGCTGCTGTCGGCGCGCATCGCGCCGGGCTCACCGTTGCGCGAGGTGGCCTTGGCCGAGGTCTTCGGTGTCAGCCGTGAACGGGTGCGCAAGGTGCTGCAGCGCCTGGGCGCCGAGCGGCTGCTGGACCTGATCCCCAACCGCGGCGCGTTCGCGGCTGCGCCCACGCTCGACCAGGCGCGCGAGGTCTACGAGGCGCGGCGCATCCTGGAAGGCGGCATCGCCGGCCACCTGGCACAGACGCTCGACGAGCCCACGGCGCGCGCATTGGCCGCGCACATCGGCGCCGAGGAGGCGGCCGTGGCAGCGGGTGACCGGGCCGCGTCGATACGGCTGTCCGGCGAATTCCACCTCCTGCTGGCGCGCGCCACGCGCAACGCGCTGGTGCAGCGCGAACTGCAGCACCTGGTCAGCCGCACGTCGATGCTGGTGGCGCTCTTCGAGCCGGCGCGCGCCATGCGCTGCGCCTGCGAGGAGCACGCCGACATCCTGCGTGCGCTGACCGCCGGCGACAGCAGCCGCGCGCTGAAGATGATGCAGCAGCACCTGGCGCTGATCGAGACGCGACTGCGGCCCACGGCTGAACAACCCGGGGCGGATGCCGTCGACGTCATACGCGCGGACTGGGCGGCCCTGCAGGCGGCGCGTCGGCCTGCAGGCGCGCGCGCTCAGAAGAGCCGGCGATGAAGCAGAGCGACGTGCTGGTGCTGAACCCCAACAGCACCACCTGGATGACCGAGCGGGTCGCCGACGCGCTGCAGGGTCACCTGGGAGCGGGCTTTGCAGTCCAGGCGTTCACGGTGGACGAAGGACCGCCGGTGGTTGACAGTGCCGAGACCTTCGAGACGGCGGCCCGGCTGGTGGGTCCGGCCTGCGAACGGGCGCTGGCCCGGCATCCCGCGACGGGCGCGATCTTGCTGGCCTGCTTTGGCGACCCGGGGCTCGAAGCGTTGCGCTCGGCCTGCGGCCAACGGCGGGTGGTGGGTCTGGCCGACTGCGCGATGGCCGACGCTGCGGCTCGGCACGGCCGTTTTGCCATCCTCACCTGCGGGCCCGACTGGGTGGGGCTGCTCGAACGCCGTGCGGCCGATCTGGGCCACGCCGACGCGTTGGTCGGCGTCTGGGCCCTGCCGGTGAACGGCCGCGAACTGGCACTGCAGCCGCAACGCTGGCAACCCGCGCTTCAAGCCGCCGCGGACGATGCACAGCGGCGCGGCGCTCAGGCGATCATCCTGGGGGGCGCAGCCTTTGCAGGACTTGAACTCGACATCGCCTCGGCGCTGCCCCGAGTCGACCCGCTGCAGGCCGCAGCAAACGCCCTACGGGGTTGACGCCGGCGCGGGGTGCCGCGCACTCTGGCAAGACCTCGTGAGCCCCGGATCAAGGCCTGCCGATTCCTGGCCGGCGTAATCCGGGCGGCAATCCTCATCCGGATCCAGCGTGCTCGGTCAGACAGACCCTGGGCGTCCGGATGCCGTCCGGTCAACGGTCGGGACGCCCGGGGCGTCTCTGGATCCAGTGGGCCGTCGTGGCACGATGGGGACTCATTCCCACTCAATCATTTCCTGCATCTCTAACCCGTTGTCGCCATTGAATTAAATAACTAGAAGCGCTTCATTTACCGTCAGATTTACCGTCAAAGCGAAGAAGCTCGAATTTCACCTGTTCGGGACCACTCTACTCGACCCCGAGAGCGCCTTCGCCGACTATCGCGGCCAATCGCGGGGGCGCTACACCTACGAAGCGCGCTCGGGCACGCATACCCTACTTCGAGCCCAGCGGACTCCCGGGATGTCGCAAGACCGCTGGCTGCCCTCGGGCAGATAGACCTCCCGTGACCGCGTCCGAACCTCGGTTGGCGCGGAGACGATGTGTCGCACAACAGGATCGCCGAGTCTGCTTGCGGAACTCAAGGGACTGCTCGCCATGGGCGCAGAGCGAACCTTCAACGCAACGATCCGGGAAGTAGCGACGGGCCCGCCAGTTCGCTGCGGCTGCTGATCGCTCACAAGGGGCTTGCGCCAGGCAGGTAGAAGCGTGTACATTCTCACTCATGGAAGTGAGTGAACGAAATGTCCTGCTGCTCCGCACTACCGTTGGTGCGACGACACTCGCCGGCGCGGCTTCAGGTAGAGCAGCGGCCATAAAGCTGCTTGCCGCAGTGCCAAGCTTGCGCGATCCGCTGGTACTGGACTTCACTGGCATTGAGTTGATTACAGCGAGCGCTTTCCGCGAAGCCGTTCTGTCCATCGTTCGCTGGACCGCCAATGATGGGCACCCCTGCTTGCTGGCCAATGTGGATGAGGTCACTCGAGAGGAAGGTCTCATCGCCGCTGCACAGACAGGAAGCGTCCTCCTGTTCTGCCGGCTTCATGCCTTCACGGTTGATCATGTCGAGGCCATTGGCCTCTTGGAACCGAAACTTGAGACCACTCTGCGACTGGTTCTGCAACTGGGTGAGGCCGACGCCAAGGCAATCGGCGATGCATCCGGCGAAGACACAGTTACAACGGCGTGGAACAACCGGCTCGTTGCGCTGACGCGCATGGGCTTACTCGCCGAACGCAAGGTCGGCAAGACGAAGTACTACTCCGCTGTGGTGAAAGGCATGACGTATGGGAAATGAGTTCCTGCGCAAGCAACGGGAGAGCCGGGCCAAGGGCTGGAATCGGCAACTGCGCGCTGGCGCCCAAGACATGTTCGTGTCGTTGGCCCCCGGCCAGGAATTGGGCTGCCGCGCGTCCGTCCACCACGGTGAGATGCCGCAGGTCGGGCGCAAGCTGATGCTTCAGCTGTCGGGGGACGCAATCTTGGTCCGCGACGAGAACGTCTGCATCGGCGAAGTGAACCAGCCCAAGCCCGAGCTGCTGCACGATCTGCAACAGGGGGCAGGTCTCGCCGTCGCCCAGGTGCGGTCGCAACTCAAGGCCGCCAGCTGCATCGACCTCGTGGTGGAGCGCTGACTTGCTGGCCACCAACGCCCTCCGATTTGCACCGACTTTCAAGGACGTCGGCCCCGGTCAGCCACTTTTGGGGTGCGGAAACTGCATTGACCGCCCGATCTGCGGCGGGCTGCACCTGCGAAACACAGGTTCGCTGCTAGTTTCGTGCATGTCGTACTGCACGTGCGAGGACGTAGGCCGGTGCGACATGGTGTGTCCGCGCAAGCCAACGAACTACGTCGCACGTCATCGCGAAGTCGACGGCTGGGACCTCGCCAACATCCCGACCGCTCGCATGGTCGAGCTCCCACGATTGCCTGACTGGATACCCCTGTTCCAGGGCAACTTGGCCGGCAGCCGTTCGACCTCGCTCGACGACAGCGTGGCCTTGCCGCTCACGTATGCACTGAAGGGTCGCGGCCACGCTACCCGCGCCCGCACCCGTAAGGAACTGGCCCAGTCCTACGGCATGCGGCCTCGCCACGGATGGGTGCTATCGGGTGTTCAGGAGGATCCGGCGGTCGAGCGTATCTGGCCATTGCCAGATATCAGCCGCATTGCCCACCAGTTGGTTCACGCAGGCGCGGTCTTCGCGACGTCGCCAGACTTCAGCACGATTCTCGACAGCCCCCGGCACGACAACTTGCACGCGATGAAACGTATCGCCTGGGTCTGGTACCACATGACCCAAGGTGGTCTGTGCACCGCGCTGCATGTGAATGGTCGAACCGACCACGATTTCGTGCGATGGGCAGAGTTCATTCGCCTGCAACCGGCCGTGAAGGCAATTGCCTTCGAGTTCCTGACGGGCACGGCCACCAAGCAAAGTGCTGAACTGTCCTGCAAGCGGCTCGCGGTCCTTGCCTCCACCGTTGGACGCGATCTGACGCTCGTAGTCCGCGGCAACGCAGATGCCGCGAGATCGCTTCGCGCGTCATTCAAGCAAGTCGTGTTCATTGACTCGACAGCCTACATGCGATCAATGAAGCGGCGCAGGGCTTACTTGAACGAGAGCGGCAAGGTCGCGTACGTTCCGATCCGGACCAGCACGGTTCGCGAGGCGCGTGCGCTGCTGCGCCACAACATCCACACTCTTCGCCTGGCGGCCGCTTCGCCACCATCGCCGGCCGAGCCGGACCCGCAAGGTCGGCTCGACTTCAATGCCCTACCAACGCAAGAGCACGCTGACCACGAAACCCCGCAACTGACCTTGTTCCCGTAACAGGAAACGTGACTGATCTCCCTGCTGCTCCAACTCGATGCTGGCCGCGTCGCTACGAACGCGAATGCAGCCGTCCAAGGAGCGCACTGACTGGATGACTGTCTGGAATCCAGTGCCTCGATCAGGATCGCCGGTGCGCGAACGATGGTCGACCACGGCCCACTTGAGGGCCTCCTCTGGGCCCACTGGCTTTTTTGGAAGCGGTGACTCCAGATAGCCGCCCAACACGCCTCGCCCGCTGTCCGCCACCACCATCCAGGCCTCCCGGTCGAGCACCTCGAACGCCCCGAGCCCTTCGACGCCGTCGCCCGCGTGCTCATGCACATTGTTCAGCAACTCGTGGAGCGCGCCAGACAGTCTGCGCGCCGCGGGCTTGGCCACGCTTGCCGTCACCAATAGCGCATGGAATGCTTCAGCAAAGTCGCTGGCATCAACTTCATTGCAGCCACTCGCGTGAAGGCGCAGCGCGCCGACCCCACCTTCGCTGCGGGAATCTTTGCTGGACTTCAGGAGTCCCCGATGTTGACGCTCGCCGAAAACTGACCCACAAAACGGGGTGATGCTCGCGCAAAACTGACCCACGCAAAACACACTGACCTGCTCAACGGATGAGC
>LNFM01003266.1_pt1 | contig 84021 bp, 76 predicted proteins | sample 596031 | NCBI WGS metagenome assembly LNFM01 (sample SAMN04254537, study PRJNA301005) | activated carbon metagenome | isolation source: dual media filters at the Ann Arbor, Michigan drinking water treatment plant | place: USA: Ann Arbor | reverse complement strand
TCGCGGTAGTGCTGGCGAATGCGTCGGAGGGTTTGACGCTCGGCGTGTCGATTGCCGCCGCGACCATTGCCAACGACGACGCATCGATCGTGTCTATCGCCGCCGAGTCGGCCGATCTGGCCGAGGGTGAAGGCGTCGCGACGCCCTTCACCTTCGATGTGACGCTGGACCGGCCGGGTATAATCGCCCAGACCGTCGCCTGGACGACGAGCGGATCCGGCGACGATCCGGCGAGCGCACCAGACTTCGCCGGTGCCATGCCCTCCGGCGTCATCACCTTCGCGGCGGGCGAACTCAGCAAGGTCGTAACAGTTCTGGTGACGGGCGATTCGCTGGCCGAGCCCGACGAAGGTTTCACCGTATCGTTGTCGGAGGCCTCGGTCGGTCTTGTGCTGGGAACGGCATCGGCGGTTGGCATCATCCGTGCCGATGAAAGTGTGGCGGTTTCCGTTGCCGCGTCGGCGGCAATTCTTCCCGAAGGCAGCGTTCACCTCTTCACCGTCACCCTGGACCGGGCGGCGGCCACAGCCCAGTCGGTCGCGTGGTCGGTCGCCGGCACCGGCGCGAACGCCGCCGACGCCGAGGACCTTGCCGGCGCCATGCCCTCGGGCACCCTGACCTTCGCCGTCGGCGAGATCGTCAAGACCGTGGCTGTCGCCGTTTCGGACGACACGATCGTGGAGGCCGACGAGGGCTTCACGGTCTCGCTGTCCAATGCGTCCGACGGCCTCGACATCTCGTCCGCCAGCGCCGGCGGCATCATCGTGAACGACGACGCCTCGGTGTCGGTTGCGCCGCCGTCGTCGACCGCGAGCGAAGGCTCTGCCTTCACCTTCATCGTAACCCGAAGCGGCGACCTCTCCGCGACGCAGACCGTCGTCTACACGGTGTCCGGCGCGGCTGCGGCGTCGGATTTCGCGGGTGGTACCCTGCCGTCGGGGACGGTCACCTTCGCGGCGGGGGAATCAGACCTGACCATCATCGTCGCTACTGCGGCGGACAGCGACGTCGAGCCCGACGAGACCTTTGCTCTCAGCCTGTCGGAGCCGTCTCCCGGTCTCACCATCGCCGCCGCCACCGCGACAGCCTCGGCCGTGATCGTGAACGACGACACGACCGTGTCGATCGCGGCTCCGTCGGCAGGCCAACCCGAAGGCCAGTTCGCCTTCACGCTGACACGGAGTGGCAACCTGTCCGCATCGCAAGGCGTTGTCTGGTCGGTTGCCGGTTTCGGCACCGATCCGGCCAGTGCGGCCGATTTCGCCGGCGGCGTCCTGCCGTCGGGGGGCGTGACGTTTGCGCCAGGCGAGTCCTCGACGACGATCGTGATCGACGTCACAGACGACGACGCCCTGGAGCCCGACGAGGCCTTCCAGGTGACCCTGTCGAACGCCACGTCCGGCCTCGTCATCGCCGCCGCCAGCGCTACTGCTACCGCCACAATAGCGAACGACGATGCCTCGGTCTCGATCGCGGCCCTCGCGGCAAGCCAGAGCGAGGGCGCTGACGGCGCCACCTCGGGCTTCACCTTCACCTTGACGCTCGTCGGCGACAGCTCGGTCGCCCGCAGCGTGAGCTACGCCGTGACCGGCATGGGCGCCAGCCCTGCATCGGCCAGCGATTTCACGGGCGGCACCCTGCCGACGGGCACCGTTGTTTTCGCCCCCAACGAGACCGGCAAGGCGCTGGTCGTGCAGATCGCTGGCGACGCCTCGAGCGAGCCCAACGAGACGTTCTCCGTCACGCTGTCGGCGCCCTCTATCGGGCTGACCATCGTCAACGGCTCCGCCGAGGGCACGATCCTGAACGACGACACGTCGGGCGGCGATCCCGTGCTCGCGGCGGTCGTGGCAAACGATGACGCCTACACCGGCGTACAGGGTCAGGCGGTCCACGTCTCTGTGGCCGACGGCCTGCTTTTCAACGATGCGGGAACGCGGCCGCTCACGGTGAGCCTGCTGACCGGCCCCGCGCACGGTGTGCTGAGCCTGGCCGCAGACGGCAGCTTTGCCTACGCACCGGATTCCGGCTTTGCCGGCGTCGACAGCTTTACCTATCGCGCCGCGGGGACGACGGGCAACGACGATGGCGCCGTCTTCATCCAGGTCGCGCCGATCTCGAACGGCCCCGTGACGACTCTCGATCTCCTGTCGTTGTCCTTCGAGCAGCAGATCGCTGCCGTGTACACGGCCTTCTTCGGCCGCGGCGTAGATGCCGACGGCTTCGAGTACTGGATTACCGACATCATCCTCGGTCTCACGACGCAGAGCGCCGCCGAGCTGCTGTCGAACATCGCTAACTCCTTCGCGCTCAGCGACGAGGCATTGGCGCTCTATCCGTTCCTGGTCGCACCGGGGCAGGCGAGCGACGCCGACATCGATGCCTTCCTCGATGCGGTCTACGACAACCTGTTTGCGCGCTCCTTCGACGCGGAGGGCCTCGACTACTGGGCCGCCCAGATCCAGGAGCGCCTGGCCGACGGCGAGCTCGTTGGCGGCGTGCTGGTCGACATCATGAGCGGTGCCCAGAACACCGCCGCCGGCCAGGACATCACGACCCTGATGGGAAAGATCACGGTCAACCTCGAGTACGTCCACCACCAGCAGCTGTTCGGCACGACCTGGACTCCCGACGACGACGGGCCCGAGGCCAAGGCACTGATCGGGGCCGTCACGTCCGACCCGGCCTCGGTCCTGATTGGCATCGCCCAGGCGAAGAGCCTGGTGATGGCGGATGCAGCCAGCTCAGGTGGATGACCTCCACCGGACGGGCGCCGGGAACAACGGCACGGCGTTCTCTCCAGTCGATCCGCTCGAGCGGCACGTCGCCGCGCTCGAGGCGACCGGGCACGGTGCTGAGCATTGCGCCCTGCAGAGCGGGCGACGGCCGTCCAATCGATGCGGAGCGTCCCTCCGGCTATCGCGTTCCCTGGGGCAGGCCAGGCGCCAGGCCGGCCGGGGCCTGTGGCGGCTGCTGGGCGCGCGGCTGAGCCGGTGCGGGACGTTGCGCGGGAGCCGGCTGGGCCGGCTGCATCGCCTGAACGATGGCCCGCATCTTCTTTGTCTCGGTTTCCTGCGCCTTCTTGAACTCCTCCTCGTTGAGGAAGCGGTCCTTGTTGGCGTCCATCTCGACGAACTGTTTGACCGCGGATGCGGTAAGCTCGATGCGGTCGAGGACACCGTCCTTGTTGGTGTCGATCTCCTGGAACTTGCGCATCACGAGCTGGCGGCGGATGTCGAAGGGGAGAAGGCCCTGGGCCTGCGCGCCGTCGGCCGGTCCGGCCAGGGTGACATATTCCTGCTGGCTGATCTTGACGTCGTTGTTCTTGTCGAGCCGATCGGCCTCGCGCAGCTGCATGTCGATGAAGTCGTTGATCGCCGCCATGCCCTGGCGGCGCCGCTGCTCCGCCTGCTGGCGCTCCTGTTGCTCGCGGGCAAGCGCGCGCTGCACGATCAGCCTCACCTCCGGCTCGGTGACCTTGTTGTCGCGGTCCGTGTCGTACTGGTTGAACTCGGAATGGACCAATGCCTCCGCCTCGGCGCGCTCGACGAAGCTGTCGCGATTGGTGTCGAGATTGCCGAACTCGACTTTGGCGCGATTGCGCCGTTCCTCCAGGGTCGGGCCGTTGGCGACGTCGTGCGAGTACGGCGGCTCGGCGACCTTGACGAACTCGTCGACCGAGAGCTTGCCGTCCTTGTTGGCGTCGAGCTCCTCGAACGACTTCATGCGATATTTCAGGAAGTCGGCGCGCGACACCTCGCCCTTCTTGGCGGTGTCGATCTCGACGAACCACAGAGGCAGCGGCACCGGCGACGGAGTGCCGGTGGCGGCCTGGCCGGGCGGCGGCGCGGCGGGCGCCGCCGGCGCGGCGGCGGGTGGCTTCTGGCTCGCCTGCGGTGGCTTTGCCTGGGGCGCGGTCTGATCGGCTGGGCGCGCGGCAGGCCAGCCCTGCGTCGGCGGCGTCTGCGCGAGGGCAGGAGCGCCCATGGCGGTCAGTGCGAGAAATAGAGGAGGGAGCAGTCGCTTCATCGACGGTGAACCGGCATGAGAGGGATTGTTTCGTATCAATGGCAACGCACGGCGTGTCAACACTGCGCGCTGCGGATCAATCCTGCGACGCAATCGCGCCGAAAGCATGGCGGAGCGCCATTTGAGTTGCGCCATTTCCCGGGATGGGCCATCGTGCCCTTCGAGGCATGACTCCGAAGAAGGGTCGCAAAGTGTTGGGAGGCAAGGGTAATTTCGCGTGGTCGGGACGTAATATGGACCGGGCTGCGAATCCAGCGTGACCATGGCAGGACCGTCTTCATCCAGCGGTGAGCCGCTGCTCAGTGTGCACGGCGTGTCGGTCCGTTTCGGCGGAATCGTCGCGCTCGATGGCGTCTCCTTCGACGTCTTTGCCGGACAGGTGGCGGGCCTGATCGGCCCCAACGGCGCGGGCAAGACCACTCTCTTCAACTGCCTCAGCCGGCTCTACACGCCCAACAGCGGCGACATCCACTTCGAGGGCCGCAGCATCCTGGACCGGCCGCGCCACGCAATCCCGCAGATCGGCATCGGCCGGACTTTCCAGAACGTGGCGCTTTTCGATCGCATGTCGGTGCTCGACAACGTCAAGGTCGGCTGCCACAGCAGAAGCTCGACCAGCTTCTTCGAGAATGCGCTGCGACTTCCCAAGGTCAAGCCCGAGGAGGAGCGCATCGCCGAGCGCGCGCGCGAGCTGATCGCTTTCATGGATCTCGAGGCGTTCACCAATGCAACGGCTGGTGGGCTGCCGTTCCCGATCCGCAAGCGCGTCGAGCTTGCGCGGGCGCTGGCCTCGAGCCCCAAGCTGCTTCTGCTCGACGAGCCGGCGGCGGGCCTGAATCACGAGGAGATCGAGGTCCTGAAGGGCCAGATACGGCGTGTGCGCGACACCCAGAATGTCACCGTGCTGTTGGTCGAGCATCACATGAGCCTGGTCATGTCCGTCTCGGACAAGGTGGTGGCGATCGATTTCGGCAAGAAGATCGCCGATGGCACGCCGGCGGAAGTGCAGCGCGACCCGGAAGTGATCCGCGCCTATCTGGGGACCTCGTAGATGGCTGCGCTGCTGGAAGTAAGAGGCCTCAAGGCTTTCTACGGGCAGACTCAATCGCTGTACGACGTCGGCTTCGAGATCGAGAGCGGGGGCATCACCACCCTGCTCGGCGCCAACGGCGCGGGCAAGACGACGACGCTGCGCGCGATCTGCAACATGGTGCGCACCGACGGCTCTATCCGCTTCGAGGGCAAGGACCTCAGGAACATGGCGACCGAGGAGATCGTTCGTCTGCGCATCGCCCACGTGCCCGAAGGGCGTGGCACCTTCACGACGCTCACGGTCGACGAGAACCTGCGGATCGCCGCATATACCCGCAAGGACAGGGCAGCCGTCCAGACCGACCTCGAGCGGGTCTTCACCTACTTCCCGCGCCTCAAGGAGCGTGTTCAGCAGCAGGCCGGCACGCTGTCCGGCGGCGAGCAGCAGATGCTCGCGATCGCCCGCGCCCTGATGCTGAAGCCGCGTCTGATGCTGCTCGACGAGCCGTCGTTCGGCCTGGCGCCGCTGATCGTCGTCGAGATCTTCCGCATCATGCGGCGCATCAACGAGGAAGAAGGGGTGAGCATGCTTCTGGTGGAGCAGAACGCGGCGCTCGCCCTCGATCTGGCAGATCACGCCTACGTGCTGGAAACCGGACGGGTGGTGATGTCCGGCCCGTCGAACGTGGTCAAGAACGACGAGAACGTCCGCAAGTCCTACCTCGGCTACTGAAGTCGGAGATCATGGAACAGTTCCTCCAGCAGATTGCCTCCGGCCTGGCCAACGGCGCGATCTATGCGTGCGTCGCCCTTGCGCTGGTCATGATCTACGTATCGACCGACCACATCAATTTCGCCCAGGGCGAGATGGCGATGTTCTCGACCTACCTGAGCTGGCAGCTCATGACCTGGGGCGCCAGCTTCTGGGTCGCCTTCGTTGCCGCCGTGGTGCTGTCCTTCATCCTGGGTGTGATCATAGAAAGGATGATCCTGAGACCGCTGCACGGCGCGCCGCTGCTGTCGATCGTCGTGGTGTTCATCGGCCTGCTGGCGATCTGCAACTCGGTGGCGGGTGCGATCTGGAGCTACCTGATCAAGGAGTATCCAACGCCGTTCCCCAAGAGCGGCTTCGGCATCGCCGGCGTGATCGGGCCGCATCAGCTCGGCGTCGTGGTCGTCACCCTGGTCGTGCTCGGGCTGCTGTTCGTGTTCTTCCGCTACACGCCGCTCGGCCTTGCCATGCGCGCGGCGGCGCAAAACCCGCAAATGGCGCGGCTGGTCGGCGTGCGCGTCGACTGGATGCTCGCGCTAGGCTGGGGCCTTGCCGCGTCGGTGGGCGCGGTGGCCGGCATGATGGTGGCGCACATCGTCTATCTCGATCCCAACATGATGGGCGGCATCCTGCTATACGCCTTCGCCAGCGCGCTGGTAGGCGGCATCAGCAACCCGGGTGGCGCGGTGGTGGGCGGCTTCATCGTCGGGGTGCTCGAGAACATGGTGGCCTTTGCCGGCAACCAGATCGAGAAGGCGACCGGGATCTACATCATCGGCAACGGCGAGAAGCTCACGGTCGCGCTGATCATCGTGATATTCGTTCTCACCGTGAAACCCGCCGGCCTGTTCGGCCGCGTCGTCGTGAAGAGGGTCTGACCCATGTCCGGAACCTCCAGGAAGGCGTGGTTGTGGGTCCTGCTTGCCGCGGCGTTCCTGATCCCGCTGCTGCGCGACGTCTTTCCCGACCAGGTATCCGACTATCGCCTGTTCCTCGTCAGCACCATGATGATCGCGGCCATCGCCGTGCTGGGGCTGAACCTCCTGACTGGTTTCAACGGCCAGATCTCGCTTGGCCACGGTGCGTTCTACGCCGTCGGCGCTTATGTGGCGGCAATCCTGATGGACCAGCTCGGCTGGCCCTACTGGATGACGCTGCCCGCGGCAGCCATCGTCTGTTTCATCGTCGGCTACCTGTTCGGGCTGCCGGCGCTCAAGCTCGAAGGCCATTATCTGGCGCTGGCGACTTTCGCACTGGCGCTCGCGGTGCCGCAGATCCTGAAATACAGGTGGCTCGAGGGCCTGACCGGCGGCGTGCAGGGCATCGTGCTCACCAAGCCCGAGGCGCCGTTCGGCCTGCCGCTCAGCGAGGACCAGTGGCTTTATTACTACATACTGGTCGTCATGGTCGCGCTGTACTGGGCCGCCGCCAACATCCTGAACAGCCGCAGTGGCCGCGCCATGATGGCGATTCGCGACCAGTACATGGCGGCCGACACGATGGGCATCGATACCGCCCTGTACAAGACGGTGACCTTCGGCATCAGCGCCGCCTATACCGGCATTGCAGGCGCCCTCTCGGCGTCGGCGATCGCCTTCGTCGCGCCCGACAGCTTCAATTTCTTCCTTTCGATCAAGTTCCTGATCGGCCTGGTGGTGGGTGGTATCGGCTCGCTGGCCGGATCGGTCGTGGGCGGCATCTTCTATGTCCTCGTCGACAACTCCGCCCAGGCACTCTCGACCTTCATCAAGAACGACCTCGGCCTGCAGTTCGACCTGTCGGCCTACACCGTGTTCGGAATCCTGCTGATCCTGCTGATGTACCTGATGCCGATGGGCATCGTAGGCGGCGTCGCCTACGTGATGCAAAGCCTGCGCCGCAACATGCGCGGCACGCCGGCCAAGGACCGGCAGGCCGCCGCCAAGCAGCGTGCCTGACCAATTCGACCGTTCACCCGCGTAACCCGAGTAAGGAGTAGTAAATGGCGTAAACCCACCAGGGAGGCGAGCCATGAATACGAGCAGGCGTGGAGTCGTGGGCGGTCTTGCCGCCGCAGCGGTGCTCTCGGGCACCCGAGTAGTGTATGCGCAGAAGAAGTACGACGACGGGGCGTCCGATAAGGAAATCAAGATCGGCCACACCAATCCCTACAGCGGGCCGGCATCATCCTACGGCATCATCGGAAAGCTCGAGGAAGCCTATTGGAAGAGCGTCAACGAGCGGGGCGGCATCAACGGCCGCATGGTCAAGTTCATCACCCTCGACGACGGCTACAGCCCGCCCAAGACGGTGGAAATGGTCCGCCAGCTGGTCGAGCAGGAAAAGGTGCTGTGCACCTTCAATACGCTCGGAACGCCGACCAACACGGCGATCCACAAGTACATGAACCAGAAGAAGGTGCCGATGCTGTTCGTCGCCACCGGGGCATCCAAGTGGGGCAAGCCCAAGGAGTTCCCGTGGACGATGGGATTCCAGCCTGACTACCACACCGAGGCGGTGATCTACGCCAAGCACCTCCTGGCCAACGTCAAGGATGCGAAGATCGGCGTGCTGATGCAGAACGACGACTACGGCAAGGATTACTGGGAAGGGTTCAAGGACGGGATGGGCAAGGAGGCGGGTCGCATCGTCAAGCACGTCACGTACGAGGTGACGGATCCGACAGTGGATTCCCAAACCATTCAGCTCAAGGATTCGGGCGCCAACGTTTTCTTCAACATCTCGATCCCGAAGTTTGCGGCGCAGTCGATGCGCAAGGCGGCGGAGATTGGCTGGAAGCCCGTGCAGTATCTCAACAACGTGTCCTCCTCGGTCACGGCCACGATGAAGCCCGCAGGCTTCGAGAACGTGCAGGGCGTGCTGACGGCGCAATGGCTCAAGGACCCGACCGACAAGCAATGGGACAACGACGACGAGATGAAGGCCTGGCGCGCCTGGATGACCAAGTACATGCCGAACGCCAACATGGGGGACGGCAACTATGTCTACGCGTTCGCCGTGTCCTACCTGATGGAACAGACGCTGAAGAAGTGCGGCGACAACCTGACGCGCGAGAACCTGATGCGGCAGGCTGCCAGCCACCAGAAGCTGCGCGTGCCGGGCCTGCTGCCGGGCATCACCGTGAGCACGAGCCCGACCGATTTCTATCCGGTGCAGGCGGTGCGCATGCAGCGCTTCAAGGGCGATACCTGGGAGCTGTTCGGCGACATCCTGTCCGCCGAGGCAAGCTGACGTAGGGCTGCACTCACCCATCGCGAAAGGCCGCCCTAACGGGCGGCCTTTCTTTTCTCGCCCGACGAACGGGGCGGCGAGCATGGGACGATAGACCGGCGCCTGGGCGACGCCTATGCACCCGCCCTGTCCGTCGAGGCGATCGGTTGCGCGCCGCATGCGATTTCCTCCCGAGCTCTCGGGGGCCAGTGCCGCGCGACGAGAAGGTCCCAAGTTGAACACGTTCGAGCCGCGCAGTTTCAAGGGGCTTGCACCGGCTCGGATGGGATCGTTTGCGGATATCGATCGAAGTTGAAACGATTCCGGTTCCGCTTCGGAACCGACTTCGGGCCAGCGGTTGTCGATCATGTGCCAATTACCCCTCGGCGGCCGGTGGCGTCGAGGAAGCGTGATGATCGTCAATGTCGTGTACGACCAGAACGTCGGCGGCGCGCCAGTCGGCTTCCGGCCGGCCATCGACAGGGCCGTCGCGATCCTCTCGGCCATCTTCACGGATCCCGTGTCGATCAACATCGCGGTCGGTTGGGGCGGGGTAAGCGGGCTGACCATGACGCCGGGTGCCCTGGGAGAGGCCTGGGTCGCGAGAACCGACGCCTACGCCTACGCCGACGTCGTTGCCGCGCTCGCTGCCCAGAAGGACAAGTCCTCGACCGATAGCGCCGTGGTCGCCTCCCTGCCGGCCACCGACCCGACAGGGGGTGGCGCCTTCTCGTTCCCGCGGGCGACCGCGAAGGCGCTGGGCCTGCTGACCGATGATCCGGCCTTCGATGGCTATGTCGCCTTCGACGGCAGCCACGGCGCGTTCACCTTCGATCCGCATGCCCGCGCGGTGGCCGGTCTCTACGACTTCCTGGCCGTGGCGGTGCACGAGATCAGTCATGTCATGGGGCGCGTGCTCGGGCTCGTCGCGACCGGCCATACGTTGATGGACTTGTTTCGCTACCGCGCTCCCGGCGAGCGGTCGATGACCGGCGAGGGGCCGGCCTACCTCTCGCTCGACGGCGGCAAGACATCGCTCGGCGCCCTCAGCGTCCAATCGATCGGGAGCTCGGCCGACTGGGAGCCGGGCGTCGATGCCGACGTCTTTCGGTCGGTCTTCGCGCCGGGCGTGGCTTATCAGCTTTCCGCCCTCGACATCACTGTGATGGATGCACTCGGCTGGACTGCGCTCGATCCCGACGCGGCGGTTCGGGATGTCGGCTATGTCGTGCTGGCCGGCGGCCGCCTGAACGCGGTCGTCTCGGGCAGTGCGACCGGAAGCGACGGGCGTTCCACCCTGACCGATGCGACCCTGATCGTGGGGACAGAGCACGGATCGGTGAAGCTCGCGCCCGACGGCCGCCTGCACTACGAGCCAGACGCTGGGTTCTCGGGGCTCGACGGCTTCACCTACACGGTCATGTCGGGCGGAGGGCAACCGTTCGTCTCCCGGGCGGTCATTCACGTCGTGCCGTCGTTGCCGGGCAGAGTCGACACGCTCGACTTCCTGGCCCTCGGCATGGAGGAGCAGATCACCGCGGCCTACACCGCCTTCTTCGGCCGCGCGCCCGACGCACCGGGCTTCGCCTTCTGGCGCGATCAGTACGTGCGCAACGAGCCATCGAGTGGCGCGCACGAGCTTTGGGCGGGTATCGCCAGCTCGTTCGGCGTCAGCCATGAGGCCAGGGACCTCTACGCGTTCCTCGATCGTGTCGACCAGGCAGGCGAATGGGAGATCAGGTCGTTCCTGGCACAAGTCTACGACAATCTTTTCAACCGCCTGCCCGACTCCGCGGGGCTGGACTACTGGGTGGCCGAGACCAAAGCGACTCTAGCGGCGGGCGAATTCGTCGGATCGACCCTGGTCGACATCCTGGGGGGCGCGAGGAACACTTCGGAGGGGCTCGACGTCACGACGCTGATCGGCAAGGTGATCGTTGGCCTCCATTTCGTGACGGAGCAGGAAGCGAGCGTCGCGGGCTGGGCGGACACACGCGACGTGGCGGCCCTGACGCGGCAGCTCCTCGATGAGGTAGACAGCGGCCCGCAGAGCGTCCTGATCGGGATGCGGAACGCCGACGCCTTGCTGTCGACTCCCCCCTGAATCCACAAGGCAGAACATTGCATGCTTGTGTGCCGGAGGCGCTGATTTCTCCTTTTCAGCGCCACGATTTCGCGCGAACTTCCAGTGAGCTTCATAAGGGAGGGCGTGGTGAGAAGTAGTAGGCGTAGCTTTATCGGTGGCGTGTCGACGGCCACCGTGTTGTCGGCGTCAGGCGTGGCGTTTGCGCAGAAGAAGTACGATGACGGGGCGACCGACAAGGAGATCAAGCTCGGTCACACCAATCCGTACAGCGGCCCGGCCTCCGCCTATGGCGTGATCGGCAAGGGCCTCGAGGCGTACTGGAAGAGCGTCAATGAGAGGGGCGGCATCAATGGCCGCATGGTGAAGTTCATCACCCTCGATGACGGTTACAGCCCGCCCAAGACGGTGGAGGTGATACGCCAGCTCGTCGAGCAGGAAAAGGTGCTGTGCACCTTCAACACGCTCGGCACGCCGACCAACACGGCGATCCACAAGTACATGAACCAGAAGAAGGTGCCGATGCTGTTCGTCGCCACCGGGGCCTCGAAGTGGGGCAAGCCCAAGGAGTTCCCGTGGACGATGGGCTACCAGCCCGACTACCACACCGAAGGCGTGATCTACGCCAAGCACGCCCTGGCCAACGTCAAGGACCCGAAGGTCGGCGTGCTGATGCAGAACGACGACTACGGCAAGGACTACTGGGAGGGCTTCAAGGAAGGCATGGGCAAGGAAGCCAGCCGGATCGTCAAGCACGTCACCTACGAGGTCACCGATCCGACGGTAGACAGCCAGGTCATCCAGCTCAAGGATTCCGGCGCCAATGTCTTCTTCAACATCTCGACGCCGAAGTTCGCAGCCCAGTCGATCCGCAAGGCAGCCGACATCGGCTGGAAGCCGGCGCACTATCTCAACAACGTGTCGGCCTCCGTCGCGTCGGTGCTGAAGCCGGGCGGATTCGAGAACAGCCAGGACATCATCACAGCCGCCTATCTCAAGGATCCGACCGACAAGCAGTGGGACAACGACGCCGAGATCAAGACGTGGCGCGAGTGGATGACGAAGTACATGCCCGGCGCCAACCAGGCGGACGTCAACTACATCTTCGCCTATTCCGTGGCGTTCCTGATGGAGCAGACGCTCAAGAAGTGCGGCGACCTGCTGACCCGCGAGAACGTCATGAAGCAGGCCGCCAACCATCAGAAGCTGCGCGTGCCGCTGCTGCTGCCGGGCATCACCGTCAGCACCAGCCCGACCGACTTCTACCCCGTGCAGTCGGTTCGGCTGCAGCGCTTCAAGGGTGAGACCTGGGAGCTGTTCGGCGACATCATGTCGGCCGAAAGTACCTGAGGGCGCCGGCAGACAACAGGAAGAAGGCCGCCGCGTCCCGGCGGCCTTTTTCGTGCCGTTCATTGCGCGCGCAGCGTGCAAATGTGTGCTGAATTGCTGTCATCTTTCTGTGTACAGTAACTAATTAATGGCGCACACGTGCGCTCTCCGACATCCGAGGCAGCAAGCGTGGCAACGATAGTAACCGACCGGAACGGCGTGCCGGTTACGGCGACAGAGATCGTCCTTTCCGCCGACGGGTCCAAGGTCGCGTTCGTGAGCGCGCGGGCCGACCTCGTGCCCGGCGATACCAACGGCGGGCCCGATGTATTTCTCCAGGACCTGGCGACAGGGGAGATCACCCTCGCGTCGAGCGATTCTGCCGGCGACGGCGCCAACCAGGCATCTTGGGCGCCGGCCCTTTCGCCGGACGGCACGAAGCTCGCCTTCGTCAGCGCGGCGAGCAATCTGGCGCCGGGCGATTCCGGCCAGACGCTCGACCTGTTCGTGAAGGACCTGGCGACCGGACGGGTCGAGCGTATCGGGACGGGCCTGGGCAATACGCAATACCGCGCTACCTTCTCGCCCGACGGGGCGACGTTACTGTTTGCCAGCTCGCGGGACGACCTTGTGCCCGGCGACATCAATTACAAAGCCGACGTCTTCCTTGCCGACCTCGCGACCGGTGCCATCACTCGCGTTTCGACTGGGGCGCTGGACGAGCAGGCCAATGGTACGTCGCTCCAAGGCGTGTGGTCGCCCGACGGCACGAAGGTCGCCTTCGTCAGCCAGGCGACGAATTTGGTGGGCGGCTCGTGGACCTGGGATGTCTTCCTGAAGGACCTTGCGACCGGAGAGATCCTGGACGTCACCGGCAATCTCGACGTCGATGCGCGAATTGCGCCGGTCTTCTCGCCGGATGGCTCGCATGTCGTGGTCGCGACCCAGCAACACCTTCATCTGCTGGATTTGGCGACGCGAGCGCGTGCCGAGTTGCCGTTGGGTCCCTGGCAATATGGCGTCAGCGGCGAGCCTCCAGTCTTCTCCCCCGACGGCACCAAGATTGCGCTCTGGGCCCAGCGCAACAGCTCCTCGGAAGCAACCCTCCTAATCAAGGACTTGGTTACCGGAAGCCTGATCCCGGCCGGCCCGACCGCACCGTGGCATGCGTTGTCGGGGAGCCTCAGCTGGGTCGGCGACACGCTCGCCTCGGTCGGCAGCTTTGCCCGCCTCCAGCCTTTGGCCTTCGTCTCGCTGGTGCCGCTCGACGCGGACAAGGGGGAGGGCGATTCGGGCGGCACCGATTTCACCTTCACGGTGACGCGCAGCGGCGACCTCTCGCAGGCCCACAGCGTGAAGTGGGCCGTCGACGACGCCTACCAAGTCGAGGCCCGGTATTTCGGCGGCACGGTGCCGTCCGGCACGGTCCATTTCGCGGCGGGCGAGGCCACCAAGACGATCGCAGTCAAGGTCCCCGGAAACACCGCTCTCGGCAGCCATCACCGTTTCCATGTCAGCCTGTCCGATCCCAGCAGCGGCCTGCTGGTCGATGTCGGCGGCGCGGACGGCCGCATCCTCGACGATGACATGCGGACGCACGACGACGCCTATTTCACGGTGGCGGGGCAGAGCCTGCACGTTCCTGCCTCGATATGGGGAACGCTGCGGCCGCCCGTCTACGAAGCGCCGCCACCTCCACCGCCGCCGACAACGGGAAGTGGCGGTTTTGTGAGCCATCTCATCTCGAACGTCGTCGGCATGAACGGCGTCTCGAGCGGCGGGACATTCTACCCGAACAGTGGCATCAACGACGGCCTCCATACCGGCTACGGCAGCTTGCTGGCCGGTGGCGTGTTGGCCAACGACGCGCCTCAGATCCCGCCGCTGTTCGGCGAGGTGATCGGCTTCCTCATGGGCGACGGCACGTTCGGTGTGCCGCAGTTCACCGCCTCGCTCGTGCAGGGGCCGGCGCACGGCGCGCTCACGCTCGGCGTCGACGGGCAGTTCGACTACACACCCGATCCTGGCTTCACCGGCGTCGACCAGTTCATTTACAAGGCCACGGGCATCGCCTCCAGCGCGCTCGGCAGTGCCGAGGCGACGGCGCTGATCTATGTCGTGCCGCAGATCGAGGGTGACGTGCCGACGCTCGATCTGCTGGCCCTTTCGGCCGAGCAGCAGGTGGCCGCCACCTATCTGGCGTTCTTCGGTCGCGGCGCCGATGCGGCGGGCCTGGCGTTCTGGGTCGACGAGTTCCACGAAGCGCGGGCGACGCAGGCGCCGGCGACCCTGCTCTCCAACATCGCAAGCTCTTTCGGCATCAGCGCCGAGGCGGCTCAGCAGTATGCCTTCCTGGCCCACCCTTTCGCATCGAGCGACACGGAAATCGGCGCGTTCCTGGTCAGCGTCTACGGGAACCTGTTCGGCCGCGGTGTCGACACAGCCGGCAAGGCCTACTGGACCGACCAGATAAAGCAGATGTTGGCCGCCGGCGAGTTCGTGGGCGGCGTGCTGGTGGACATCATGAGCGGCGCGCAGAACCCGGCCGCCAGCAGCGGGCCGCACGACGCCCTGAGCTTGATGGGCCGCGTCGCCGTCAGCCTTGCCTACGTACACGCTCAGCAGGAGGCCGGGACGCTCTGGACTGCCGCCGACAATCTCGACGAAGCGAAGGCGATCCTGCAGGGCGTCTCGGAGATTCCCGGAACGGTGCTCACGGGCATCGCCCGGGCCGAGAACGTCGTATTCTTCGATTCCTAGGGCACATTCCGTTCGGCCGGGAGATCAGCCGAACGGAACATGCTTGGCGCAATGACCATCCGCAGCGCGCGCACTCTCGCATCGACGGAGCGGCAAGCGGTGCCGTGGAATGGAGAAGCGCCGGTCGACCCCGCTCGGTTGCAACCAACGGAGCCGACGGTCGCCCTCCGGGGTCGATCAGCGCTCGCCCGGCCGCCGCTGCAGCGCACCACGACATTCAGCCGTATCGATCCGGCCGTCGTTGTTCGAATCGCACCGGGCAAAGTTGCGGTCACCTTGGGCCATGAACTCCGCCAGGGTCACGACGCCATCCTTGTTGGTGTCGAGCAGCAGGAAGTAGGTCGACTGGCGTTGGGCCTGGCGATCGCTCGGCAGGACGCTGTTGACGCCGGGGGTACGGGCGAACAGCTCATCCTTGGTGAGCTTGCCGTCGGCATTGGCATCGAGCCGGCGGAAGCGCGCTTCCTGGCCGGCCTTCCATTCGGTCCGGTCGACTGCGCCATCCTTGTTGATATCGTAGCGCATCAGGCCGCCCGGAGCCCGGCCGCCGCGATCGCCGGAACCCGATGGCTGCGACGCCTGCGGTTGCGGCGATGCCGGCGCGGGGGTGTCGCCGGGGGCGGCAAGGGCGGCACAGGTCGCGAGCACGAGGGTGGCGGATACGGAAAGCAGCTTCAACATGGGATATATCCTATAAGTTGTATCAGGAACGGGTTAGAAAACCTCCAGTTCCCTTACTTTGCCCTCTAAGCCCCGATATAGTCCGACGCGCGACCGGATTGTGGCCGTGTTGTGGTTTTGTTCTCGGAGTTATCCACATGGCTTATGACTACGACCTGTTCGTGATCGGCGCCGGGTCCGGCGGGGTACGGGCCTCGCGGATTGCCGCCGGCCATGGCGCCCGGGTCGGCATCTGCGAGGACTACCGAGTCGGTGGTACGTGCGTGATCCGGGGCTGCGTTCCCAAGAAGCTGCTCGTCTACGGATCGAAGTTCGCGCACGAGCTCGAGGACGCTGCGGCCTACGGCTGGACGGTGCCGCAGCCGGCGCATTCCTGGGCGACCCTGCGCGACAACGTGCAAAAGGAAGTGGATCGCCTGAATGGCGTGTACATCCGCCTGCTCGAGGGTGCCGGCGTGAAGCTGCACAAGGGCCGCGGCCGGCTGATGGATCGCCATACGATTGCCGTGGGCGAGGAGACCGTGACGGCAGACAAGATCCTGATCGCCACTGGCGGCGCGCCGGTGATTCCCGAGATTGCCGGTCGCGAGCTCGCCATCACCTCCAACGAGGCGTTTCACCTGGCCGAGCTGCCCAAGAGGGTGGCCATCGTCGGCGCAGGCTACATTGCCGTCGAGTTCGCCGGCATCTTCAACGGGCTCGGTGCGCACGTCGACTTGGTGCTGCGGCGCGACCGTGTGCTGCGCGGCTTCGACGAGGAATGCCGCACGGCCGTGCACGAGGCGCTGGTCCACAACGGCATCAGGATGCGTACCGAGACCCAGATCGCGCGTATCGAGGCGACCGACGGCGCGGCGCCCTATCGCGTGCACACCCAGCATGGCGGCATGTTCGAGACCGACCTGGTGATGTATGCGACCGGCCGCGCGCCCAACACCAAGGGCATCGGCCTCGAGAAGGTGGGCGTGCAGGTCGACAAGGTGGGCGCCATCGCCGTCGACGAGTGGTCGAGGACCACGGCCGACAACGTGTGGGCGGTGGGCGACGTCACCGATCGCATCAACCTGACGCCGGTGGCCATCCTCGAGGGTCATTGCTTTGCCGATACCGAGTTCGGCAAGAAGCCGCGCAAGGCGGACCATCGCAACGTGCCGTCGGCGGTGTTCTGCCAGCCCGAGCTCGCCAACGTCGGCCTGAGCGAGGAGGAGGCGCGCCGTACGCTGGGCGAGCTGCGCGTGTTCGTCACTGCTTTCCGACCCATGAAATACACCCTGTCGGGCCGCCAGCAGCGCACCTTCATGAAGCTGATCGTCGAGGCGGCGACCGACAGGGTGGTCGGCGTCCACATGGTCGGCGACGATGCCGCCGAGCTGATCCAGGGTCTTGCCGTCGCGGTCAAGGCCGGCGCCACCAAGGCCCAGTTCGACGCGACGGTGGGCATCCATCCGACCGCCGGCGAGGAATTCGTCACCATGCGCACGGCCCGCGCGGAGCCCACGCCGACCCGGCGCGCGGCGGAGTAGGCAGGGCGCCGCCACTGGCCTTTTATCCACAGCGCGTATAGGTTCACCGTCCCCGACGACCGGGTCGCTCTGCCTGCTGGCTCACGGGGCGGCGGTCGCGGGCGTTGGAGGAAGACAATGACTGCGATTGCGGGCTCATCCCAGGTTGCCGTGCAGGCCTCGCACAGCGCGAGCGCCGCCGACTGGACGCCGACGAGCTGGCGCGGCCGGCCGGCCCTGCAGATGCCGGTCTATCCCGACGCGACGGTGCTGGCGGGCGCCGAGACGCGGTTGCGGCGCTACCCGCCGCTGGTGTTTGCCGGCGAGGCGCGCAAGCTCAAGTCGGCGCTGGCCAAGGTCGCCAACGGCGAGGCCTTCCTGCTGCAGGGCGGCGACTGCGCCGAGAGCTTCGCCGACTTCACCGCCAACAATATCCGCGACACGTTCCGCGTCCTGCTGCAGATGGCCGTCGTGCTGACATACGGCGCCGGCGTGCCTGTGGTGAAGGTCGGCCGCATGGCCGGCCAGTTCGCCAAGCCGCGCTCGTCCAACGTGGAGAAGGTGGGCGAGGTCGAGTTGCCGTCCTACCGTGGCGACAACGTCAACGGCTTCGAGTTCTCCGCCGAGTCGCGCCGGCCCGATCCCGAGCGCATGGTGCAGGCTTACAACCAGTCAGCCGCGACATTGAACCTGCTGCGCGCATTCGCCCAGGGCGGCTACGCTGACCTGCACGAGGTCAATCGCTGGAACCTCGACTTCGTGCGCAACTCGCCGGCGTCCGAGCGCTACCACGACCTCGCGGCGCGGCTCGACGAGACGCTGAACTTCATGGCCGCCTGCGGGCTCACCTCGGCGACCACGCCGCAGATCGCCGAGACCGACTTCTTCACCAGCCACGAGGCGCTGCTGCTGCAGTACGAGGAGGCGCTGACCCGCGTCGATTCGACCTCCGGCGACTGGTACGACTGCTCGGCCCACATGGTGTGGATCGGCGATCGCACGCGCCAGCCCGACGGGGCGCATGTCGAGTTCCTGCGCGGCGTGCGCAATCCGCTGGGCTTCAAGGCCGGGCCCTCGCTCTCGACCGACGACCTCCTGCGCCTGATCGATGCGCTGAACCCGGACAACGAGGCCGGCCGTATCGTCATCATCGCCCGCATGGGCGCCGACAAGGTGGGCGACAAGCTGGCGCCCCTGGTGCGCGCGGTGAAGCGTGCCGGCCGCTCGGTGGTGTGGTCGTGCGATCCCATGCACGGCAACACCGTGACCGCGGCGAACGGCAGGAAGACCCGCCACTTCGACGCCATCCTGAGCGAGGTGAAGGATTTCTTCGCCGTGCATCGCGCCGAGGGAACCCACCCGGGCGGCGTCCATTTCGAGATGACCGGCCAGGAAGTGACCGAGTGCGTCGGCGGCGCCGTCGACATCACGGTCGACGGCCTCGGCGAGCGCTACGAGACGCAGTGCGACCCCAGGCTCAACGCCAGCCAGGCGCTCGAGCTCGCCTTCCTGCTCGCCGAGCAGCTCAAGGCCGAGCGCCTGTCGGTTGCCCGATCCCGCCTCACGGCATGAGCCGGAGGCGATCGGCGTTGGGAAGGCCGGGGGAGGGCCGATGACGCAAACGCAGACCAACACGCACCCGAGCAGCGGCGAGATCGAGCGCTACACCGATCACTATTTCAATCGTACCAAGCAGGTGATCGGCCGCTTCGGCGACTGCCGCGTGACCTATGCCATCTTCATGCGCCGGCCGGTCGTGTTCGCGCCGCGGCTGGCGCTGGAATGGCTCGCCGAACTCGGCCGCTCGCGCAACAATTCGGTCGACCTCGATCTGCGCTACGGCGAAGGCAAGTGGGTCGGCGCCGGCGAGCCGATGATGTACATCACCGGCTCGTTCTTCCATCTGGTCGATCTCGAGACGATTTTCCTGCAGAAGCTCGGGCCGGCCTGCGTCGCTGCCTACAATGCCTGGACGATGTGCGCCGACATGCCCAAGACCGCCTTCCTGGCCATGGACGCGCGGCACTGCGCCGGCCAGGAGATGGCCGAGATGATGGCCTATGCCGCATCGGTCGGATCGGCGCGCGCCAAGCGCAAGGTCGGCGCGGTCGGTTTCATCGGCAACGCCACGCACGCGACGGCGCATTTCTTCGGCCGCGACCACGGGCTCGGCACCATGCCGCATGCGCTGATCGGCTACGCCGGCTCCACCGTGCGGGCCGCCGAGATGTATCACGAGACCTTCGTCGGCGAGCCGATGACCGTGCTGGTCGATTACTTCGCCCGCGAGATCTCCGATTCTCTGGAAGTCTGCCGGCGCTTTCCCGAGCTGGCCGCGGCCGGCAACCTGTCGCTGCGACTCGACACCACTGGCGGCCGCTACATCGAAGGCCTCGACCCGGCCTCCTCGTACGCCGTCCTCGAACGGTTCTCGCCCGAATCGATCCGCGGCTACCGCAGCGAGGAGGAGTTGCGCTACCTCGTCGGCACTGGCGTTTCGGCGGCGGCGATCTTCCACCTGCGCACGGCGCTCGATGGCGCGGGCTTCGACAAGGTGAAGATCGTCGCCTCGTCCGGCTTCGGGCCGGCCAAGTGCCGGGTCATGGCCTCGTGCAAGGCGCCGATCGACGTCGTGGGATCGGGCTCGTTCCTGCCCGCGAGCTGGACCGAGACCTATGCCACCGCCGACATCGTCGAGTACGACGGAGAGAAGCGGGTCAAGATCGGCCGCGAGTTCCTGCACCGCGTCCGACCCAACGGCGCGGCACGGCCGCTGTGAAATCCTCATCCTGAGGAGCGCGCCGGAGGCGCGCGTCTAGAAGGATGGCTACGATGACGGTGTATCCGACCCATCGAGACGCATCACTGCGCGATGCTCCTCAGGGTGAGGCAACCGGTTGAAGGAGGAAACGAAGTGCTCAAGCTCTATTACGCCCCCGGCGCCTGCTCGACAGCGTCGCATCTCGGGCTGGAGGAAAGCGGCGCCAAGTTCGACTCGCAGGCCCTGGCCTTCGCCAAGAGCGAGCAAAGGACGCCGGAGTACCTGAAGATCAACCCGCGCGGCCGCGTGCCGGCGCTGGTGATCGACGAGGGCACGATCGTGGAGAACACCGCGATCCTCGATTTCATCGCCTCGAGGTACGCGCCGCACCTGATGCCAACCGACCCGGTTCAGCGTGCGCGGGCGATCTCGCTGATGGCGTGGTTCTCCAACAACGTGCATCCGTCCTTCACCCACATCTCCCGGCCCGAGCGCTTCGCCACCGACACCGGCGTGTTCGATCACCTGAAGGCGGTCGGCCGCGAGAACTTCCACAACGCGCTGAAGGAGATCGACGGTATCATCGGCAGCAAGCAATGGATCCTGGGCGACCAGTTCAGCGTCGTCGATTGCTACGCGCTGGTGTTCTACGGCTGGGGCAAGCGAATTGGCCTGCCGGTCGAGGAGCTGAAGAGCTACACGGCCTGGAAGGACCGGATGCTGGCCCGGCCCGCCGTGCGCCGCGTGCTCGAGCGCGAGAACAACGTGCTGGTCGCGGCAGCCTGAGGCCGACCACGGCCCTCCCCATCCCGGACACCGCCCTGCGACGTCCTGGGAGCCTGTCACCATTTCCGCGCCATCGAGCTCGACTGTGCGATGGTGAAGGGTAAAGATCCCTCACTGCGCTCGGGACGACAATGAAGCTGTCATCCCGAGCGCCAGCGAGGGACCCTTCTTTCATGCATTCGCTCGATTGGCAGCGCCGATCGAAAAAGCCTCATCTCGTCCCGGTCGCTCCTGGCACCAGTCATGGCCTCCGGCGGCGAGGTCCTTCGCCGCTCGGGCTGGCAAGAGGAGGGGGGCCAGGGACGACAACGAGGACGCGGGGGCTCAGCCGGCCACGAAGCTCCTGTACAGCGACTGCAGATCCGCTGTGTCCTGCGGCGTGATCTCGCCGTCGAGCACGCGGGCTTCCCAGCCGCGCAGGCGGTTCTTGATCTCGGGCGGGGTGCGGGGGCTCAGCAGGAGCATGAAGAACTGCTCGTGCGCGGTCGGCTCGCGGTCGCGGCGGTAGCCGAACGGGCCGGCGCCTCCGGCGCCCGGGGGGCGGCTGTCCAGATGATCGGGCCGCGACCGGGCGGGTGCCTCTCCGATCGTCGGCGCGAGCACCTCGTCCCAGCTGAGCCCGGCCTCCCGCACCATGGTCGAGGCAAGCTTGGCCGCTGCCAGCGCCTCGTCGGCGTGGCTGCTGCCCAGGATCTCGAGCACCTTGACCAGGGTGGTACGGTTGAGCGTCGTCATCGGCCTGCTTCTGCTTCTTTGACTGCTGTATGAGGAAGCGGCATCAAGCGCTTACAAAATATAGATAGTGCAACCCTCGATCAAGGTCGTGCCTTGGCTTCCTCGCGCAGCGTCTTCAACCTCTATCTGCTCGGCCTGGCGACATGGTTCATGCCGCTCGGCATCCAGATGGTGCTGTTTCCCTGGCTGGTCGCCGTGGTGCTGCATATGGACGCCTTCGCGGTCGGGCTGGCCCAAGCGGCGATGATGGCGCCATCGCTCCTGTTCTTGCCACTGGGCGGTTTGGTCGCCGATCGTGGCAACGCCCGTCGCCTGCTGCTCGCCTATCATGTGCTGTACGCCATCCCGCCGCTGGTGCTGGCGGTCGTGCTGGCCCGCGGCGGGCTCTCCTATCCGCTGCTGATCGGCTATGGAATCATCGCCGGCGCGATCGGCGCCTTCGCGGTGCCGACGCGCGATGCGCTGTTGTCGGTCGTCGCCGACAAGCGCGGCCTGCCGCGCGCGGTGGCCCTGGCGACGTCGGTGCAGTTCCTCGGCCAGCTCATCGGCATCGCTTTCGCCTCGTCGGCCGATCGCCTCGGCGCCGAGCCTTTGCTGCTGCTGCAGGCCGGCTTGCTGCTCGTGGGTTGCCTGGCCGTGCGCGCCTTGCCCGAGCCGCCGCCGCAGGCGGCTGCAGCGTCGACCGGGTTCTGGCGCAGCATTGCCGAGGGCGTCGTCGTCGCCGCCCGATCCGAGCAGATCTGGCCCGTGCTGCTGATCAATCTCGGCGTCGGCGTGTTTTACGTCGGCCCGTTCATGGCGGTGCTGCCGCTCGCCGTCCGCGACGTCTATGCCGGCGGCGCGCTGGAGCTGTCCTACGTCAACCTGGCCTTCTGGGCGGCCACCATCCTTGCCAGCATGGCGCTGGTCGCCCTGGCGCGCCGGCTGACCCTGCGCGGCCGGCTGATCGCGGCCGCCGTCTCGGCAGGATTCGTCATCCTGCTTGCCCTCTCGACCCTGCCGCCGTTCCCAGTGTTCCTCGGCCTGATCTTCGTCTGGGGCGTCGGCGCCGGCGTGACCATGACCCAAAGCCGCACGGTGGTGCAGATCGTGGCGCCGGCCAGCCATCGCGCCCGCCTGATGTCGCTGTTCCAGCTCGGCATCAGTGGCGGCGGGCCGATCGGCGCCGTGCTGACCGGCGCGATCTGCGCCTTGTGGGGGCTGCAGGCGGCCATGTTCCTGCCGGCCGCCGGGATGGCGCTGCTGGTGCTGGCGGTGCTGGCCCGCTCTCGCCTGTGGAGCATGCGGACAGTCGAGTAGGCCGCGCCCGGTCTACTCGGCGGCGGCGCGCTGGCCCAGACCCAGCCTGCGCCAGACGTCCTGCAAGGCAGCCACCAGGCGGTCCATCTCGTCGTCGCCGTGCAGCGGCGTCGGCGTCAGGCGCAGCCGCTCGGTGCCGCGCGGAACGGTGGGATAGTTGATCGGCTGGACGTAGATATCGTGGCGGTCGAGCAGCAGGTCGCTCGCCTGCTTGCAGAGCGCGGCATCGCCCACGAGCACCGGCACGATATGGGTCTCCGAGGGCATCGATGGCAGGTTGGCCGCCACGAGCTTGCGCTTCAGCGTCGCGGCACGCTCCTGGTGACGCACGCGCAGCTCCGGACGGCTCCTCACGTGGCGGACGCTGGCGAGCGCGGCGGCGGCGATGGCGGGCGGCAGCGAGGTCGTGAAGATGAAGCCCGATCCGCAGGAGCGCACGAAATCGACGATGGCCGCCGAAGCGGCGATGTATCCGCCGATCACGCCGAACGCCTTGGCGAGCGTGCCTTGCACGATGTCGACCTTGTCCAGCACGCCATCGCGTTCGGCCACGCCCGCACCGTTGGCCCCGTACATGCCGACCGCGTGGACCTCGTCCAGGTAAGTCAGGGCGCCGTGGCGTCGGGCGACGTCGCAGATCCCGCCGATCGGCGAGACATCGCCATCCATCGAGTAGACCGATTCGAACGCCACGATCTTGGGCGTCGCCGGATCGGCGGCGGCCAGCAGCGCCTCGAGATGGGCGATGTCGTTGTGGCGGAAGATGTGCCGCGTGGCGCCGGAATGGCGGATGCCGGCGATCATCGAGGCGTGGTTGAAGGCATCCGAGTAGATCTCGCAGCGCGGCAGCATGGCGCCCAGGGTCTGCAGCGTCGTCTCGTTGGCCACGTATCCCGAGGTGAAGACCAGAGCCGCGTCCTTGCCGTGCAGTGCCGCCAACTCGCGCTCGAGCGCGGCATGAAGCCGGTTGGTGCCGGAGATGTTGCGCGTGCCGCCGGCGCCGGAGCCCTGGGCGTCGATGACTTCGCGCATCGCCTCGATCACCACGGGATGCTGGCCCATGGCGAGATAGTCGTTGCTGCACCACACCGTGACGTCGCGCGGCGCCAGGCCCTGGCGATGCAGCCTGGCGCGCGGAAAGGCCCCGACGATCCGCTCCAGCTCGGCGAACACCCGGTAGCGGCCTTCGGCACGCAGCCGATCCAGGTGCTGCGAGAAGAATCCCTGGTAGTCCATTCGATTGCTCCCGGGACGCGATCTTAGTCGGAACACACGCCGCCAATAGGGGTATTTTGGTCGCGGTGCGCCTTGATCCCGCGCAAACGTCCTCATCCTGCCCCGTCACACGGAATCGTGATGACCGGCACTTGGGGGCGCCGGGCCGCTGGAACGTGCGCCGGTCCCTCACCTTGCTCGCGCCCATGGCGCGCCGACAGCGGGGACCCATGACCACACAGGCGCCAGCTTTGCCCCGGGGAGCCGGTCATGCGCCGCGCACGTGCCCCGGTGGGCGATGCCTCCTCCCTCGCCTGTCGAGTGGTTGTGGCGCTCGATCGCCGAGTTTGCCGCCGATGAGGCCATGACCATGCTGCGTGCATCCGCTATGAGGGCCCAGGCTCCTGCGGGACGGATCAATGAGCGACTGGACTGATGGCTACCTCACCGACGTGGAGTACTCGCATGCGTACAACAGGGAGCTCAATCCCCTGGCGGCGCGGCTGGCGCTTCTGGAGGCCGGCCTATCGTCGCCCCGGTTCGACACGGCCTGCGAGCTCGGCTTCGGGCAGGGCCTCAGCATAAACCTCCATGCCGCGGCATCGACCACCGAATGGTGGGGCACGGACTTCAACCCCGCGCAGGTTGGCTATGCCCGCGAGCTCGGCGCATCGTCTGGCGTCGATGTGAAGCTCCTGGACGACGCCTTTGCCGACTTCGTCCACCGGCCCGACCTGCCGGATTTCGACTTCATCGGCATGCACGGCGTCTGGAGCTGGATATCGCCCGAGAACCAGGGGCTGCTCACCGACTTCATCCGCCGCAAGCTCAAGGTCCGCGGCATCCTCTACATCGGCTACAATGTGGTTCCGGGCTGGGCATCGTTCGCGCCGATCCGCCACCTGATGGCCGAGCACGCCGCTCTTTCGGGTGCCGCGGGAGGCGGCAAGCTCAACGTCCTCAAGGGCACGCTCGAGTTCGTCGAGAGGTTCCTGGCGACCAATCCCGTCTACCGCCGCGCCAACCCGATGGTCGTCGACCGGTTCGATGGCATCAAGGGCAAGGACCCGAGCTACCTCTCACGACCATGGTCGAGGCGTTGTCGCCGGCGCGCATCTCGTTTGCCTGCTCGGCGAGCTACCTCGATCACTACGACGCCCTGAACGTCACCGGGGAGCAATGGGCGCTGCTGCAGAGCGTGCCCGATGGCCCGTTTCGTCAGTCGCTGCGCGATTTCATGATCAACCAGCAGTTCCGTCGCGACTACTGGGCCAAGGGCGCCGCCCGGCTGACGCACCTGCAGCAGGTCGAGGGGCTCGCTGCCGAGCGCGTGGTCTTGGTCTCGCAGCGACCGCAGGTCGAGCTGAAGGTCAAGGCGCCGCTCGGCGAGGTCTCCTTGCACGCACCGGTGTACGATCCGATCCTGGATCTGCTCGGTGATCACCGGCCCCGGTCGATTGGCGAGATTGCCAAGGCCATGCAGCCTCGCAACGTCACCCTCAAGCAGGTGATGGAGGTGGTCATGGTGCTGGCCGGGGCCGGCCACCTTGCGCCTGCCCACGACGACGCCACGATCGCCCGGGTTCGCCCGGCGGCCGGGCGGCTGAACGACGCCATTCTCGAGCGCGCTCGCAGCGTCGGCGATACGACATTCCTTGCCAGCCCGGTGACGGGCGGAGGAGTTTTCCTGCTCGGCCATCGCCGAGGTTGCAGGACGGCGGCGGAGCTGGCCGAGTTCGTTTGGCAGAACCTGGATGCGCAAGGGCGGAAGCTCATGAGCCAGGGCCAGACCCTCGAGACGCGCGAGGCCAACCTCGGCTTGTTGACGTCGCAGGCGTCAGCCTTCCTCGACGAGCGGCTTGCGATCCTGAAGGCATTGCAGATCGAGTGAGGTACCGTTGGCGATCCGCCCCGGTCGACAGCTGGGCCCGGCTTGAGGCAAACAGCGTCCCATGAGCAACCCGCCCCGGAACCAGAACCCTCGCGGCGTGCGCAAGGTCGAGGGATCGTCTGCGATTGACGACTTCGTGCGCGAGGTCGAGCGATTGCCGGCCAACCGCCCCGGCGGCGGCCGGGGACGGCTGCTGTTTGCCATGGACGCGACGGCGAGCCGTGAGCCGACTCGTGGCGACGGAGTCGCTGGGCGGGCTCGACGTACGCCTCGCCTTTTATCGTGGCTTCGACGAGTTCAAGGTGAGCCGCTGGACCGCCGACGGCCACGAGCTGGCACGGCTGATGAGCGGCGTGCGCTGTCTGGCAGGACGCACCCAGATCAGCCGGCTGCTCGCCTATGCCGGGGCGCAACGCCGCGAGAGCCGGCTCGATGCCGTGGTCTTCGTCGGCGACTGCTGCGAGGAGGATGTCGATGCGGTTGGCCACGAGGCTGGCCAGCTCGGGCTGCTGGGCCTGCCGGTCTTCGTGTTCCAGGAAGGCGAGGACCGCGTCGCCGCGCGCTTGTTCCCCCAGATCGCCAGGCTGACCCGCGGCGCCTACTGCCGGTTCGACCGCACGAGCCCCGACCAGCTCAAGCGCCTGCTGGGCGCCGTTGCCGCCTATGCCGCCGGCGGACGCCAGGCCCTCCTGAAGTATGGCCGCGAGCAGGGTGGTGCCGCGACGCTGCTCACCAACCAGATGAAATGATGCCGGCCGCTCGAGACGTGCCTGCCGTCGCCGCGATCTCCACGTCTCGGTTCGCCGGGTAGACAGGACTGCCGCCGTGCGATGGGTTCGCGTCGTCCTGTTCAATCTGCTCGGCATCGTCGTCGCGCTGGCGCTCGGCGAGGGCGTTGCGCGCCTGCTAGAGCCGAAGCTCTCCGACAGTTCCAACCCGATCACCCTGCCCGATGCCGAGTTGGCCTGGGTGCCTCATCCCAACGCCCGTTCGCGCGGCTTGAGCTCGGAGTTCGACATCGAGACGGTGAGCAACGAGCTCGGCAACTACGATTTCCGGGTGTCGCCGGATCCGGACGGCACGCGGCTGTCGATCCTGGCGCTGGGCGACTCGCATACTGCGGCGTCCGGTGTCTCGACCGGGCAGACCTGGCCCAAGGTACTGCAAGCCGACCTCGAGCGGAGCGGCGTGCCGACCTGGGTCCACAATGGTGGCGTCCACGGTTACAGCCTCGATCAGTACCTGGTGCGACTGCGCCGCCTGGCGCCGGTCGTGAAGCCGCGCGTGGTGATCATCGGCTTCTCGGCGGCGACCGACTTCTACGACGTCGGCCGCACCAGGGCCGGCGACTTCGTCTACGGCAGCGACATCGGGCGGGTCTATTTCGCGCTTGGCGACGAGGGCGAGCTGGTCGAGCACCGTGAGCTGGTCGGCAAGACGCTGGGCAGCGAGGACGGCGCGACGCCGATCCTCAGCCTCACGACGCTGCGCCGTGTGCTCGATCACCTGGCTCTCCATCGCCTGTTCAAGCGCAGCGAGCTCGCGATGTGGCTGGCGATGCGGCTCAGCACGGCCGACGAGGCGCTGTGGCCCGGCCTCGATACGGCGCTGAAGGTCGAGCTGGCAGGCGAGGACCGCCGGCGCTTCGAGCTTGCCAGCAAGCTGATCGGCCGCATCGCCGAGGAGTCGCGTGAGATCGGCGCCGTGCCCATGCTGGTGCATATCCCTTACCTCGCGCAGGTCTACGATCCGGTGTGGCAGAGTTCCTTCGGCTCGATGCCGGGTTACGATCGCGACCTTGCCGGCAAGCGGCTGGGCGGCATCGCCGCGCGGTACGGCCTGCTCTATGTCGATGTCTATCCGGCGATGCGCGGCCACGTCACGAGCCGTCGCGGCGAGTGGGTGCACTACCCGATCGACGCCCATCCCAACGTCACCGGCCAACGCCTGATCGGCGATGCGGTGTTCAACGTGCTGGCCGCCTGCTTGAGGAAGAACCCGGAGCTGAGGCCGGACGGATGCCGGTAGGCCGGCGCTGGTCGACACACCACACCCGCACTTCAGGTGACGGTTCCACTTGAAGCAATCTCAGGCCCCCATCAAACGCGACGTCCAGCGACCGGGCAGGCAGAGGCCGAGCCACACGGCGGCCTTGGTGCCGATCGGGAAGGCGATGCGGGCGTGGTTCCTCGCCAGGCCTCGACGAATGATCGCGGAAGCCCTCTCGGCCGACATCAGGAAGGGCATCGGGAAGGGTGCGCTGGCAGTTATGCGGGAAACGACGAAGCCCGGGCAGACGACGCTGACCCCGATGCCGCTCTTCTTCAGCACGAAGCGGATGCTCTCGCCCCACACGCGGACCGCGGCCTTGCTGGCATTGTAGGACGCCGAGTAGGGCAGGCCGATGAAGCTCGCCAGGGAGGACACGATGGCGATCTGTCCGCGCCGGCGCGCCATCATGCGCGCCATCAGCGGCTCTACGGTGTTGAAGACGCCGTCGACATTGACATCGAAGGTCTTGCGGACGCGGGCGAAATCGTCGAGCGAGGAATTGTCCTTGTCGATCGAGATGCCGGCATTGGCCACGACGAGGTCGACCGGGTGGCTGTCGTCGAACGCCGTCAGCCAGGCGGCGAACCGATCGCGATCGACGACGTCGACGGTATCGGCGACGACGGTGGCGCCCTTGGCGCGGCAGGCCTGGGCTACCGCCTCCAGCCGCCCCGCGTCGCGGCCGGTGAGAGCAAGGGCGGCGCCGGGCCGCGCATAATCGAGCGCCAGGGCCTCGCCGATGCCGCTCGAGGCGCCGGTGATGACGATGCTGGAGAATTCCTTCATGGGATAACCTTCTGGCCCGGCGCGTTGTCTGCACGTCGGGCCGATACTAGAGTGCCGCGCCGCGCGGCGACCAGTGGGCGGGGCAGTGGAGTTGGACGGTTGATCGCAAGCATGACGGGATACGCCCGCGCCCAGGGCGCGGATGATCGGCGGCGCTGGGCCTGGGAGGCGCGCAGCGTGAACGGACGCAACCTCGACATCCGCTGCCGCGTGCCGCAGGGCTTCGATCGCCTGGAGAACCCGGCACGCAATGCAGTCGGCGCGAAATTGCGGCGCGGCAACGTCTCGCTCACCCTCACCATCACCAGCGAGCGACAAGCCAAGCCCCTGCGCATCAACCGCGCCCTTCTCGCCGAGCTCTGCACCCTGGTCGAGGAGGTTCGGCGCGACACCGGCGCCGCGGCGCCGGCCGCGGACGGCCTGCTGCGCGTGCGCGGGGTGATCGAGGAAGAGGACGAGGGCGAGGAGACCGACGAAGCGTTGGCCCGGCTCGACAAGGCTCTCTCGGCCACGCTCGACGAGGTGCTGAAGGCGCTGGTGGCGGCGCGTGCGGCCGAAGGCCAGGCGCTGGCCCGCGTCATCGGGGGCCACATCGACGAGATCGAGGGATTGTGCCGGCGCGCGGCCGAGCGGGCCACGGCGCAGACCGGCACTCTGAGGACGCGCTTCGAGGGTCAGCTCGTCGAGCTGCTCGAGCGGGCGCCGCCGCTCTCCGAGGAACGCTTCGCCCAGGAGGTGGCGATTCTGGTCGGCAAGGCCGACGTGCGCGAGGAGCTCGACCGGCTCGACGCCCACATCGCCCAGGCGCGCGAGCTGCTGGGCGAGGCCCGACCCGACAATCCGGTCGGCCGCAAGTTCGATTTCCTGTGCCAGGAGTTCAACCGCGAGGCCAACACGCTGTGCTCGAAGTCGTCCGATATCGAGCTCACGCGCGTCGGCATCGACCTGAAGGGTGCCATCGAGCGCATGCGCGAGCAGGTCCAGAATGTCGAGTGACGCAGAGGTTCCGTCTCCCCATCGGCGCGGCCTGATGCTCGTTCTGTCCTCGCCGTCGGGGGCGGGAAAGACGACCTTGTCCCGGCAGCTTCTGGAGAACGATTCGCACATAAGGCTCAGCATCTCGTGCACCACGCGAGAGCGCCGGCCGGGCGAGGTCGACGGCGTCGACTACCGTTTCGTCGATACCGCCACCTTCCGCGGCATGCTGGAGCGCGGCGAGTTCCTGGAGCATGCGCGCGTGTTCGATCACTACTACGGCACGCCGGGGCCGCCGGTCGCCGAGGCGCTCGATGCCGGCGGCGACATGCTGTTCGACATCGACTGGCAGGGCACGCAGCAGCTCAAGGAGAAGGGGCGAGACGACCTGGTGACGGTGTTCATCCTGCCGCCCTCGACGCACGACCTGGAGAAGCGGTTGATCACGCGCGCCCAGGATTCACCCGACATCGTCGCCCGCCGCATGGCCAAGGCGGCGGACGAGATGAGCCATTGGGCGGAGTACGACTACGTCATCATCAATCGCGACATCGCCACCAGCCTGATCCAGCTGAAGTCGATCCTGACCGCCGAGCGGCTGAAGCGCGAGCGCCAGTACGGCCTCGCCGACTTCGTCACGGCGCTGCGCGAGGGGCGGTGATCGGCTGGCCGATGCCGGTCTGCCCTTGCGAGCGCAGCACGAGCTGCGAGGGCGTACAGGGGCGGCCTGATAGCTCCGCGATCAGCCGGTCGCTGTTGGTCTCTATCGTCTCCTCCAGCCGACGCATGAAGGTCTGCTTGTCGAGCCCGGTCTCGATCGGCGGCAGGAACTCGATCGCCGCGCGGCCCGGGTGCTTGCGCCAGTCTCGCCGGTTCCACAGCAGCCCGAGCGACGTCGCCACCGGCGTCACCGGCAGGCCGAGGTCGCGATAGAGATAGTAGATGCCAGAGCGATAGCGCTCACGCTCGCCGGGCGCCATCAGGTTGCCCTCGGGATAGATCGCGATGTGACGTCCGCTGTCGTAGGCGCGCCTGGCGAACTCCGACAAATTCTCGCGCTCGCGCCCGCCGCCGCACGTATCGACGCGAATCATCTGCAGCCGATAGAGGATCGTGCCGATCAGCGGATAGTGGAACAGTTCCTTCATGGCGACGAAGGCGATGCCGGGAATGATCGCCGCCAGGAAGATGCCGTCGCTCTCGCTATGATGCTTGTTGGCGAGGAGCGCCGGCCCGTCGACCGGCAGGTTCTGCCGCCCGCGAAACTCGACCTTCATGCCGCCGATCGCCCGCGCCGCCCACACGACGCCTTTGGCCCAGTAGTGCAGCAACCCGCGCAGGATCACCGGCGTCGGGATCGGCACCAGAATGATGCCCACGATCGCCGTGACGATGGTGAAGCCATAAAAGAAGAGGTTGAAGGCGAGTGAGCGGATCATGGCCGATCAGATTAGTGAGTGAGTACTCACTTGTCAACTGGTGCCTACCGCCAGAAATAGCGGCCGTCCCGTCGACTCTCTTCGAGCAGCCTGTCTCGTTCTGCTTGCTCGGGGGAGAGGGGCCGGCGGAGGAGCGCCCGGACCAGATATCCGAGGGCCGGCAGGCCGACCGTGACGACGACAACTGCACCAAGAATCAAGAGCGCTCTCATGGCGCGCCTCCATGGCTGGCCAAGATTACCACGCCTGTCTTCTCTTGGCCCCTTGGCCCCTTGGCCCCTTGGCCCCTTGGCCCGTTGGCCCGTGGCGTCCGTGGGGCGCGCGCCGGTCGTCAGGCCCCGGCCAGGCGCACGAAATCACCGACAGTCAGCTCCTCGGCGCGCGCGGTCGGCGAAAGGTCGAGGCTCTGCAGCACCGAAACGGGATCGTCGAACAGGCTCGCCAGCGAGCCGCGCAGCATCTTGCGGCGCTGGCCGAAGGCGGCGGCGGTGATCCGTTCCAGGGGCAAGAGGTTGGCCAGGCGTTGCTCGGCGGGCAGCGGGGTCAGGTGGACGACCGAGGACGTCACCTTGGGCGGGGGCACGAAGGCCGACGGGGCGATGTCGAACAGGGGCCGTACGCGGCAGACGTGCTGGGCGATCACCGACAGGCGGCCGTAGGCCTTGCTGCGCGGACGGGCGACCAGGCGGTCGACGACCTCCTTCTGGAACATCAACACCATGTCGGCGATCGCGTCGGCACGGTGCAGCCAGTGCAAGAGAAGGGGCGTGGATACGTTGTAGGGCAGGTTGGCGACGATGCGGCGGGGCGGCGGGCCGAGGGTGGCGACATCGATGGCCAGGGCATCGGCTTCGATGACCTCGAGTCGGCCACCGGCCGCTCGCTGCAGTTCGGCAAGGGCCGCGATGGCGCGGCGGTCGACCTCGATGGCGACCACGCGGCCGGCGCCTTCCATCAGCAGGGCGCGTGTCAGGCCGCCCGGGCCCGGGCCGATCTCGATGGTCGTGCCGTCGTGCAGGGGAGCGGCACTGCGCGCGATGCGGCGCGTCAGGTTGAGGTCGAGCAGGAAGTGCTGGCCGAGCTGCTTCCTGGCATCGAGGCCATGGGCGCTTATGGTCTCGCGCAGCGGCGGCAGCCGGGCGAGAGCGTCCATGGGGCCGCGCTCTCCAGCTAGCGGGCGCGCCGGCGCGCCATGTCGTCGGCCATGGCAATCGCGGCGAGCAGGCTGGTCGGATCGGCGCGGCCGCTGCCGGCGATATCGAGCGCCGTGCCATGGTCGGGCGAGGTGCGCACAAAGGGCAGGCCGATCGTCACGTTGACGCCGCCCGCGAAGTCGACCGTCTTGATCGGGATGAGCGCCTGATCGTGGTACATGCAGATTGCCGCATCGTAGCCCCGCCGCGCCGCCGCGTGGAAAAGCGTATCGGCCGGCGCCGGTCCGCTGACGGCGATGCCGTCGCGCCTCAGGGCCTCGATCGCGGGCGCGATCACCCGGATTTCCTCGTCTCCCATCGAGCCCTGCCGGCGAGACGGGGATGTGCAATGCCGAACAGCGTGCTCAAGCCCTTCGCTGTCAGGTGACCTGCGCGCACGATCTTGTCCACATCGAGGGCGCGCACGGCGGCGGCGAGCGACAGGTGGATGGTCACCGGCACGACCCTGAGCTCTGGGCAGGCCAGCATCATGGCGACGTCGACGCCGCCCGCCAGCTCGGCCAGGAACTCCGTATGGCCGGGATGCTTGAAGCCGGCATCCTGCAGCGTCTTCTTCTGGAGCGGGTTGGTGACCAGGCCGGCGATCTCGCCGGCGAGCGCCAGACGGGCGCCGCGCTCGATCGCCTCGAGGGTCGCCGGCGCATTGGCGGGGTCGGGGTGACCGGCGCGCGAGGGTCCGCGCAGGCGTATCGGCAGGACGGGCAGTGCCGAACGGAAAACCGTCTGGGCATCGGCTGGACGGGCGACTTCCGTGATCGGCACGGCGAGGCCGAGAGAGCAGGCGATGGCGGCCAGGCGCTGCGGATCGTCGAGGGCGAGAAATGGTCTGCCACCCTGCTGCCGGTGCGCCAGCCAGGCCTTGAGCGTCAGTTCCCCGCCGATCCCGGCCGGCTCGCCCATCGTGACGGCGAGCGCCGGGCCTCCGTCCGTCATGGCTGCTTGACGTCGATGGTCGCCTGGCGCCGCAGGTCGCGCATGTAGCGGCGTCCGGCAGCCTCGAGCTTCTGCAGAAGAATCTGCTGCGAGATGGCGTCGCGGGCGGGCAGGCCGTCGCTGCCGCTCTTGCCGCACAGCGCCACGATCTGCACCCCCTCGGCGACGCGAAACGGGCCTGCCGTGCCACCCGGGTTGAGGCGCGGCAGCTCCTCGTACATCTGGCGGTTGGCGGCGAGATCGCCGACCCGGATGCCCTGCAGGTCGCCGGCCGTGGCGCCCTTGGTCTGCTGCGCCAAGGCGAACAGGTCGCGGCACTGACGCACCGAGCTCATTGTCTTCTGGGCGATGCCCGTGACCCGGTTGGTCTCGTCGGGGGAGGCATCGGCCGGAAGCGGCAGGGTCATCTGCACGAGATTGAGCCGGATGTCGTCGGGCCTGGCGGTGGCGAACTGCCGACGGTCGATGACGTAGATGATGTGATAGCCGGCGGGCGTCCGGATCGGCTCGGAGTACTGGCGAATCGGGAGCTTCTCGACGGCAGCGTCCAGAGCGGAATCGAGCGAGCCGGGCAGGACCCAGCCCAGCTCGCCGCCGGCCTGTGCCGTCGCACCCTGGGAGAACTGCTGGGCCACGGCGCCGAACGGGGCGCCCGCCCGCAACTGGCCGATGATGCGGTCGGCACTGCGCTTGGCCTCGTCGGCAAGATCGGGTCGGTCGACGGGCACGAAGATCTCGGCAACCCGCGCCTCGGTCTTGCCGACGTTCGACTTCATACGGTTCAACGCGTCGTCGATCTCGCCCTCCGAGACGTCGACCTGAGGCCGCACGCGCCGGCGAATGATCTTCGACCATGCGATCTGCGCGTCGATCTGCTGAACGGCGATGTCGAACGGCACGCCGACGCTCTGAAGGTACTGCCGGAACTGCCCGCGTCCCAGGCCGGCGGCGCGCTCGATGTCGTTGAAGCGCTGGTCCAGCTCGGCCGAGCTGGTCTTGAGACCGAGCCGCCGGGCATCCTGCAGCTGCAGCTTCTCGTCGATCATCTGGCGCAGCATCTGCGAGGCCATGCGCTGGCGAAGGTCAGGGCTGTCCGTCAGGCCGGTCGTCCGGATGGCGAAGAGGACCCGCTGCGACAGGTCGAAATCGGTGATCGCGTCGTCATTCACCCGCGCCACGACGCGCAGGCCTTGGGCGGCCGCAACGAGCGGCAGCAGGATGACCATCAAGGCGACGATAGGGCGGAGGAGCGACGCGGACATTGCACTGGCTGTCGACAGAGGGAGTGACATTATAGGCTGCGACCGATTCGCCGCAACGCATCGCGGCTGTCGTAGGTAGAGACTGTGGCAAGAGTGCGGGCAAGCTTGACGCTTGCCGGCGGGTGGTTTAGCCGGACACGGCAGGTTTGCGACGTGAGGTGCGTCGCGGTTTCAACGTGTCATGGCCCGAGAAGGCGAGCGATCCGCCGAATGACCACCATCCGCCGCTCGATCAGCACCCCCGGCACTTGGGCCCGGATTTGTTCAGGGGTGGGCTATCATCTCGACAACCTGGGCCGCTGGCTGATCGTCAACGCTCCGGCGATCGGCTCCACCTATGCGGCCCTGCTGGCGCCGGGCATGCCCCGCCTCAGGCCGCGGCCGGGCTGGGTCTTCGCCGAGGAATACTACGACCATCGCCACTGGCTGGCCTGCCGGCGGGGGGCGCTGTGGGAGGCGGCGCGCGAGAAGGAACTCGCCGTGCCGCTGACCGTGCGATGGCACGGCGGCACCACGGTCGACCTCACCCTCGGCAACGACAACAGCCTGTGCCTCTACGTCTGTGGATCGTTCGAGCCGAACGAGTTCGCCTTCCTCGACCGCGTGCTGCGGGCCGGCATGGTGTTCGTCGATGTCGGCGCCAATGACGGCTACTACACGCTGTTCGCGGCCCGCCGCGTCGGCGCCTCGGGCCGTGTGGTCGCCGCCGAGCCCAGCTCGCGCGAGCGTGCCCATCTGCAGCGCAATCTCGGGCGCAATGGCCTCGACAACGTCACCGTGATCCCTGCGGCGATTGGTGCCGCGCCGGGCCTCGCCGACCTCCACCTCGCGCACGGCGTCCACGCCGGCCACAACACGCTGGGCGATTTCGCCCACGACGATGTCGTGCGGGCGAGCCTCGAGCGCGTGCCCGTGGAGACGCTCGATGCCGTGGTTGCCCGGCTCGGGCTTGCCCGGGTCGACTTCATCAAGGTCGATGTCGAGGGCGCCGAGGCGAACGTCGTCACCGGGGCCACCACGGTGCTCACCGCCATGCGGCCCATCATGCTGATCGAGATCAACGACAAGGCGCTTCGTGCCCAGGGCAATTGCGCCGCCGGATTGGTATCGACCCTGCAGGTCGATCTGCGCTACGAGATCTTCGTGTTCTCGCCGATCACCGGCTTGGTCGAGCGGCCCAAGGACAGCGACCCGCTGTCGCCCAACATCGTGGCGATCCCGCAGGAGCGCGTGGCCGAGACCCTGTCCCCGGCCTGATCCTGCCCGAGCGCGTCTGCCTAGTGCTGGCCCTGATCGCGTTCCGACAGGATGGGATCGCGGATCGGCCACCAGATCTTCAGGGCGGGATCGTTCCACAACAGGGTGAACTGGCCGGCGCGATTGTATTCGGTGCTCTGCTTGTAGTGGAAGATGGCGCGCTCGCTCATCACCAGATGGCCGTTGCCGAAATTGGGCGGCACCAGGACCTGCAGGCGATTGCTGTCGGACAGCGTGAAGGCAGCCCATTCGCGGTACTGCGAGGAGTTCGGGTCGTTGTTCACCACCACCAGGTAGAAGCTGCCCTGCAGGCAGGAGACCAGCTTCCAGGTGGTGGCGTCGCCGTGGATGCCGCGCAGCACGTGGCGGTGCGAGATCGAGACGTCGTCCTGGATGAAATCGATCGGAATGCCGGCGGTGAAGTAGGCATTGCGATTGTAGGTCTCGATGTAGTGCCCGCGAAAATCCTCGAACACGGTAGGCGGCTTGATCAGCAGCACCGATTCGAGCTTGGTCGTGAAGACTTCCATGGCAACCCCTCCCGATCAGGTCGCTGGCCGCGACGCACCGCCGAGCTTGTCGCTCCGGTAGACGAGCGTCGACCCGGTAAAGTCGGCGGAAACCGGAACCGTGATGAGATGCGACAGCGCCTCGCGCACCGCCGGCTGGCGGTCGGGCGGCACCACGAACACCATGAAGCCGGTGCCGCCGGCGCCCAGCAGCTTGCCACCCAGCGCGCCCGCGCGCTGGGCGTCGTCGTAGATGCGGTCGATGGTCTTGGAGCTGGTGCCGTTGGCGAGCTGGCGCTTGAGCAGCCAGCTTTCGTGCAGGAGATGGCCAAATGCCTCCATCTCGCCGGCATGCAGCAGCTCGACGGCGATCCCCACCATCTCGCGCATGCGCTCCAGATGCCCTGCGTTGGCCTCGAGCCGCCCGATCAGCCGCTTGGCGAAGTCGGAGGAGAGACGGCTGCTGCCGGTATAGAACAGCATCAGCCAGCGCTCGAACTCGGCCCGGCGCTCCTCGCCGAGGCCGAGTGGCGTGACCGAGAACGAATCGTCGCGCTCGAAGCTGATGACGTTCATGCCGCCATAGGCGCTGGCGATCTGGTCCTGGCAGCCGACGCTTTCGCGCAAGCGATTCTGCTCGAGATCCATTGCGGCGACAGCGAGCGCGTGGGCGTCCAGCGTCCTGCCGCGCATGGCGTTCAGCACGTTCATCAGGCCGACCGCGAAGGCCGAGCTCGACCCGATGCCGGAGCGCGCCGGCAGATCGCCCTGGTGAAACAGCTCGATGCCTTCGCTGTCGTCGTAGCCCAGCGCCTGCAGGCCGGCCCGCACCGCCGGATGCTGGATCGCCGCCATCTCGCTCACCGCCTCGATATGCGACCAGATGATGCGATGTCGGATGCCGAAGAAGGGCGGCAGGAAGCCGGTGCCGATGTAGCAGTACTTGTCGATGGCCATCGAAAGCACGGCGCCGCCGTGCCGGCGGAACCACGCGGGATAGTCGGTGCCGCCGCCGAAGAACGAAACACGGTAAGGCGTACGGGAAATCGCCATCAGCATCGGGAGATCGTCACCTCGTCAGCGGGTCAGGAAGCGGTCGCCTTCGGTGGCGACGCGCGCCCGCCAGTAGTCCAGAAGATCGCCCAGGGTCTTCTGGTAAGGAATCTCTGGCTGCCATCCGGTATGGGCGCGGAACTTCGCCGTGTTGGGGACCTGAAGGTCGGCATCGATCGGTCGCAGGCGGTCGGGATCGACCTCGACGCGAATTGTGTCCCTGCAGGGTGACAGGCCGATCAGCGTGTCGAGGATCTCCTTCACCGTGCAGGAATGGTCGCCGCCGATATTGTAGTAGGCGCCGGGCGTCGGATCGACGGTCACCAGCATGTAGTAGGCGCGTACCGCGTCGCGCACGTCGGCCACGGTGCGCAGCGACTGCAGGTTGCCGACCTTGACGATCGGCGGGATACGGTTGTGCTCGATCATCGCGATCTGCTTGGCGAAGGTCGATTCGGCGAACACGTCGCCGCGGCGCGGCCCGGTGTGGGTGAACATGCGGGTGGTCATCACCGTCATGCCGTAGGCCTCGGCATAGAAGCGGCCGACCAGATCGGTGCCGACCTTGGAGATGGCGTAGGGCGAGGCCGGGTGAAACGTGCATTCCTCGTCGATCGGCAGCTTTTCCTTCGACACGCGACCGAACACCTCCGACGAGGCACAGACATGGATCACCGCCTTGGGGGCATGCTGACGCAATGCATCGAGGACGCGCACGGTTCCCTGTACGTTCGTGTCCATGGTGTCGAGCGGCGCGTCGAAGCTGGTGCGCGGGAAGCTCTGGGCGGCGAGATGGAAGACGTAATCGGGTCTGGCGCCTGCCACGACGTTCTGGATGGACATGGTGTCGCGCAGATCGCCATAGAGCAGCGAAACCCGGTCCCTGGAATTGATGCGATGGGCAATGGCAGAGAGGTTGTCGAGCGGGCTGCGCCAGCGGCACATGCCGACGACCTCCCAGTCGGTGTGCTCGAGCAGAAACTCGGCAAGATGTGAGCCGACCATTCCCGTGATGCCGGTGATGAGGGCGCGCGGCGCGGCCATGATCGTCTGTCATCCTGTCCTGAATGGGGGGTCTATCTAGTCGAGGTAGGGCCAAAAGACCACTGCCGCGTTCTTCCTCCCCAGCGAAGCTGGGGAGGTGTCGGCGTCATACGCCGACGGAGGGGTCATCAGCCATGAGACCCGTCGTCTCTCGTGACTCATGACCTCCGCCCCCTGCGGGGGCACCTCCCCAGCGAAGCTGGGGAGGCGAATGAGAACGCTCCCGGACGGGAAAAACTCGGGAGCAGTGAACATTGCCTTGCGAGTCGGAGGTCTCTATGGTCCGGCCGACCGCGAAAAACCGCCAATAGAAGATGAGATCAGACCGCGAGCCCCTGCCCAAGACGACGGCAATTCAGCTGTACAGGAGCCTTTTTTTGGCGCGCCGCTCCGAAGAGTACATTGTCGAGCACTACCCGGAAAATCTCATGCGGACCCCCATGCACATGTCGATGGGCCAGGAGTTCGTCTGCGTCGGCGTGTGCGCGGCGCTCGACGGCACGGCCGACGTGTTCGCGTCCTACCGCAGCCATGCCGCCTTCCTGGCGCAGACTCACGATACCGACCGCTTCTTCTCCGAGTTGTATGGCCGCACCTCGGGCACCGGCGAGGGCAAGGGCGGGTCGATGCATCTGGCTGCCCCCGACCAGGGCCACATCCTGTCGAGTGGGGTGGTGGCGACGCAGATCCCAGTCGCCGTCGGCGCTGCCTTCGCCAACCTTCGGCTCGCCACCGGACGTACCGCCGTCGCCTTCTTCGGCGACGGCGCGGCTGACGCCGGCGTGTTCTGGGAGAGCCTGAACTCGGCAGCGCTCTTCCGGCTGCCCATGCTGTTCGTCTGCGAGGACAATGGCTATGCGGTCGATACGCCGCGCGCCGCGCGCCAGGTTGCGGCCTCCCTCACGGAGGCGGTGAAACCTTTCGGCGCCGATGCCTACGAGGACGACAGCGGCGACGTCGAGAGCGTCTACACTCTCGCCCGGGAGGCGGTTACGAAGGCGCGGCGCGACCGACGCCCGGCCTTCCTGAACATCAAGTGTTGCCGCTATCTGGAGCATGTCGGCATCGGCACCGACTGGAACTGGGGCTATCGAGACCAGGCGACGGTCGAGCGCGAGTGGATCGCGCGCGACGCCCTGAAGGTGCAGCGCGCACGGCTCGCTTCGCATCAGGTCGGCGAGAGCGCGATTGCGGCGTTGGAGCAGGAGATCGAGTCGGCCATACAGGCGAGCGTGCAACGGGCGTCGCTGGCGCCGATACCCACGCCGGACCGGCTGCACGCGGGTGTGTTCCATGCGAAAGCTTGACTATGCCGGCGCCATCCGAGAGGCGACGACGCAGGAGATGGAGCGCGATCCTCGCGTGTTCGTCTACGGCATCGGCGTGCCGACCTGGTCGTCGATCTTCGGCACCACCAAAGGGCTGGTGGAGAAGTTCGGCCCGGAGCGCTGCTTCGACACTCCGATCTCCGAGGATGCGATGACGGGCTTCGGCCTCGGTGCCGCCATCCGCGGCCTGCGGCCGATCCACGTCCACATCCGCGTCGATTTCATGATCCTGGCCACCAATCAGCTGGTCAACATGGTGTCGAACTACATCTACTCGACCGGCGGCCGGCTCAAGGTGCCGCTGGTGGTGCGTGCCGTGATCGGCCGTGGCTGGGGGCAGGGCGCCCAGCACAGCAAGAGCCTGTTCTCCAACTTCACGCACATCCCCGGCCTCAAGGTGATCGCGCCGACTACGCCGTCGGACGTCAAGGGCATGCTGACGGCGGCTATCCGCGACGACAATCCGGTGATCTGCTTCGAGCATCGCTGGCTCTACTGGGCCGAGGAAGAGGTCCCCGAGGAGGCCTACGAGGTGCCGCTCGGCGTCGGCCGTATCCTGCGGCCGGGCCGCGACGTCACCGTGGTCGGGCTCTCGTGGATGAACGTCGAGGCGCGGCTCGCCGCCGACATTCTCGCCAGGCGCGGCGTGTCGGTCGAGATCGTCGATCCGCGCACCCTGGCGCCGCTCGACGAGGGCTTGATCCTCGACTCCGTCCGCCGCACCGGCCGTTGCATCATCGCCGATTGCGACTGGGTAGATTCGGGCTTCAGTGCCGAGCTGTCGGCACGTATCCACGAGAAGTGCTTCGGCCAGCTCAAGGCGCCGGTCCGGCGCATCGGCTTTGCCCACACGCCGTGCCCGACGGTGCGCGAGCTCGAGAACGAATTCTATCCCAACGCGCGCACCATCGTTCATGCAGTGGAGGATATGCTGGGGCTCGAGGCGGCCAATCTCGACGGCGAGGATTTCTTCAGCCACGAGCGACGCTTCCGCGGCCCCTTCTAGGTCGGGCAGGGCATGGATCTCGGCCTTTCCGGAAAAACTGCCCTGGTGAGTGGCGGCAGTCACGGCATCGGCCTTGCGACCGCCCGCCAGCTTGCGGCCGAGGGCTGCCATGTCGCCATCTGCTCACGCAGCCAGGCGCGACTCGAGGCGGCTGTCGCCGAGCTGGCGCCGTTCGGGGTGCGAACGCTCGCTATGCCAGCCGATCTTCTCGAGAGCGACGCCGCCGACCGTGTGATGGACGCGATCGAGCGCGACTGGGGGCGGCTCGATATCCTGGTGAACAACGTCGGCGGCGGCGGCCGCTGGGGCGGGGAGATCGTCGAGCAGACCGAGCTTCGCGTCTTCGGCGAGGTCTATGAGAAGAACGCAATGGCGGCGGTGCGCTTCACGCGGCGCGCCCTGCCTCACATGCGCAGTGCCAAATGGGGGCGCGTCGTCACCATCACCTCGATCTACGGCGGCAAGGAGGGCACCGGCCGACCGTGGTTCGTGATGGCCAAGGCGGCCGAGACCGCCCTGATGAAGTCGCTTTCCGGCATGGCTTACCTTGTGCGCGACGGAATCACCTTCAACTCGGTGGCGCCGGGCGGAATCTACATCGCGGGTACCGGCTTCGAGGACGAGCAGCGCCGCGACCCCGAAGGGTTCGAGCGCATGGTGGATAGGGATTATCCGCTGGGCCGGCTGGGCACGCCCGAAGAGGTCGCCGCCGTCGTGGTGTTCCTGTGCTCGCAGCAGGCGAGCCTGGTGAACGGCGCCAACGTCACCGTCGATGGCGGCCAGAGCGCGAGCTTCTGACGTTGCCATACGGCACCGGCTCCTTTAGCTGTCTGCGGCCCCATTCCCTGGCGGGCCTACCCCCTGGCGGAGCATCACTCTGTGAAGGATGAAGCGACATATCGCCGGCTGTTCCGGACGGCGCTGCTGATCCGGCTGGTCGAGGAGCGGATCATCGCGCTCTACCCGTCCGACAGGATCCAGAGCCCGGTCCATCTGTCGATCGGCCAGGAAGCGGTGGCGGTGGGCGTGTGCGATGGCCTGAGGCCCGACGATCTCGTCTTCGCTACCTACCGCTCGCACGGCTTCTACATCGCCAAGGGCGGCCGGCTCGACGCCATGTTCGCCGAGCTGTACGGCCGCACCGACGGCATCTCGGGCGGCAAGGCTGGCTCCATGCATCTCACCGCGCCGCAGGTCGGCCTGATGGGCTCGTCGGCAGTGGTCGCAAGCACCATCCCGCATGCCGTCGGCGCCGCATTGAGCTTCAAGCGCCGTGGTAGCGACCGCATCGCCGTCACCGTGTTCGGCGATGGGGCCACCGAGGAGGGCGTCTATCACGAGAGCCTGAACTTCGCCGCGCTGATGGAGGTGCCCGTGCTGTTCCTGTGCGAGGACAACGGGCTCGCCGTGCACAGCCATCGTCCGGTGCGCCAGGCCTATCGCCTGGCCGAGCATGCCGCCGCGTTCGGCATCGGCAGCCGCCGGCTGGAGGAGGGATGGGACATGCTGGCAGTGCGCGAGGCCACGCTGCAAGCCGCGGCCAAGGTTCGCGCCGGCGCACCCTTCGTGCTCGAGATCGCGACCTCGCGCTACAAGGAGCATGTCGGCGTCGGCGAGGATTTCCACTTCGGCTACCGCACCAGCGCGAGCGTAGATGCCTTCAAGCGGCGCGATCCGCTGATCGTCGATGCCGCCCTCGCCAAGGCGTTGGAGCCCGAGCTCGAGCGCGAGATCGACGCCGCTGTCGCTTTCGCCGAGGCGAGCCCGGCGCCCGGCCGGCCCGAGCTCCTGACCGATATCATCTAGCACCCACAATCCAGCACCATGAGTGCCCCGACCATGAACGTCGCATTGGCCCAGTCCGCCTCCCAGGGCACACGCGTTCTGTCCTATGCCGGCGCGCTGCTCGAGACCATGGATGCGGCGCTCGCCCGGCATACCAACGTCTTCATCATGGGACAGGGCGTCGACGACTTTAAGGGCATCTTCGGCTCGACCACCGGGCTGGCCGAGAAGCACGGTGCGAAGCGCGTGTTCGACGTCCCACTGATGGAAGAGGGCATGACCGGCATCGCGATCGGCGCGGCGCTGGCCGGCGACTACCCGATCACCACGCACATCCGCGCCGACTTCTCCTTCCTGGCCATGAACCAGATCCTCAACCTGGCTGCCAAGTATCGTTACATGTTCGGCGGCCTGATGAGCTGCCCGATGCTGATCCGCATCGTCGTCGGCCGGAGCTGGGGCCAGGGCGCACAGCATTCGCAGAGCCCGCAAGCGACCTTCGCGCACTTCCCCGGCCTCACCGTGGTGATGCCGTCGAGCAGCCAGGCCATCCTCGACATGTACCCGGCGATCATCGCCAGGCATCCCGGTCCGGTGATCAGCATCGAGCATCGCCTGCTCTACAACCTCGACTTCACCGTGTCGGACACCGGCAAGCACGTGCCTCTCGGCAGCTACGTGGCGCGCGAAGGCACGGACGTTACCGTCGTGGCGACTTCCGTGATGGTGCTGGAGGCACTGCGCGCGGCCCAGTACGTCCACGACAAGGCAGGCGTCTCGGCCGAGATTATCGACCTCAACTCGATCAGCCATCCGGACTGGGATCTGGTGGCAGCGAGCGTGCGCAGGACCGGCCGGCTGGTGGTCGCCGACACGTCATGGCTGGAGTACGGCGTCGCGGCGGAAGTCTGCCGCCAGCTCGTGGTCCGCGACCCGCGCCTGCTGAAGCAGCCACCGTCGTTGCTCGGCATGGCGCCGGCGCCATGCCCGACGGCCAAGAGCCTCGAGGACATCTACTACCCGAGCCAGCACGAGACCGTCGACGCCATCTTGACCCAGGTGACGGGCGCCGGGCACGGCATCCCCTTGCCGGTCGAACGCTCGATGACCGAAGGCTACAAGCGCTTTCGCGGCCCATTCTGATCTCCCCGACCACGGGCGTCCTCGCCCCGGCTTTGTCCCGCTTGATGGCATATTTGACACCTTTCCCTACGCAGAGGGCGGTGCTGCCTGACGACCAGGATTCGCGTGACTTCTATACCAGGCAATCGTCTGGCGCAGCCCCTCGGCAAGCGGGGTCGTCGCCTCGAAGCCCAGCAGTTGGCGGGCGGCGGTATTGTCCATGAGCCTCACCGGGATGGTGCTGGGGCGTGACGGGTCGTAGCGCACGTCGGCGTCGTCGAAGCCGTCGACGGTGAGGATCTGGTCGAGGATCTGGCGCACCGAGCAGCCCTTGCCCGAGCACAGGTTGAGGGCGAGGAACGGCTGCTCGACGGCGAAGGCGGCGAGCAGGCCTGCCACGAAATCGTCGATGTAGATCAGGTCGCGGATGTCGTTGCCGGTGCCCCACACCTCCAGCGGCCTCTGACGCTCGATGACCCGGCGGATCAGCGCGGCCGTCACATGGCTGACGGCGAAGTCGAACTTGTCGTAGGGGCCGTAGACGTTGGACGGGCGCACGACCAGCGTCGGCATTTTCTGGGCGATCTTTTCGGCGTAGGTGCGGCAGAGCACCTCGGCATAGCGTTTCATCCAGCCGGCGGCGAAATAGACGTCGTGCGGATCGCCGTCGAACATCTCGCTTTCCGTCACCGGTCGGTCGTCGGTCGGTGGGTAGGCGGCGCCGCTCGAGATGAAGCAGAACTTCTTCACCCCGGCCCGGTGGGCCGCCTCGAGCATCAGCGTGTTGATCAGCACATTCGGCGTGACGTGGACCAGCGGCGTCGTGCGGATGACAGCGGCGCCCGAGGTGTGAGCGGCGGACAGGAAGACGTAGTCCATCCCCTCGACGACCCGGGCGCAGGACTCGGGCTGGCGCAGATCGGCCTGCACCACCTCGGCGCCGGTGACCGCGATCTGTAGCGGCTCCCGGTGGATCGTGAGCCGCAACCGGGCGCCGCGGCAAGCCAGGGCTAGGGCGAGGTTGGTGCCGAGGAACCCGGAGGCGCCCGCGATTAGAATTTTCTTGCCCGCGAAGATCATTTATCGTGCGACCACAACAACGCCTTGGTTCTCAAGGCATTGCACCCGCAATTGTGTTGCGCAAGCGTTTCAGCCAGCTTACCTCTAGGCCGATGTCGACAGGCATACGACCAGACCCGACCGTCGCCGGGCAGCGTCCGGCCGGGACGCCACGCACCCCTGTCGTGGTCGGCCTGGTCCAGATCAACAACTCCTTTTCCGGCCAGAACTACCTGCCTTACTCGGTCGCCCTGTTGCAGACCTACGTGCAGAGGATGGCCACCGACCCCGGGCGCTACCGCTTCCTGCCGCCGCTCTACAAGCGCGTGCGCATCGCCGATGCCGTCGAGGCGCTGAAGGATGCCGATCTGGTCGGCTTCAGCACCTACGTCTGGAACGGCCGAATCTCGCTCGAGATCGCCCGCCGCCTGAAGGTGCTGAAGCCCGGCATCGTGATCGTCTTTGGCGGTCCGCACGTGCCCGACCAGCCGGAGGCTTTCCTGCGGGCCAACCCCCAGGTCGATCTGGCCGTCCACAACGAGGGCGAGCGGACCTTCCTCAAGCTGCTCGATGCCTTCCCGGACCGGCGGGGCTGGCAGGCGCTGCCGGGCGTCAGCATGGTCACGGTCGACGGCGGCTTCGTACGCAACCCCAATATCGATCGCGTGCGCGATCTCGACGAGATCCCGTCGCCGTTCCTCGAGGGGGCCTTCGACGCCATCATGGCGGCCAATCCGCACGAGAGCTGGATCGGCCTGTGGGAAACCAATCGAGGCTGCCCATTCCGCTGCACCTTCTGCGACTGGGGCTCGGCCACGGCCGCCAAGGTCACCAGGTTCGGCGAGGAGCGACTCTACCGGGAGGTCGACTGGTTTGCCGCCAGGAAGATCGAGTACATCTTCTGCTGCGATGCCAACTTCGGCATCCAGAAGCGCGATGTCGACATCGCCAGGTATGTCGCCTCGATCAAGAAGGGCACGGGCTACCCGGTCGCGCTGTCGGTGCAGAACACCAAGAATGCGACGGAACGCGCCTACGAGACGCAGAAAATCCTCTCGGACGCCGGCCTGAACAAGGGCGTGGCGCTGTCCATGCAGAGCGTCGACAAGGCGACGCTCGTGGCGATCAAGCGCGACAACATCGCGCTCGGCACCTTCATGGAGCTGCAGCGCCGCTTCACCCGCGACAGGGTGGAGACCTACTCGGACCTGATCCTCGGCCTGCCCGGCGAGACTTACGAGTCGTTCGTTCAGGGGGTCGACCGGCTCATCGAGAACGGCCAGCACAACCGCATCCAGTTCAACAACCTGTCGATCCTGCCCAACGCCGAGATGGGTGACCCGGCCTACCAGGCCAGGTACGGCATGGTCACGGTCGAATCGAGAATCATCAACATTCACGGCGAGCGCATCGAGCTCGACGACGACGTGCCCGAGGTCCAGGATCTGGTCGTCGCCACGGCGGCCATGCCGGCTGCCGACTGGCGCCGCACCCGGGTGTTCTGCTGGATGACCGCGCTGCTGCATTTCGACAAGCTTTTCCAGCTTCCGCTGATCCTCGCGCACGGCATATCCGGCATCGCCTACCGAGACATGATCGAGGCTTTCATGGCGGGCGATCCGGCGCGCTTCCCGCTGATTGCCGAGATCAACGCTTTTTTCCACAGCGAGGCTGAATCGATCCAGCACGGCGGCCCGGAATACGTCTTCTCCAGGGAGTACCTCGGCATCTACTGGCCTGCCGACGAGTTCATCTTCGTCAAGCTGACGGCGGAGGGCCGATTCGACGCCTTCTATACGGAGGCGGGCAGGCTATTGGCAGAGACAGTCGGCGCGCGCGGCGACGGGCTGCCGATGGAGATCTTCGAGGAAGCTATCCGCCTCAACCACGCCCTGGTCAATCAGCCGTTCGCCAAGAGCGATCTGACACTCCGGGTGAAGCACAATCTGCTCGACTACTGGGACAAGGTGCGGAGCGGCGAGCCGGCGGACCTGGCCGAGGTCGAGATGGCAGTCGACATCGACCGCACCAGCAAGCCCTACGACGACTTCCAGAAATGGTGCCGGGAGATCGTGTGGTGGGGCAACAAGAAGGGCGCCTACCTTTACGCACCGCGCGCCGTCGAGATCACGCCCGAGCTGGCCGGGCACTATTGAGATCCCGTTTGCCTCCTGTTGTCCCGCGGGAAGCGATCGTCGTTGGCTCCGGGAGTGTTTCGGGGCTCCCGCGGAGGGGAACCTTCGCGCCGCCCCGAACGACAGCGGGGTCGGTCACGGCGACGGAACGCATCCGCGCATGAACTACCGCGCTCTCGGCCGCACCGGAATATCGATCTCGGAGATCGGCTTCGGGGCATGGGGGATCGGCGGGAGGACGTCGGGCGAGACTTCGTACGGCGACACCGACGACCGCACGTCGCTGGCGGCGCTGACACGGGCGCGCGACAGTGGCATCACCTTCTTCGACACGTCGGCGGCCTATGGCAACGGCCATAGCGAGGAGCTGATCGGAGCAGCGTTTCGCGCCAGCCGCGACAAGGTCGTTCTGGCCACGAAGGCGGGATACGATTCGTGGGATCGGCCGCCGGATTTTTCGCCGGAGGCTATCGTCGCCTCGACCGAGCGCAGCCTGCGACGGCTGCAGACCGACTATGTCGACCTGCTGATGCTGCACAATCCGCCGCCTGCGGTTCTGCGGTCGGGCGGCGTGCGCAAAGCCTTCATTAAGCTTCTGGACAGCGGAAAGATTCGGGCGTGGGGCGCCTCGACCAAAAGTCCGGGGGAGGCCTTGGCGGCACTGCAGGCCTCTTGCATTCCCGTCATCCAGGCGAATTTCAACATGATGGATATGCGGGCTCTGACCGGCGGATTGCTGGAGGCCGCGACGCGCCAGGGCGCGGGTTTTATCGCACGCACGCCGCTCTGCTTCGGCTTCCTTGCCGGCACCATCCGGCACGATACGAGATTCCCGCCGGGCGACCACCGCCTCGGCTGGTCGCAGGTGCAACTCGGCAACTGGATCGACGGTGCGCGCGACCTTCTCGAAGCAGTCGGCGCAACCCCGGGTATGGCCGGGGCGCAGGCTGCCTTGCGCTTCTGCCTGTCGTTTCCCGCGGTCTCGAGCACCATCCCGGGAATCTTGACGCCGGACGAAGCCGATCAGGACGCCGCGGCCAGCGCGCTCGGGCCTCTGCCGCGGCAAGCGCTCGACGCCATTCTGGAGATCAACCGGAGCCGGCAGTTCTTTGCCGAGGCAGCGAAAGCGAGCTGAGGAAGTCAAGAAGGTTGCCGCCGGGGAACAGGTGGCCAGGGATACCGGCTGCCGCAGCCGCCGCGAGGTCGGTGTCGCGGTCGCCGACCAGGAAGGAACGGCTGGCATCGACCGGCCAGTCGGTCATCAGCTTCTTGAGCATGCCGGGACCTGGCTTTCGAAGGTCAGAGACGCGGCGATAGCGCTCGATCGTCCCCTCCGGATGGTAGGGGCAGTACTCGGCGCAATCGATGTGCGCGCCGTGTCGCCGCAGCTCCCGGCTCATCCAGCGATGGATGTCGGTGATGTGCCCTTCCTCGTAGTAGCCACGGGCGACGCCGGCCTGGTTGGTCACGATGAAGACATAGTAGCCGGCGTCGTTCAGGCGGCGCACCGCTTCGCGCGCGCCGGGCACCCAGCGCACCTGGTCGATGCGGTGGACGTAGCCCGTATCCTCGTTGAGCACGCCATCGCGATCGAGGAATGCCGCGGGTCGCCGCACGAGATTGGGGATGAATGTCTGGGCGCGCGTGAAGTCTTCGGGCATGCCGATGTCGATGAACGCGCCTTCGGTGACGACCCCTTCGATCGCGCCGGCTCGCGCCAGGGCCGGCAACACGTCGCGTTCGAGCGAGCAGGGCGGCGATCCGATCCATGACAGGATGGACTTCCGCGTCAAATAGACGCCGGCATTGATCGGCTCGCCTTGGGGACCGGAGGGAGAGAAGTGGCGCACCGTGCCATCCTCGACCTTGACGCGCCCGTAGCGCGTGCCGCCGATACCGCTCGCCAGGGCCATGCGCACTGTCGCGGCGGCTCCCGGAAGCAGCGCGAGCCAGTTGAAATCGAACAGCGTGTCGCCGTTGACGAGAAAGAACAGGTCGTCGAGGCGATCGGCCGCCAGGGCGAGGGCTCCGGCGGTACCCGCGGGCGCAGGCTCGATCGCAGTTTCGACCTGCATGCCTCGGATCACCCTGCCGTCATAAGCCTCGACCACGTCGCCGGCGCGGAAGCCGCACAGCAGCAGGGCGCGCTTCAATCCGTAGCGGCTGGCCTCGTCCAGCAGGTAGTCGAGAAAGCGCCGGCCGCCGACCGGCAGCATCGGCTTGGCAGTGCGTTCTGTCAGGCCCTCGAGCCGGGTGCCGAGGCCGCCGACGAGAAAGACGGCCTGGTCTACTGTCATGCCACCGCCGCGCTGCTGGTCGAGGCCCAGCCCGCCCGGCAGAGAATGCGCTCCTCGAGCGCCTGATCGCCCAGGCCCCAGCTCTCCGGCTGGTCGAGCGCGGGCGTGGCGCCCTGTGTCCACTGTTCGGCCGGCATGACGAAATGCCGCTCGATCGAGGGGGCGAGCACGCCTTCGACGCCGCGAACCTTCCGCTTGGGATAGTCGAAGAAGCCGCGGCTGAGCGTCTGCAGGCGCCACCAGCGCAATCTTGCCAGCCCGTTGTCGACCATCGCCTGCCACGGCGAGAAGACTTGCGTGATGCGGTTGGAGAACAGGCGGGCGTGCGTACCCTTGTACACGCGACAGGGGGGCGGCAGGCAGACCTCGCGCACGCCCAGGGCCGCGGCCGCGTGCATGATCATCGAATCGCAGTCGAGCGAAAGCACGGTGTCGTCGAGAGGGAAGCCGCGAAGCGTGTGCCAGAGGTCGCCGCTCATCAGCAGGAAATCGCCGCACGCGTTGGTGTGCAGGTCTCGGATATGCCAGTGCGGCGGCGGTGGCAGGTGGTCGTGCGGCGTGCTCTCGAGGCTTTGCAGGCGGCGCAGCAGGACGGCATCGTCGGCCTCCCGCAGTTCGACGGTGCCGAGCACGACATCGTGACGGTCGCAGCGGTACATGGCTTTCGCGGCAAGGTCGCGGCGCGCCAGGAAGGCCACGACCTCGTCGGACAGATAGCTGTCGGCGGCCTTGGGTGACACGAACCGGCCGGTCGCACGGCGCAGGCCGACATTGGCGGCGGCGGCCGGATTCATGCCCCACTCCCGGGCGCCGCGGAACTTCAGGTGATGCGACTCGCCGACGACGATGCCGCGCACCTGGACGCAACCGCCCTGGGGCAACGGCCCCAGCGACTCTATCAGCAGGGCATCGCCCGCCGGGGGGTTCCATTCGACGAGGACCAACTCGGCATCGAGGCCGGCCCTCTGGAGCTGGCGCACGAGAAATCGCGTCGCCCGCCTGACGCGCAAGTCGAAATCGTTGGTATAGCCGTCGTTGCGAAAATAAGAGACAAAGGTAACGTATGGCTGCGCGTTCACGTCGAACTGTCTCGGCCAGAGCCTCGGATTGTTGAGCGACCGGTAGCGGTATACGGGATTTGCCTGCTGATCGTAAGAGCCCTCGTCGCGGTACGCGGAGCCGGTCGCGGACTGTTGATCACTGGCTGCGGCATTTCGTCTGCACCCGTCTGGCCAAGGGCCTGATGCAAGACGGCACCCGGCTCTGGCAGGACGACCGCTTCAAGATCAACGAGGCCATCGCGCTGGTCGAGCAGGCTTGGCGGCTCACCGGCGACCCCCAGGCTGCTGTCCAGCTTTGCACCATGTATGACCAGGCCAATCGCAACGACGATGCGATGGTCGTGCTGCGGGAGGCAGTTGTCGCCCATCCCATGCACGCGCTCCTGCGCCATCATTCCGCCATCACGCTGCTGCGTCACGGCGCGCCGGCCGATGTCGCCGATTTCTTCGACAGCGTGCTCGCCATCGATCCCGACGACGCCTTTGCGCGTTTCGTGAAATCTCTTCTCGATCGCTACGACGGCTGGGTCGCCGACCTCGTCCAGTCGATCGAGGAGAAGCGCTGGGGCCGCCGGCCATTCGTCATTTCCGTGCCGGTCTGGGGCCAACCTTTCACGGACGATTTCGTGCGCTATGGCTGCGCCGCCCTGTTGGCGGACGGCAACCTGCCGGCGCTGGCCCGCGACCATTCGGTGCATCTGGCGATCTTCACCTCGCGCGAAACGGCGAGCCGGCTCGAGATCGATCCGCTGCTCGGCCGTCTGCGCCGACATGCCACGATCGACTTCGTGCTCTACGACGACGCCCAGGTCGGCTACCGCAAGCTGATGGAGGCCCACTACGGCAGCGAGCCGGTGCCCTGGTCGGAGCAGTCGCTCGCCTTCTACTATGCGCGGAACTGCAAGTTCGCGCTGATGTCGTGTGCGCACTACGTTGCGCTCGCCGCGGGGCGGATGGCCGACGCCCTGGTGAGCTGCCAGGTCGCCGATTCACTGCTGAGCGACGGCAGCCTGCCCCGTATCGCGGCGCTCCTCGCCGAGCAGGTGGATGCGGTGTTGCTGAACGGCCTGCAGCTGCCGGCCGATGTGATGCGGCCGCTGCTGGAGAGCGAGTTCCGGCGTGACGACGGCGCGCTGCAACTCTCGCCGTCGGATTGCGAGAAGGTCGTGATCCAGAATCTGCCCGCCTACAATTTCGCCCGGCACGACGGGCGGGCCCACATCCCGCTGCGCGTCTGCTGGCGGGTCGGCGACAGCGGCATCGTCGCTCACGGCAACCACTACCATCCGATCGGCCTGCGTCCTGCGGCATTCGCCCATCCCCTGCGGCTCACCATCGATCCAGTCGACAGCCGGTTCGTCGATCGCACGTCGCTCGAGGCCGCTCGCCTGCACATCGTGCAGGACTCGAGTATCGTCGCCTTGTCGCTCGAGGAGGAGGGCCAGCTCGCCGAGCAGCTCGTCGCCGGCGACGTGGCGCTGTCGCCCGACGATCTTGCTTTCTGGCTGTGGGGATACTGGGGCCGCTTTCGCGCCGTGCTCTTTCGCACGCCGCTGCGCTTCGGCACGCCGGGAGGGCATTGGCATCCGATCGAGGCCGAGGCGCGAGCCGTGATCGACGATGTCATCGGGCGGGCAGAGGCGCTCGAGGGAGACAATCGCAAGCGGCGGTCGTGGCAGCTGTGACGCGCCGCCTTGCAAGGCGGGCACACGGCCAATAGGAAGTGCCGGGTAGAGGAAACTCAGGGATGTCGGGAACAGCTTGCCATGTATGCGGCGCGCCGGCCGTCGAGCCGCTGCACCAGGGCGGCGCGCATTTCCGGCTCGTCTCATCGGACGTGCAGCCGGTCGAGGGCTCGACCGAGTTCGGGTTCTGCCCGGCCTGCTCCACCGTCCAGAAGGCCGTGACGCCGGCATGGCGCACCATGACCGAGCGCATCTACGCCGGCTACGACATCAACCATCAGGGGCGCGGCGCCGAGCCGATGGTCTTCGACACGGCCAAGGGCAGCGGCCCGCGCTCGCTGATCCTGCTGCAGAACGTGCTCGACAGGATCGACCTGCCGGCCTCCGGGCGGCTGCTCGATATCGGCTGCGCGAACGGCACCCTGCTCAGGAGCTTTCACGGCCTGCGGCCGGCGTGGAGGCTGTCGGGCTCGGAGCTGAGCGACACCTGGCACGACGCCGTGATGAGGTTGCCGGGTGTCGAACGGTTCTACAGCGGCCTCGATCCCGACTATGCCGGCCCGTACGACATCATCGCGCTGTCGCACGTGCTGGAGCACATCACCGATCCCGCCGCCTTCCTGCGCCGGATTTCCGAGTATCTCGGCGAGGGCGGGCGCGTTCTGCTCGCCGTCCCCGACCTCGAGCAGAACCCCATGGATCTGCTGATCGCCGATCACTGCACGCACTTCGACAGCCGGAGCCTGGCCTCCGTCGTGCAGCGTGCCGGGCTCGTCCTCGAGCTTCTGTCCGCGGCCCTTCTCCCCAAGGAGCTGATTGCCGTCCTGTCGCGCGCGACAGAGCGCGAGCCGGCTGCCGCGAGGAGGAGCAACTCGCCCGTCGACCTCGTGCGGCGTCACTTCGCGCAGCTCGGCGAGGTGCGCGACGCGGCACGCCACGCCACAGCGACCGGGCAGACGTTCGGCGTCATGGGCTCGTCGATTGCGGCCTGCTGGCTAATGCTCGAGCTCGAGGGCCGGGTGCGCTTCTTCGTCGACGAGGATCCCAACCGGGTCGACCATCACCTCGCGGGCCTGCCGATCCTTGCGCCCCTGCAGGTCCCGTCCGATGCCGTGGTGTTCATCCCGATGCCGGCTGCCGTTGCCGATCGGATCGTCCGCCGCTGGAAGCACCTGCCGATCGACTTCCGCTTCGTCAAGGCTTGACCAGGTAGGCCCCCGGCACGTTCGTCCACTCGAAGGTGCGCAGCCGCACGGCCGGCTTGTCGGCCAGGAACTCGTCGACCGCCGCGGTCTCGCCCGGCCAGTCGGCGATGGCGTACTCGTCGAAGATCACCAGGCCACCGCGCGTCACGCGGTCCCACAGCGCTTCGAGCACCGCACGCGTCGGGCGATAGAGATCGCAGTCGAGATGGATCAGCGAGAAGCGCACGCCGGGGTTCTCGGCCGCGAACGCGTTGACGGTCCGCTCGATGTCGCCGTCGATCAGCTTGATGCGCGCCTTGAAGGGAATGAAGCGGTCGGCGTCGAAGATCTCGATGGCGTCCAGGACTTCCTGGCGGTAGCGCGCCGGGTTGAAGCCGCCGACCGTCTTGCCGGCGTCGGGCACCGCCGCGGCATCCTGCGGCGAGAGCTCGGTGAACCCCTGCCAGTTGTCGAAACCGTAGACGATCTTGGTGCGATCGCCGATGCAGTACGATTCGAGCAGGTTCGCCCAGGTGAACAGGCCGCCGCCGCGGAACACGCCGAACTCGGCGATGTCGCCCGGCACGTCGAGCGTCATCTTGAACAGGTCGACATGCGCCAGGAAGCGCTTCAGCGCCTGGCGCCGCGACAGCACGGCAAAGCTTTTCACCGCGGTCAGGGGATCGATGCGGTGCTTCTCGCAGTGGCGCGCGATCCGCGCCTCGATGTCGGAGTCGGCGGGCGCCTTCTTGAAGCCGTCCGTCGTGTCGATCTTCGCGCCGCTCACGCTCGTGCTCCTGCCGGCTGGGGCGCCACGACCGTATCGCGCGCGAGATCGAGGAAGTGCTTGTCCGAGCGGCCCTGCTCGCCGAAGAAGCGGAAATCGCAGCTGAGGCGAACCCGGTCGGAGACGTTCGGCATGGATTCGTGAACCGTGCGCGGGCCGAACAGCACGGCGTCGCCCGGCGCAAGCGGCTCGAGGATGACCCGGGCGGCCTGGCCATAGGTCTCGCCGTCGATCGGCGGCAGCCACTGCGACGTCGACGTCGGGCCCGAATCGACAAGCAGCTCGCCCAGTTGTTGCGTGCGCGGATAGATCGCCATGCTGCAGCACGCGCGATCGATCGGCACCAGCGGCACCCACATGACGCAGAAATCGCCCATGTGCCTGTTGTAGCTGATGTCCTGATGGGGCGGGACGCGGGCCAGCGAGCAATGCGGGATCACGAACCGCGCCGTCGGCGGCATATGGGAAAACAGCCGTTCGGTGGCCAGAAGCTCGAACAGGAGGGGATGGCCGTTCACGAAGCGCGGAATGTCGCGCAACGTGTCGGCGAGCCGGACCTCGAGCGGAAAATGGCCCAGGAAGACGTGCCGGTCCTTGTCGGGGACCTCGCCCGCCGGCCGCTCCATGAGTGCCGCGAGCTGCGCCGGCGCCGCCGCGTCGTCCTTGGAGATGCCGTATCGGCGGAACAGCCCGTCGAGCCGGTCGAGCTCGGTCCGCAGGAAGGCCGCGGTTCTCTCCACCAGCACGGCCGGCAGCAATCCCCTGGCGACGACGACGCCCTCGCGGCGAAAAATCTCGAGGCCGCGCGCGGTATCGGCGGGATCGATGGTGAGGTCCTCCAGGCTGCTCGGCTGGTGGTGCAGGCGGGTCATATCCTCGAAGCTCGCAAGTGGAAGCCCAAGTCGGTCGACGCGTCGATAGCCCCTTTTGGCGCTGGCCGGCAACCGGACCCGGATGCCTTGGGAACAATGTGGATGAGATTGCGAAATTCGCATTGACAAGAATTGCGAGTATCGCAATCGTGTTTGGCAACCCCAACCGGATTGCCATCATGACCATGACCAGTTTCTCCCTGCTCGATCGCTGGACCTCGACCGTCCGAATCCTCGCCGAGATCGACTGTTCCGACGACACGCCGCACGCCGCGAGGCTTGGCCAAGCCGTGTGGTGGGCGTGGCGCCGCGGCCTCGATCTCAGCGGGCTGCAACTCAGCGGCGCCGATCTCGCCGGCGCCCGGCTGCGCGGCCGGGGACTGCGCGAGGTCGACCTGCGGCAGGCCATCCTGCGCGGCGCCGACCTGCGTGACACAGATCTTCGTGACGCCGATCTGAGCGGCGCGGACCTCGCCGGGGCCGACCTGAGCGGCGCCATCCTGCGCGGCGTGGTGTTGCGCGACACCGACCTGCGCGTGCTCGATCTTTACGGCGCCGACCTCAGCGGCGCCGACCTGTCGCGGGCGGTTCTCGGGGAGGTCCCGGTCGTCCAGGCGATCGACGCCAGGATCCTGGAGGCAATCGACACAGGTGGCCGGCTCGAAACGGCCGCCTGGCACACCTGCGAGACGACCCATTGCCGTGCGGGATGGGCCATAAAGCTCGCCGGGCCGGCCGGCGAAGCGCTCGAGGAAGCGCTGGGTGCCGCCATCGCCGGCACTTTCATCTATGCCGCGAGCCGACCGGGGGTGCCGATTCCGGACTTCTATGCGAGCAATTCCGACGCGCTCGCCGATCTGGCGCGGGCGGCGACGCGGCAGGCGTGACCGGCGCACCGGGGTCGCTCGCGTGCACCATTCTTCGGGAACGCCGGCCGCTGCCGGCACAGGCCCTCGGCAACGCGCCCTATCGACGCTGGGCGACGGCCGCCTGCTCGGCCGAGACGGCCCATGCCCGCGACGATTTCTGGGCCTGTGTCCATCGGCTCGGCCTTGCCTCCCGGTTCGATCGCGACGACGGCTTCGGTGGCCACGAGGCGCCGTTCCGCTTCGCTCACGAGGCGCACGCTTTCGCCGCCCTGAACTGGCTCGTTCATCTGCAGGTGCACGAGGGCGACCGGCGGGGCCCTTGGGCGGCGCTGCGCTGGGACCGGTGGGACAGCGGGCGACGGCGGCTCTGGTGGGCCGAGCGGCGTCGCCTGTGGGCGGGCTTCCTGCGCAATGTCGAGCGTTACCGTTTGGCCCGCCGGATGCTCGATGCCTGAATTGGGCATATTGCGATATACGCATTGCGAGCATGCGTTCATCCTGTCACACTGGGTTCATTTCCGGCAGCGAGCCTCGACATGGACCACAAATGGCTGAAAGAGATGCTCGGGCGGCCCGGCTATTCGCAGGCCGGTCTCGCCGCGGCACTCGGCCGCAACCCGTCGGCCATCAACCGCATGGTGCGGGGCGAGCGGCAGATCAAGGCGAGCGAGCTGCCGACCATCCTGAAGTATCTCGATGAACCTTCCGGTGCGGGCGCGCTCGTCGCCGCACCGCCGCCCGGTGCCGGCCCGGCTCACGAGCCAGTGCCACGTTCCAACGCAGGCTTCTCTCAGGATGCCACGGGGGCACCCGACCCGCGCTCGGCGCGCGAGGCGATGCCCCGCCCCAACGCGCGCTTCGCTCCGGATGCCGCATTGCCGCCCTATCGCAGCGAGATGCCCAAGGACGTACCCGTCTATGGCACCGTGGTCGGCGGCGACGGCAACCACCTGGTCGATTTCGAGCTCAACGGCGCGGTCGTCGATTATGTCCGACGGCCGCCGCGGCTGGCGGCGCGGGCCGATGTATTTGCGGCCTACGTGCAGGGCGATTCGATGGTCCACTGGCGCGAGCCCGGCCAACTCGTCTATGTCGAGAGTGCCAGGCCACCCCGGGTGATGGACTATGTCCTGGTCGAGCTCAAGCCGCCGGTCGGCGAGAGCACGCGGCCTGCGATGATCAAGCGCCTGCTCGCCATCACGCCGACCAAGCTCCGGCTGCGCCAGTACAATCCGGCGCGCGACTTCGACATCGACCGCCGTGCCGTGCTGCGGCTTTGTCGCGTCCTCGACTGGGATGAGCTGCTCGGCGTGTAGCGCCGGGCGTTCGCGCAAGCGTCTCCATCGTCGTTCTTTTGCGGTATGCGGGACGGCCTGGCATATGGCGCGACGCGGGCCGCCTCGGCTAGGATGGCGAACACATGAAAATCGTGGCCCAGCGCAACTACGACACCGATCTCGACTCGGTCCAGCAGGAACCTCTGGACGCGCGCAGCCGCCATCTGCGCCGGCTGATCCTGCGGGCGATCGAGAACGGCGGCCGCGGCCATATCGGCCCGTCGCTCTCCCTGGTGGAGATCGTCCGCGTCCTCTACGACGAGTTCGTGCGCCACGATCCGGCCAACCCGCGCTGGCCGGGGCGCGACCGCTTCATCCTGAGCAAGGGCCATGGCTGCCTGGCGCTCTATGCGGTCCTCGCCGATCGCGGTTTCTTCCCGGTCGAGGCGCTCGACAGGTTCTGTCGCTTCGACTCCTTCCTGGGCGGCCATCCCGAGACCATGGTGCCGGGCGTCGAGGCCTGCACCGGCTCGCTGGGGCACGGCCTGTCGATCGGGCTCGGCATGGCGCTGGCCGCGCGCATGTCGGGGCGCGACAGCAAGGTCTATGTCGTGATGGGCGACGGGGAGATCAACGAAGGCTCGGTGTGGGAAGCGGCGGCCTGCGCCGACAAGCATGGCCTCGCCAACCTGACGGCGGTCATCGACTACAACAAGATCCAGTCGGCTGGCAGCGTGTTCGAGATCCAGAGCATGGAGCCACTGGCCGACAAGTGGCGGAGCTTCGGGTTCCGCGTCTTCGAGTGCAACGGCCACAGTGTCGACGGGCTGCGCCGCGTCTTCCAGGCCACGGCGGCTGCGCCGCCCGACCGGCCGCGCATCGTGATCTGTCACACGGTCAAGGGCAAGGGCATCCCGGTCGCCGAGAACAACCCTGCATGGCATCACAGGACCGCGCTGTCGGCGAGCGACCTCAGCGCCATCCATGGCGCCCTGGGCGATTGAGCCATGCGCAAGCGCAGCCTCGACATGGTCCATACTCTGGCGCGGCGCGACGAGCGTGTTGTGTTCATCGGCTCCGACCTCTCGCCCAACCTGCTTGGAGACATGAAGAAGGAGTTCCCGCAGCGCTACTACATGGAAGGCATCTCGGAGGCCAACGTCGTCGGCATGGCCGCGGGCATGGCGCTCGAAGGCTTCATCCCGTACGTCAACACAATCGCGACCTTCCTGACGCGGCGCTGCTATGAGCAGGTCGCGGTCGATCTCTGCGTGCACGACCTGCCGGTGCGCCTGATCGGCAATGGCGGTGGCTACGTCTATGCGCCGCTCGGGCCGACCCACCAGGCGATCGAGGACATCGCCATCATGCGGGCGCTGCCGCACATGACGGTCACCGCGGCGTGCGACGCCGAAGAGATGACACGCCTGATGGAGGCGTCGCTCGACTGGCCGCATCCGCTCTACATCCGGCTCGGCAAGGGCGGCGATCCGATCGTCAGCAGGCCCGAGCGCGGCTTCGCCATCGGCAAGGCGATCGACATGATCGACGAGGAGGTGGCAGGCTCCGACGTGCTGCTGGTCGCTACCGGCGTCGCGACCACGCAGGCCCTCGAGGCCGCGAAGGCGCTGGCCGGCGACGGCGTGCGCTGCCGGCTGATCCACCTGCACACCATCAAGCCGCTGGATGGCGACGCCCTCGTTGCGGCGGCCGGGCAGACCCGGCTGGTGGTCACGGTCGAGGAACACAGCGTGGTGGGCGGCCTGGGCAGCGCGGTGCTCGAGGCGCTGTCCGACGGCATGGCCGGCTCGCTGCCGCCGGTGCGCCGCCTCGGCATTCCCGACCGCTTCGCCGAGCACTACGGCAACCAGGCGGCGTTGATGAAGGATTGCAACCTGCACGCCGAGGGCATCGCCGACGCGGTGCGCGCGGCCCTGTCGGGCAAGCGGACGTGAGCAACGTGCCGACCTTTTGGCGCGACGAGGAGCAGGCGCTGGCCGATCGGTTCCTGAACGACGGCTATGTCGTGCGGCCGGCGGAATCGCGGGCCGATCTCGATCGCCTGCGCGACCTGCTGGCCGACGTCGCGGCGTCGTACCTGTCGCTGCCGCGGGCCGAGGACAAGGGGGCCTTCCTCGATCGCATCCACGAGAAGGTCGATGTCGGGCGGCTGAACGAGCTGCGCCTCGCCGTGATCCGCGAGATGAACGAGGAGCCGTGGACCCGGCTCGCCTGTTTCAACACGGCGCGGTGCGCCATCGAGGTGCTGGTCGGCAACGAGCTCGCCATGCAGCTCAGGATCAACCTCAGCATCCAGCTCCCCGGCGACGACAGCTCGCTGCTGCCGGTGCATGCCGACGTGTGGTCGGGCGATTCGCCCTACGAGGTCGTGCTGTGGATCCCCTATGTCCACGTCTACGGCACCAAGACCATGTTCATCCTGCCGCGCGCCGAGGACGCCCGGCACCAGGCCAGGATGGGCGAGCTCAAGCTGAAATCGTCCGACGAGCTCTATCGCGCCATCGAGCCCGACCTGCGCTGGCTCGACATCCCCTACGGTAACGTCCTGCTGTTCACGCAGAACGTCATGCACGGCAACATCGTCAACCGCGAGCCGGAGACGCGCTGGTCGACCAACTGCCGCTTCAAGAGCGTGTTCTCGCCCTATCACGACAAGAAGCTCGGCGAGTTCTTCGAGCCGATCCTGGTGCGGCCGGCGACCCGCCTCGGCGCCGGCTACAGGCTGCCCTCGGTCGCCTGATGCCGTCTCACCAGAAGGGCTGTCGCGGTTACGTCTTCAGCCGGTCGATCGACGATCACCGGGTGCCGCAGCACATCCAGAACCTGGTGATCCGCGACTATGCCGCGCGCCACCGGCTGCACTACCTGCTGAGCGCGACCGAGTACGCCATGCCGGGCTGCTACCTGGTGCTCGAGCAGGTGCTGGCCGACCTGCCGGCTCTCGACGGCGTGATCCTCTACTCGATGTTCATGCTGCCGGCGGCGGCGTCCGAGCGGGCCGAGGTCTACCGCCGGGTGCTGGCGGCGGGCGGCAGCCTGCATGCGGCGGTCGAAGGCTTCGTGCTGGCGAGCGAAGCCGATGCCGGGCGCTGGGAGACGGTGCTCAGCACCGCCGGCATCTGCCGCACCCTGGAGTATCGCGAGATCGAACGATGGCTTGCATAGATTTCGTCGGCGCGCTGCACAACCGCACGAAGCGCGACTACGTCGCCCGCGTCACGGCGCACGACAAGGCGGAGTGCTCGACGATCGCCAAGGCCTACGGCCACGACTACTGGGACGGCGAGCGCCACCATGGCTACGGCGGCTATCGCTACGACGGCCGCTGGCTGCCGATCGCCCGGGCGATGGCCGAGCACTACGGCCTCGAGGCCGGCCATCGCATCCTCGACGTCTGCTGCGGCAAGGGCTACCTGCTGCACGAGCTCACGTGCGCCGTGCCGGGCGTCGAGGTCGCCGGCATCGACATCTCGCAGTACGCGATCGACAACGCCAAGGAGGAGGTGAAGCCCTTCCTGCGGGTCGGCGACGCGGCCTCGCTGCCGTGGGCGGACCAGTCGTTCGATTTCGTGGTCTCGCTGGGCGGCCTGCACAATCTGCCGATCAGCCGCCTGTTCGACGGCGTGCGCGAGATCGAACGCGTCGGCAAGGGCGGCAGGAAGTACATCATGGTCGAATCCTGGCGCAACGAGCGCGAGCGCATGAACCTGCTCTACTGGCAGCTCACCTGCGAATCCTTCCACGACGTCGAGAACTGGGAATGGATCTACAGGCAGTCCGGCTATCGCGGCGACTGGGGCTTCATCTTCTTCGAATGACGGGCTGATCTTCCGATGCTGGACCTCGTAACCGGTGGCGCCGGATTCATCGGCTCCCATCTCGTCGACCGCTTGCTGGCCGAGGGCCGCTCCGTGCGCGTCGTCGATTCCATGGAGGTCGGCAAGCCGCGCAACCTCGCGCAGCATGCGGGCAACGACCGGCTGGACCTGCGCGTGGGCGACGTTGCCGACCCCGCCGTGATGACGGCGGCGATGCAGGGCGTCGAGCGCGTGTTCCATCTCGCGGCGATGGCCGACATCGTGCCGTCGATCCAGAACCCGGAGAGCTACTTCCGCGCCAACGTCGTCGGCACCTTCGTGACCCTGCAGGCGGCGCGCGTCGCCGCCATCGAGCGCTTCGTCTATGTCGCCTCGTCGTCGTGCTACGGTATCCCCGACTCTTATCCGACGGCCGAGACCGCGGAGATCCGACCGCAGTATCCCTACGCGCTCACCAAGTGGCTGGGCGAATGCGAGGTCATGCATTGGGCGCAGGTCTATGGCCTGCCGGCGATCTCGCTGCGCTTCTTCAACATCTACGGGCCGCGGGCCCGCACCAGCGGGACCTACGGCGCGGTGTTCGGCGTGTTCCTGGCGCAGCTCCGGGCCGGCAAGCCGCTGACCATCGTCGGCGACGGCGAGCAGACGCGCGACTTCACCTATGTCTCCGACGCGGTCGATGCGCTGATCACCGCCGCCCGGTCGGGCAAGGCCGGGCTCTGCCTCAATGTCGGCAGCGACAACCCGGTGTCGGTCAACCGGCTGGTGACGCTGCTGCGCGCGCCCGCGACGGTGCACATCCCCAAGCGGCCGGGCGAGCCCGACTGCACCTTTGCCGACACGACGCGGATCAGGCTGGAGCTGGGCTGGCGCGCCCGCGTGCCGATCGAGGAGGGGGTGCAGAAGATGCTCGAGGCGATCGACTACTGGCGCGACGCGCCGGTGTGGACGCCGGCCAGCATCGCCGAGGCGACCAGGGACTGGTTCACCTATCTCGGCCGCAAGCAGGAACGGTGAGGTCGATGTCGGGCAAGGTCAGGACTCTCGACGAGCTGGGCGTGATCGCCGCCGCGGCGCGCGCGCGCGGGCAGAAGGTGGTGCTGGCGCACGGCGTGTTCGACATCCTGCATGTCGGCCACAAGCGCCATCTCGATGCCGGCAAGCAGCACGGCGACCTGCTGATCGTGACCCTGACGACCGACAGGTACGTCAACAAGGGACCCGACCGGCCGGTCTTTCCCGAGCAGCTTCGCGCCGAGATGGTCGCGGCGCTGGAGAGCGTCGACCATGTCGGCATCTCGCCCAACCCCGGCGCCGAGCATGTCCTCGAGATCGTGCGGCCGAGCTTCTACCTCAAGGGCTCGGAATACGCCGACGAGGAGAAGGACGTCACCGGCCGCATCCGCAGCGAACGGCAGATCGTCGAGAAGCACGGCGGCGAGATGCTGTTCACCGAGGACATCACCTTCAGCTCGTCCAACATCTCCAACCGGGTGCTGCAGCTCTATCCCGAGGAAACGGCCGCCTACCTGAAGGAGCTGCGCGCCCGGATCACCGCCGAGGATCTGCATCGGGAGGTCGAGCGCGCCCGCGACAAGCGCTACCTGCTGATCGGCGACACGATCCTCGACGAGTACGTCTATGTCGAGCCGCTCGGCAAGCCGGCGAAGGAGAATATCATCGCCACGCGCTACACCGGGCGCGAGATCTTCGCCGGCGGCGCCATCGCCACCGCCAACCTCGTGGCCCAGTTCTGCCGCGGCGTCGACCTGGTGACCCTGCTCGGGCAGGAGGACAGCCGCGAGGATTTCATCCGCCGCAGCCTGCATCCCAACGTGCGGCTGGTGCCGTTCTACCGCAGCAAGGGCCAGACCACGCTGAAGAGCCGGCTGGTCGACCCGACCTACATCAAGAAGCTGATCGAGATCGCCTACCTGTCCGACGAGCCGCTGCCGGCCGAGGAGCAGGGCGCGCTCAACGGCTGGGTTGCCGGCCACATCGAGGGTTACGACGGGGTGATCGTCAACGATTTCGGCCACGGCATGATCGACGGCGGCCTGATCGACCTGGTGTGCCGCAAGGCCCGCTTCCTGGCGGTCAATGCCCAGACCAACAGCGCCAACCGTGGCTTCAACCTGATCACCAAGTACCCGCGCGCCGACTTCATCTGCATCGACGAGCCGGAGACCCGGCTGGCGGCGGTCGACCGCTTCTCGCCGCTCGAGAGCGTGGTGCGCGACAAGCTGGAGAAGCGCATCGACTGCCATGCCTTCGTCGTCACCCACGGCAAGCACGGCAGCATCGTGTGCACGGCCAAGGCCGGGGTGAGGCGCATCCCGGCGCTGACCGGCGAGGCGATCGACACGATCGGCGCGGGCGACGCCTTCTTTGCCCTGGCGGCGCCCCTGGTGGCGGCCGGCAGCGACCCGTTCCTGGCCGCCTTCATCGGCAACGCGGCGGGCGCCATGAAGGTTCGCATTGTCGGCCAGCGCCATCAGATCACCAAGCCGGAGATCCTGAAGTACCTGTCGACGCTCATGAAATGATTGGCTAGAACCGGCCGCCTGCGTCCTGCCGAGAATGGCTGTGGAGTGGGCACTTATTCCATTCCTCCCCCGTAATCGGGGGAGGTGGCCCGAAGGGCCGGAGGGGGAAAGCCCCAGTCGAGATCCTTCCGTTCCGACGTCGGAATGCGAACCATCTCGACGGCGGCTTTCCCCCTCCGCCCCCGCGGGGACACCTTCCCCGGTTACGGGGGAGGCGTAAGGTAAGCGTCGGGGCTGGATCGGCGGAGAATGAATCGCACGGGATTGATCGACTCTTATGCCGGCACGCTTGCGTCGGTGCTGCGCGCGGCGGCGGCGACCGACGCCCGGGGCGGCGACGTCGCGATGGACGCCGCGATCGAATGGGCGGTCGACACGGCGCGTCGTACGGCCGACGGGGGCGGCAAGCTGATCTTCGCCGGCAACGGCGGCAGCGCCGGCATCGCCAGCCACATGGCGACCGACTACAGCAAGAACGGCGGCCTGCGTGCCTGGGCGATGAACGACGCCAGCATGCTGACCTGCCTTGCCAACGATTTCGGCTACGAGCACGTCTTTGCCAAGCAGATCGAGTTCCACGGCCGGCCGGGCGATCTCCTGGTGGCGATCAGCTCGTCGGGGCAGTCGCCCAACATTCTCGCCGCGGTGAAGGCGGCGCGGCAGATCGATTGCACTGTGCTGACCTTGAGCGGCTTCGCTCCGGACAACCCCCTGCGTCGCTCGGGCGACATGAACCTCTATCTGGGGTCGAGCGTCTACGGCTACGTCGAGATCGGCCATCTCGCGCTCTGCCACGCCATCCTCGATCTCAGCATCGCATGGAGATCGCCACCGACATGACCGACACGACGAAAACCCCGGCAACGAAGAACCCGGCGCTCGACCGCATCCTGGTGACCGGCGGCGCCGGCTATGTCGGCGCCGTGCTGGTGCCGAAGCTCCTGGACGCGGGCTACGCGGTGACGGTGCTCGACCTCTATCTCTACGGCGAGGACGTGCTGAAGCCCTGCCGCGACAACCCAGGCCTGCGCGAGATCAAGGGCGACATTCGCGACGGCGAGGTTGTCAGGCAGGCGCTCGCCGGCTGCCAGGGCGTGATCCATCTCGCCTGCATCTCGAACGACCCGTCGTTCGAGCTCAATCCCGAGCTCGGCCGCTCGATCAACCTCGACGCCTTCGTGCCGCTGGTGCGGGCAGCCAAGACGGCGGGCGTGAAGCGTTTCGTCTATGCCTCGTCGTCGTCCGTCTACGGCATCAAGGAAGGGGTCGAGGTCACCGAGGACCTGCCGCTCGAGCCGCTCACCGACTACTCGAGGTTCAAGGCCGAGTGCGAGGCCCTGCTCGACGCCGAGAAGGCGCCCGGCTTCACGACCGTGACGATCCGGCCGGCCACCGTGTGCGGCTACTCGCCGAGGCAGCGGCTAGACGTCGTGGTCAACATCCTCACCAACCTGGCCTTCAACAAGGGCGAGATCTCGGTGTTCGGCGGCTCGCAGCTGCGGCCCAACATCCATGTCGGCGGCCGACGCGCAGGTCGACGGCAAGGTGTTCAACGCCGGCTACGAGAACCACTCGGTGATGCAGCTCGCCGAGATGGTCCAGCGCAACGTCGGCCCGCAGGTCGCGCTCGAGGTCAAGCCGACCAACGACCTGCGCTCCTATCACGTGTCGTCGAGGAAGATCAGGGACGAGCTCGGCTTCGAGGCGCGCCATTCGATCGAGCAGGCCGTGGTCGACCTGATCGAGGCCTTCAGGGCGGGGAAGCTTCCTGGCTCGCTCGACGATCCGCGCTACTTCAACATCAAGATGATGCAGAAGGTCGACCTCCAATAGGCGCCACCTTGTCAATGGGCCCGGTTCTGATCGTCGGGGGCGACAGCCTCGTCGGATCGGCGCTCGCCCGGCAGTGCCGGGCCGCCGGAGTAGCGACCGATACCACGTCGCGCCGCGCGGGTGCTGCGATGCCGTTCGACCTCGCCAGCCCCGACTATGGGGCGTTCTCCGGAGGGGGCTGGGACGCCGCCTACCTGTGTGCCGCCATTACCGGCATGCGCGCCTGCCAGAACGAACCGGTCGCGACACGCCACGTCAATGTCGACAACACGATCGAGCTGATGCGCCGCCTCGCCGCCGGCGGCGCCCACATGGTGTTCTTCTCGACAAGCCAGGTCTTCGATGGCGTCTCGCCGGCGCCGGCGGAGGACGCGATGCCCAATCCGCGCAACGAGTACGGCGCCCATCGATCTGCCGGTCGCGATCCTGCGCATCACCAAGGTCGTCGGCGAGCGGCCGACCGGCGTTCTCGGGACGTGGCGCCGCGCCCTGGCCGGCGACGGTCCGATTATCGCAGCGGACAATCTCGCTCTTTCCCCGGTGGCCGCAGCCGATGTCGGATCGCTGGCGCGCCGGCTCGCCACCGGACGTCATCGCGGCATCTGGCACTTCGGTGCCGCCGACTCGCTCGGCTACGTCGAGGCGGCCCGGTTTATGGCCGTGAGGGTCGGCCAGCCGGCCGTCCGCGTGCTCGGCGAAACCCTGACCGAGGCGCAGGTGCCCTCGATCCTTCGCCTCGGCAACGAGCGGCTGGCCTGCGGGAAAGTCGAGCGCCTCCTCGGCATCGCGCCCAAGCCTTCGCGGGAGGTCCTGGCCGAGCTGTTCGCCCGGAGCCTCTGATGCCGTCGGTCGCAGCGCGCGGCCTTGAACGCTTGTCCGGGCCGCTGGCGGGTCGCCGGGCCACGAGAACAGGGGCGGTACGAGACGCCCGTGGTCCGGAAGTTTCGCCTTCGGCGCGGCGCACGCCCGGCGCCTCGCGTGGCCGGTGTGATAGACTTTGCCGATGCGGATAGGTCTCGATCTCGACAATACGCTGATCTGCTACGATCAGGCGTTCCTCGAGGTCGGCAAGGACGAGGGCCTGCTGCCGGCCTCCTTCCAGGGCAACAAGACCGCCGTCAAGCGAGCCCTGATGGCTGAACGGCCCGACGGGCTCCTGTGGCAGACGTTGCAGGGACTGGTCTATGGCCGGCGGATCGATGCGGCGGTCCTGTTCGAGGGCGTGCCGGACTTTCTCGCTCTGTGCCGGGAGCGCAGTGCCGACGTGCTGGTCGTCAGCCACAAGACCGAGCTCGCTCATCACGATCCGCTGTCGACCAACCTGCGTCAGGCGGCGCTGTGCTGGATGGAGAGAAGGGGCCTTTTCGGCGCCACGGCCCTCGAGCGGCGCAACATCCATTTCGAGGCCACGCGCGAGGACAAGGTCCGGCGGATCGGTACGCTCGGCTGCGAGCTGTTCGTCGACGATCTGGCCGAGGTGCTGACCGACGACCGCATGCCCGTCGGCTGCCGCAGGATCCTGTTCGGCAACGATCCGCACGACGGGCTGGAGCGCTGCCCGACCTGGCGCGACGTGAGCGATGCCATTTTCCTCCGCCGCTGACGCGATCGAGGCGATTGCCCGGTCGCTGTGCGCGCAGCGCGTGGAGGCGGTCACCGAGCTGCGCCACGGCAACAACAGTCGCGTGTTCCGCGTCGACACCGCGGCCGGCCCGTTCGCGCTGAAACGCTATCCGGCGACCGACAACCGGCCGCGGTTGGAAGCCGAGGTCGCGGCCCTGCGCTTCTGCGAGCGCCGCGGGATCGGGCGCACGCCGCGCGTCGTGGCCGTGGCGCCGGAGCATCGCTTCGCCTTGTTCACATGGATCGACGGTTCCCCCGTCGGCGCAGTCACCGACGCCGATGTCGCCGAGGGCGCGCCACGACATCGGCGAGGCGGCGGAGGCCTGCCTGTCGCCCGCGCGCATCCTCGCCCAGATCGAGCGGCGTTTCGCGCGGCTCGATGCCGTCAAGGGCGACGCGCCGGAGTTCGCCGCCCTGTTCGACGACGTCCTCATGCCAAGCCTGCGTCGAGCCGAGGTGCGAGTCGGCGACGCCTATCGGCGATGCGCACTCGAGATGCAGCACGACATCCCGGCCGAAGCGCGCACCCTCATCCCGTCCGATCTCGGCGCCCACAACGCCCTGCGCGCACCGGACGGCAGATTGTGCTTTCTCGACTTCGAGTATTTCGGCTGGGACGACCCGGTCACCAGCATCGCCAACTTCGTCCTGCATCCCGGCATGACCCTGACGGCTTCCCGACAGGCCCTGTACCGGGACCGCCTGCTGGCTCATTTTTGCCGCCACGGCGAAGCCGAGCGCCTGGCGATCCTGATGCCGCTCTATGCGCTGCGCTGGTGCGCCATAATCCTGGGCGAGCTCCTGCCGGAGCGCTGGCAGCATCGTCTCGAAAGCCGCGCCGAGCTCGGCACCTGGGACGAGGCCCGCGGCATCCAGATCGGCAAGGTGCGGGAGCTGATTGGGCGCATCGATCTGTTATGATGATCGTTCATGTCATCCTGAGCGGTAGCGAAGGATCTCATCGGCAGAAGTTCCAAAGTACACTCGTACCAAGCGGCGATGAGGTCCTTCGCTGCGCTCAGGACGACATAAATGTTCGCGGTGGCGAACTCACCTGTCGCCAAGGAACGACTATCGAAAAAGTCACGGGGGCTCAGGAGGGCAGCGGCTTCAAACCCTCGGCATCACGTCGCCGAGAAGCGGCTCATGCTGTCCTTCTCGAGGCGGGTGGCGCGGCGATAGGCGCGGATGACGTCGGTCACGTCGCCCGATTCGCGCACGCGGCCGTTGTCGATCCACAGGGCGGACTCGCACAGCCGGGCGAGCTCGGTGGTCGAGTGGCTGACGAACAGCAGCGTGCCGTTGCGGCGGAAGCGGTCGATCCAGTCGACGCACTTCTTCTGGAAGGCCAGGTCGCCAACCGCCAGCGCCTCGTCGACGATCAGGATCTCTGCGTCGATATGGGCGCAGATGGCGAACGCGAGCCGCATGCGCATGCCGATCGAGTAGAGCTTGATCGGCTGCTCCATGAACTCGCCGATGCCGGCGAAGTCGGCGATCGAGGCGAACTTGCCGACGATCTCGGCGCGCTTGAGGCCGAGCACGGCGCCGGCGATCAGGACGTTCTCCCGACCTGTCGCCTCGAGGTCGAACGTGGCACCCAGCGCCAGGACCGGCGCGACCCGGCCCCTGACCCAGATCTCGCCCTTGGTCGGCCGTGTCATGCCGCAGACGATCTGCAGCAGGGTCGACTTGCCGCAGCCATTGCGGCCGATGATCCCCAGGCTCTTTCCGCGGATCACCTCGAAGCTGACATCCTTCAGGGCCCAGAACGACTTGTAGTAGGGCTTCTCCTGGCTGCCGAACAGCACCTGCTTCACCCAGTCCTTGGGGCTGTCGTACAGCTTGTAGGCCTTGGCGAGGTGCTGCGCCCTGATCACCACGTCGCGTTCAGATGACATCGGTGATGCTGTCCTGCTGGCGGCGGAAGAACCAATAGCCGAACCAGAACATGAAGACGGAGAGGAACAGCGTCCAGGCCACGACCAGCAGGTTGGGAACCCGGCCGAACACCACCAGGTCGCGGATGATCTCGATGAACCCCGTGAGGATGTTGAGGTACATCAGCCGCATCATGTCGGGGCCGAGCTGCTCGTGCGAGAAGAACACCGGCGTGGCGAACATCAGCACCGGCGTCAGCGTCATCATCAGGTAGGCGGTGTCGCGCGTGAACGCGCCCATCGCCGACAGGAGCCAGGTGAGCCCGAGCAGGAACGCCAGGAACGGGATGTACCACAGGGGCAGCAGCAGCACGGTCCAATGCAGCGAGCCGGAGAAGACGAGCTGGCAGAGCAGCATCAGCACCAGGCCGATCGAGGCATAGGTCGTTGCCCTGAGGGTCGAGATCACCGGCAGCATGTGGGCCGGGAACATGGTCTGCTTCAGGTAGTGAGCGTACTCGTGCAGCAGCGAGGGTGCGCGATAGGCCATCTCGGCGAAGAAGTTGAAGGCGATCAGCCCGCCGAACACGAACAATGCGTAGTCGATCGGAGACGAGGCCTCGGCGTTGTTGGGCAGCTTGACCGCGCCGTTGAACACCAGCGTGTAGGTGACCAGCATCAGCAGAGGGGCGAAGATTGCCCAAACCCAGCCGGCCACCGACCCGCTGAACCGCTCGCGCAGCTCGCGGCGGAGGATCGCGGCAATCAGGTCGCGATTGCGCCAGGCGCTGGTGAAGGGCTCGGCGAGGAAACGGCCGAGCCGCGCCGACCAGCTGTTGTTGCCCGGTATGATCTCCTTGCCGTCGACGATGTGCAGCAGCGGCACGTCTTGCACCGCGGGGGCAGTGCGAGGCGAGGGCACATCACGCTCCCGGGGAACGTCGGGATCCGGCCGGTCCAAGTCTAGATTAGTCATTGAAATTAAACGATAATCCTCGTTTATGCGTGCAAGTCACTTGGTAGGAGTTACCTGCCCGACCTCCACCGTCCCGGCCGAATTGAGGAACCTGCGCTGGCCCTGCAGGCCCGATTGCCCAAGGCCCGATTGCTCAAGGATCGACGCAAGGCCGGCAACGAGGCGCCGCAGACTTCGCAGCGCATCTCTTAGTGTGTGACGGGGGCGCTTTCAATGCTGGCAACGGGGCGTGACGCCGTCGAACTGACGCTGTTGCCGACCGGCATCAGGTGGCAGGACGGCATCGCCGCCGATCGGCTGGCGGGATAGATCACAGGGTGTCGTGAACGCCGGCTTGACGCCCTCCGGAGCTTAGGCTAGCGGGACGCGCTTGATGTACTCCCATGTTGTCCACTACGGCGCTCTCCAGCTGGTCGGGGCCGGAGGTGTGCGTCCGTGACGGACAGCAGCATCCTGCGGGCAGCGTTCGCCCCGCTCGCGCGCCTGTGGCGGCGCAAGGCTCGGCCGATCATGTTCGACGCGCCGTCAGGCGACGCCGAGCAGGACGCCGAGCGACTCTATCGTGACGGCCTGCTGCGCGCGCGGCGCGGCGACATCGAGGGGGCGCTTGCCCAGCTCGACAAGTCGATCGCCCAGGTCCCGCTGGCCGATGCAATCGAGGCGCGGGCGGAACTTCTGGATTCGCTCGGCCGTTGGGAGCTGGCGCGGCCCGAGTATGAGCGGGCACGGCGGTTGTGGTCGGAAAGCGCGATCGGCATGCCCGACCGGCGCTATCTGTTCCGGCGCGGCGGCCATTTCGTCTTCGAGATCGAGGCCTACGACCTCGTTCGCAACAACGTCCGGGACAAGGTCCTGCCGCATCTCGCCCACGGCAATGCGCTGCTGGTGCGCGGCCGGGCCAAGGAGGCGCTCGACAGCTATGAGCGCGCGCTCAAGGCGAAGCCTGGCCTGCCCGAGATCCTGGCCCTGAAGGGCGAGGCGCTGGCCGCTCTCGGCCGCTATGACGAGGCGATCCAGGTGTTCGACGGCGTGCTGGCGGCCCAGCCGAACGACGCCGAGACGCTGAACAGCCGGGGCATCGCACGCATGGCGCTTGGTCGCATCGCCGAGGCCAACGACGATTGGCGCCGCCAGCTCGAGTTGCTCCCGCCGACACAGCCTGCGGCCCGGGGCTGCGTGGCCCTCCGCCAGGGCAACTACGGGGCGGCCTTCCACGAGCTCGGCCTTGCTCGCGCCAAGGAACCGCGCCAACCCTGCTGGCTGCTCTACCGGCTGGCGGCTGGACGCCTCGCCGGGGTGGCGCCCGAGCCGTTCACGGTGCCATCGGGCAACGAGTGGTTGACGGCCTTGATCGCGCTCTATGCCGGGCAGGCGACCGAGGAAGGATTGCTCGGCCGGGCGAATTCCCTCGGCCGGCGTACCGAGGCGCTGTTCCATATCGGGGTGGTGGCGCTCGGCGCCAACCCGGCGGTGGCGCGCCGCCATTGGCGCGAGATCGCCGATCGCGGCCCGCCCGCGATGGTCGAGTATGCCGCCGCCCGTAACGAGCTGACCCGCCTCGGCGCCTGACGGCCCCTGCCTGAATCGAGGAGCGCATGTTCTCGGTAATCCTCTACGGCCGCAACGACAGCCATGGCTACAACCTGCACAAGCGGGCGGCGATCAGCTTCAACGCGCTCGCCGAGGTGATGTCCGATCCCGACGACGAGATCCTGTTCGTCGACTACAACACGCCGGACGACCATCCGACCTTTCCCGAGGCGATCCACGATACGCTGACCGAGAAGGCCAAGAAGGCGATGCGCATCCTGCGCGTCCGCCCCGAGCAGCATGCCCACCTGAAGTCGAGGACGCATCTGGTCGCCCTCGAGGCGCAGTCGCGCAACGTGGCGCTGCGGCGCTCCAACCCGCGCAACCGATGGATCCTCTATACCAACACCGACATGCTGCTGGTGCCGCGCAACGAAGGCGAGTCCCTCAGCACCATCCTCGGCGACCTGACCGACGGATTCTACCAGGTGCCGCGCTTCGAGATTCCCGAGATGCTATGGGAAGCCGCCTTCGATCGACGCGATCCGGCCGGCAATCTCGCCAAGCTGCGCGACTGGGCGGTGCGCTTCCATCTCAACCAGATCGTCCATAACTACATGCCGATGAAGTACGACGCGCTGGGCGACTTCCAGGCGGCGTTGCGCGACGACATGTTCGCCATCCACGGCTTCGACGAGGACATGATCCTGGGCTGGCATTGCGATTCGAACCTGGCGGCCCGCCTCGCGCTCTATCGCGGCCGCGTCGACACGCTGATCGACAAGGTTTTCGGCTACCACTGCGACCACACGCGGGTCGCCGCGGCCAACAACAAAGGCCGCGCCACCCGCATGAACGACCAGGATCGCTTCATCTGGAACGTCGCCTCGCCCTACGTGCCGGCCCAGGCCGAGACCTGGGGCTGGCCCGACGTCGAGATCGAGGAGGTCCGGCTCGACCGCGACACCGCCTACCAGCGCTTCACCGCGGGCCTCGACAAGGCGATCGCGCCGGCCACGACGCCGTTCACCGGCACCAGCCTGGAATGGCAGCTGTTCGAGGATCTCACCTACGACCTGCCGCACACCCTGCCGTTCGTGTGCGACCAGGTGGTGACCTTCCCAAGGTCGACCGCCGTGCTGATCGCCGCGACGCGCCCGGACTTCCTGACCGGCTTCGCCACTGCCTGGAAGGGCATGGGCTTCACCGGCCCGTTGCTCGTACCGACGGAATGCGATGGCCTGCCGGGCGATCTCGAGGGCGTCGAGCGCGCGCCCATGAGCAGCCTGTTGCCGCGCGCCGACCTGCTCATCTTCGAGTTCGGCCTCGCGACGCAGACCGCGACCGAGCCGGTGCGCACGGGCCGGGTGATGACGCCGGTCGACAGGAAGCGTCTGCGGGTGCTCGAGAAGCTGTTCAAGCGGGCGGCGGCGCTGGAGTCCCAGACGCGACCGGCCGGCCGCCGCGTCGCCCGCCGGTTCATCGGCGTGAACGTCATCTACAACAAGTTCTGGACGGCGTTCACGGACTACGTCGGCGCCAACATCAATCCCTTCTGCAGCCAGGTCCTCGCCGGCCTGCCGCGCGAGGACGATTCCCTCAAGGGCAAGGTCCTGAAGTTCCGTGGCCGCCACGCGATCTGATCACGGTCTTCCGGACCGAGGATCCCTCGTCGCGGCCAACATTGGCCGGTCCAGCATCGTCCTCATCCTGAGGAGGTCGCGTAGCGACCGTCTCGAAGGATGGGCGGCACACGAGATCGTTGGAAAACCGGTGTCGCAGCGCGTGGTTTGTCGCCAACCCTTCGAGACGCGGCCCTACGGGCCGCTCCTCAGGGTGAGGTCTTCGGTAAAGTTGGCACCCCCGGCGCTTTGATGTCATCCCGAGCGTAGCGAGGGACCTTTCTTCGGTGCTCGATCCAGCAACCGCATGAGCCGGGAATCGTCCGACCGGCGCAGGAAGGCCTGCAGCCACACCAGGTCGGCCAGTTGCAGGGCAGGGAGCTCCAGCCGGCCTGCACGCACCTGCTCGAGAAGATCGCCCAGGGGCAGGTCGCGAACGTGGATGATCTCGGTGGCGTCGGGTGTCGGATCGACGGCCTTGCGGGCATCGAGGGCGAGGAAGCTGTGGATGCGATTGCTTTGCGCCGCGGGATAGACCGCGGCCGAGCCAATCGCGTGCCAGCACGTGCTGACAAAGCCGGTTTCCTCGAGCAGCTCGCGCCGGGCGGCCGCGAGCGGTGTCTCGCCATCGTCGACGTTGCCTGCCGGGAACTCCGTCCGCACTTGGCGCACGCCGTGACGGTACTGCTCCACCAGCACGACGCGATCGTCGGGCGTGACGGCGATCACGTCGACCCAGTCGGGAAGCTCGAGGCTGGGCTGGCTGCCCGGCGGCCCGGCCGGACGAAGCCGGAGCCATCGATCGGCGAAGGCGTAGGCCGGGTCGCCTCGCCGATCCACCGGTCGCTAGCGGCCCGACCCGAGGTAGAGCACGTCGGCCACCTCGGCAAAATTCGCCGCCGGCAGGGTTCGCCACAGATCGAGCACCGTGAGCCGCTGCCCGTTGCGGGCGCACCAGTCCGGCTCGATCGCCTGGTATTCCGGCCACGCCGTGGCGACGACCAGCAGGTCGCAGTCGCGCACGGCGCCTTCGATCGACGAGGCGCCGACGACCTTGTCGCCCAGCGCCGCCATCGCAGCGTCCTGCGCCAGCGGATCGTGCACGGCCACGACGTAGCCCATGTCGGCCAGCCGAGTCGCGAGCTTGACGCTGTGGCTCTCCTCCACGACCGGCGTCTGCGGCTTGTACGACAGGCCGAGGATGGCGATGCGCGTGCCGGTCCTGGCGAACTTGGCGACCAGCCCGGTCAGCCGATCGACCTGGTAGTTGTTGATCCTGTCGGTCGCCTCGGCGACGTCGGCGCGGGCGCCAATCTTGCGCGCCAGGGCGGAGAAGGCGACGTTGTCGCGCGGAAAACAGGGCCCGCCGTAGCCCATCGCGCCCTTGAGGTACTTCACGCCGATGCGCGTGTCGGCCCCCAGCGCCTTGGTGACGACGTCGACATCGGCGCCGGGCAAACGGTCGCAGATGTCGGCCAGCATGTTGGCGTAGGAGATCTTGGTCGTGACGTACGTGTTCACCGAGATCTTGGTGAGCTCGGCATTGATGAAGTTCATGCGCTGGACGGGCGGCTTCCTGTCGCACATCTGCAGGTAGATCGTCTGCAGCATGTCGCCCGCCTTGGAATCGCTTTCGCCGATCAGGATCGAGTCGGGATACAGCATGTCGCGCACGACGCTGCCCAGCGCGATGAATTCCGGATTGTAGCACAAACCGAGCTCGGGCCCGACCTTGCGGCCCGACGCCGCCTCGAGCGCCGCCTTGATCTCGCCGCCGGTGGTTCCCGGCATCACCGTGCTGGTGATGACCACCATGTGGTAGCCGGTCTTGTTGCGCAGCGCCCTGCCGAGCGATTCCATCGCCTGCAGCACGAAGCGGTTGCTGAAGAAGCCGGTGCTGTCCGACGGCGTCGGCACGATGACGAAGCTGGCATCGCTCTGCCGCACCGCCTCGCCCGCGTCCATCGTCGCCGACAGGCGCTGCTTGTGGGCGGCGATCAGCTCGTTGAGCTGCGGCTCGACGATCGGCATCTTTCCGGCATTCAGCGCGTCGACCAGGGTCTTGCTGACATCGAGGCCGACGACCGTGAAGCCGCGGCTGGCCAGGACGGCTGCCAATGGCGCTCCGAGCTTGCCGAGACCGACGACCGAAACGCGAGGCAGGGTGGCTGCAGTCATTTCCATGTCCGTTTTGAGGGCCGGTACTGATACTGTCGCCACCGCCGGGACGCCACCCCGAATCGACGGGCTGCGTCCGCCAATTCACAGCTTGCGCCGTCCCGTCGCAGGGGCGAAAAGTCCACGATCGATGCGCGCCAGATGCGAGGGTACCTGATGAAAGTCGAATTTTCGGCCGTTCCAAAGGCCTTTTCGGGCAACGTCGCGGTCTTCGTTGCGGCCGACAAGCAGCTGCTGGCGGCGGCGCAGGGGATCGATGCGTCGACCGGCGGAGCGGTCGCGCGGGCGCTCGAGGCCGGGCGCTTCACCGGGGCCAAGGACCAGACCGTCACCCTGCTCGGCCAGTCGGGCGACGTCGCGCGCCTGTTGCTGGTGGGCGTCGGCAAGGGGCGCGACCTCGATGCCCGCGCTGCGGAAGGGCTTGGCGGTGTTATTGCCGGCGAAGCCAACGCGATCGGCCACAAGTCGGTCACCGTCGTGGTCGATGCGGTCAAGGGCAGCCGCCTTGGCCCGGCCGAGATCGCGGCGCGCATCGCGCTCGGGGCGCGTCTGCGGACCTATCGCTTCGACAGGTACAAGACGAAGGACAAGCCCGAGCAGAAGCTCTGTCTCGAGGAGCTCACGATCCACGTCGCCGGCCCGGCCGATGCGCGCCGCGCCTATCAGAAGCTGGAGCCGACGGTCGATGCCGTCTTCTTCACGCGCGACCTCGTGAGCGAGCCGGCCAACGTGCTGTTCCCGGTCGAGTTCGCCAAGCGGGCGCGCGAGCTCGCCAAGCTCGGCGTCGAGGTCGAGATCCTGGGCGAAGCGGAGATGAGGAAGCTCGGCATGCACGTGCTGCTGGGCGTCGGCCAGGGCAGCGAGCGCGACTCGCAGCTTCTCGTGATGCGCTGGATGAACGGGCCGAAGACGCAGCAGCCGGTCGCGCTGATCGGCAAGGGCGTGTGCTTCGACACCGGCGGAATCTCGATCAAGCCGGCCGGCGGCATGGAAGACATGAAATGGGACATGGGCGGGGCCGGCGCCGTGACCGGGGCCATGCACCTGCTGGCCGGCCGCAAGGCGCGCGTCAATGTCGTCGGCATCTGCGCCCTGGTCGAGAACATGCCGGACGGCAACGCCCAGCGGCCGGGCGACGTGGTCACCAGCATGTCGGGCCAGACCGTCGAGGTGATCAACACCGACGCGGAAGGCCGCCTGATCCTGTGCGATGCCATGTGGTACGCCCAGGAAAACTTCAAGCCGCAGGCGATGGTCGAGCTGTCGACCCTGACCGGCGCCATCATCGTGGCGCTGGGCCACGAGCGCGCCGGCCTGTTCAGCAACAATACCCCGCTGTCCAACAAGCTGCGGGCGGCGGGCTCGGCGTTGGGCGAGAAGCTGTGGCGCATGCCGCTCGGGCCGAAGTACGACAAGCTGATCGATTCCGACATCGCCGACATGAAGAACGTCGGCGGCGGCCGCGACGGCGGCTCGATCACGGCGGCGCAGTTCCTGCAGCGCTTCGTCCAGGAGGGCGTGGCGTGGGCCCACATCGACATCGCGGGCGTCGCCTGGTCGACCAAGGGCAACAGCACGACGCCCAAGGGCGCCACGGCCTACGGGGTGCGCCTGCTCGATTCATGGATTGAGAGCAGCTTCGAACGCTGAAGGGCCGATGGTGACCGAGGTCAATTTCTACCATCTGACCAGGTCGTCGCTCGAGGATGCCCTGCCGCGTCTGCTGCTCAAGACGCTGCAGGCTGGCGAGCGGGCGGTCGTGATGCTGGGCTCGCCCGAGCGCGTCGATGCGATCAACACCCATCTCTGGACCTTCGACCACGACAGCTTCCTGCCGCACGGCGCGGCGCGTGACGGAGAGGCCGAACGCCAGCCGGTGTGGCTGACCCACCTCGACGAGAACCCCAACGGCGCTGCCTTCCTTTTCATCGCCGACCGCGCGCGCTCGGCGCGGGTCGGCGACTACAAGCGTTGCTTCGAGCTGTTCGACGGTCGCGACGACACCGCGGTCGCCGAATCGCGCGAGCGCTGGAAGGCCTACCGCGCGGCGGGACACACGCTCGTCTATTGGCAACAGGGCGCGGCGGGCGGCTGGGAGAAGAAGGGGTAACGTAACTCAGAGTCCTCCCCACGCTTTGCGTGGGGAGGTGTCGCCGCCTGCCCTGAGCGAAGCCGAAGGGTCGCACGGCGACGGAGGGGTCATGAGCCATGGGCCTCGTCGTCTCTGGTGGCTCATGACCCCTCCGCCCCGTATGACGGGGCACCTCCCCAGCGAAGACGCTGGGGAGGAGATTTCACCGCCGCCCTTCCCTCGGGTACCAATAGCCGCGCCAGGCCGAGGCGAGGCGCTCGCGCAGCGGGATCGGGCCCTCGGGGCGGTAGAAGCTCTTGGCGTCGGCCTCGAAGCTCGCCATGTAATCTCGATAGCCGAGAGGCCGGCGCGTTCGGTCGGCCTGCGTCTGGGCGGCCAGCAGGTCGAGGCCGGCGTCGATGTCGAGAAGCGGCGCCAGCACGTCGCGGCGCTCCAGCATCAGCTCGGCGGCCGCGTCGGGCACGTCCCACACCGAGAACACGGCGGCGAGCTTGGCGAGCTTTGGCGCGCCCAGGCCGGCGTTGGCAGCGACGCGATGCGGCGCCAGCACGTCGCGAGCATAATATGCCTCGCCCTGAAACGGCCGGCCCGACACCGTCTCGGCCGGCGTCGGCCAGATGTAGCGCGCAGGCAGGGCCCGCGCGGAGCAGGTGCGCACGTCGAGCCGGAACAGGTCGAAGCCGTGGCGCCGCATGAACCGGTCGGTGTTGTGGAAGGTATGCTCGTCGGGCCGGTCGGTGCCGATGAAGTTGACCTCGAGCTGCGCGGCGATCACGCCCAGCGCGTCGAAGCGGCCCTCGAATGATTGCAGGATCTCGAAGTCGCCGCCGTCGATGTCGATCTTGAGATAGTCGAGATCGTGCCAGCCGCGCTCGGCCAGCACGACGGGAACGGCGATCGGGTGCGTCGGATCGGCGAGCCCCGTCATCTCCCAGGCATTGTGGCGCAGCTGCTCCTCGGTCGACGCGCACTTCAGTCGCTCCTCGCGGATCTCGCGCGTGCGCATGAAGCTCAGGCGATCGCGCATCCGCATTATGAGGGGCGCGGCCGGCCCCTGAGAGTGGTCGACCGGCACATCGGCCGATCGGCTGACATACCCCGCGACATAGGCGATGTCGGGATTGCGCTCGGCGGCCGCGAGGCGCTCGCACTCGGTGACGCTGGCATCGATGCCGATGCCGCGCAGACGTGGCTCGAAGGCGCGCCACCGCGGATCGATCCCGCCCGAGCAGCCGACATCGAGCAACGAGAATCTGTCCGTTCCCAGCCCTCCGGCGACGAAGGCCGGGAACGACACGGCCATGTTCGTGGTCAGACGGTCGCCACGGGAGTCGCCGGCGAGCCGACGGCGCCCGGCAGGCGGAGCGGTGGCGCGGTCAGCAGGCAGCGCGAACGCTTCCTGTCGCGCAGCCACAGTGCCAGATCCTTCAGCCACCAGATCTCGCCGAGATTGAGCCCGAGCTTGAACAGGCAGTGGTTGTGCAGCGGCAGCGACGGATGCTCCGTGCCCTCGGGGCCAGGACGTGCCGGCACCGCCTCGACGCCGTAATTGTCGGCGATCAGGGCCGAGATCTGGCTGTCGGTGATCCACTGCAGCAGGCGCTCGTCGCGCCCGTCGAGCACGCTGCACATCGCATGCGCACGCGCCGGGTCGACCTTCTTGCCCATCTTCACGATCTCGTCGGTGAAGCCGGTGTAGAGCAGCAGCATGTCGCCCGGCTCGACCACGACCTTGTCGGCCTCGAGGATGCGGTGGAAATCGTCGTAGCCGACGTGCTTGTGGTCGCGGCCGAAATGCTTCTCGAGGTCGACCAGCACGGCGCGGCCCTGGATCGCCTTGGCCGCCATGTTCTCGACGCCGAGCTTGTGGGCGTAGCTCAGGTGGCCGCAGCCGTCGCGTCCGGCGTCGGGCTGCGGGCCGACGACGTCGGAGCCGGCCCTGTAGCCGTTGTAGAAGAGGGGCTCGGGCACGCCGTCGCCGTCGGCATCGAACAGGCCACCGACATGCGCGAGCGTGTCCCACTGCGTCGAGTATTGCAGGGTCAGGATCACGCGGTCGTCGCACGCCACGTCCTGGAACAAGGGGTTGATCGTGTTGGTGAGGAAGTTGAAGCGCCAACCGTTCTCGTCGCCGGTCGGCGACAGCACGGGGGGCAGCCGGCGCGGATTCAGCACATTGCCGCCAGGGAGGTCGAGCGGAAGGCTGAGGCAGAAGGAGAGCCCTTCCTTCACCTCGGCGATTCCCTCGAGCACCTTCCTGGGCGTGATCAGGTTGAGCCGTCCCAACTGGTCGTCGTCGCCCCAATCGCCCCAGGTCGATCCTTCGGGACGGTGCTTCCAACGCTTCATGCAACTTCTCCCTGTCGTGCGCGGGGAGACTACCGTGCAGCCCCCGCGCCACCAAGAGCGCATGGCTCCTGCGCGCAAAACCTCGACCGTCCGCGCTGCGGATCGTCTATAGAATCCGGTCCGAAGAGGTGTTCATGTCTGCTGCGACGGTTCCGCTCGGCAACGATTTCAAGGTCATGAGCCTGATCGGCGTTGCGCATGGCGCCAGCCACTACTATCAGCTCGCCTTCGCCACGATGCTGCTGATCGTGCGCCAGGAAGCCGGCCTCACCTTCACCGATGTCGGCCTGCTGGCGGGCATCTTCTACGGCGTTTCCGGCATCGCCCAGACATTCGCCGGCTTCGCCGTCGATCGATTCGGTGCGCGGCCGATCCTGGCCGGCGGGCTGGCGGTCATCGGCGTTGCCCTGGCGCTGGTCTCGTTCGCGCATTCCTTCCCGGCCTTCGCCGCCATCGCCGTCGTTGCCGGCCTGGGCAACTGCGTGTTCCATCCGGCGGATTTTGCGCTGCTCAACGCGTCGGTGAATCAGGGCAGGCTGGGGCGGGCCTACAGCATCCATGGCGTAGGCGGCTCGCTCGGGTGGGCCGCCGCACCGATCATGTATTTTCTCGACAGCATGTTCGGCTGGGTCGGGGCCGCGCTGATCGGGGCGACGCCGGGTCTCGTGCTCGCCGTGCTGGTATGGTCGCAGCGCGAGACCCTGATCGATCATCGCGTCAAGGCACGGGCCGTCGCGGCGCAGCATGGCGCGACGCCGGCGTTCAGCCTCTTCCTGCAGCCGGCGATCCTGCTCTGCCTGGTTTACTTCGCGCTGATCGCGGCCAACACGGTGGGTATCCAGCAGTTCGCCGTGCCTGCGTGGACCAGCATGTTCGGCATCGGCGAGAACTACGCGGCGCTCTGCCTCATCGTGTTCATCGTGGGACCGGGTGCGTCGCCACGACCTGGTGGCGACGGCGGGCATGTTGATCGCTGCCGTGCTTACCGTGCCGATCGCCACCGCGAGCGTGCCGCCGGTGCTGCTGCTCCCGCTGCTCGCCCTGGGCGGTGCCGCCGGCGGGCTCACCGGCCCGTCGCGCGACATGATCGTGCGCAACGCCACCCCGCCTGGCGCGTCCGGCAAGGTCTTCGGCTTTGTCTACTCCGGCCTCGATGTCGGCTCGTTCCTGGCGCCGCCGCTGTTCGGGTTCCTGATGTCCTCTGGCCTGCCGAGCGTCATCTTCTGGATCGCTATCGCTCTCTACATCGTCAATGCCGGGCTGGTGCTGTCGATCCACCAGAACACGGTGCGCTCCGTGACGACGAGGGCGCCGGCGGCGGCGGAATAGCGACGTATACATACCTCGCCCGAGCGGGGTATTCGTCGGTTGAAGCAGCAAAGAATGACCTCACCCTGAGCCGCTATGACTTTTTCGATAGTCGTGCGAACTTTTCTGTCGTCCTGAGCGCAGCGAAGGACCTCATCGCCGCTTGGTACGAGTGTACTTTGGAACTTCTGGCGATGAGATCCTTCGCTGTGCTCAGGATGACAGAAGAGGGACGACAGAGTTCAATAAAGTCACATCCTCCGAGGAGCGGTCACAGGCCGCGTCTCGGAGGGTGAGGTGTCCGTTTGGACCGATCACGTTGCAACTGACACTCGAACCATATGTCGTCCTGCGCATGGCTCACGCCGCCTCGTAGGCCTCCTGTGCGACCAGCCATTCGTGCTCGGCGTGGGCGATCTCGCGTTCGAGCCGGACCTTCTCGCGCTGCAGGTCGATCACATTGACCGCCGGGTCGCTGTAGCTCGCCGGGTCGGCGAGCCTGGCCTCGATCTCGCTGCGCTGCTTGCCGAGCCTGGCGATGGTCTTCTCCAGCGCATCGAGCGCCTTCTTGAGCGGTGCGCGCTTGCTGCGCGCCTCGGCCGACTGCTTGCGCTGATCCTTGCGCGAGGAGTCGGGCGCAGGAGCCGTGACGGCAGGCTTCGGGGTCTCGCTTCGCTCACGGTCGCGGTCCCGCTCGCGTCCGCCGTTCTTGCCGCCGCTGCGTTCGCGCAGCAGCCGCGCCTGATAGTCGTCGATGTCGCCGTCGAACGGCGTCACCTTGCCGCCCGCGACCACCCAGACCAGCACGACGGCGCCGTCGAAATCGTTGATCGCGTTGACCAGCGATTCGCGCGCATCCATGTCGAGATGATTGGTCGGCTCGTCGAGCAGCAGCATGTGGGGCGCGTTGCGCGTGGCGAGCGACAGCAGCAGCCGGGTCTTCTCGCCGCCCGACAGCAGGCCGACCTTGAGATCGGCACGATCGCGCGAGAATCCGAAGCGACCGAGCTGGGCGCGCACCCTGGTCTCGCCGGCGGCGGGGCCGAGCGCGCTCGACATGTGCTGGAACGGCGTGGCCTCGTAGTCGAGGCCTTCCTCCTGGTCCTGCGAGAAGTAGCCGATGCGAAGCTTCGACGTGCGCCTGATCCTGCCCTCGCGCGGTTGCAGGCGATCGGAGAGCAGCCGGATCAGGGTCGATTTGCCGTTGCCGTTCTGGCCGAGCAGGGCGATGCGGTCGTCCATGTCGATGCGTAGGTCGAGCCGGCGCAGCACCGGTGGTCCGTCGCCGTAGCCGACCGCCACCTCGTCCAGGGTCTCGATCGGCGAGGCAAGCTGGTCGGGCGGCGGGAAGTTGAAGGTGATCTGCTCGTCGACCGGCACCGTCGCGATCGGCCCCAGCTTCTCGATCATCTTCAGCCGCGACTGCGCCTGCCGCGCCTTGCTGGCCTTGGCGCGGAAGCGATCGACGAAGGCCTGCATGTGCTTGCGCTGGGCGGCGAGCTTGGCCTGCTGCGCGGCGTCGTGCTCGAGCCGCTCGGCGCGCGTGCGCTCGAAACGGTCGTAGTTGCCGGCGTAGGTCACGAGCTTCTGGTTGTCGATGTGGACGATGTGGTCGCACACGTCGTTCAGCAGATCGCGGTCGTGGCTGACCATCAGCAGCGTGTGGCGGAAGCGCTGCAGATGCTCGGTCAGCCACGTCTGCGCCTCGAGGTCGAGATGGTTGGACGGCTCGTCGAGGATCAGCAGGTCGGGGTTGCTGAACAGCGTGCCGGCCAGCGCCACGCGCATGCGCCAGCCGCCGGAGAACTCGCCGCACGGCCGCGCCTGCGCCGCGTTGTCGAAGCCCAGGCCGTGCAGGATGGCAGCCGCGCGCGCCGGCCCCGAAGCAGCGCCGATCTCGTCGAGCCGGGCATGGATGTCGGCCAGCCTGATGCCATCGTGGCAGGTCTCGGCTTCGGCCAGCAGCGCCGTGCGCTCGACATCGGCCGCCAGCACCGCGTCGATGACCTTGATGTCGCCCCCCGGCGGATCCTGCGGCACCGAGCCGACACGCATGCGGCCGGTCATGGAGATCGAGCCGCCATCAGCCTCGGTCAGCCCCTGGATCAGGCGCAGCAGGGTCGACTTGCCGGCACCGTTGCGACCCACCAGGCCGACCTTCCAGCCGTCGGAAATGGCCGCCGAGGCGCGATCGAACAGCACGCGCTCGCCGTGGCGGAAGGATAGGTCGTTGACGTGAAGCATGGGGCGGCGGCGTTTAGCATGGCGGGCGCGCCCATCCAACCGTCGGACTTACGGTCGGCGTCGCCGCCGGTCTTACCGGCGATCGGACCGGCTTGCCGGCCTTCGACCCCCCGTCTATAAGGCGCGCCCACGCGAAAAAGCACCGGTAAACGAGGATCCGATGGCCGTCGAACGCACCTTCTCAATCATCAAACCCGACGCGACCCGTCGCAACCTGACCGGCAAGATCAACGCCCGGTTCGAGGAGAACGGCCTGCGCATCGTCGCCCAGAGGCGCATCTGGATGACCCGAGCCCAGGCCGAGCAGTTCTATGGCGTGCACAAGGCGCGGCCGTTCTTCAACGACCTTTGCACTTTCATGACGTCAGGCCCGGTCGTCGTCCAGGTCCTCGAAGGCGAGAACGCCATCACGAAGAACCGCGACATCATGGGCGCCACCAACCCCGCCAACGCCGCCGCCGGCACGATCCGCAAGGACTTCGCCGAATCGATCGAGGCCAACTCGGTACACGGCTCCGACTCGGTCGAGAACGCAGCGATCGAGATCGCCTACTTCTTCGCCGGCGCGGATATCGTGGGCTGATCGACAGCTGGGGGCGCGCCGCTCGTAGGCGCCAGCTTTTGGCCGGACCAACAAAGTCCTCATCCTGAGGAGGTCGCGTAGCGACCGTCTCGAAGGATGGGCGACACACGAGATCGCTGGAAAAGCGGTGTCGCAGCACTCGTCGTACTGCCGACCAAAGGGCGAAGGTTACTTCGCCCGAATCGAGGCGCGGCCCTCTGGGCCGCTCCTCAGACGATGTGACTTTATTGAACTCTGTCGTCCCTCTCCTGTCATCCTGAGCGCAGCGAAGTAGCGCCAGGGTAAGCCCTGAAGAGGAGGAAGGTCATGTGATTGATTGATCGGAAACCTATTGAAGCGGTT
>LNFM01000643.1_pt1 | contig 84023 bp, 64 predicted proteins | sample 596031 | NCBI WGS metagenome assembly LNFM01 (sample SAMN04254537, study PRJNA301005) | activated carbon metagenome | isolation source: dual media filters at the Ann Arbor, Michigan drinking water treatment plant | place: USA: Ann Arbor | reverse complement strand
CAGGCTCCGCTTTTTTTTCGGCTCCGCCTTCGGTTGGCGACACGCGCTCGGTTGAGCTCGTGGCGTGTCTGCTTCCAACCTCAGGCTCCGCACGAGGCCGCTCGCCGTTCGCCGCGGTCATCGTTGCGAACGTCGACATGGTCGAGCAAGTTCCGCTGTCGACCCCATGACTCACCCATACGTTAGGGTTTGACAAACACTCACCCTTACGTCAGGGTTCGCCAGGTTCATGGCCGTCCGTCTGCCGATCGCGACCTCCTGTGACCACCCTGCGGTGGACGGCGCTGGCGCGAGCAACGAACCGCTGCGGGTCGGCGACCTGGCCGCGCGGACGCAGAAGACGGTGCGCGCCCTGCATCTCTACGAAGAGCTGGGCCTCCTCTCGCCGATCGATCGCAGCAAGGGCAACTACCGCCTCTACGACGCTGGCGCGGTCCTTCGCGTTCGCTGGATCGCCAAACTCCAGGACATGGGCTTCTCGCTCCCCGCGATTCGAGAAGTCCTCTCGGAGTGGGAGCGCTCGGGCTCGGCCAGCAACGCGATGGCCAAGGTCCGCACGCTCTATCAGCAGAAGCTCGAAGACACCCGCGCGCAGCTCGCCCGCCTCTCGGCGCTCGAGCTCGAGCTCGAGAGCTCGATTCACTACCTCGACACCTGCGACACCTGCGCGCCCGAGCGCCTGATCGACTCGTGCCCGCGCTGCGAGCTGCACGAGAATTCGCCGCCAGACCTCGTCGCAGGGCTTCACGCCAAATCCTGAGCGACCAACGCCCCTCACCAGACGTCCCACGCAATCATGGCCATCAAGCTCCCGATCTACCTCGACTACCACGCGACCACGCCGATGGACCGCCGCGTGCTCGACGAGATGTTGCCTTATTTCACCGAGGATTTCGGCAACGCCGCCTCGCGCACCCACGCGTTTGGCTGGAAGGCCGAGTCCGCCGTCGGCGTCGCTCGCGAGCGCATCGCCAAGATGATCAACGCCGACAAGCCCGAAGAGATCATCTTCACGTCGGGCGCCACCGAGAGCGACAACCTCGCGCTCAAGGGCATCGCCGAGTTCTACGGCGACAAGGGCAAGCACATCATTACGTCGCGCATCGAGCACAAGGCCATCCTGGACTCGGGCAAGCGACTCGAAAAGATGGGCTTCGAGGTCACCTACCTCGACGTCGACAAGCAGGGCTTCGTCGACCCCGCGCACGTCCGCGCCGCGATCCGACCGGACACCATCCTCTGCTCGGTCATGCTCGCCAACAACGAGGTTGGCACGGTGCAGCCCATCCGCGAGATCGGCGCTGTTTGCCGCGAAAAGGGCGTGCTGTTTCACACCGACGCCGTGCAGGGCATCGGGCGCATCGAGTTCGACGTGCAGTCGATGAACGTCGACCTCGCGTCGATCACCGCGCACAAGATGTACGGCCCCAAGGGGGTCGGCGCGCTCTACGTTCGGCGCAGCAAGCCCCGCGTAAGGCTCGTGTCGCAGATGGACGGCGGCGGGCACGAGCGCGGATATCGATCCGGGACGCTCAACGTTCCTGGCATCGTCGGCTTCGGAAAGGCGGCGGAGATCATCACCCACGAGTGGCGTGACGAGGCCGCGCGCGTCTCGCGGCTCCGCGACAGCCTCTACAAGAAGATCACCGCAGAGCTCGACGAGGTGTTCGTCAACGGCCCGTGGCCTGCGATCGACTCGAGCGGCAAGGTCCTTCGCTTGCCCAACAACCTCAACATCTCCTTCGCGTACGTCGAAGGCGAGTCGATCTTGATGTCCCTCAAGAACGTCAGCGTCTCGTCGGGCTCAGCGTGCACGAGCGCGAGCCTCGAGCCGTCGTACGTCCTTCGCGCGCTCGGCGTCGAAGAAGAGCTCGCCCACACCAGCATTCGCTTCGGGTTGGGTCGATTCACCACAGAAGAAGAGATCGAGTACGCCGCCAACCTGACGGTCTCGAGCATCAAGCGACTGCGCGACCTCTCGCCGCTCTACGAGATGGCCAAAGAGGGAATCGACCTCAAATCCATCGCATGGACCGCGCACTGAGCGGCCATCCCACAGACTTTACCGACCGTTTGGAGAAATCATGGCGTACAGCGACAAGGTCATCGAGCACTACGAAAACCCCCGCAACGTCGGCACGCTCGACAAGAACGACGACCACGTGGGCACGGGCCTCGTCGGCGCGCCTGCGTGCGGCGACGTGATGCGGCTTCAGATCAGGGTCAACGACGACGGCGTGATCGAAGACGCCAAGTTCAAGACCTTCGGCTGCGGCTCGGCCATCGCGTCGAGCTCGCTCGCCACCGAGTGGATCAAGGGAAAGACCCTCGACGAGGCGGCCGAAATCAAGAACGAGACGATCGCGAAGGAGCTCAACCTCCCGCCGGTCAAGATCCACTGCTCGGTCCTCGCCGAGGACGCGATCAAGAGCGCGATCGACGACTTTCGCAAGAAGCAGGCGTCCCGTCGCGAAGGCAACACCTGAGTCATGAACACTGACGTCCAAGCACAGCCACAATCGACGCCTTCGTCGCAGCCGAGCCCGGACGCAGAGACGGGCGCGAAGGCCCCTCCATCGATCATCCTCACGCCCAAGGCCGTCGCGATGGCCAAGCAGGCGCTCGCCAAGCGAGGAACGCCCAACGCCGCGCTCAGGCTCGGCGTCAAGGGCGGAGGCTGCTCTGGCTTCGCGTACGTGATCGAGTTCGCTGACGTCCGCCGCAGCAAGGACGTCGTGTTTACGTTCGACGGCCTCGACGTGGTGGTGGACCCCAAGAGCCTCGTTTTGCTCGGCGGATCGACGCTCGACTACGAGGTCAAGCTGATGCAACGCGGGTTCAAATTCGTTAACCCTCAAGAGTCGAGCGGCTGCGGCTGCGGCGAGAGCTTCGGCGTCTAGCACCCCATCGATGAACGACCCCTTCGAGACCCTCGGTCTCCCGCGCACCTTCGACATCGACCTGCGCGCGGTCGAGCAACGATTTCGCGACCTGTCGCGGGCGATGCACCCCGATCGCTTCGCGGACAAAGCGCCCGCCGAACGTCGCCTCGCCGCAGAGCAGACCGTGACGCTCAACGACGCGTTTCGCCTGATCCGCGACAAGATGAACCGCGTCCTGACGCTGCTGGCGGCGGCCGGCAGACCCATTCACGAGACCGCCCGCGCCGAGCCAGGCCTGCTCATGGAGATCATGGAGCTGCGCGAGGCCATCGACGACGCGCGCACCGACGGGCGCCCGGCCGAGGCGCTCCAGCGCCGCGTCGACGCGCGGATCGACGACGAAGAGTCCGCGCTGAGAGAGGCTTTCGACGGGACGAGCTTTCCCCCAGTGGGCGAGCGGCTCGATCGCGCGTACAACGCAGGCGTCAGACTCAAGTACCTCTATCGTTTGCGCGACGAGCTCGACGCGCTCGAATAGTGCGCACCAATTCAAGATAAGCCCATGGGACTGCTGCAGATCTTCGACCCGAGCGCGAAGCCGACCCCGGTCGGAATCGACCTCGGCACCACCAACTCCCTCGTCGCGTGGGTGAGCGACGGCGCGCCCACGAGCGTGCTCGACTGCGACGACGATCCGATCGTCCCCAGCGTGGTCGCCTTCCTCCCAGACGGCCAGATCATCGTGGGAAAAGAAGCCCTCGCGTACCTCTACACGCAACCGCGAGAGACCATCGTCTCGGTCAAGCGGTACATGGGTCGAGGCTTCGACGACGCCGAGACCCGGCGCGAGCGGGGCTATCAGTTCGCTCCGGCCCGCGAGGGACAGGCGAACGTCGTCCGCTTCGTCGTGCACGGCCGCGAGGTCACGCCGGTCGAGGTCTCTGCGCTGATCTTGAAAGAGCTCAAGCGCCGGGCGGAGGACAAGCTCGGATCGATCGCGGGCGCCGTCATCACGGTCCCTGCGTACTTCGATGACGCTCAGCGACAGGCCACCAAGGACGCCGCGCGACTCGCGGGCCTCGAGGTGCTCAGGCTCGTCAACGAGCCCACCGCCGCGGCGCTCGCGTACGGCATCGGGACCAATCGCACCACCGGCACGTACGCGGTCTACGACCTCGGCGGCGGGACCTTCGACATCACCATCCTCTCGCTGGACGACGGCGTCTTTCAAGTGCGTTCGACCGGCGGCGACTCGCAGCTCGGCGGCGACGACATGGACCGCGCCGTCGCGCTGCACATGCTCGCGCTCGCGGGCCAGAGCGAGCCCTTCGATCAGGGCGTCTGGCGCGCGGCGATGCTCGAGGCCCGTCGCGTCAAGCACGAGCTCACGGACAAGAGCGAGAGCGCGTTCGAGCTCGAGCTGGCCTCTTCGGCCGCGCCGAAGACGTTCGCGAAGGCCATCACGCGGAGCGAGCTCGACGCGCTCATCCTCGGCGTGGTCGAGCGGACGGGCCCGGCGTGCAAGCGCGCCCTCAAAGACGCGGGGATCGACGGCAAATCGCTGGACGGCGTGGTGCTGGTGGGAGGGTCTACGAGGGTTCCGCTCGTGCGCAGCTTCGTCGCGAAGCTGTTTCAGCAAGAGCCGCTGACGGACATCGACCCCGATCAGGTCGTCGCCTTGGGCGCCGCCGTCCAAGCAGACATCCTCGCGGGAACGCAGCAGCACGACGCCCTCGTCGTCGACGTCACGCCCCTGTCGCTCGGCATCGAGACGATGGGCGGGATCGTCGAGAAGATCCTCGCGCGCAACAGCACCATCCCCTGCGCGCGCGCGCAGCAATTCACGACGTACGCCGACGGGCAGACCGGCTTCGACATCCACGTGCTGCAGGGCGAGCGAGAGCTCGCGCGCGACTGCCGCTCGCTCGCGCGCTTCAAGCTCGACGGAATCAAGCCGCAGACCGCCGGCGCCGCGCGGCTGCTCGTGACCTTTCGCGTCGACGAGAACGGCATGCTCACCGTGGCCGCCAAAGACGAGGCGACGGGCAAAGAGCACTCGGTCGAGGTCAAGCCGAGCTACGGGCTCACCGACGAAGACGTCGAAAAAATGCTGCTCGAATCGTACGAGCACGCAGAAGAAGACCTCCGCGCGCGACAGCTCACCGAGCGCGTCGTCGAGGCCGAACAAGTGATCGCAGCGACCAAGAAGGCCCTCGCCAAGGACGGAGACCTGCTCGACGAAGACGAGCGCGCCGAGCTCGACGGAGCGCTCGCAGCCCTCGAACGCGCCGTGCAAGCGCGAGACAGCGAAGGGCTCCGGCGCAGGACCGAGTCGCTCGATCAAGCCAGCGTTCCTCTGGCCGAACGAAGGATGAACCGCGCGATGCGAGAGGCCATGAAGGGCCGCTCGGTCGACTCGGTCGAGAGCGAGGTCGCCCACGCGCGCGGCGTCGATTCGCACGTCACCGAGCACACGGCGAGGAGGGAGCACTGAAATGCCCACGGTCCGTTACACCAACCCGAGCGCCGACCCCGCTGCGGCCCCGGTGACCATCGAAGTCCCCATCGGGACCACCCTGCTCGACGCCTCCAAGAGCGCCCACGTCCCCCACGGCAGCGCGTGCGGCGGAGTCTGCGCGTGCAGCACCTGCCACGTGTACGTCACCCAGGGCGGCGAGCTGTTGAGCGAGAGCGAGGACGACGAGATGGACATCCTCGACAAGGCCTTCGACGTCCGCTCGACCTCGAGGCTCGGCTGCCAGGCCAAGATCGAGCGTGACGGGCTCGTGGTGATCACGCTCAGCCGCGAGTCGCGCGACGCGTACTACAACGAGCACCCCGACGAGCGACGCGCGCTCGAGGCCGCAAAGCGCGACAAATAGCGAGCAAACCGCGATCGTTCGTGGGTGGGCGCTCGACGCGACTCGTGAGAGACTCTCGAAATGATGAAATCATTTCGACTACTCGCTTCGTGTTCGCTCGCGCTGATCGCCGCCTGCGGAGCGGGCACTTCCCCGGCGGACACCGGCCGAGCAGACGTGCGTTCGGACAGCGTCTCGATGACGGACAGCAGCGGCACGGACGCCGCGCTCGAAGACCGCGTCGACATCGATTCTCCCGCGACCGACACCGGCGTCTCGACGGACACGGGGACCGGCGGGGACTCTGGCGTCGGCGCGGATGTGCCCAACCCCATCGACACGGGCGTCGGCGCGGACGCGCAGCCGCCGCGAGACACGGGCGTCGGCGCAGACGTGCCCTCGAGCACAGACACGGGCAGCGGCGGAAGCTGCAGAAGCAGCAGAGAGTGCGCGAGCGGCGCCTGCCTCGGCATCCTCGCCTGCGGCGGCGCAGGGATGTGCGGCGCGGTTCGCCTCTGCCCGCGCATCTTCGATCCGGTGTGCGGCTGCGACGGCATGACCTACTCCAACGACTGCGTCGCCGACAACGCCGGCGTCGGGGTGCGCTCGCGCGGCGCGTGCCCGAGCGTCGGAGATTCGGGCGTGCCGATGTGCCGCTCCAACGCCGAGTGCGGCGGTCGCCTCGCGTGCCTCGGGATCGCCTCCTGCGGCGGCTCCGGCGCCTGCGGCACCATGCGTCCCTGCCCCGACGTCGTCGACCCTGTGTGCGGCTGCGATGGACGCACCTACGGCAACGCGTGCGAGGCAGACAACGCTGGCGTCGGCGTGCGCGCGCGCGGAGCTTGCGTGAGCCCCTCGGGATGCCGCTCGAACGCGGAGTGCACGGCCGTCGGCGAGACGTGCCAGGGCATCCCGATGTGCGGCGGGACGGGCATGTGCAGGAGGCCAGGCCCGTGTCCGCTCGTGATCGACCCTGTGTGCGGCTGCGACGGGCGGACCTACGACAACTCGTGTCTCGCGAGCAACGCAGGCGTCGGCGTCGCGTCGCGCGGACGTTGCCGGTAACCGCGCGCCGCGCTCGAACGTCGTCGCTGCGTGAACGTTGCTATGTAGTTTTACTCACACAAATCCGTTTGGTTGCTTGCAGATCGTCCGCTTTCGAAACGCGCCGGGCGCTAGCATGGAAGCTATGGAAGCAACGCCCAAGAAGATCCTCGTGATCGAAGACGATCCTGTTGGCCACAGCGCGATTCGAGACTATCTCGTCGCGCACGGATACGAGGTTCACTCTGCGACCGACGGCGCGAAGGGGGTCACGCTCGCGCGCGAGATCGCGCCGGACCTCGTGCTCTGCGACGTGCTCTTGCCGCTCAAGAGCGGCTTCGAAGTGTGCTTCGAGCTCAAGCGTGAGCCCAAGCCCGCGCCGGTCGTGCTGATGAGCGCGATCCTGCGACGCGAGGACGATCAACGCTACGGCAAAGAGGGCGTCCACGCGGACGCGTACCTCGTCAAGCCGTTCGCGCTCGGCGCGATGCTCACGCGCATCCGACACCTCATCGGAAAGTAGTCGCCGTGAAGCTCCCGGCGTCGCTCGCCGAGGTCGGCAGCGAGGGCTTTCGCCCGAAGCTCCAGGCGGGCATCTACTCGGGCTACGCGACGGTGGCTGCGCTGCTCGTGTTCGCGCTCGCCGCCCACCGGTATGGGTTGGTGTCCCGCGTCGACTGGGCGCTCGCGCTCGTCGCGACCAAGTTCATCACGAACACGCTCGCGTGGATCGCGCTGACGAAGCGAAGGCTCGTCATCGGGATGTCGGCGCTCAACATCTTCGCCGACGTCATGGTGATGACAGGGGCGGTGTACTTCACAGGCGCCGCGTTCTCGCCGCTTGTTTCGCTGTATTTCGTCGAGGTCGCCGTGATGGCGCTGCTGACGAACGTCGGCCTGACCGTGGCGACCATCCTCGGGGCGTTGGGCCTCTACGTCACGATGGTGGCGCTCGTCGTGGGGGGCGTGCTCCCGCAGACCACGTCGATCGTCCCCGCCCATCCCTCGCCTGTGCACGTCACCGTCTTCGTGGTCTATGTCGCGGGCGTCCTCATCGCGCCCGGCGCGTACATCGCAGCGATCGTGCAGCGGCTCCGAGAGAAAGAGCGGGCGCTCGCGGCGCGCAACAAAGAGCTCGTCGACGCCAGCCGCGTCAAGAGCGAGTTCACCGCCAACATCACGCACGAGCTTCGAACGCCGCTGCACGGAATCCTCGGGATGGGCGAGCTCGTCGAAGACGAGATCTACGGCCCGATCACCGACAAGCAGCGCGCCGCGATCAAGAACATTCGCAGCAGCGCCGGGGGGCTGCTCGAGCTGATCGACTCGCTCCTCGTCGTCGCGCGAGACGAGGCTCGAGCGCTCGAGCTGCGAAAGAGCAACGTTGATCTCGTCGAGGTCGTCGAGTCCGTCGCGACGACGGCGCGCATGCTCGTCGGGTCAAGGGATCTGGCGGTGACGGTCGAGATCAATGACCGCGAGTCACCGCTCGAAAACCGCCAGGCGCGCATCGAGACGGACCGCCCCAAGCTCGTGCAAATCCTCGTCAACCTCGTGGCCAACGCCGTGAAGTTCACCGAGGACGGCGGTCGCGTGACCCTCGTTTTGCGCAGCGCCCCGTCGCTCTTCGAGCTGCGCGTCGAGGACACAGGCCGCGGGATCGGGCGCGAGTCTATCGACCGAGTCTTCGAGCCCTACGTGCAGATCGACCGAGAGTCCATCGGAGCGCACGGCGGCTCGGGGCTCGGGTTGAGCGTCGTGCGCACGCTCGCGAAGCTGCTCTCGATGCGCATCTCGGTCGACAGCGAGCTCGGCCGAGGCTCGGTCTTCACGCTGCAGATCGACCGCTGATCGCGAGGCTCAAAACGGGAGCAGCACCTTGGCGCCCGCGCGCAGCTCGTACTCGAACGAGAGCTCTTTGCCCTCGCGCGGGGCGAGCTCGACGTCGCGCTCGAGCATCGCGTCCTGCGCCCGAAAGCGCCACCCCTCGTGCGCGCCGAGCAACACTTCGACGTCCGTGATCTCGCTGAGCGGAACGCGCTCGACGACCTTCACCGATCGAGGATCGCCGCTGAGGTTGCTCACGAACACCCGGATCGTTCGGCGGATCTTCTGCGTTCCGAGCACGGGGACGATCTCTCGCGACTCGTCTACCTTACGCCGCACCCTCAAGCCGTCGTCCGGGCCGAAGCCCACTTCGAACGGCGCTCCCTGACCGACGAACGCGACGCGACCACGCCCCACGACGCTCCCGCCGCGCGCCACGCGCAAGGGGCCGGCCAACAAGGGAGTCGCGCCGCTCCACGTCAGGGTCGCGCGCAAGTGCGGCGCCGATGCGCGCTCGGGATAGAGCGCTCGATCCACGGTGGCCTCGAGCGTGGCGCGCAGGACCTCGACGCGCACGGGCCGACCGTTGCTCGGGACCGACACGCGCTCTTTCGGCGCGAGGACGACGGGCTCGCCGCCATCATCGACGCCTGGCATTTCGCTCACCGATCGCGATCCACGGTCGAGTCCCGCGGACTGCACGGCCTGCTCGCGCACATCCACGATGACCCGATGCCGCTCGTGGTCGGTCTTCTTTCGCCACGCGAGCTGCTCTTCGCGCGCCAGCGGGGCGGCGGACGCGCGCGAGGGTCGCGCCGTCGAGAAGCGCAGCTCTACGTCGTTCCAGAGCTCGCCGGTGCGCTGCCAGAGGACCGCCGCGGTGGTCCACTGCACCGACGCGGCGCCGCGCGCGTCGAGCTCGAGCCTCGCCGTGTGCTCGGGCCGCCACAGCGCGCACGGAACGCGATAGACGAGCTCGATCTCGAGCTCTCCCTCGGCGCTGGCGTCGTACTGCACCCTGGCGAGCGACACGAGCTTCGGGCGCTCGACGCGGCCCTGAGCCAGCGCTCGCTCTGCGCGCTCGTGGCTGCGGCGAGCCTCGACGCTCGCTGTCCGTTCGATGGCGAGGCGCGTCGCTGCCTGCTCTTGTCGCGCGACGATCGCGTCGAACGCCTCGCGCCACGCCCGTGCTGTCTCTTCGGCGCCGACGCCCTTGGGGACCTCGGCGAGCGCCTTCAGCCAGTGTTCGCCGAGCGTCTTCGCTCGATCTGCGTCGGCGTTGCAGCGCTCGATCGCCCGCGAACAACGGACGACCTCTCGTCGCGCTTCGTCGAGCTCGGCCTCGAGCCGCGCGATTTCCTCGTCCGACAACGCGCGCTCGCGCTCGCTTCGTCGTTGCACGCTGGCGGCGAGGACCGTGGCCGCCCCGCGCACCACCCGCGCTCGCAGCGAGGCGTCGTCCACGAACGGCGAGAGGCCTGCGATCCACAGCTCGGCGCGCCCCTGCGGGACGGTGACGATCGCGCTGCGGCGCACCTCGGCGCGGTCCTCGAAGAAGGTCACGCGCTGGGCGCGGCTCGCGGTGGGAGCGAGGTCTCGACCGAGCAGCTTCGCGTCAGTCACGGCGGTTTCCTCCGACGATTTCGAGCTTCGAAGCGAACACGATTCGGTAGGCGAACTCGATCGACGACTTGGTGCCAGGCGCGAGCTCGACGGTCCAGCGCGCGACGCCGTCGACGGGCGATCCGCGGTCTGCCTGCGAGTACGCCGTCGCCTTCGGCTTGCTCGAGAGCACGGTGACCTCGATCTCCGAGTCTCGCTTGGCGACAGGAACACGGTCGATCACGTCGACGAACACCGCTTCGCCGAGGGACGAAGCCAGCTCGATTGAAATCGTGTGCTCGACCTGGGTCGAGCCTCCGAGCAAGCCCGTCGCGCTCTCGAGGACCTTGGCGTTGCGCGCGACCCGGAGGCGCTCTTCGACCCCGAGGCCGAGCGCGATCGTCCCTCCGCGATCGACCGCGGCCACGGCCGTGCGCGCGACGAGCGCGTCGTCCGAGAAGACCTCCGCCGGCCCCGCGAGCAGCGGCGACTCGAAGGGGTTCTGCACCTCGGCCTCGCGGTACACCGCTGGGTCCTCCTTGGGAACCGCGCGAAACCTCGGCCGCGATCGCCCCTCGGCTTGCGCGATCGACACCCTGTGTAGCGCTCCGTCTGCGATCACGTCGACCCGCGCCCCGCCGTCGTACAGATGGTCGAAGGTCGAGCGCGCAGCGCGCGGGTCCACGGTGCCCGAAGGAGCAACGAGGCGCTCGATCGCCGATCGCCCGTAAGCGCGCTCGAGCTCGAGGCGCTGGTCGCTGGGGCTCTGCGAGACCGTGAGGCGCCCGCGGTTGGCGCGCGCGCTCGACGGCTCTTCGAGCTCGAGCCCGTCGTACTCGAGCCAACGCTCATCGGGGTCGATCTCGCTCGGGGCGCCCTCGCCCGACGCCTCTTGGGGCCGCGGTGGCGCGGACGGCTCGGCGCGCCATCCCAAGGGAGATGCGCCCCCGCGCGCGCGGGACTCTTTCTTCTCCGACTCGATCGAGGATTGCCGGGCGAATGCCGCTGCCGCCGGGGCTCGCGCGACGACCGCTTCTTCTTCGCGCAGCGCGCCCTCGCCCTGTTCGAGCGCTCCGGCGTCGGCTCCGACCGTCACTTCGTCAGCGTCGTCGAAGCGGTCGGCCTTGTCCGACCCCGCGCGCGCGTCGAGCACGTCCGCGATCATGGCGATGGGCTTCGGCGCGATCGTGCGATCGACGGGCTCGGGCCTGCGCAGGTCCGCGCCGTGTCCGTCGTAGCCCGCGAAGAGCTCGTCCAGCCCGCTTGGAGGTGGTCGAAACGCGGTGATCTTTCGCTGCGCGCGGCCGATGCGCAGCGTCGGCAGCGTCGGCAGTCGCGCGTCGCGGACGAGGTCCGCGGTCGAGAGCGACACGAGCGCCTGGGCCCAATCTTCACCGGAGGCTTGCGCGACGTACGCGTCGAGCGTCCAGTGCGCGAGCCTGGCGCTGTCCGAGAGCCGCACGCGGTACGCGGGCCACCAGCGCGCCGCGTCGACGACGTACTCGATTTCTAGCGATTCGAGCGGCGAAGCAGCGCCCTCTCCGAGCTGCACGAGCGCCGCGAGCTCGTCCTGTCCGCTCGGCGCATCGGCGCTCGAGGCGCGATCACGAGCGACCTTCGCCGCTTCGAGCGCGCGCAGCACGAGCGCCTCGCGCCGCTCTTCGTCGCGCAGATGCGCGTGTAACTCGTCGAGCATCCCGTCGATCATCGCGTTGGCCGCGAGCGCGTCTCTGACGCGGGCCGCGCCGTCCTCGTCGGCCCGACGGGGCCTGAGGCGCGGATCGGGCCACAGCGCCGTGAGCGCGCCGCGGCGGGCCGAGAGCCGCTCGAGGCGGGCGCGCACCGACTCGTGCTCGCGCTCGAGCCGCTCGACCTCGCGCTCGAGCGGGCCGAGGTCCCTCGACTGCGGGGCGGCTTGAATTCGTGGTCGCACATCGATGGCCAGCACCGACCGGCCCCCGCGCGGGATCGCCCGCAGCGAGCGCGGATCGAGCGCCGGGCGCCCGAGGCCGACCTCGAGCACGCACGGGCCGGACGAGAGCTCCGCAGGGAGCTCGACGGTGCGCACGACCACGGCGCCACGCGCGTACACGGTGACGCGATCGATCCGGCTCTTGCACGAAAGTGTCGCTGTCTCGCCCATTGGTGATTTCCGTGTTCAGTGAGTTAGGCCTTCGATTTGCGGGCGACGACGATCTGCACGAGGTCGTCGTCCGCGAGAGGGCGGCCCGAGAAGTCTCCGAAGCGCCCCGCCAGCTCGAGCCCTCCCAACGACAACAGGGCCCTCAGCTCGTTCGGAAAGATCTGCCGCTGCGACAGAAGGACCGTGACCGTCTTGGCGCGGCGCGGCGCGCCTTCGCCGGGCTTGAAGCGAATGGTCACGTGCTGCACCTGCTTGAGCGGGTCGTAGCGAAACTGCTCTTCGTACACGACCTTGTGCCCGAGCGTCGGGTGCTTGAACGGCCGGGCGCGATAGACGCGATCGGGGTCGCGCGCGAGCTCTTTGAGCTGCGGAAACCGCACGTCGAAGACGAAGCGCCCGCCGGGCGCCAGGTGCTCGGCGACGCAACGAAAGCAGCGCGCAAAGTCGATCGGCTCGTACAAGTGCAAGAGGGTGTTGAAGGGCGCGAGCACGAGGTTGAACTGCTTGCCGAGCGAAAACTCGCGCATGTCTCCGCGTACGAGCGTGAGCCTCTCGCGGTCCTTGGGCGCGAGGCGCTCTTTGGCCTTCGCGCGGGCGCGCTCGATCATCGCCTCGCTCGCCTCGAGCGCGCAGAGCTCAGCGCCATCTTCGACGAGGGGAAGCGACACGCGCCCCGAGCCCGCGCCGAGCTCGAGCACCGGTCCCCCGTGTTGCCTCACGTATCGACGGTAGAACCCGATGTCCTCGGTGCGCGTCCGGTACGTGTAATCGTAGTAGTGCGCGTCGTCATAGTGCTCGACCGCGCCCGGCTCGAGCTCGTCTCTCTCCGCTGCCAAAGCGCCGTGGAGTCTCGCACGACGCGGCCGATCCTCAACGCTCGTCTGCGCCGATGTCGAAGCCCGCGCCCCGCGGTCGAGCTTCGCGGTCGATGTCGTCCATCACGTCGCTCGCCAGCGACATTCCGCGGTCGATCGCCGTCGAGGCGCCCGGGGCCAGGTGAAAGTCCCCGCGCATCGCGCCCAAGAACAGCGCGCCGTCGGTGGGCGACCGGAGCACGAGGTTGTTGGCGGCCATCACGGCAGCCATCGTCCCGTCGCGAAAATTGAGGGCGCGGTCGAGGATGTTGTTCTGGTAGCGGAGGTTCATCGCCATGCGCCGGACGTCCGGCGTAAACCCGTTGCCCCACAGCGTGTTGTTCACGATGCGACCGTCGCGCGCGTACAGGACGGTGATCCCCGCGTCTTCGCAGCGGTAGATCACGTTGTTTCGGACGACTCCGCCGACGTGCTCCCAGGGCTGTCCCGACCAGCCCATGGGGTTGCCGAAGCCGCCGAAGCTGATCCCGATGAAGCTGTCGTGCAGGACGTTGCGCTCGATCACCGTGTCGCGCGAGCCGCTCTTGAACTGAATCGCCGTTCCCGACGTGCCGCCGACCATCGCGCGCACATCGGAGATCTCGTTGTCGCGAACGGTCCACGAGGGGCAGGCGTTGCAGTCGATCCCCTGAATGTTGTTTCCGATCCAGCGTCGGCTGAACCGAATGCGCGTCCGCTCGACGAGCACCCTGGGGACTTGAAAGCCCTTGATCGGGCTCAGCTGCGAGCTCGCGTCGGTCCCGTTGAAGGTGTCGGTGATCTCGCAGTCCCGCACGACGATGTCCGCGCTGGGCGGGTCGAGCTTGACGCCATGATATTGCCCACCGGTAATCAAGAGCCCCTCGAGCGCCACGAAGGTCGCCCCCGAGAAGAAGAAGGCCTCCTCGTTGTTCGCTCCGTCGACGGTGACCGTCCCGCGTCCGTCCCTCGCGCGGATGACCGCGGGCGCCATGGCCGTCCCCGATCGTCCCGCCCCGAGCGAAATGCGCGCCGTGAGCACGTAGCGCCCTGGCGCGAGGCACAGCACGCGGCCCGGCCCGAGCCGCTGCGCGGCCGCTTGAAGCTCGGCCGCAGTGCTCACCGTCTCGCTGCACGCCGCCGCGGGCGCGTCCGAAGGAGCAACGTCCGCGCGGATTCCTGTGTCCATCGAGACCCCCGTGTCCGCTGACACGCCCGTGTCCGTGACGACCGCGTCCATCGACGCGACGTCCGCGGGCTCGATCGCGTCCTCGCGCAAAATCGTGTCTGCGCGAACATCGACCGCGTCAGCGCCGTCCCCCGGCGCGCCGTCCGCAGCGGACGGCGGGTTGGAGCACGCGATGGCCGCGAGCGTCATCACCGAGAGCGACAGCGAATGGGCAGGGCTTCGAAGCATTGGATGGTCGCTCCGACGATAGCGCGAACGGGACCGAGCGCGCTCGACTCATGCACCTCGCCCCGCGCCGCGTCCCGCGCTCCCTTGCGTCGCGAGAGACGCGCCTTCACCATCGGCCCTGATGGCTCGCTCGATCGCAACGCCAACACTGAGCTCGCTCGCTCTGCTGGCAGCGTGCTCGCAGGCTCCTACTCCATTGCCGGACACAGCCGTCCCCGACGGCGCTGACGGGGCTGACCGCTCGACGCCCTCCGACGGCGCCGCGTCCGACGCAGCGGATCGCGACGCAACCGCGCTCGACTCCGGCGTCGACACGGGCGTCGACGCAGGCGTCGACTCCAGGGTCGCGCCCCTCGCGCCCGTGAGCGCGACCGCTCCCTTCGTTCGCTACGTCGATCCGCTGCTCGGAACGGGGGGCGCTGGGTTCAACGTCGGCAACACCTACCCCGGTCCGCAGGTTCCGTTCGGCCTCGCGAGACCTGGCCCCGACACATCGAACGCGTTCGGCGCCGCTCCCTTCGCGCACTGCGCGGGCTACTCGTACGACGACTCGTTCGTCGACGGCTTCTCGCAGCTGCACCTGCAAGGCGCCGGCATCGTCGACTACGGAAACGTCGGCGTCATGCCCGCCCATCGCATGACCCCGTCGCTCACCACCCAGCGCGGTCGCCGCCTCTCCTTCTCGCACAGCGCCGAGCGCGCCTCGCCGGGACTCTACGAGGTCACGCTGGGCTCGGGTTCAGAGAGCATTCGCGCCGAGCTCACCGCGACCCGCAACGCCGCGCTCTATCGCTTCAGCTTCTCTGCAGGAGCGGCCCCCACGATCGTGATCGACGCGGCCCACGCGCTGCCAGGCACGACCGTGTCATCGGGCGCGATTCGCTGGAATTCTACACGCAACTTGATTACTGGCCACGCCCAAGTACAGGGCGGATACTCTCGTCGCTACGGAGGCGTTCGGCTCTACTTCGCCGCGGTCTTGCCGGAGGGAGCCGCGCCCGCGCGCGCGACGATCTTCTCCGCTGGCGAGCTGCGCCCGTCCCTCACCGAGGCCGCCGGCGCCGCCGCGCCCGGCGTCGCGCTCGAGTGGCCCCCATCGACTGCGCCGCGCGCGATCGAGCTTCGCCTCGGGCTCTCCTTCGTCGACAGCGAGCACGCGCTGGCCAACCTCGAGGCCGAAGCGCCCTTCGCGCGCTCGTTCGTCGCGGTGCGCGACGAGTGTACAGCCCTGTGGGAGCGAAGGCTCGCGCGCCTCGAAGCGACCTCGCGTGATCCCTCCGTGCTCCGCCAGCTCTACACCGCGCTCTATCACGCGCAGCAGATGCCGGTGCGCGCGCAGGACAGCGACGGAGCCTATCGCGCGCTCGACGGCGTGGTGCGCACCCCCACCCCGGCCGACGCGGTCGCGCACTACACAGACTGGTCGCTCTGGGACACGTTTCGCACGGCCCAACCGCTGGTGGCGTGGCTCTATCCCGAGGACGCGCGCGAGCAGTTTCGCTCGCTCGTCCAGGACGCCCGCGACACAGGGCGCATCGATCGGTGGGCGCTCGGCCACGGAATGACCGGAGGAATGCTCGGCGACAGCGCCGCCATCGTCCTGGCCGACGGACTCGCCTGGGGCCTCGCGCTCGGCGAGCTGCGCCCTGCGTACGACGCCCTGCGCGCCGCGGCCGACGGGCCCGTCATGCGCCTCGGCGGCTACGCGGGGCGCGACGCGATCGAAGACTATCTTCGCCTCGGATACGTCCCGAGCGACAGCGACGACAGCAGCGTCTCGGCCACGCTCGAGTACAGCTACAACGATTACTCCCTCGCGAAGATCGCGACGACGCTCGGCGAAATGGCAGACGAGCGCCGATTCACGACCCGCGCCGGCGCGTACCGCGCGCTGTGGGACCCTGCGCAGCAGCTGCTCGTTCCACGGTCGCGCGCAGGGGCGTTCGCCACCATCGCCGATCCGACCATGCACACCGACGGCTACGTCGAGGGCAACGCGTGGCACTACCTCTGGTACGCGCCGCACGACGTCGACGCGATGGCCTCGCACATGGGCGGCCGCGCCGCGGTGCTCGCGCGGCTCGAGCAGTTCTTCGATCGATCGCGGCGCGAGCCGCGAGGACCGTTTCCCGCGAGATATTACTGGCACTCCAACGAGCCGTGCCTGCACCTGCCGTGGCTCGGCTCCAAGCTCGGCCGCGCCAGCGCGAGCTCGCGTTGGGTCCGCTTCGCGACGAACCGATACTACGGCGAGGGCCCAGAAGGCCTGCCGGGCAACGACGACGGAGGAACGATGTCCTCCTGGTACGTCTTCAGCGCGCTCGGGATCTTTCCCGCCGCAGGCACGGGCGAGGCGTGGACCGGCTCGCCGCTGCTCACGCGCGCCGTCGTTCACCGCCCCGACGGGGACTGGACGATGGAAGCGCCGGACGCCGGCACCGCAGCGGTATTCATCTCGTTCCTCAGGGTACGAGGCGCCCCCGTGACCCGCGGGGTCCTGCCCTACTCCGCGCTCACCACCCCCGGTGTCGTGCGCATCGAGCTCGCCTCCGTTGCGACCGGCTGGGGCGATCTGTGATCGCTCAGCGGTAGCAACGCAACACGCGGCTGCCGGGCTGGCACGAGAAGCCCGCGGGGCAGTTCAAGAACTCCGGAGATCCGCCGGGACGGCAGCGCGCGAATCCCGTGGTCGTCCGTCGGCACGTAAACTCGGGAAACGGCGCGTAGATCCCGCAGGAGTTTCCGCCACCGCCGCCGCCGCCCGAGCAGTCCGGCGGGTTGAGCGCCCATCCTCCGCCGCACGCCGTGAGCGGGTTGCCAGCGCTGTTGACGCTGACACACGAATTCGAGGCGCCGCACCATCCGCAGCCCGCGATGGGGGTGCACGTCCCGCAGCTGTTCGCCATCGCATTGCAGCGATCCGATGGCGGTGGAGGCGGCGGAGGTGGCGGTGGAGGCGCCGATGCGTCACCGCCGCCCGCGTCCGGCGTCGGAGGCGGACCGCCCGGGCCCGGCAGCGAACCGCTGTACCAACGACCGATCTGCGCGACGAGCTGCGCGTGATAGGTCGGAACGTGCCCGTAGATGTCCTCTCCCGTGTGCGTGTAGTACCCGCTGTTGATCCGCAGGACCTCGCCGCGCGGAGTGATCACAGGACCGCCAGAGTCCCCCGGACAGAGGTTGCGGCTCGTCGTCCCCATCGGAAACGAGAAGCGTCGCTTCTGCCAGTCGCTCCCGCTGCCTCGACGCGTGCAGCCATAGCCATAAATCGTGATGCTCTCTCCGTTCGATGGATCCCGCGCAGCGAGCGGCGCCGGCGTCGCCACGCTCGAGGGAACCGCCGCCGCCAATCGCCCGAGCGTGATGTCGCTCGCTCCGAGCTGGCCGCGCGAGTAGCTCACGATCTCCACGATCCGCGAACGATGCGATGACCCGTCGGCGCCGCGGATCGTAAACGTGTCGCTGTACGACCCGCTTCGAAAGTCCACGCAGTGCGCGGCGGTGATGATCACGTTCGGCGCGACCAACGTCGCGGTGCAGCCAGAGATCGAGCCGATGTGAGGGCTGTCCAGCGTGACTGTTCCGCCGATGACCTCGTCCGTCGCGAAGTTTGGATCGAGATCAATCGAGTCTTCGACGCAGCCAGCGAGCGCGAGCACGACCAGCGCAGCGAGCTTTCCTCGTGCGAGCTTCATGGATCGAGTCCTCCGATAAGGGGGGTGGGTCTGTGAGCTTCAGTACGAACCGAGTGCGCTTCGGCGCACGACGGGGTCCTCAGCACGCGGCGGGCCAACGACCCGCAGCCCGCTGGCGACCGCCCAACACCCCCGCGACCTGCGCAGAGAGATTGCATGCGCGAAGCCCGAGGCGACCTTCGCCGCTGCGAACGCTCACACGAATCGTCGACCCACCTTCAGAACTCGAAACCAATGAGCGCGAACCACCATGAATACCGCAGTACTCACCGCGAATATTCGCGTACACACCGCGCGTGGTATCATCTTTTCGTCGCCCGCGATGACCGACACTGAGCGCTATCGATCATTGCAGCTGCTCGCGACGGGCGGAATGTCCGAGCTGTGGCTCGCGCACGACCGTGCGACCGGCGCGCGCGGTCGGTTCGTCGCGCTCAAGCGCATGACCTCGAGCGCCCGCAACGACACGAGGCTGCGAGAGCTCTTCGTCGCCGAGTCGCGCCTGCTCGCGCAGCTGCAGCACGCCAACATCGTGCAGGTGCTCGACTCCTTCGAGGGAGACGGGCAACACGAGCCGTGGCTGGCGCTCGAGTTCTTGCTCGGCGCCGACGTGCGCACGCTGTTGGCGCGGGCGACAGCGAGCGACCGCACGCTGCCCATCGAAGCTGCCTGCGCGATCGTCGCGGGCGCCGCGCGCGGCCTCCACTTCGCACACCAGAAGCGCGACCCGACCGGCGACTCGCTGCGCGTCGTGCACCGCGACGTCTCGCCGCACAACATCTTCGTGACCCGCGACGGCGCAGTAAAAGTCCTCGATTTCGGCATCGCGCGCAGCGCCGAGCAGCTGCACCAGACCTCGCGCACCGAGCTGAAGGGAAAGCTCGGCTACATGGCCCCCGAGCAGCTCGAGGGCCGCCAGGTCGACGCGCGCGCGGACATCTACGGCCTCGGCGTCGTGCTCTGGGAGCTCGTCACCGGCCGCAGGCTCTGGCACCGCGATCACCCGCTCATGGCCAATTGGGCGACGTTGCACGAGCTTCCGCCGCCGCCGTCGGAGCTGCGACCGGAGGTGAGCCCGGCGCTCGAGTCGCTGGTGCTCCAGATGCTCGCGCGCGACCCGAGCGATCGTCCGCCGGACGCCGAGCAGGTCGCGATCACGCTCGAGCAGCAGCTCTTCGCGCTCGGCTGCGCGTCGCCCACCGACGCGATCCGCGACGTCGTGGTCGAGCTCGCGCCGCCCACCGAGCCATCGCTCGACGCCGGGACGATCGCGACCTACAGCACCCCTCCGCACAGCATCAAACCGTCGCCCGCGCCCTCGAGCATCGCGCCACCTTCGGAGTCGTCGGTGCTCGTGTCTGCGCCGCCGCCCGCGGTTCCGCTGGGGCGCCGCGAGGGGACCTCGATTCGAACGCGGCGCACGATGCTGGCCCTCGCGTTGTCGAGCGGGGTGCTTGGTACGCTGACCATCTTCGGGATCGTGACGCGCGCGCGCTCGACCAGCGCCGCGGCGACGATCGGCGCGACGCCGTCGGTGCACCTGCGCGTCGTGGGCGCTCCCGAGGGATCCGTGCTCACGGTCGACGGCGTGCGGATCGCAGCGAACGGCGAGCTCGCACCGACCCCCGCGAGGCGACGGCTCGCGCTCGTTCACAACGGCGTCACGCTGCTCGACGTCGAGCGCGTGGTGGACCGCGACGTCGAGCTATACGTGACGCCTCCCTCGAGCGCGACGACCAGCGCCGCACGCTCGACGAGCGACGGCGGAACGACCGCTCGCGCCGCGCATCCGAGCGGACCGCGCACGCCGCGCACCCCGCGACCGACCCCGAGCAGCGGCAACGGAACGCGAACCCTTCCATACGTGCTTCAGTACAACGACGACGACTGAGCGCGCATGCAGCTCAGCGGTCGATCTCGTACTTGCGAAGCAGACGATGGACGTACGCGCGCGTGAGCCCTGCGGCCTGCGCGGTCGCCGTCACGTTGCCGCCGTGGCGCTCGAGCAATCCCAGGATGTACGCGCGCTCGAGGTACACGAGCCACTCGTCTCGAAGCGTCTTGAAGGGGACGTCGAGCCGCACCGTCGGCATCGACGACGACACCGTCGAGGGGCGAGGCAGCGCGTCTTCGCTCAGCGAGAGCGCCTCGCGCGCGCCGAGCGCCACCGCGCGATCGACGAAGTTGCGCAGCTCTCGGACGTTGCCAGGCCACGGCCGCGCGCTGAGCTCTTGCATCGTCTCGCCGTCGATCACCGACGCGAGCGGGACTTTCTCTGGCAGAAAGTGCTGCGCGAGCACGGGGATGTCCTCGACCCTCTCGCGCAGCGGCGGCACCGTGACGGGCACGACCGCCAGGCGAAAGTAGAGGTCCTCGCGAAATGACCCCGCGTTGACCATCCGTCGCAGGTCGCGGTGCGTCGCGCACACGAAGCGCACGTCCACCTTGCGGTAGTGGTTCTCTCCGAGGCGACGGACCGAGCGAGACTCGAGGACGCGCAGGAGTTTTGGCTGCAAAATCAGCGGGATTTCGCCGATTTCATCAAGGAACACCGTGCCGCCGTGCGCCGCTTCGATCGCGCCTTCCCGCGCGTTCGTCGCGCCGGTAAACGCGCCGCGGGTGTGTCCGAACAGCTCGGCCTCGAGCAGATTTTCGGGGAGCGAGCCGCAGTCGACCACGACGAGCGGGCCCGACGCGCGGTTGGACGCCTCGTGCAGCGCTGTCGCGACGAGCTCCTTGCCGCTTCCGGTCTCGCCGTGGATGAGCACCGTGGCGTCGCTCTTGGCCACGCGCGCGAGGCGCGCGAAGAACTCGCGCATCACGGGGCTGTGTCCGACCAGCGGCCCGAAGCGAACGTCGCCCCACAAATCAACAGCCGTCGGCTCTGGCGCGTAGCGAACGGTGATCACCGTCGAGCCCACGCGCAGCGTCGCTCCGTCGGGCACGCGTGCCTCGACGATGCGCACGTCGCGCACGTGCGTCCCGTTGCGCGATCCCAGGTCCCGCACCCAGAGGCCGTCGAGCTTGGGCTCGAGCTCGCAGTGCAGCTTGGAGACCGCGTTGTCCGTGACGACGACCTCCGCGTGCGGCGCAGACCCGAGCACCATCCGATGCTCGATCGTGGCCGACTGCGGCCCCGAGCGGCCTTGCCAGGTGAGCTCTGCGCGGGGCCGTCGCAAGATGCCCGCGTCGAAGGGGCTGTTGAGTCGGACGGTGTCGACGTCGAAGTCCTTCGAAGAGTCGGTCATTCGTACCGACGCTGAAGGTACCACCGCCCCAGGGACAGCAGCGCGTTTCTGTTCACTCGGCGAGGATTCGATCGATCACCGAGCGGACCGTGGACACCGAGGCGAAGCCCGAGTGGCGGATGCGACCGGCGCGATCGATCACGAGCGTGTGCGGGAGCGAGATGCTCGAGAGCCCGAGCGCCATCGAGACCTGCCGCGTCGGGTCGATCGTCATGCGCGAGGTGACTCCGAAGCGACGCTGCCAGTTGAGCGCGTAGCTGACGGTGGCCGGAGAGCGATCGGCGTTCTCGATGAGCGTGATCACCGAGCGAACGCCGCGCGAGGCGTAGCCGCGCTGAATGACCGACTCGAACTCGGGAGCTTCACGCTGACACGCGCCGCACCAGCCCGCGCTCACGACGATGACCGTGGCGCGCGCCGCGCAATAGTCGCTGCCGTAGAGCGCCCAAGGGCTGTTGGTGTTCGCATCGGTCAGCGAAAACGGCCGGAGATTGCAGGTGCCGGGTCGACCGCAGAAGTTCGACGACGGCGGGGTGCACGTCATGGGCGCCACGCCAGAGTCTGCCGGCGGAGGCGTCGCCACATCGGGCCGCGAGACACCGGAGTCCACGGGCGGAGGCACCGATGCATCTGGTCGCGAGACGCCCGAGTCCACGGGCGGCGGCGGCGGAGGGGGCGGCGGTGGCGGCGGCGGCGGGGGAGCGCCGGAGCAGTCCGTGGTCACCCAGCGCCAATCCGAGCAGGTCGTCGAGATGGGACCGCGGGATGTTCCCGTGAGGCAGCGACCCGCGCACCAACCGCAGGAGCTTCGCGCGGTGCAGCTCGCGCAATCGGTCGATGTCGAACACGCGTCACCGCTCGGCGGGGGCGCGGGCATCGGCGCCGCGAAACACTCGTTCTGATCCCACACCCACGTCGCTGGCCGCGTGGGCGACAGCCTCGGATCCGGGCCCGACTCGGTGCCGGGAAAGCAATCGCCGGTCGCCGGCACATACCCGCACTCGGGGATCGCCGTGCATCCGAAGCACTGGCGAGCGAAGTAGCGGCAGCGATCCGTTCGCGTCACGGGCGGGGTCGTTGGTGGCGTCGTTGGTGGCGTCGAGACGCCCGAGTCTGCGGGTCGGCCCGAGTCCATGGCGACGCCTGCGTCGGCGCTGGGCTGCGTCGGCGGACGACCGCCGCGCGAGAGGCGATAGCCAACGAGCCCGAACGCGCGAGTCTCACCGACGATGCGACTCCCGTCGGCCGAGACCGTCCCGACGCCGACGACGCCGAGAACGCCGGGCGCGACGAACCCTTCGGTGCCGTGGTTTCCGAGCGCGACGAGCTCGACCGGCGTGTTGGGCGCGATCGAGAGCGCGTTCGGAAGCTCGATCTGCGCAGGCTGCGCGAGCTTCGTGTCCGCGGGGTGAATCCCGACGAACGACATTGGGCGATCATCGCGGCCGGGCGCAGCGAGGGAGTCCGCTGCGCTCGTTGCGATGTCCACCACGCGAACCGTCATGTCCTCGGCGCTGAGCGGCAGCTCGAGCGCCGTCGGAACAAAACGAACCCTCGCCCCGCCCGCCGTCATGATCTGAACCGCGCTCGTCGACATCATGTCGATCCGCGCCGTCGCTGCGCCGGCGAGCGACGGAATATTGTAGTCCCCGAGATCGACCACCGCGATCGACCGCCGTCCGTTGCCCTCGAACGGGTCGAAGTACATGTCGAGCTGCTCGGCCGATCCGACCGCTTGAAACACAGCCCCGTGCGGATACGCGTGCTCGGCCGGAAAGCAGAGGTCGACCTCCACGTCGAAGCGCCCGTCCGACCCAGCCTCGCCTGGGATGCACGCGCTGCCGCACACCGTCACCTGCGCGTTGGCCACCGGCTGCGTGAGCGAACCACGCACGCGCACGACGCGTCCCCGCACGCGGCCCACGTAGTACTCGTCTGGAGCGCAGCTCGACGGGTCGTCGGGCGCGGACGCATCCGAGCCCGCGTTGTTGTTGCCGCGACGAACAATGGGATCGATGTCGCCGGGCGCGCACGCCGCCAACGCGAGCGCGAGCGACGAGGCAACACAGAGCAACGCGTTCGAACGACCCATGAGCAACGAAGCCTCTCTCTGCGCAGATGTGCGCGAGCGATGGCACAGCAAGGGGCGGACCACCGAACAGTCCCCGCGCGATGCGCTTCGTTCGCTGACGATCTCGTGCGAGCCCCTCCCCCGATCGCTCCGTCGTTCATCGCAGCGCCATCCCAGACACGCCTCGAGCGTTGTGTACTCGAGTATTCACCCGAGTACCCGCGTGTACGCCGTCGAACCAAGCAGGACGATGGTCGGACGAAGCACTCACTCTGACTTCGCTACAGCCCGCCGCCGTCTGTCCCGCCGTCTCGCTCGTTGGCGCCGATCTCCCAGCTGCGCTCGGAGACACGCCAGCGACCATCGACCTGAACGAGCACAAACGTCTGCCCGCGTCGCGAGTCGACGCGCACCCCTGCGTAGGCCCCGCGCGCGTGCCCTTGCCCGCGAACCTCTTTGCGCGCCCTGCCTGCAGCGTCGCGCTCGAGGTCGCGCGTCTCGACGTGCTCGAGGTCGTAGAACGTCGCCGCTGTAAACGACCGCGTCCGATCGAGCTCTGCCCGTTGATCGGGCGGCAGCTGATCGAGCTCGCGCTGTCGCAGCTCGCACCGATCGCGCAGCGCCCCCACGGACAGGTCCCTGGCGACGCTGTACTGCTGCCTCATCCACGCGCGCAGAAACCGCTCGGCGGTCCACGCGGGCGTCCCCTCGACGTAGTGATCGACGTCTCGCGCAGGCGTCGGCAGCGGCCCCGCAGGGCTGCCCGTCGGAGCTCGCTGACCGACATACAACGCGAGCGCCGCGGTCACGAGCAGCACGCACAGGGCGATGACCGGCAGGGCTCGCACCTCGCGCTCTTTCTTTGTGGCCGCGCGCTCGGGCTTCGACTCGTCACCGTCTGTCATCGTCGCGTCAACCGTACCAACCGCGTTCGCCGCTTGGAGGCGCCGGGTATACACCGGGCGCACATCGAGCGCAGCTTCGCGCTGGGAAGTGGCGCGAAAGAGCAACGGAATACGATACGCTCACATTCCATGGCTTTCGATCGGCCCGCTCTTTCCCGCAGGTGGACCTCACGTGTTTGTCTGGCGCTCGGCGCGGCGCTGAGCGCGTGCAGCACGCCAGAGGGAGTCGTCGGACAAGACAGCTCAGCGCCAGACACGCGCCCCGCGGACACTGGCGTCAACGACGTGCAGTCCGCGCCAGACGTCACGGCCGAGGACGCGTCGATCGACAGCGGCGTCGGCCCCGCGGACAGCGGCGTTGGCCCCGCGGACAGCGGCGTCGACGTCCGCTCGGACTCGGGCGTCGATGTGCGCTCGGACTCTGGAGTCTCCTGGTGCCCGTGCCCTCCGACGCCGACGATGTGCAACGCGCCCGCGATCGAAGAGCCGGTGTTCACCCCCCGAACCGACGCGCTGCACCGGCAGCTCAACGACGTGATGGCGTGCGCGACGAGCACGCTCGACATGGCGCTCTACGAGGCGGACAGCTCGTGCTTCGTCAACGTCGTGCTCGCGCGACTCGCCGCCGTTCCGACGCTGCAAGTGAGGATCGTGACCGACGACGAGCGCTGCCCCAACGTGATGGGGACGCGGATGTGCGAGCTGTCTCGACTGCAGACGCACCCGCGCGTGCAGATCATCGACGACGCCCGCGCGGCGCTCATGCACCACAAGTTCGTCATCGCCGACGGACGCAGGCTGTGGCTCGGCAGCGCCAACATCACGCGCCGGTCGTTTTGCACCGACGAAAACAACGCGATCGTGCTCGAGGACGCGGGCGTCGTCGCGACGTACGCGGGCGAGTTTCGCCGGATGTTCGACCTGCGAATGTTCGGCCCGATCGCGGCCGAGCCCGAGCCTCCGCCGGCCGCCCGCTTCGCCGTGTACTTCTCGCCGCGCTCGCCGTCGACGCAGCCGCCAGGGTGGCACGCGCAGCTCCTCACCTCGATCGGCGCGGCGACGCGCACGCTCGACTTCGCGGTCTCGGCCTTCACGAGGCAGGACATCGCCGACGCGCTCTCCGCTGCGCATCGTCGCGGCGTGCGCGTGCGAGGGATCGTCGGCGCTCCGTACGCGATGGACCCGGCGGTCGCGTCGATGCGCGCCGCGGGCGTGGACGTCCGCGCGGCCGAGATGCACTCGAAGGTCCTCGTGATCGACGGCCAGACGGTCGTGACGGGCTCGGCCAACTGGTCGACCAACGCCTGGACCAACAACGAAAACTCCCTGTGGATCCGCGATATGAACATCGCCACCGTCTACCGAACAGAGTTCGATCGGTCGCACGCCGCGGGACGAATGATCCCCTAGCGCGCTCGAGGACACGCTCGAGGGCCAGGCTGGATCCGGCGTCACCCCTCGAAGACGCGAACCTCGTGCGCCTCTTCGGGCAGCGGCCACTCGAACTTCGCGCACTGCCGAGCGATCACCGACTCTGGCACCCGTCGCTCGCGCTTCGCGTTGCGCGCCAGCGCGACAGACGGCGCGACGTCGAACACCCAGAGCGTCACGTGCGCGCCGTACGCGTGGCACAGCTCGACGAGCGGCGCGCGTCGATCGGCGACGACGTTGGTCGCGTCGTACACCGCCCTGCCCTTTTCGCGCAGGACCTCCTTCAACTGCTCGCGACACGCGCGATGAACGACCGCAGGATCGCCCTGCTCGGTCGCGTCCCCGTAGTTCTCCTCGCGCCACTCGTCCGGAGAGATCACGGTCCAGCTCGCGTCGAGCTCGGCGAGCGCCGTGGACTTTCCCGAGCCAGCGACGCCGACGGTCACGATCACCTGCGGCGGCTCGGCGCGGGCGAGCTCGTGCGCGAGCGCCAGCGCTTGCCAGCGGTCTCGCACGGTCCCGGCGAGCCGACGCCGATGCCCTTCGGCGAGGGCGTAGCGCTTCGCTTCGTCGCTGGCCCAGCGAATCGAACGCACGTCGTCCTCGGAGAGCCACGGCGACGGCCCGCAGCCGAACAGCCCTCGCTCCTCGCACAGCATTCGAAACAGCGCCACCAACTCGAGCTGCTCTTCGCGGTCCTCGCAGATGCGACCGCGCATGTCCGCGAGCTCGAGCGCCCACAAGAGCCGCATGTCGACCCGCGCCGCGAGCCGCTCGAGCGCAGCGACCGCGCCCTCGTCGTCCGCGCGCTTCACCGCGCGCTTCACGAGGTGGTGCGTCGCGACGAGCTCGGCGAGCATCCGGCGATCGCGCCCCGACAGGCCGCTCTCGCAGAGCGCCTGCCGCACATGAACGCCGCCCATCCGCTCGTGGCCGCGCGCGATCACGCGGCCCACCTCCTCGTCTTTGCGCGTGGTGTACGGCTTGGCGATGTCGTGCAAGAGACAAGCGAGCCGCACGAGCGCGCGGTCTTCTTCGCGGTCGAGCTCGCGCTCGCTCGTCGCGCACTCTGCGAGCACCATGTCCGTGTGCACGAGGACGTCTCCCTCCGCGTGCCATCCAGGGTCCTGCGGCGTGCGTGCGAGCGCGTCGAGCTCACCCCACGACGCACGGTCGGGATGCCCGCTGACTGAGCGAACGCGGCCCGTTCGAACGTCGTCGAAGAGCCTGAAGCGCGCCCCGCTCGCGGCGACCGGCGCGAGAACGACAGGGTAGCCGTTCATCGCGATCGCCCCGAGAGCTTGTTGGGGACGAGGGGCTTGCTGTTCCAGTGCTCGGTGATTCCTGCGGTGAAGTCCTTGCGGACCCACTTGTATCGCGCGGTCAGTCGCCCCGCCGACTCGCGGCGAAGGTAGAGCCCCTCGGCGCGCTCACCCCCGAACGCCGAGCGGTCGATCAGCGCGTCGAGCGCCGCCGTCGTCCGCAACACAACCCCGCGCTTCACCTGTGGAACCGCGACGCAGCTCGATTTATCACACACTTTTTCGAGTGCGAGGCGGTCGTAGAATCCCCCGTCGCGCTTGTCGTACAAGTCGAACGCGACGAAGAACGAAGGCAGCGCGTCGTACGCGATCGAGTGCCTCGCGAAGCACCACTCGCCAAAGAGGATCAGCTCCGCGCCGAGGGCGTCCCTGAGCGCGTCGAGCCGCTCGTACACAAACGGCCAGAGTCGACCGTACTGCGCGTGCTCTCCTGGCCCGAGGTAGTGCCCGCGGTTCTGGATCACGAGCTCACCGTCGTCGTCGAAGCTGATCCCGACGTTCGCCCCGTCGATCTTCTCGTCGATCGACAGCGGCTCGCTGAGCACTCGCGCGGTGTCCGCCTCGCTCAACACGCGGTCGTCGCGCGTCGACATCGAGCCGAACAAATGCGGCGTCCTCGGAAACTTGTGCGGAATCGATCCCATGGCGCCATCTCGCGAGAGGGAGCGACGTTTGTGTCCGCGACGCACCCGACGCAAGCCTGCTTCACGCTTCGAGCGTGACGCGACGCCAGGCGCGGCCACAGCGCGTCGTGTCTCGAAGGCCCCTCTTGGTCCGTCAGTGCTGCAAATCAGTTCGACGAGATCCGCGCGCGCTTGGGCGCAGGCGTCATGGCAGGAATCTCGTGCTCCTCGCAGTACAAGATCGCGCATCCGTGGCGATCGCTGCTTCGGACACGGCCGCAGAGCTCTGCGAGATCGTCGTCGCTGTCGACGACGGTGCCCTCGGTCGGTCGGGCGGTGACCTCGTCGTAGCGCACTCCATCGAGCGCGACCCAACGACCTCTGTACTCACGAGAGGTACAGATCTCCGCCCAGCTCATGAGCCGACCGGCTTCGCGGTGACTACCCATGTTCGTGCTTCGTGCTCCGTGACACCCCTCGGACTGCTGCGTCCGAGGTCGCGAGGACCGCACCACCACGGCGCGCGTCTCGCTTCCCCCACCGGGATTCTCGCTGCGAGCGCGAAGTGCGCGCGCGCTGCGATTCATCCACCAACGACGACGACCCATACACGGGAATAGATGATCGTTAGCACCCGCCAATCAGCAGGGTCAAGGAGCGTCAATTCACCACCCCTGGCGCTGCTCTTGCACTCGGACTCGACGTCGAGTTTCAACGTTGAAAGGTCGCGCTCTCGAGTGACGCTTCGTGCGCGAGTCGATCGCTCAGGGCGCGCGGCAGGAGTCGCCGAAGGAGTCGCCTGCGTTCGGCGCGGCTCCCACCGCCCGAAGCTGTCGGTAGAGCGCCTGCGCAGCAGAGCAACGATCGGCGAGGATCAAGTTGTCGATCTGGTTGCGGCCACGCGTGCGCAGCGCCGAACGAATCCGCGCGGCTCCTGCGTTGTCACCGTCGGAGCTCGCGCTCTGCATCGCGCGAATCGCGCCAGGGAAGTTGCCCGACGCAACGGCGCTCATGCCCGCTGCGACGGCCGGAGACGACGTGCGCGGTGCGTTGCCGTTGTTGTTGCCGCTGTTGTTCCCAGCGTTGTTGCCAGCGTTGTTGGGCGGCGTCTCGGTGCCGTTGTTGGGCGGCGTCTGCGTGCCGTTGTTGGGCGGCGTCTGCGTGCCGTTGTTGGGCGGTGTTTGCGTGCCGACGTTGTGATTGGGGTCGCCGGAGTTGGGGATCGGGTTGATCTGCGGCCCCACGGTTCCGGTGCCGTTGTTGGGCGGCGTGAGGATCGGGTTGACCGTGCCGGTGCCCTGCGTCCCAGTCGTGTTCTGCGTGACGTTCTGGTGGTTGTTCTGCGCGATGTGATTGTGGCTGTCGTCTTCGTCCTCGCCGCTCATCATCGCCGCAGCGACGCCGCCGACGAGCACCATCGCGCCGAGCACGAGGGCCACGACGAGGCCCGCCTTGCTCTTCTTCGGCGCGGGCTGCGCAGGCATGCCGTTGTAGCCAGCGGACGTCCCTGCCATCGAGCCCATCGCGCCGAACGCGTTGGGCGGCTGAGGAAAGCTCGGATTGGACCCCGCGCCGCCCGACGGAACCTGCGGAGGAACCGCAGCAAACCCCGCGTTGGACGGCGCAGGCGCGTAGCCGCCAGACATCGGACCGGACGCAAACGGGCCGCCGGTCGCGGCTCCTGCGCCCGTCGGCTGCGCGCCAAAGGGTCCTGTCCCGCCCATGGCCGGTGCAGCAAACGGGTTGGGCGTCGGGCTCCCTCCGCCGCCCATCGGCGGCTGCACCGGGCTCGGAACCGTGTTGTTCGGCGTAAACCCTCCCGTCGGCGGGAGCACCGGCGGAGGCGCGAGCCCGCCCGTCGCGGACGCCGGGTTCGGCGCGTGCGGAACCTGCGGAGGACCCGCGCTCGTGAAGTTGGTCGAGCTGGTCCAGTCCACGGCGCCCACCGCGGTGCCCGCGAAGTCCTGCAAGAACTCGATGACGTTCTTCTGTCGCTCGTCGCGGTTCTTGCGAAGCGCCTTCATGATCGCGTCGCGATAGCGCGCGGGCACCGAGGCTCCGTTCGGCTGCTGCTCGATCGGCGTCGGAGGCGCGGTCAAGTGCTTGGTCGCCCACTCCCACGGCGTCGCCGCGGTGAAGGGAAGCTGCCCGGTGAGCATCTCGTACGCGATCACGCCGAGCGCGTAGACGTCGGATCGTGCGTCGAGCGCCTGCCCCGTAAATTGCTCGGGAGACATGTACGGCGGCGTGCCGAGCACCATGCCCTGCTTGGTGAGCTTGGCCTCTTTGTCGTCCGCCGCCTCCGACCGCTTCGCGATGCCGAAGTCCAGCACCTTCACGAAGTCGCCGCGCGCGCCCTTCTGCGTGAGGTAGATGTTGTCCGGCTTGAGATCGCGGTGAATGATCCCCTTCTCGTGCGCCTCCTGAAGCGAGCCGCACACCTGGGTCATGATGCGCTCGGAGCGCGTGCCGTCGATCGGTCCCCGCGCGAGCAGGTGCGCGAGCGTCTCGCCCTGGATGAACTCCATGGCGATGAAGAGAAACTTCTTTCCGTCCGGCATCGGCAGGTCGCCGAAGTCGTAGAACTTGATGGTGTTCGGGTGCTCGAGCTCGATGACCGTCTGCGTCTCGCGGTGAAATCGCGCGATGATTTGCGGGTCGTTCGCCAGCTCGGGCTGCAAGGTCTTGATCGCGACCTTGCGCGTGGCCGTGCCCATCTTCTGCTCGGCGAGGTAGACCTTGCCCATGCCGCCTTCGCCGATGACCGAGGTGATTCGGTACTTTCCGTCGAGGATCGGCTGGCCGACGAGCGGGTCCGCAGGGTCCGCCTGCTCGGGCAACGGCAGAAATGCCCCGCACTTCGGGCAGAATTTCTGGTCCGTGCTCTGCACGACATAGCCGCAGGACGGATTCGAACAAGTGATGGCGCTCACGACGGCCTCTTTGTGTGGTGCAGCTCAGTGCGACGTTCGCAGAAAATCGAACGTGATTTGCGGTTCGACCCGCGACAGCCCCGAGCCGTTGGGCGGTGACAGTATACCATGTATCCGCACCGCCCGTCGGCCGGACGTACGTGACACCGTACGCGCGGGAGACGTTGGCCATTCCCCCGGTCAGGGTACGTTCGCGCGGGGAGCATCGCGCTGGGGAGCGACCTTCGCTACGGAGTCGCCCAGACGAAGTACGCCGTTCGCACGTCCTGGCCGATCATGGGGCGATATCGAACCCCGCGAAACACCAGCGCTCGCGAGCGATCTTCGTAGTCGAAGCCGTCCCGACGCGAACGCGGGACGAGGGTCCCTCCGACGCGGGCGCGCAGGGTGGTGCTGATCGGGATGGTCGGCAAGACAAACTCGCTGCCGGCGCCGGCGATCACGTCGACGATTCGGGTCATCGCTTGCGTGAATGCGCGATCGGCCTCGCGCGAATCGGCCACGGAGATCGGAACAAACGCCCCGCCCGCCTCGAGGATCACGCAGGCCGCGAAGTTGGTCTCGTTGGGGCACGTCGTGCTCGCCGAGCCGGGCACGAGCCCAAACGGAACAACGCCACGAGTCCGAAAGAACGCAGCCGCGTTGGTGGTCCTCGTCCTGACGTCGTTGCCCCAATCCACGCCGCCGCCCCGCGCGCCGAAGAACCGCCCGATGTCGTTGGGACCGCCCGGCTCGTCCGTGACAAAGAACGCGACCTGAACCGCGGAGCTCCGAATGCGGAAGTCCGCGTTGGTCTCGCCGATCATCGCGCGTCGGCCGAACTCTTGATACGCCAGCACGCCCGCGCCCACGGGCTGTTCGTCCTGACCGCTGCGTAGGGTCGTTCGATACGGCCGCAGGTTGTCGCCCGCCTCGAAGGACTCTTCGGTCACGCGCCAGGCGAGGTCCTTTGCGCCCGTCGGCGACGTGCCCTGAATCCAGCTGAACCGTCGGCCTGCAGTGCCGGGCTCCGATTGCAGCGAGACCTCTTGGGTTCCCGCTTGAAACACGCCGACGCGAAAGTCCACGCCCGCCTGCGTGAGGTCCAAGAAGAACCGTTGTCCCGTGCGGCCGACGCGCTGCTGATCGTCGAGCATCGACCCCGACGTGTCGACGAACCAGAGAAAGTCCGCTTGGAGTTGCCGCGTCGCGCGAACCTGGTGGCAGCGCGTGTCGAGCGCCTCGCCTCGAAAGCCCACGCCGCTCGCGTTGGCGAAGTCGTCGAGTCGCACCGACGTGATGGTCGAGAGGTCTTCGACGAGCCCCTCGGGCGCGACGGCGACGAGCACGATCGTGCGATTTTCCCCGGGGATCACCAGGGTGCTGAGCTCGATCGTGAACGCTCGCGCCGGCGATTGTCCCACCGGGGCGATCGCCCCCGCGCCAGCGACGAGGCCTCGAACGATCGCGTCGCGCACCGCGTCGACGGACAGATCGCCGTTGGCCAGAAGCCGCATCGTCGTGCGCCGAGCGACTCCGCCGGAGCGAAGCTGCGAGGTGCGACCGACGAAGAGCGAGTCCGAGGAGCCGAGGGCTTCGAGCGCTCGGCGAGCGTCGGACTCGGTGCGACCGCCTTCGAGCGACAAAACAACGTCTTGCGCGCCCGTCGCCACAGTCGCGCGAGAGAGCGCGGCGACGCTCGCGCGCGCAACGCGGTCTTCGGCGAGGACCGCGCCGCTCGAGCTTCCGTCGACGCGGACCGGGTCGGTGAAGCTGATGTCCAGAGCGATGCTCGCGCTCGACGAAGGGATGAGGGCGACGCGTGGCTCGACGAGCGCATAGCCGGGGCACCGAGGATCGGGCGGTTGTGCGACGACCGTGACCTGGCAGCGAAGCGGTCCCATGGGACCACGGGCGGGCACCTCGACGGAGAGAACGAACTCGCCGACGACGTCGGGCGTGATGACGGCGGTGTCCGTTCCGTCCGAGAAAATCCGACCGTTGGACATCGGCGGACGGCTCTGGAGCGACCACACGAAGCCCGTTCCGAGCACGGGCGCATCGAGGTCGGGCCGTACGTTGGTGACCGCGCCCAGACGCGCGAAGTACCGAACCGGCCTGCACGTCACCATCCGCGGAGGGACGTCCACCACCACGTCCGTCGCGTCGACGATGTCCGCCACGTCCGAGACGTCGACCGACGCGTCCGTGTCGATTTCGAACTCGACGTCCGGCGTGTCGAGCCCTGTCTTTGCGCCGCAATGAACGCTCGCCAGGCCGAGCGCGGTGAGCGCGAGTCCTCGCAGGCGAGAGCGCCGCGAACCAAGGTCGTGACGGATCGAAAGCATCGGTAGGGACAGAGAGGGTGTAGCACCGGTCAGGGAAAGTGTGCTCGTCCGGCAAACGAAGCGATCGAGCCGCGCTCGACGCCATGGCGTCCTCGCACCGCCAGCTACGGCCTTCGTTGATCACGCACCGCCGCGAGCGCTTCGAGAAGCGAGCGGTGAATGGCGCCGTTCGTCGCAACGATCGAGCCGGAGCCAACGTCCACCGCGCCGCCGTCGATCGACGAGAGCGCTCCTCCTGCGGCCAATACGCACGCCGCCCCGCCGGCGAGGTCCCACGGGCTCAGCTTTCGCTCCCAATACCCGTCGTATGTGCCGTCTGCGACGAGGCACAGGTCGCACGCGGCCGAGCCCAGCCGGCGAATTCCCTGGGCAGAGTACCGCTCGATCGCGACAAACTGCGCGAATTGCAGCTCGTTGACCGGGTCGGCCTCGCGCCGATCATAAGGAAATCCCGTCGCGAGCAGGCTCCGTCGAAGCTCTTGCTGCGCGCTGACGGTGATGCGCTCGCCGTTGCGCGTCGCGCCGTCGCCGACCACTGCGCTCCACGTCCACCCGAGCACCGGAGCGCACACGACGCCCACAGTGGGACCCTGCCCTTCTTCGACGAGCCCCAGCGAGACGGCGAAGATCGGGTGCCCGTGGGCGAAATTCGTAGTTCCGTCCAACGGATCTGCGAAGAGCGTGGCCGTGCCGGGCCGCGTCGAGCCCCCGCTCTCTTCGGCGATCAGCGAAAGTCCCGGCAGCTCGCGGGCGACGCGCTCTCGAATCACCGCCTCGCTGCGCCGATCGAACTCGGTCACGAGGTCCACCGGCCCCTTGAACTCGATCTTGGTTTGTCCGCGAAATCCACGAAGAAGTTCGGCGGCGGCGTCCTTCGCGATCGACTCCAAGATCCGCTGCGCGGCCCGTCGATCTTCGGGTGACAGGGTCCCTGCCGTTCTATGCTCGTCGCTCTCGACCATTGGGTTCTCCCGTCGCGGCGCGGTGCCGCGAGAACTCGAATGCTTACTTGACGGGTCGCTTGCCGGACACGTAGCGTTTTTTTCACACTCCTCTCCGCCTGTAATTGGTCCCCCGTGAGCATCGACCGGCAGAAGGTCCTCGACAGCGCGCAGAAGTTCGCCGCGAAAGGCCAATTCGATAAGGCCATCGCGGAGTACCAGCGGCTCGTCAAAGAGGACCCCAACGACGTCCGCATCTTGCTCAAGATCGGCGACCTGCAGTTTCGCCGAGGAGCGCGCGAAGACGCCGTCGCGACCTACTCGAAGGTCGCCCGTGGCTACGAGGAGCAGGGCTTCGCCCTCAAGGCCATCGCCGTCTACAAGCAGATCCTCTCGATCGACCCGAACCTCACCGAGCTGCACGGGAAGCTCGCGGAGCTGTACGTGCAGCTCGGGCTCGTGCCCGACGCGCTCGTCAACCTCGAGGCGCTCGCCGCTCGCTACGCCCGAGCCGGCGCGGACGATAAGCTCGTCGGCGTCGTTCGCCAGATGGTGCAGGTCGACGGGAGCAACGTCGCGATGCGCATCAAGCTCGCCGAGCTGCTCTCGAAGCTCGGCAAGAACGCAGACGCAGCGACGGAGTTCGAGAAGGGCGGCGAGCTCTTGCTCAAGGCCAACCGCGTCGACGACTGGGCGCGAGTGACCGAACGACTGCTCTTTCACCGCCCCGAAGACGCGAAGGTCGCACGCGATCTCGCCAAGCACTACCTCGACCGCAACGACGCCAAGCGCGCTCTCCCGAAGCTGCAGGTCGTCTTCAAGGCCAACCCCAGAGACGTCTCGGTGCTCGAGATGCTCGCCGAGTCGTTCGTCGCGCTCGGACAGGGCCCCAAGGCGGTCAGCGTCCTCAAGGAGATCGCCCGACTCTTGCTCGAGAAGAACGAGCTCGAGCGTCGCGTCGCGATCTGCGAGCGGATCCTGAAGATCGCGCCCGACGACCACGACGCGAAGTCCGCGCTCGACGCGACCAACAAGGCGATCAACGCAGCCAAGGCGCCCCCCGCCAGCGACGAGCCCGACATCGAGGTCGAAGACGAGGTCATCGTCGTCGACGAGGAGCCCGGATCCGCACCGATCCCCCTCGATCGACCCGCGCAACCGCAGCCGCAGCGCAAGCCCACGCCCCAGCCGAGCCGCAAGGTCACGCCCGCGCCCCAACCGGTCGCGCAGGCGCAGCCAGCGCCGACGCGAAAGACGACGCCGCAGCCGTCGGTCATCCAGCCGAACATCGCGTCGCAGCAAGGGCCCGCGCGGCCCAAGAGCCAGCCTCGCATTCAAGCGGTCCAGGCCCCCACGACGCCGGCGCTCGTCGCGACCGAGCAAGGCCGTCAGCTCGCCGAGCAGATCATCGCGCAAGAGCCGATGCAGCCCGACGTCGCGCGGCTCGTCGGCGAGGTCGAGATCTTTCAGAAGTACAACCTTCGATCGAAGGCGATCGCGCACCTCTCGCGCGCGCTCGAGATCGATCCGCGCGCGCTCGCAGTGCACTCGCGGCTGCGCGAGGTGCTCGAAGCGCAAGGTGACCGCGTCGCCGCCGCTCGACACGGGGCCTACGTCGCGGCGGTGCTCGCGTCGCACGACCTGGACGCGGCGACCTGGGCCGTGCTTCGCGCGATCGACCTCGACCCGTCCAACCCCGAGGCGCTCGACCTCTACGCGCGGATCGCCGAGGTCGCGGCGATGCCCGACGAAGAGGCTCCGCTCGACGCCGCGCCGCAGAGCCCGCAAGAAGAGAGCATCATCGACGACGAGCCGATCGTCGAAGGCGCCGAGGGCGGAGCGCTCACGCCCGACATCGAGTCGGGGCTCGACGAGGTCGAGTTCTACGTGTCGCAGGGGATGTACCGCGAGGCCCTCGAAAACCTGCGGATCCTCGTGCAAGCGCACCCGACGCACCCGCTCGTCGCCGAGCGTTGGGACGAGGTGCAAGCGCTCGCGCAGGCGCAGGACGGACAAGACGACTCCTTCGCGCTCGCCGAGAAGCTCGCGGAAGAAGTGCAGGTTCAGGGCGGGGGCGACGCGCACTTCGCTGGCGCCGATCAGATGATCGACGTCGAGACAGTGTTCGCGCAGTTCAAGCAGGGCGTCGCAAAGGTTGTGTCCGCGGACGACGCCGACACGCACTACGATCTCGGCATCGCGTACAAAGAGATGGGCCTCTCGGACGACGCGATGAACGAGTTCATGGTGGCCGCGCAAGCGCCGCGCAAGCAGTGCCTCGCGCAGACGATGGTGGGCATGTGTCTCATGGAGAAGGGCGACGCGGCCGCGGCGATCCCGTGGTTCGAGCAGGCGCTCACCGCGCCGCTCCGCTCGGACCGCGAGGAGATGGGGCTCTTCTACGAGCTGGGCAACGCGTTCGAGCTCCTCGGAGACCTCGGGCAGGCCGCGGAGTACTTTCGCATGGCCGAGCGACGAGACCCGAGGTTTCGTGACGTTCAAGAGCGCATCGCGCGACTCGCGAAGGGCGCGACGGCGACGAGCGTCCCCGAGATGGACGACGTGGATCGAGCGTTCGAAGAGCTGATGAAGGGCTAGAGCGCGCTCGACGCTCATCCAGCGTTTTCGCTCGGCGTCGGGCACCCTTTCGATCGCGCGTCGGTCACCGCGCTGGGCGCGCGATGAACTGATCGAGCAGCGCGTCGTCTCCGCTCGATCGCGGGTCGCGCCGAACGCACTCGAACGAGAGCGAGTGCCTGCCTCGGCGCAGCGTGACAGGCTGACCGTCGTACAAGCGACGGACCCGCGACTCGTTGTAACCGTCGAGCAAGAGCAGGGGCGCGCCGTCGAGGGTGACGCGGTAGTTTCCGTGGGTCGGAGCGGCGAAGGCGACGATGCCGGGGACGTAGCGCCCGTCGACCGCGAGCTCGAAATCGACGCGCAGCCTCGATCCTGGCTGAGCGTGGGCGACGGCGAGCATTCGTCCTCCGCCCACGATGACCGGCTCGCCGAAGCGACTCGCTTCGAACTGCCACGCCTTGAGCCCGACGGGCCACTGGAGCGAAGGCCACATCGCTTCGAGCTCGACCATCACCTCGTCCTGCACGGGCGGCAACGAAAGAACCACCAGCGTTCGCTCGCGCGTGGCGACATACACGGGCCACGTCGGTCGAGCCCTGCGCAGCTCGCGCAGCCCCGCGTCGTCGCCGGTCACCACCACGCGCCGCCCGCGATCGAGCCACGGGTCGTACCCGGTGATCGCGTGAAAGTTATCGGGCACCACGATGATCCCCTGCGGGTCCGCGGCGCGGTCGATCGTGGGGCGCACCCACGGGTGCCGCTGCGCGAGCTCGCCTTCGGCCCGCAAAATTGCTCGCCATCGCACGCTCTGTCCCACGATGGTCGCGACGAAGATCGAGAGCGCGAAGAGCGCAGCAGGAGCGACGCCAGGCCAACGGCGAGCAGGCAACGCGCAGGCCCGCGCGGTGAGATAGTAGACGAACGGCGCGAGGGGAAAGAGGTGCCGCGCTCCGAACAGCGGCGCGTTGCCGTAGTAGAAGAGCCCGTACGCGAGCGTAAACCCGCCGCAAAACACCGCAGAAAACGCAGCGCGACGCGACGTGCCGACCGCTGCCAGCGCGAGCGCCAGCGCGAGGAGGTGCGGCGGCCCGAGCAGGTCGTCGCCGAGCACGATCGCTCTCGATCGCACGACCGCCCAGGCGTAGCGCGGCGTGTACCCCTCGGGTCCCATCATCGCGCGATCGTCACCGTGCTCGACCTCGCAGCCCACGTCGCGGCCGAAGCCCAGGCGATGACAGGTCGCGGGAAAGTCCGAACGAACGAAGTACTCGCGCTGCGTGGGAGTGGTCCACGAGCCGGTGGCCGCTCTCTGGTGCGCGGCGATGAGCCCGACGAACGGCGCGGCTCCCAGCAGGATGGCGAGGACCGACGTCACGAACGCGCGGCGCGCTCCCGAGCGCAGGGCGGAGAACGACCGGGCGAGGAGGACCGCGGCGCAGCCGATCGCAAACAGCAGCCCGTCGAGCAAGCGCGCGGAGAACGCCCAGCCGATGAGCGCTCCGATCGCGAGCGAGCGAAGGAGCAGCGGGCGACGGGGCGCTTGGACGTCGAAGCCAAGCGAGAGCGTGATGGCGAAGGTGCCGAGCGCCGCGACAAAGGCGTGCGAGAGCAGGTCGGTCGTCTCGATCGCGCGCGAAAACGACGGCAACGGAAGGATCGCCGCGATACGCGCGACGAGCTCGCGCGTCCGCTCGTTCTCTTCGGGGTCGCTCGAGAAGCGCTCGGTCTCGGACAGCCGTCGCGCGAGGAGATAGCCCGCGACAGAGAGCAGCGCGGAGACGACGAGACCCGAGGCGAACGGCGCTCCTGCGCGGACAAAGGGCGCGACGAACAGCGGCCACCCCGGAGGAAACACCCCGTGCAGCTGCCCGTCGGGGCCCTCGAACAGAAATCGCATCGACCAGAACTGCCTGGGAAACTCTAGCGGTGTGCCGAAGCTCCCGTGGCTGAGCGCGCGGCCTTGAAACCAGTACACCGCGCCGTCGGGGCTCAGCGTGTGTCCTCGCGCGATGAGCCGAATCGCCGCTTGGGTGATCACCGCGGAGGCCGTGGAGGTGAGCAGCAAAAACGCCCATCGAGGCAGCGCGAGCACCGCGCGACCGAAGCCCCTCGCGATCGCGGTGAACCCGACGCCGACCGCGAAGGAGGCGACGAGCGCGATCAACGCGGGCTGATGAAACTTCGCGCTGATCGCGTGAAACAGCGGCCACACCATCGCGAACCAGAGCAGCGCGGAGAGCGCCGCGAACATCGGAGCGATCGGTCGGTCGAGAGGCGAGCGGCTCGGGGGCGCGATCAGGTCGGTCGCGGGCTGCGCTGGGTCTGCCGGGGTCTTCGGAGTCGGTTGATTCACCGGGTTCGACGGATTCAACGGATTCAACGGATTCACCACCGTGGTGCTTCGATCGCGCGGATGTTGTACACGACCTCTCAACCGTGAGCGACGCAACTGAGACGATGCAGCCCGCGAAAAACGCAGAGACTCCCGCGATCGAGGGCGCGCTTCCGCTGGCCCTGCTCGCGCTCGCGTCGAGCGGGCTCGTGATGACCGAGGTGCTCGTGACGCGGCTTTTGTCAGCGGTCACGTGGTACGGGCAAGCCTTCTTCGTTCTGTCCCTCGCGATGGTCGGGCTCGCCGCGGGGTCGCTGGACGCCGATCGATCTCGAGAGAACAACGTCCCGTGGAGCGCGTATGTGAGCGCGCGACTGGGGCTCGCGGCGCTGGGGATCCTCGGGGCGACGCTGCTCGCGTGCTCGATTCCCGTGCAGGCGGGGACCGCGTGGGGATCGCTCGGGCGGCTTCTTTTGCTCGCCCTGGTGTGCACGATGCCGCTCGCCGCGGGCGGCGGCGTCGTGGCGCGGCTGATGGCAGACGCGAGGCGCTCGACCGCCACGCTGTACGCCGTCGACCTGGGCGCCGCGGCGCTCGGCGCGCTCGCGCCGCTCGCGCTGCTCGGGCCCCTCAGCGCGCCAGGGGCGCTCGTGCTCGTGGCGATCGCGCTCTGCGTCGGCGCAGCGATCGCGGACAAGGCCTACCGACGGCAAGCGATCGCCGGCTCGATTTTGTGTGTGCTCCTGCTGTGGATGGGCGCGAGCGGCGCGGTCGACCTCGAGCCGCGCTACCTGAAGGGTCAGGCCCGACCGCCGACCAGCGCGCTGCGTCACAACAGCTGGAACGCGCTTTCGCACGTGATGCTCACGCAGTTCACTGCGCAGCAGATCGCCCTGTGGTCGCCCTCGCCGCTGACGCCGCCGGTGCAAGTGCGCGCGGCGACGGCGCTGATCGACGGCGAGGCGGGCACGCCGATGTACGCCCAGCAGAGCCCCGAGGACCTGCGCGCGCTGCGGCTCGACGCGGTGTTCGTCGCGCACGAGCTGCGATCGGACGGAGCGGCGTGCGTCATCGGCGTCGGCGGGGGACGGGACATCGCCGCTGCGCTCATCGCCGGTCACGACCCTGTGTACGGCGTCGAGATCAACCCGGCGATCATCGCGATGCACTCGAGCGCGGGCGACGAGTCGCGGCTGCTCGAAGACCCGCGAGTGGGCATCCAGATCGGCGACGGTCGCGTCGTGTACGCGAGGAGCAACGTGCAGTGCCGCGTGTTGCAAGCTTCGCTGGTCGACACGTGGGCCGCTACCGCGGCGGGCGCCTTCGCGCACGCGGAGGCGACGCTGTACACCCGCGAGGCGTGGGGCGTGTTCTTGCGCCGCGTCGAACCCGACGGGATCCTGACGTTCTCGCGGTGGTTCGATCCGCGCTCGATCGACGAGACCGCGAGGCTCGTGGCGCTCGCGTCGGCGGCGCTGCTCGACCGTGGCGTGCGCGAACCGCGCAGGCACATCGCGCTCGTCGCGAGCGGGCGGGTCGCCACCATCCTCGTTTCGCCACAGCCGTTCTCGGCGGTCGACGTCGATCGGCTGAGCAGCCTGTGCGCGCGTATGCGGTTCGTGCCGCTGGTGTTGCCGGGCGTCCGCGTGCGCCCGCCGCTGCTCGACGCGATCCTCTCGGCGCGCACGATCGACGAGCTCGGCGAGGTCGGCGTCTCTCACGGCCTGGACACGTCCGCGCCGACCGACGATCGGCCGTTCTTCTTTCAGCTCGCGTCCGCGAGGCTCTGGCTCACGCCGTGGAAGCTGTTTCGCGTCGACGCCGCGTCGGGCGGAGTGATCGCGGGAAACATCACCGCGGCCCGCGAGCTCGTCACCACCTTCGCGGCGGTGCTCATCGTGGGCGCGATGCTGCTCGGACGCCCGCTGCTTCGAGCGTTTCGCGGGACCAGCTTGCCAGGCGCGGCGAGCGCCGGGTACTTCGCCGCGCTCGGATTTGGCTTCATGGTCGCCGAGGTCGCGCTCGTCCAACGCATGCACGTGGTGCTCGGGCACCCGACGTGGGCGCTCGTGACGGTGCTCGCCGGGCTGCTCGTCGCGATGGGCGTCGGAAGCGCGGTGTCGCCGAAGGTGCTCCGAACTCGACGATCGATCTCGATTTTGTGTGTCGTGATCGCCGCGCTGCTCGTCGCCGTCGCGTACGGGGTGATCCCCGTAGTCGCAAGGCAAGCGCTCGTCGCGCCGCTCGCGGCGCGGGCGACCATGGCAGCGCTCGTGAGCGTGACGCTCGGCGTTCCGCTGGGAATGTGCTTTCCGGCCGGTCTCGCGCACATCGAGCGGGGCAAGGGAGCGCCCGCCGCGCTCGCGATCAACGGCGTGACCGGCGTGCTCGGCAGCGTGGTCGCGCTCGTGGTCAGCGTCGCCCTCGGGATCCCAGCGTCGTTTCTGCTCGCCGCTGCGATCTACCTCGTCGCCGCCGCGATGGGCCCCTACCGCTGGAAGCCCGTCGCGAGCACGCCCCAGCTCCGCGCCGCCCCCCCCGTTCGCGCGTCGCGCTAGCGGCACACGCCGAGCGCGCACGTCAGCCCGCGCGCGCACGCAGTGCCGCAGGCGCCGCAGTTGGCGCCGCTCGTCAGCAGGTTGGTCTCGCAGCCGTTGGCCGCGTTGCGATCGCAGTCGCCGAAGCCGCGGTTGCAGCTGGCCACAGCGCAGGTCCCCATCGCGCACGAGGGCGTTCCGTTCGGGACGACGCACGGACGCGCGCAGGCGCCGCAGTGCAAGAGGCTCGCGCGCGTGTCGGTCTCGCAGCCGTTCAACGCGTTGCCGTCGCAGTTGCCGAAACCCGTCGTGCACATCGCGATCGTGCAGTTGCCAGCCATCGAGCAGCCGGCCGTCGCGTTGGCGAGCACGCACCGGCGACCGCACGTCCCGCAGTTGGTCGCGGTCGTGAGCGGCGTCTCGCAGCCGTTGGTCGACATCGCGTCGCAGTTACCGAAGCCCGCGTTGCACACGCCGAGCGCGCACGTGCCCATCAGGCACGCCGCCATCGCGTTCGGCCGCGCGCAGACCGCGCCGCACGCGCCGCAGCTGGCGAGCGAGTTGAGGTTGGCCTCGCACCCGTTCGCGTTGTTCATGTCGCAGTTGTCGAAGCCGCCTGCGCAGGACAACCCGCAGGTCCCTCCGGCGCACTGCGCCATCGCGTTGGCGCCTCCCGGACACGTGCGTCCGCAGGACCCACAGTTGTTCGTGCTCGTGTTGGTGTTGGCCTCGCAGCCATCCGCAGAGAAGCCGTTGCAGTTCGCGAAGCCCGGGTTGCACGTGGTGATCTGGCACATGCCCGAGTTGCAAGCAGCTCCGGCGTTGGCGAAAGAGCACCCGCGACCGCAGGCGCCGCAGTTGTCCACGTCCGTCTGCAGGTTGACGCACGTCGCGCCGCAGCGCTGCGTTCCGACCGGACAACTCGCCACGCACGATCCGCGCGTCGCGTCACAGAGCGGTGAGGTGCCGCCACAGACGTTGCCGCAGCGACCGCAGTTCATCGGTGTCTCGAGGCTGCTCTCGCAGCCGTTGGCCGCGTTGCGGTCGCAGTCGCCGAAGCCCGTGCGGCACGTGTACGCGCACGCCGCCATCGTGCACGCCGCGGTCGCGTTGGGACGAGCGACGCACGAGGTGCCGCACGAGCCGCAGTTGAGCAGCGTGTCGAGGCGCGTCTCGCAGCCGTTGAGCGGGTTGCGATCACAGTCCGCCGTGCCCGGCGCGCAGCCGCCGTCGGCCACGCCGGTGTCTCGAATACCTGTGTCCGTCGACGCGCCGGTGTCTCGAATACCTGTGTCCATCGGCGCGCCGGTGTCTCGAATACCTGTGTCCATCGACACGCCGCTGTCCATCGACACGCCGGTGTCCATGTCGATCCCCGAGTCCGTCGAGACGCCCGTATCCGGATCGACGCCCGTATCCGGGTCGACACCAGAGTCCGCGCCGACGCCGGTATCCGGGTCGACCCCCGTGTCGCCGCCGACGCCAGTGTCTGCCACGACAGTGTCTGCCACGACAGTGTCTGCTGACGTCACGTCGGCCGCACCGTCCGTACGAACACCGGTGTCTCCAGGGCGAGCGTCAGGATTCGAAGGACTGCCGCAGGCGGCGAGCGCGAGCAACGCGCCGAGCGCCGCAGCGCCCGAAATGGGTCGAAGGTTCATCGGTAGATCAAAGCTCCTCACGGGGGATCGTACACGATGAAGCGGACAATCAGGGCCTCGTTGGGCCGTCAGCGAACCGGCGCAGGCGTCGGCGGAAGCCCCGGAAAGCTCTGCCTCAACGTCGGCCACGCGGTGTTCAACAAGGTCGTCGCCGCCACGGCGATGTCCTCGAAGCGATCTTCTGGTCGCTTGGCCATCATCCGGTACACCGCCTGCGCGACGCCTGGCGGAATCGACGGGTCGAGCTCGGTGAGCATCGGCGGCGGCTGGCGGATTTGCATCTGCAACATCTCCAGCGGAGTGTTGGCCTTGAACGGACGCTTTCCCGAGAGCATCTCGAAGACGATCACGCCGAAGGCGTACTGATCGGCCTGCGCGTTGACCGGGCGCCCCGTCGCCTGCTCGGGCGGCATGTACTCGGGTGTTCCGAACACCGCTCCCTTGGCGGTCAGCGGCGTGCCCTGGCCAAACAAGAGCCGCGCCATGCCGAAGTCGAGAACCTTGATGAAGGGCGAGCCGTCGGGCTGCCTTCGAACCATGATGTTCTCGGGCTTGAGGTCTCTGTGCACGACCCCCTGCGCGTGCGCGTGCGCGAGCGCCCCGCCGAGCTGGCGCGCGACCTCGAGCGCGACGATGGGATGCAACGGTCGCGTGTGTCCGTACACAGCTCGGAGCGACTCGCCGTCGACGAGCTCCATCACCAGCGCGACGTCACCGTTCGGCAGACGCCCGAACTCCCACGCCCGCACGATGTGCTCGTGCACGAGCGCGGTCATCACGCGCGCCTCGCGGTCGAAGCGCGCGAGCACCTCGTGGTCCGACGTGTACTCGCTGCGCAAGAGCTTCACGGCGACGCGGCTTCGGTCCGCGAGCGACTCGGCGAGGTAGACCGCGCCGATCCCGCCCTCGCCGAGGAGCTTTTGGAGCCGGTAGCGATCCGCGATGACTGTGCCGACGCGGGACTGAAGGTCACTCGATTTAGTGTGCGTCATTTCAATCAGGACCGCCTCTGCGTGCGGCGTTCCTTCGTATCGCACGGATCAGAACGGAATCCACCCGCGCGGACCCCGATTCTTGTGCTTTTCTCGCCCGCGACGCTCGCGATCGCGGTCACGGTCGTCCTCGCGGCCGCGGTCACGGTCACGGTCGCGGTCACGGTCACGGTCACGGTCGAGATCCTGGGCCGACCGCTGCTCGGAGCCGCTCGACGGGGCGTTCTCGATCGATGAAAGCGGGCCGTCGGCCGCGCGGCCCTTGGCCCAGATCGCGGCGGCGCCCGTCGCGAGCAACCCGAGGAGCGCCGCGAGCAGGACCAGCGAACGGCGGCCGTCCGATCGAGCCGGACTCGCGGCGGTAAAGTGCTGGCTCGCGATGGGAGCCGCTGCGAACGCCGGCGCAGCGGGCGCGGTGAAGCGTTGGCTCGCGAGCGGAGCCTGCGCATTGGCCGGGGCAGGAATCGTCGCCGCGACCGCCAACGGTAGAGCCGCCGACGATGGCCGCGAAAACGCGCCCGCGAGCGCGTCGTACGCCTGCTGCACAGTTCCGAAGCGCCCGGCAGGAGTCTTGGCGAGGACCCGATCGAACACCGCGTCGATCGCGACCGGCAGCCGAGGCTCCCTCTGGCTGGCGCGAGGAACATCCTCGCCCACGTGCTTGAACACGAGCGCGAGCGGATCGTCCGCCTCGAACGGGGGCTTTCCCGTGAACAGCTCGAAGGAGATCACTCCGAACGCGTACTGATCGGCGCGCGCGTCGACCGCCTGTCCGACGACCTGTTCAGGGGACATGTACGCGGGCGTTCCGAGCATGGTGCCTGCTTTGGTGAGCGCGGTGCCGCCGCCGCCGAGCGACTGCGATCGCGCGCGCGCGATGCCAAAGTCGATGAGCTTCACGGTCCCGTCCCGACCCACGATGATGTTGTCGGGCTTGAGGTCTCGGTGGACGATGTCCTTGCCGTGCGCGCACGTCAGCGCGCTCGCCACCTGCGCGAGAATCGCCAACGCCTGCGCAGGGGCGACCGCGCCTTCGCGCGCGACGAGACTCGAGAGCGCCTCGCCGTCGACCAGCTCCATCACCAGGTAGCGACCACCGCCGTCCTTCAGCTCGCCCACGTCGATGCAGCGCGCGATGTTCTTGTGTTCGAGGTGCGCCGACGCGAGCGCCTCGCGCTCGAAGCGCGCGACGCTCTCGGGGTCGCTGCTCTGCAAGCGCATCACCTTGAGCGCGTAGACCTTCCTCAGGCCCGTGTGCTCGACGCGATAGACGGCACCCATGCCGCCCTGTCCGAGCTTCGAAATCACGCGATAGCGACCGTCCACCACGACGCCGACGAGAGGATCATCGTCGGTCACCGCGCTCGCTGCGTCGGTCCGCGGCTGGACCGTCGGCTCATCGAAGTTGGGCGCAGGCGATTCGACGGTCGCGTCCCCGCTCGTCGCGTCGGTCTTGCGCGCCGAGAGTTTCACGGTCGAGGCTTGCTGCGAGTCACGCTGCATCGAACCGAGTGTCGAAGACGCGACGAAAGAACTCAACACCCCCGAGGCGCTCGACCAGGCGCGCATCGTTGAGCATTTTGGGCGATCGGTTTCGATTCAATGAAAAATCGCCTGCGAGGGGGCGTTCTTCGTCGATGTGCGACGCTGTCGCCAACCGGCCACCGCGACGGACGTCCTCGAGTCGAACCATCGGTGAGCGCAGCGACGGCAGGCTCGCTCGCGCACAACCTGGCTGCCCCTCACTCTTCGTCCGCGCGCGCCTTCGAGAGCGCGAGCGCGACCATCGCGTACGCCCCGAGCATGTGCCCCGCGCCAGCGCCGAGCCAAGGCACCGGATAGTCCCCAGAGAACGCCGAGAGCGCGAGCGCACCGGCGTACGCAGCGAGCGCGCTCACCGTCGGCGAGCGCAGCCGCGCCGGCGCCCAACTTCCGAGCACGAACGGAAACCCCGCGACGCACAGCACCGCCCCGACCCACCACGCTGAGCCCAAGGACTCTGCGAGCGAGAGCACTCCCTCGACTTCGGGCACAGGATCGAGCCTCACAGGGCGCGTCGAGGTCGCGAGCGCGAACGCCCCCATGACCGCGATCGCCCCGTAGCGCAGCGGCGCGATGATCCGCGACACATAGAGCAGCATCGATGCGCCCGCGGTGAGCGCCCAGGCTTGCGCGGTATCGGGCTGAAAATAGTGCGCCGATTGAGCGACGACGAGCAGCGCGAACGCTCCGTACGCCGTGGCGTCGCGGCGAGAAAGAAGCGTCGCTGCCGCCCAGAGAATCCACGGAGTGAGCGCGGACGAGGCGTGCAGCCAGAACGGTCCGAGCTTCAGCCATCGGTGTACGTCGTCCTGCCCCGGCGCGAGGAGCGTCGCGAAGAGCGCGACCGAGCAGACCGCGCCCACCACGAGCGCCGCGCGCGAGAGCGTCTTTCGAACCACCGGGCTCGAGGCGACCACGAGAGACGCTGCGACGCCGATCACACCCGCGACGGTCCCCGGCACGAACGCGCTCGTGCGCAGCCCGAAGCGCCACGCCACGAGCGCGCCGAACCCGTGCGCGAGCAGCGGAAGCGCGAGCACGAGCGCGAGCCAACCTCGATACAGCGCGCGATCGAGCTGCTCGTTGGAGGATTCGTCGGACATGGCGAGAGAGTCTACGCGGACTTCGGGTGGCGCGCTCCGATCGCGCGATGTCGACGCTGAACAGCCGGTCCGTTTGCCGGACGGAGCTCAGCGAACAGTGACGCGCAGGACGCGTTGCGCGCCGTCGGGCCACGCGCCTCCGAGCGACTGCGTCTCGCCGCGGCGCACGAGCAGGACGTGCCGCGTCTGACGGGATGTTCGTCCGTTGCGATCCGTGCGCTCTTCGCGCAGCTCGATCTCGACCAACACCCGATCGCTCTCGCGCGCGGCGCGAACGTTGATGCTCGCGTCGATGACTGAGCCCGACGGGCTCGAGAAGCGCAGCACTCCCTGGCTGTTGGTGACCAGCGCGACGCGCTGCGACCAGTCGGGCCGCTCGCTCGACGGGGACGCGAGGGCGGTGAGCTCGATCGTAAATGACTGCTCTTGCGCGATCGGCGCGCGATCGGGTGATACGGGAGCGCCCTGCGCTGCAGCTTCGTGGCTCACCAGGAGCAGCGCAGCGAGCGTGAACGGCGTGACTCGCGAGAGGTGTCGGAGGGTGGTCGGAGGGATCGCAGAGGGAGTTCGCATCGTGGACGGACGCTAAGCAGCGCCCGTGCCGACGCGATCGAGCCGTAGAATTGCAGCAAATTCGTCGCTTTCGCCAGACGACGAAGGCCCCGCCCGCGCGGCGCATGTCGAGTTGTCAGGGCAGTCCCCGAGCGCAGAGGACAAACTGTCAACGCGCACGTCGTCGAGAACGCGACGAGTCTCGGACGTTGAAGTACGATGATCGGAGTATGAAGACTCGATCATCACTTTGGGTCGTTGCCCTCGCGCTGACCACCGTTGCGTGCGGAAGCACAACTTCGCCCGACGGCTCGACGGACACGGGAAACCCCGATTCGGCGTCGATGGCTGATCAGTCGTCGCCCGACGTCGCGCCGGACACCGTTGTTCCCGATGTCGTCGACCCCACCGACGTTCCGGTCCCGCCTGACGACGTGCCGGTCCCGCCGATGGACGTGCCGGTTCCGCCCATCGACGTACCGATGATGGACACGCCGACGCCTCCGATCGACGTGGTCTCGGATCGGCCGTCGATGCCAGACGTCGTTCCGGATGTCCCGTCGGAGGCGTGCATGCGTCCTGGAGCCATCGAGATGGTGTCCTGTGGCCGCTGCGGAACGACCGAGCGCTTCTGCAACGCGATGCGCTTCTGGGAGTACGGCGCGTGCACGAACCAAGGTGTCTGCGTCGCGGGCACCACCGCCATGCTCCCGTGCGGCATGTGTGGAACGCGAACGGCGCGCTGCAACGATCGATGCCAGTACGAAATGGCCGCGTGCACCGGCGAGATGGGCGACTGCGTCCCGGGAAGCACCCGGCGCACGTCCGCGGGCTGCGGTGCAGGAGAGTCGCGGCTCCTTCGCTGCTCTGCGATGTGCGCGCTCACCGAGATCGCCGAGCCGTGTCGGCCCAATCCGCCCGCGGACATCACGATCCTGCTCGAGACAGCGGGATCGATCAGCCCTGTATACTCCACGGCGACCGGCAACCTCGCGACGATGATGTCGCGGCTCGTCACGCCGCTGCTCGCGCAGCCCAACACCAACGTCGGGGTGTCGTACTTCGCTGATTTCGACTTCAGTGCTGGGACGGATCGGCCGTTTCAGGGCGGCGTCGAGCCGATCACAGACCCGATGGCGATCGAGGCCAGGCTGACGATGCGACCGAACTTCGGCGGCGGTGACTTTGCAGAAGCGACGCTCGAAGCGCTCGCAGTGCTCGCAGGAGAGCCGATTCACCCGCGAATCACCATGCCGCTCATGTGCTCGGCTGGCCGACAAGCGGGCGGATGCTGGCGCGCGGGCGCACAAAAGATCGTGATCGTCGTGACCGATAGCCCCGTGCACCTCGGCCCCGATCCGATGACCGGCGCGGACTCGATGCCGTATACAAGCATGATCACGCCTGCGCCTGCGCGTTGGAGCACGCTCCGTCCGATCCTGCGGACGCGCGAGGGCATCAGCATTCTGTATCTGTGGGCGGGAGCCACGATGACGGCCGACACGTCTGTGCTGCAGCTTCGACGCATGGCGACGGACATGGGACAGCCCGATAGCGACGTCGTCCTGGTCGGACGCATGTGGAACATGACGACCTTCGACCCGGTCGTCGCTCGCGTCCGCGCGCTGCGCGGGATCTAAGCGCGAAGCCGAGGCCCGCAGCGCGAGAGGGATCGGCGCGGGTCACGCATGGGCTGCGTCAACCCGCGACGCATTGACGCGCTGCGCCCGCGATCGAGCGCCGCTTGTGCTTGTGCTCGTCAAACAACGATCGGCACACTCGCGCCGTGAGAAAGCCGACCGCCTATTGGGAGTACATCAAAGTCGACGAGCTCTTGTCCCTGCAAGGCGGACTCGAGAGCGACGACAGCAAGCTCACCAACGACGAGGTGTTGTTCATCACGATCCACCAGATCGAAGAGCTGTGGATGAAGCTCGCCGTGCGCGAGCTCGCTTCGGCCAGGGACCTCTTTGTGAAGGTTCCTGTGCCCGAGCAGTCGCTGGCCGCGGCGGTGCGCAGCATTCAGCGCATGACCGAGCTCCTTCGCTTCGCCGGCGAGCACTTCGCGCTGATGGAGACGATGACCACGCGCGACTATCTCGCCTTTCGCGACAAGCTCAACCCGGCGAGCGGCTTTCAATCCGCGCAGATGCGCGAGCTCGAGATCCTCGCCGGCCTGCCCGAAGAAGACCGCATCCCGCTCGGCCACGAGAAGAGCTACATGGTGATGCTGCGCAACCACGACGGCTCGCCCTCGAGCGCGTCCAGGCGCGTCGAAGCCCGGCTCGCCGACAAGCCTACGCTGCGTGAAGCGGTCGACGATTGGCTGTTTCGCACGCCCATTCAGGGCTCGACGCCCGACCGCCAGGACGACCTCGCGCGCGTGCGCGCCTTCATCGACGGCTATGTCGACGCCCACCGCACGAGCGCGAACCAGGCGCTCGAGTACGCGCTCTCGAGCGCGCTCAACGCCGACCGAGAGCGCCTCGCGGCCCGCTATCAGCGCGAGGTCGAGGGCGCGCGAGCGTTCTTGATGGCCGAGGACGTCGCCGAGGAGCCGCTGCGAGAGCGTCGATCGCGCATTCGCACGGCGCTGGTCTTCATCGAGAGCTACCGAGAGCTGCCCCTGCTCGCGTGGCCGAGGGCGGTGATCGACGGGATCGTCGCGTTCGAGCAGGCGTTCGTGCTCTTTCGACAGAGGCACGCGCGCATGGTCGAGCGCGTGATCGGGCGCCGCACCGGCACCGGCGGCTCGGCCGGCGTCGACTACCTCGATCAAACCGCGCTGCGCTACCGGATCTTTCGCGACGTGTGGGCGGTTCGGACGCTGCTCGTTCAAGAGAGCGTCCTGCCCCCAGTCGAGAACGCGAGCTTCTACGGCTTCGCCGACTCGTCACACACATAATCAAACATCAGTCCCCCGATAGCCTCCCCACGGTCATTCACTGAACAGCCCACAGGGCGAGAGAGCGACGATGCGCATCGTGTGTCTTGGAGGAGGCCCCGCGGGCCTCTACTTCTCGATCTTGATGAAGAAGGCCGATCCCCGCGCGGAGATCACCGTGATCGAACGCAACAAGGCGGACGACACGTTCGGATGGGGCGTGGTGTTCTCCGACAAGACCATGGGGGGCTTTCGCGCGCAGGACCCGAAGGTGGTCGACGAGATCGAGCGATCGTTTCGGCACTGGGACGACATCGACGTGTACTTCAAGGGCCGCAAGTTCACCTCGAGCGGCCACGGGTTCTGCGGGATCGGTCGAAAGAAGCTGCTCGAGATCTTTCAACACCGCGCGACCGAGCTCGGGGTAGAGCTGCGCTTTCAGACGCACATCCAATCGGTGGGCGCCTTCGAGCGAGAGTACGACCTCGTGATCGGCGCTGACGGCGTCCACTCGATGACGCGCGCCGCGCACGAAGAGCACTTCAACCCGCGCATCGCCCAAGGTCGCTGCCGCTTCATCTGGCTCGGGACACGCAAGAAGCTCGACGCGTTTACCTTCGCCTTCAAAGAGACCGAGTGGGGATGGTTCAACCTCCACGCCTATCGATTCGACGACGAGATGTCGACGTTCATCGTCGAGACGCCCGAAGAGACCTGGAAGGCCGCCGGCCTCGAGGCGCTCGAGCAAGACGAGTCCGTGCGCTTCTGCGAGGGGCTCTTCGCGGAGCTGCTCGACGGCAACCCGCTCGTGTCCAACGCCAAACACCTGCGCGGCTCGGCGTCGTGGCTCAAGTTCAACCGAGTTTTGTGCGAGCGGTGGTTTCGAGACAACGTGGTCTTGCTCGGCGACGCCGCGCACACCGCGCACTTCTCGATCGGCTCGGGCACCAAGCTCGCGATGGAGGACGCGATCTCGCTGGTGAGCGTGCTCACGAGCACCGACGGCGACGTCCCGACGAGGCTGGCGAAGTATCAGGCCGAACGCGAGGTCGAGGCCCTCAAGCTCCAAAGCGCCGCGCGCAACCGCATGACGTGGTTCGAAGACATCGAGCGCTACACCAAGCTCGAGCCCGAGCAGTTTGTCTTCTCGCTGCTCACGGGCAGCCAGCGCGTCGGCTACGAGAACCAGAAGCTCAGGGACCCAGCGTACGTCGCCTCGATCGACAAGTGGTGCTCGGCCACGAGCGGCGTGCTCGGGGCCCCCGTCCCGCCGATGTTCACGCCGTTTTCACTGCGCGACATGACGGTGCCGAACCGCGTCGTCGTCTCGCCGATGTGCATGTACTCGGCGCACGAGGGGACGCCGAGCGACTTTCACCTCGTTCATTACGGAAGCCGCGCGATGGGCGGGGCGGGATTGCTCTTCACCGAAATGACCGTCGTGGCGCCAGACGCGCGGATCACCCCAGGATGCACGGGGCTGTATCGCGACGAGCACACCGCGGCGTGGCGACGGATCGTTGATTTTGTACACAAGCAATCAAAAGCCAAGATCGCCGCGCAGCTCGGCCACGCCGGGCGCAAGGGCGCGACGAAGCTCGCGTGGGACGGGATGGACCAGCCGCTCGAGTCCGGCGGCTGGGGCCTCGTCGCCCCGTCGCCCATCCCGTACATCAAGGGCGTCTCGCAGGCGCCTCGCGCCATGACCGAGGCGGACATGCAGCGCGTGCTCGAGCAGTTCGTCGCGGCGACGCGGCGCGCCGAAGAGGCGGGCTTCGACATGGTCGAGCTGCACGCGGCGCACGGATATCTGCTCTCGAGCTTCATCTCGCCGCTCACCAACCAGCGCGACGATGACTACGGCGGAACGCTCGAGAATCGGATGCGCTTTCCTCTCGCGGTGTTTCGCGCGATGCGCGCGGAGTGGCCTGCGAACAAGCCCATGTCCGTGCGCATCTCCGCGCACGACTGGGCCAAGGGCGGCGTGACCCCCGAGCTCGCCACGGACGTCGCGAGGCTCTTCAAGATCGAGGGCGCAGACATCATCCACGTCTCGTCGGGGCAGGTCGTGAGAGAAGAGCGACCGGTGTACGGCAGGATGTTTCAGGTTCCGTTCAGCGATCGGATCCGCAACGACCTCGGCGTTCCGACGATCGCCGTGGGAAACATCTTCGAGCACGACCACGTCAACACGATCATCGCCGCGGGCCGCGCGGACCTGTGCTCCATCGCGCGCCCGCACCTGGCTGACCCCTTCTGGACGCTGCACGCCGCGGCGGACCTGGGGCACGCGTCGATCGACTGGCCCGTGCAGTACTCCTCGGCGCGCGCGCAGTACGAGAAGAACCTGCAGCGCACCAAGGAGCTGCTCGCGCTCGAGGCGTGATCAGCGCACGCACTCGTAGAGCGCCGCGCACAAAGCGAGCGCGCGCGGCGAGCGAACACGCCAATCGAGCTTGTTCATCACGTACCCGAACGAGAGATGGTGCACGGGGTCGCACCACCCCAGCGCGCCGCCCAACCCGGCGTGCCCGAAGGCCTCGCGCGTCGGACCGAACACGCCCTCGTCCTCTTTGAGAAATCCCTGCGACCAGCCGAGAGGCTTCTGCAACACGCGGTCGCGCGCGGCGAAGCTCTGACGCTCGTACACCGGTGCGAGCGTCGAGGCCTTCACGTAGGTGCGCCCGTCCTGCGATCCGCCCTGTGAAAACGGCAGGTACGCCCGGGCGATCCCGCGAGCGCTCGCGGTGGCCGACGCCCACGCCAGCTCCGCGCGCCGAACGCGCACGTCCCCGTACGCCGCGATGGCCTTGGTCCCCGTGCTCGGGTTGTCGAAGGCCTGCCGCACGAGCGACCGACGCGAGGCGATGTTGCGCGCGATCGCGATCTCGGGCGCGCGAGGGTCGCGCACCAACAGCTTCGCCATCGCCACGGCGCGATCCGCGAGCTTTGGCGGATAGAGCTCGGCGACGCGATGATCTTCTTCGGGGCCCGTCCCGAGCCGCGCGTCCGAGCCCAGCGGATCGAAGATCTCTCGCCGCAAAAACGCGCCGATTCGCTCGCCCGACGCGCGCTCGAACAGCTCGCGCACGAACATCCCGTACGTCACGGCGTGATAGCCCTGCGCGGTGCCTGGCTCCCACCACGGGACCTGCGACTCCATCGCGTCGAGCAAGAGCGCGTGGCGCTCAGGGAGCAGGCAGTCGACGAACTCGAGCCGCTTGTCGAGCGCAGCCAGCCCCGCGCGGTGATTGAGCAGCGTGCGGACCGTGATCGCGGCCTTGCCCGCCTTGGCGAAGGCCGGCCAGTAGTGGGCGACCGGGGCGTCGAGCTCGAGCCTTCCTCGATCGGCGAGCAAGAGCATCGCCATCGCCGCGAGCCCCTTGGTGACCGAGAACACGAGCACGCGCGTGTCCTCTCGCCACGGGGCGGCCGTCTCGACATTTGAAAGACCACCCCACAAATCAACGACGCATCGCCCTCGCTGATAGACGCACAGCGACGCGCCGACCTCTTCGGTCTCGAGCTGCCGCGCGAACCGCGCTGCCAACGGCGCAAAGGCCCTGTCGTACGTGCCCTGCGCGGGGCTCGGCGCTGTCTCCATCAAGATGCGCGCGAGCGTACACTGACCCCGCTCAACGCAGGGTGGGATCGAGGTACGCGACGATGTCGGCGAGCTCGTCGTCCGAGAGGACCTCTCGCGAAAACGGCGGCATCGTGCCCGCGAAGCCGTTGAACGAGCCGAGCCTGGCCTTGTGCACGAACGTGTGTCGAAGCGTCTCGAGGGTGTAGCCCGACGCGCTCGGATGGCTGCGCTCGGTGTCCTCGGGCAGGATCGAGGTGGTCACGCCGAGCCGCCCCTCGCCCGTGTGCGCCGCTCCGTGACAGTACCCGCAGGCGCGGCCGTACAGCGCCCTTCCTCGCTCGCGATCGCCGCCGACGGGAGGAGCGGTCTGCGTAACCACTGTAAACGGCACGACGTCGGTGAGCGCGCCTCGAACCGAGCGAAGCTCGCTCAGGCGACGAAGGAGCCGCGCGTCGGCCTCGGGCTCGCGATCGAGCGCGTCGCCGCGCATGAAGTGCCCGAAGCACTCGTCGACCGCGCCGCGGGCGGTGCCGATCGCGCCGCCCCAGAAGGAGCTCCGCGCGAGCGCTCCATCGAGGCGCGCGCCCGGCAGGATCCTCGCGTCGCCCTCGCCCACCGCGTGGCACGTCGCGCAGCGAAAGGCGTTGAAGCGCGAGCGCGAGATCGTCGGGTCCTCGAGCGGGTCTCGCTCTACCGCCGGCGCGCAGCTCGCCACGAGCGCGCTCGAGAGCGCGACGTTCGAGAGCATCCTCGCGCGCGCGGACCTCATGGCTGAAAGAACGCGACAGCAGACGGCCGCTGCCCGACGGAGAAGCGTCGCAGCACCGACGCGGCGTTGGACGACAGCTCCAAGAGAGCGCCCGATCGTCGCTCGTCGCCGCCGCAAAGCACGAAGACCCTGCCGTCCGGAGAACGAGTGATCGCGCGCGGTTGAACGCACACGCTCTCTTCGAGGTCGATTCGCGAAATCGCTCGATCACCCTCGACGCGCACCACCGAGCCCGGCTCGAAGGTCGCGACGAGCAACCCTGACGCGTCGATCAGCGGACGCGTCGGACGGGCCTCGAGCGAGACGCGCGCGAGCTGCGCGCCGTCAGCCAACGAGAGCGCGACGAGCTCGCGCGCGTCGTGGTTGGCCACCCAAGCGCGGCCTCGCGCCACGTCGAGCGTCAGGTGCTGTGGCGCGAACCGAATGGCAGGAAATCGTCCCGCGGGCGCCCCCACGGCGAACCGCTGTTCAGCCGTGATCACCGCGCCTCTTCTCTGAACGGACGCGAGCGCGTCCTCGCCGAAGCACGCGATCCACGCGCGGTCGGAGGTCGCGTCGTCGATCGCCGCGGGCACGAGGCACGGCCGCCCCTGCGCGATGGTGGTCAGCGAATCCGCGTCGAACACCGTCACCGCGCCGCCCCGCTCTGCCTGAGGAATCCGCGCGTCGAGGGCTCGCAGGTACTCGAAGCTCGCGACCCACAGCGACGAACGATCCGCGCTCTGCGAGAGCGTCTGCGAGAAGGGTTCGGTGCGGGCGCGGGCGCGCTCGCGCAGCGTGTCGAGCGAGAGCGCGATCAGCGCTCCCTGTTGCGGGTCGAGCACGTGCGTCGAGTGCGGCCCTGGCGGGTGCGGCGGGATCGGCGGCGCGACGGAGACAAAGAGAGAGCGACGCGCGGGGTCGACGACGATCGCAGCGAGGCCGTTCGAGGCGATCGGGTCGATCCGAACGGGCCTCGCAGCGATAGCGCGCGCCGTGTCACCGGAGAGCTCGATGACCTCGAGCTCATCGGACGCGGCGTCGAGCACAAACGCGTAGAGCGTTGCGCGGGTATACGCGATCGTCGTCGGCGCGGCCGGCCACGCGAGCGGCGCGGCGCAGCTCGCGGCGTGCGCGAAAGACACCAGCGCGACCGTCGAACGCCAGGACATCACTCGTCGAACGCGTGCGGGTTGATCGCGAGCGCGCGCTGCCGGTGCGCCGCAGCGACCGGACGTTGCCCGAGCGCTTCGTAGACGCGCGAGGCGCACTCGTAGAGCTCGGCCGAGCGCCAACGAGATGCGAGCGCCCTGTCGATGGCGGCCTTGGCCTCGTCGCGGCGCCCCACGGCGAACAGCGCGCGCGCGAGGTGCACTTGCGCTTCGCCGCCCGGTCGAGCGCGGACGTTGGCCTCTGCGATCGAGACCGCGCGCTGGGGGTCGTGCGCGAGAAAGTGCTCGACCGCGTGCCCCGCGACCGCCTCGGGAAACAGCCTGAGCCGCGCGTCGTACACAGCCCGCGCGCGCGCGACCCACCGCGCAGCGGCCTCGCGTTCGCCGCGCTTTTCGAGGATGTCCGCCGCGGCGTCCATGAACTCGGGGTTGCCCGTCCGCTCGATGAGGTCGAGGTACTTCGGCAGCGTTCGAGCGCCCTCGCCCATGAGGGTCATCGCCTCGGCCTCGTGCTCTTCGAGCAGCCAGTATCCAGGGCGAAGCGCGAGCCCCGCGCGATAGTGCGAGAGCGCGTCGGGCCAGCGACCGCGGTCGAGCTCGAGCAGCCCGCGCACGAGGCACAGCCACGCGCGGACCTCTGGCGAACGCGCGCGCGCCACGAGCTGGGCCTCGGCGAGCAAGCGGTCTGCGCCTGCGAAATCGCCGGTCTTCCATTGGTATTGCGCGAGCGCGGCGAGCCGCTCGGCCGAGCGCTCTTCGCGCACGAGGCGCTCGTACGCAACGCGAGCTTCGTCGTAGCGACCGCTGTGAAAGAGCACGTTGGCGCGCAGCTCCTCCGCTGCAGCACGCACCGATGGCTGCACGAGCGCGCCGCGCAGCACCTGGTCGACGTCCGCTGTCACCCGATCGAGCCGGTGGAGCGTGTAGTTGAGCTGCGCGCGGAGCAGAAACGGACCCATGCCGTTTCCCTTGCGAAACGCGCGGTCGATCGCGTCCTCGGCGCGGCGATAGTCCTCGTAGTCCGCCGTGAGCGCGACGCGCTCGAGGTAGCGCGACGCGACCGTCTCGAGGTCGATCCAGTTGTCCGCGCGCCGGGCGGCGAGGCGCTCGAGGCTGCGAATCTCGTCGTCGATCGCCGCGACGCGCGCGGCGGACGCAGGGTCGAGCCGGACGACAGACGCCCCCGGCGCGCCATCGACCGGCGCGTCAACGAAGCCAGAGGCGTCAGCGCTCGCGGCGCTGTCTCGAGGGGCTTCGACGATCGGTCGCGACGGCGCGTGGGGTTGGCTGCGCTGACAAGCGACGAGCGCGAGGGCGCACCACACGAGCGGCGCCGATGAGCGGATACCGTTACGCATCGGAGGGGACCTGTATGCCATAGCTTCGAGGGCGACGAGGCTTGGGACCGCGGCGGTCGAGAGGTCGTCCGCCAAATGCAGCGACGCCGCTCGCGGAGCTGAGCTTCACGAGCGGCGTCGAGGGGTAGCAATCGAGCGTGTCGAGCGCCGCGAGCGATCGCAGCGGCGAGCGCTTACATGCTGTGCGGCGGGAGCAGGTACGGGAACGTGTCGGGGAACGTGCCGCCCATCAGGTCGTTGCGCGGTGGGTTGAGCGGAAGCCCCGCGAGCGTACCCGCGGTGCACATTCCGCCAGCGCAGGTGCCGGGGCCCGACGAGTTGACGCGGAGCAAGAGCACCGCGAGCGTCACGTCGATGACCGGATCCTGGAGGCGACGACCGTTGGGGAAGCCGGACATGCCAGTGAGCGTGAGCTTGATCGCGTCGTTGGGCAGGATGAGGCTCGCGACCGTGGCGCCGGGCGCGTAGGTCTGACCCACGCACTCGGGCAAGCCGCCGACCATTGTGGTCATGCTGCAAGGCGTGAGGTTGAGCATCGTGAGATCGTCATCGAGCGCCGTGTGAAGCGCCGTGAGCGAGGTGATGAAGTCTCCGGCAAAGCCCATGTCATCGTTGGGGTTGCCGTCGTTGAACGCGTTCTTGCGAGCCGCCCCGACGAGCACCGTCGAGACGGCGGGCATGCCCATGCGGTCGACGCGGGTGAACATCGTGGCCGCAGCGGTGTTGAAGTTGACCGTGCCGCAGACCTCGCCGCCGGACGGACCGGCGTGCGGGCAGTGAACCGCGGGCATCATGCGCGCGACGCCTGCGTGATAGATGCGGCACTCGAGCGTGTTGCCGCCCATCTCGCCGACCATGCCGGTGGGGATGCGCGAGCCAGCACAGAACGAGACGCAGTCGGCCATATCGACGTACTGAGCGTTCGCGCCGGTGCACGCGCCGACGACCGCTGTGCAGTATTCGTTACACTTGTCGCCGCCACCGCCGTCGGTCGGGACGCCCGAGTCCGTCACTGGAACGCCGCTGTCCGTCGCGACGCCCGTGTCCGTCGAAACACCGGTGTCCGTGGTGACACCTGTGTCGGTCGTGACGCCCGTGTCGACACCGGAGTCCGTCGGGGTCGCAGGAGAGCAGGCGAACATCGCCGCAGAAATCGCGAAGAGCGCGCTGATTCGAAGAGTCTTCATGGTGTCTTTGCTCCTCTCAGCGAGCCCGCGCGGTGGTCGCCCACACGCGGAGAGTGGTTTGGCCGTTGTTGACGGCGGTCGCGGGGACCTCGATCACGATCGCAGAGCTGTTCTTCCCGGCGAAGAAGTCGCGGTCGTTGACGAAGCGCGGCCTGCCCATCTCGAGCGTCTCGCGAAAGCCCTGGAGATCGAAGAAGAACGCGTCGTCGCGAAGTCCGGCATACGCGCGAACGTTGCCGCCGAGGTCGATGACCCTGTCGGTACGCGTAACGACTGGAGCGCTCGTGCCGGGGAGTCCTTCCCAGCGCGCGAAGCAGTTCATCGCCGTGTCGCGGCCGAAGCGCACGCTGAAGCGACGCTCCATCCCCGCTGCCGGCAGAGTGTCGCCTGCGCCGACGTGGATCGTGTAGAGCACGTCGCGGTCACAGGGCAGACCCTGGTTGGCGGCAGGAGCGTTGGGGCCCGCGAACGAGAGCACGAGCACGACGGTCTGCGACGCGCCCGTCCCGCGGTGCCACGTGTACACGTCCGCGATGTCCGCGTTGCGATCCATTCCCGCGGGCATCGCCATCGGGTTCGTGCGACCGGGTGGATCCAAGTGATCCGCAGCGTGGCTGCGGGTCGAGCGAAGCGCGAACGCTCCGCTCAAGAGGGCGGCGGTCGTCATGCCGACAGCGAGCCACTTCTTCGTTTGAGTTGAAGTCACGAATGCCTCCGCTCGGTCGCTGAGATGCTCCCGAGTGCGCCTTTGTACGCCCGTTTCGATCGAAGAGATTTCAATGAAATCAAAGTGCTACAAAAGAATTCTTCGTAACACGACTCGGGACTTCGCGCGCGATCGGAGGTCGAATGGACCCATAATTTTCGAATGGACTTCGATGATTTGTCCGAATGATTCGAGAAAGCTCGCTCCAGAGGCGCGAACGTTCGCCGACGCCGATGCGATCTCGCGCGAGGGAGGAAGGAGCTTCGGTCGTGCGGCGCGTTGACGAAGAGCGTGTCACCGAACGCGCACGAACATGTGCGGAGACGCGCCCTGCAACAGCAGCATTCCGTCGCTCTGCCGCAGGGTAAATGGAAACACCGACCGAAGGCTCGTGCACCCTGCCCCGCCCGCGCTCGGCAAGGTCGCGTTGGTGACGGTGGCTCCGAAAGCGCCCGTTCCGAACACCGCCGCGTACCATCCCGGCACGAGCGTCGCGCTCGTGTTCGCCGTGCGCACCACGGCCGCGGACGAGGACGGCGCGTCGATCGAGGCGCGGACAACGACGTCGCCGCCCGTGAGGTCTGGCGCATCCGGGACGTCCATCGGACCGCTGAGCCGCACGACCGTCGCGTGCAACGTCCCTCCCGGCGGCGAAGTCGACACCTGCAATCCGACGCTCGAGAGCTGGACGGTGGCACCCACCACCTCGAAGCGAAATCCCGGCCAGAATCCAGCGCTGAGCACCAGTCCCGACGACGGCCCCGACGGCACGAGCGGGGCGCACTCGATCGTCCGGGCTTCGCCTCCATCACCCACATCCGACTCGTCGATCGCGTCCGATGCGAGAGACACATCCCCGACATCGAGCGAAGACCGCGCGTCGGCGTCCTCCGCCCCGTCCGCAAGCGCCCCCGCATCGAGCGCAGAATCCTGCGTCGCATCCAGCGCCGCCGCCCCCTCGTCGACGCTCGCGTCTCTCACATCGATCACATCGATCGCGGCGCGCGCGTCGACGACGTCGAGCGCCTCGTCGCGCACGTCCGTCGTCGCGTCGACCGAGGCTTCATCGCGCAGCGACGGACGATCGGCGAGCGCCACGTCAGGATTCGAGAGCCGGGTGGGCGAGCACGATGCCGCGAGCGCGCAGAGCGCAGCAAGCTGCAAAATTGGCCACGAAGCCCCGCGCAGCACGACGACGCGTTCGATCACAGCGGATCACCGAACACGTTGTCGCGCACCCACGCGAAGGTGTTGGGACAGTCCCGACGAAAGTCGTTGATCGTCCCGAGCGAGCCGACCTTGCGCCGACCGATGAAGAGCGCGACGGACTCCGCGAAGCTCTCGCTCACCGGGTTGGTGCTGCGCAGCGAGTAGCTCTTCAAGAAGCCTCGGTCGTAGCAACTGGCGTCGCGCGACGGCAGATTGGCCGTGGAAAACGCCGTTCTCAGCGACGGCGTGCGCGCCGTGATGATGTGCCCGGACTCGTGGATCAAGAACATCGCGATGCGCATGAAGTCCGAGTCGGTCCTGCCGCTGACCGACCTCAGGCACTGGCTCAAATCTCGGATCTGCATGGCCTGCGAGCTCGGGACGTACGCGCTGCACGAGCCGAGCGTCGGGCTTCGTCCGCGATACAAGTGCATCGTGAAGGCGTCCGAAGGGTCGAGCCTCCGTGGGTATCGCTCGTACGCGAACGGAAGCTCGAACATCTGGTAGACCTTGATTCGATCGGCGCACCCGATGTCCTCGCTCGCGAGCCCCTCGAACGCGAGCGTGCCGGGGCGAATCACGATTCCAAAATCCGCGCGGAGTCGCTGATCGATGTTGGCGCACGTCGGCGGAGGCAAGGCAACGCGCACACCCGTGTCGCGCAGAGCATCGACGCGCACGTCCGACGCGCTGTCTCGCGCGGCGTCCGCGGGCCGCGAACCATCCATCGCTGCCGGAGCGTCGAACGGATCCGAGGCGTCTGTGCCCTCGTCGGGGCTCGCGTCGAGCCCGCCGTCCGCTTCGGGCTCCCACGGCGGATCGATCATCTCGCACGGGTTCTCTTCGTCGCAACTGGAGGCGGATGCGTCGTCGACGACGCGCGCGTCGTTGCGGCCGCCGTCGGTCTCCGCGAGGCCTGGTTCGGCGCACGCGCCGAGCAGCGCGCACGCCGCAGCGACCACCGCCGCTCGATCGCCCGACGTAGACCCACGTTTTCGCGAGGATGGCTGCACGGCTACTCTCCGCGAATTGGACGGAGAACAAGGCGTGCTGTCAACGCGCACACGTAGGTGCGGCCGCAGCGCGGGCGTCGTTGCGCGAGGCTCTGGTCCCGCGCCCAGTCGCACAGGTCGACGGTTCAGCGCACGATCGCGACGCGGCGACCGATCGAGACGGTCATCTCGTTGGCGTCGTGCGTGCGGACGTCTCCGTCGATCATGTAGCGCAGCGGCCCATCCTGCTTCGCGCGCACCGTCAATCGGGTGACCAGGGCGTCCTGCGCCCGGTCTTCGCGCATCGGCATCCCTCGAAAGACCTTCGGCAGATCCATCACGAACCCCATCGCGTTGGTCGTGATGCCGAGGAGATTGACGAACCCCGGCGCCTTGGGCGCGCGGTGAAACGGCTTGAACCCGAGGCCGATGTCCGGAATGGTCCCGGCCGCCACGGTGAACCAGTTGCGCTCGGGCCACAGGCCCGCGTCGTGCTCGACCTCGCAGCGCACGCCCTCGTTCAGCCGCTGATACATCTCGCCGCGCATGAACGTGCTGCCGATACCCTTGGCCAGCGTGAGCGCCGCAGTCTTCGGCGACGGCGCGCCCATGTCGTAGTACTCCCGCAAGAACTGCTGAACGACCCCGAGCCCCCACAGAAATCCGAGCTGTCCCTCGACCGAGAGCGTCCACTGCTCGACCGTGTCGATCGCGGGTTTCTCCAGGTATTTTCGCAGCAACCGGTCGAGCAGCCCTTCGGGTTTGCCCCGCGGCAAAGAGAGCGAGTCGGCCACGGTGTTCATCGTGCCGCCCCGCAAGAGCGCGAGCTTGGGCAGCGGCGAGTCGCCGTACACCGCCGCGAAATGCGTGATCGTCACGTGATTCGTGCCGTCTCCACCGGCGATCGCGAGCACGTCGATGCCCTGCCGACGAAAGTCCTCGGCCGCGCGGGACAGCTCGTCGAGCGAAGCCGGCGCGCTCACCACGCCGTGGTCGCCGAGCAGTCGCTTCATTCGCTCTGCCGCAAAAGGATCGCGCCGATTGCGCCCGGCGCGCGGGTTGAACACTACTCCGATGGCCATGGCGTTGGGTTCACCGTTACAACACTCGGGCACCTGATGTCACACGCCCCCTCCTCCCGAGCCCCCGCGCGCGCCTCGCTGCCGGTGCTCGACCGCGCGCCGCGCGACACAAACGACGCTCGTCCGCTCATCGATCGCCTCGCCGCGCTCGCGACACCCGCGTCGCTCTTCGAGAAGACCGAGCACGACCACCTTCGCTGCCTCGCGTGCGCGCACGGATGCGTGATTCAGGAAGGCCGCGCCGGCGCGTGCGCCGTGCGCTTCGTGCGCGACGGCGTCCTCTACGCGCCGCACGGCTACGTGGCCAGACGGCTCGCGCGCAACGTCGAGATCAACACGCTCTATCACTTTCACGCCGGCGAACGCTCGATGATCATGGGCATGTACGGCTGCGATCTGCGCTGCCCGTACTGCCACAACTGGCGATTGTCCCAAGCGCTGCGAGAGGACGACGAGCACACCGCCGACGAAGAGCCGCTCCTTTGCACGGCCGAGGCGCTCGTCGAGCACGCGATCGAGCAGGGATGCTCGGTGATGGCCGCTGCGTACAACGAGCCCATGATCGCCGCCGAGTGGGTGCGCGACGTGTTCGCCGAGGCCAAGCGGCGCGGGCTCGCGACGGCGGTGATCTCCGACGCAAACACAACGCGCGAGGCGCTCTCCTTCATTCGTCCCGTGTGCGACGCGTTTCGCGTAGACCTCAAGGCCGCCGACAACGAGCGATACCGCGCGCTCGGCGGTCGCGCCGCGCCCGTCTTCGAGGCGATCGCGACCGCGAAAGAGCTCGGGTTCTGGGTCGAGGTCGTGACGATGGTCGTTCCGGGGTTCAACGACGAGCTGAAGTCCCTGCGCACGATCGCGGACGCGATCGCGAAGGTGTCGGGCGAGATCCCGTGGCACCTCAACGCGTTCGTCCCCCGATACAAGCTCGAATCCCTGCCCAGGATGGAGATGGGTCCGCTCGCGAGCGTCGTCGGGATGGGCTACAGCAAAGGGCTTCGCTACGTCTACGCGAGCAACGCGCGCGGCGGCTACACCGAGCTGTCGCACACCCGCTGCCCGAGCTGCCACGAGCTCTTGATCGAGCGCGACGACTACCGAGTGACCGCCAATCACTTGAAAAACGGCGCATGTTTCAAGTGCGGCGAGACGATCGCTGGCGTCTGGGGCGAGCGACGAGCGAGCGAAGCGAACGCGCCGGCCTCTCCCGAGCTGCCGTAGCGATCGACCGCACGCTCAGCGGCGAGGCTCTTCGTCGCGCGCGCGTCGGACCGCGGCTTCGAGCGCGAATCGCCACCCGTCGAGCGTCGGGGCTCGCGCTGCGAGCGCGCACGGCTCGCGCGTCTCGGCGAACGCATAGGAGATCCCCGCGAGGTCGCGCAAGGCGATGCGCCCCTCGCCCCGCCCGAACCCGTCGTGAACGACGGGGCAACCGCGACGGCGACCCCAGGGCTCGCCGCGACGAACGGCCTCCATCACCGCGGATCCCACGGGAGTGGCGCGGGCGAGCACGACCCGCACCCAATCGAAGTACGTCGGGTTGCGCGACGCGCACCGGATCGCCTCGGGCCGCACCCAGCGCACGAGCGCCCGCAGGAGCGCGTGCTGCGAGCGGTCTCTTCGCAGCGCCTCGAGCGGCGCGATCGCGTGCGCCCGAAGAGCCTCGATCGAAAGCGTGCGCTCGGGTCCGCGCGCGAGCGAGTCGCAAGGCCCCGCGGCGTACGCGAGCGGCCCCGCGCGCTGAATCCACTGCACGAACCGCGCTTCGACGACAGCCGGCGCCTCGCCCGGCCTCGGGCGCAGCACCCGCCCGACGCACGCCGCGGTCTCCGCCGTAAGCGGCCCCTCGCGAGCGAAGCGATCGACCAGCGCCGCGTGGGGCGCGCTCGAATAGATGGGCGCGACGCGCTCGAGCTGATCGAGCACAGCGCAGCTCCACGCAGGATTGCTCTCGAACAACGCTCCTGCCCTTCGAACGAGGAGCTCGGCGTCTCGCGCCACCCGCGCCTCGTACCGCGCTTGCTGCTCGCCGGTTCGCCGTTGACTCGCGCGATACGCAGGGAGCTTCTGCGCAGCGGCGGCGGCGATCGCCGAGAGAGAGTCGTTGGCGAGCTGAGCCCGCGCGAGCTCTGCGTCGCCGGGCGCCGAGCCAGCGATGCGCACACGAAATCGAGCTACGAGGTCAGCCCGGGCCGCGCGGTCTGCAGCGACGAACGCGCGGTGCACAGCCAACGCGTCGGCCCGCGGGCGAGGCTCTTCGGTGCTCGGGTCGATCTCCTCGAAGATCGGGTCGAACGCGAGCGCGGCGGCGACGAAGTGATACGCGAGCTCGTAGAGGCGCGCAGGTCTGCGTCGCTCGGGGTGCTCGAACGAGACCACCCGCACCGGCACGAATCGATCGCCGCTCGCGACGAGCTCGAGCATCGGCTCGATGGCCTCCGAGCGGCGGAGCACCGCGCGCAGCGCAGGGGCGACCCACTCGAGCGACGGCCGCGGCGAAGACGGCGGCTGCGCGGCGCGCTCGGTCAGCGTTCGCGAGGCAAATCGCGACCCGACGAGCCAACGCGTGACGACGGGCGCAAGCGAGCGCCCCCCGTCGCCGCCCGCGTCGGACGTGGTTTCGGACTCGCCACCGTCGAGCGCGTCTCGCTCGCTCGCTGCGGACCGAGCCTCGAGCTGCCGCACCAACGCTGACGCCGTCGGAGCGAACCAGAGCGCGTCGCTCGAGCGCGAGGAGCCCTCAGTCCGCTCGAAGACGCCCACGGCTGCGAGCGAGGCCCGCGCGAAGAAGAGCGCGCGCTCGTCGGTCGAGCCCCGCGCGTCGCCGACGTAGTTCGCCAGCGCGACGCGCCAGGTCTCTTCGGCCCACGCTTCGACAGCGGCGAAGGGGCGCACGAGGCGAGCCGGCGCGTTGTCGAGCGCGTCGGCTCCGATGTTGGTGCGCAAAACGAGCGCGCGCGTGAGGGGGTTTCTGCGAGGGAGCGTCGCGTCGAGCGAGATCGCGCGCGCGAGGTTCGCGAACGTTTCGCCAGAGAACGGCCGCTCGACGTCCCGCGCGTCGTCACACTCCCGGATCGAGCCACGCCAATCGACGAGCGAGACCCCTCCCGGAACCGCGACGACGAACCCGACGTCGTCCCCGCACCGCGCGTAGCGACGGCCGATTGGATCGGGAAATCCCGCAGCGAACGCCCTCCTCGCGTCCAGTGACACCTGGGCGAGCCCGCGGTCCGAAGGCTCGACCCACGGCGCGTGCTCGCCGTTGTCCATCGGGCTCGTCGCGACGCCGAACTCGAGCGGCTTGTCACCGACGACGGTCTCGCTCGATCGACGACAGCTCGCCGCGAGCGCGAGCGACAGCGCAACCACGCACAGTCTCATCGAAGGGGTCGGCGACTGTACAGCAACGGGACTCGGTGTCCTCTCTCCAAGCCCCGCCGAAGGCGGAGACGCTGTCGTGCCGCTCAGTTCGCGCCCGACGGGGCCGGGCCCAGCTCGGCGTGCCAACGCGCCGCGCTGGACTCGATTTCTTCGTCGCTCGTGCGGCTCCGCCGCGCGTAGCACTCGGCCGCGCGAAGACGGTCTCCCGCGAGCTGCTCTGCGCGGCACGCCGTCAGCGCGACCCACGGCTCGTCGCGCCGCGGAGCGAGCGCCGTCGCGACCTCCCGAACGCGCGCCGCGACCGACGCGTCATCGGGCGCGATCGCGAGCGCGTCGAGATAGAGCCGCATCGATCGCAGCGTCTCGCCCGCGAAGCTCGCTCCGTGCGCGGCGATCACCGTCGCGAGCGCAGCGTGCATTCGTCGCAAGCGTTCGCGGTCTGGGCCCGTGAGCTCGCCCTCGACGAGGGTCTCGGGCGCCGCGCGGTGGTCCGCGAGAAACTCGAGGTTCTCTGTCGTCGCGCGGGGCGAGTACCCCGTGAGCGGCGCGTCGAACTCGAGCACCGGGCGGTCTTCCGTGTTGAGCGGCACGCCTTCGAGCGCGCGACGCAGCGACCGAGCGTCGGACATCAGCGTCGAGAGGATCTTCACGGGGTCTTCGAGAGACACTTCGCGCAGGTCCTCACGCACTTGGGTCGACGCGAGCCGCGAGCGAAAGAGCTCCCATCGCAGCGAGCGCCGCCCCTCGAAGCCCACCAGCACCACATAGTGCGACGGAAATCCGTTGGGCCAGAACACCACGAAGTCCCTGAACACTTCGCCGAAGGTCCTGAGCGCGACTTTGAACATCAACCGCGAGAGCCCGCCGACCGGGAGCCACACGGCCACGACGCCCCCCGGCTCGAGCCGCGAGCGGACGAAGCGAAAGTACTCGACGTCGTAGAGGTTGGCGTTCGAGCGATAGCGCAGGTCCGTGCAGTCCGTTGCAATGATGTCGTATCTCGAATTCGTGTGCGCGAGGTACGAGCGCGCGTCGTCGAGCACTACGCCGTACCGCGGATCCCCCCGGGTGAGCACCCCGTGATTGGACGCCGTGAGGTGCGGGGCGCCGTGCAGGACCTCTGGCGCGATTTCGACAGCGCGCACGCGGTCGAGCTCGCGGTGCAACAGCAGCGAGTGCGACGTCCCTCCGCTGCCGAAGCCCACGGTGAGCGCCGAGCGCGGTCGATCGACGAGCACCATGGGGTAGTGAGCGAGGGACTTCTGATCCGTGAGCATCGTGGGGGACGTCCCCGCCACCGGAACGCCATCGACGTCGATGCGAAGATAGCCGTCCTCGGCGCGCGCAACGGTGACCGTCGCCGTCGGCCCCTCTTCGTAGAAGACCGTGGGCGCGTCGTCGGCGACGAGCAGTGGTCTGCCTGGCAATTTCCAGGCGATCAACGCGATCGAAGCGACAGCGACGAGCGACCCCAGCCGCGCCTTGGCGCCAGCAGCCCTCGCGGTTCTCCGCAGCGCGACGACGCCCACGAGCGCGACGAGCGCGCCCACGACGACGAGCGAGCGCACGATTCCGAAGGCGCGCACGAGTCCAAACGCGGCGCCGATCGAGCCGACGATGGCGCCCGCAGTGCTCGCCGCGTACAGCCGGGCGGCGGCGGCCGCGCTCGTTGGACTCTCGCCCTCACCTCGAGACACCGCGTGAATCGCCGCAGGAAAAGCAGCGCCAAACAGCACCGCAGGCAACGCCACCACCGCCGCCACCTCGGCGAGCACGTTGGCGAGCGCACGGCGCACGACGAGCTCGTACGACGCGTCGAGCGGTCGCCCGAACGGGGCGCCCCCCTTGGTGATCGTAACGAGAGACGAGGCCGCCACGGTGACCCCGAGCAAGAGCAGGATCACTGCGTATGTCGTCCCCGGAGCGCGCGAGCGGCGCAACACCGGCCCGACGGCGACGCTCCCCAGCGTCACGCCGCCCAACACCACGGCCAACATCGCCGGAAACGTGTACGTCGTGTTGTTGAGCCACGAGAGGCGAAACGCGAGCGATCGCGACCACAAGACCTCGCTCGCGATGCACGCAGCGCCCGTGACGAACACCGTCGCGGTGATGGCGTTCGCTGACAACGGCTGCTCGGCGAACGCGGCCGGCGCCTCTTCGAGCGCCTCCTCGTGCTCGTCCTTCGAGGGTTCCGCGCTGGGAGTCTGTGCGCGCTGGGACGACCATCGGGCGAGCGCGAGCGCGCCTGCGGCGACGAGGGTATTGATCGCGACGGCGACGAGCTCGGTGCGCCGCACGCCAAACGCGCCGATCGCATAGAACCCGGCGAAGAGCGTACCGGCGACCGCGCCGAGCGTGTTGGCGGCGTAGAGCGAGCTCATCCGGGCGCTGTCTGCGTTGGCGCCGCGCGCGAGCAGCGCAAACGTCGTCCCCATGAGAGACGCGGGCGCTCCGATAACGACGAGCGCGAGGGCGAAGCGGGCGGCGGTGAGCGTTCCTGCGGCGACGCCGCGATCGTAGAACCAGCCGTCAATGACGCGCAGCTTGTCGATCAGCGGCGCGACGCACAGGCCCGCAAAGGCGATCGCGAGCTCGACGATCGCGTAGTCCCGAAGCGGCGTCGCGGTCGTCTTCGCGCGGCGCTCGACCGCGAAGGCCCCGAGCGCGAGTCCCGCCATGTACGCGGCCAACACCGCGCTCACCGCGCGAATGCTGGCCCCGAACACAAACGTCATCCTCCGCGTCCAGAGCACTTCGTACACGAGCGCGGCCGCGCCCGACGCAATCGCCAGCCCGTGCACCGCAGGCGACACGAGAGCGTCGATTCGCGTTGGCGGCGCGCTGGTGCTCGAGCTGCTCGTCATTCGTTGCGCCGATGGTACTCGTCGATCGACGCGTCGAGCGTCCTTTGCGACGCCATCGCCGCGCGGCGATCGCCCGACGCGGGCGGGCGGACAGAACTAGCCGTTCTGCTCGCGGCGAGACTCGCGGATCAATGCAAAGACCGTGAGCGCGACGGCGAAGCGCGGGTCGATCGCGTTGTGATTGGCGGTCAGATCCAGGACGAACTCCTTCTCGAGCCAGCGCCACACCTGCTCGACGCGGCCGATCTTCGCGCCGCGCACTTCGATGTTCCACTCGCCGAGCAAGAACGGAAAGAGCCGTCGCAACAGCGCGTGCCCGGTCTCGACGAACACGCCGACGGGCTGCTCGCGCTCATCGAGCAGGTCGTACGTATCCCGAAAGAGGGACTCCAAGCCGCGACCGCGGATCGTCCCCACGCGTTGTCCAGACGCGCAATCGGTCACGTCGTACGACATGTTGATCCCGATGATCGACCGCGCCTTCACGAGCAACAACGGCTCGGTCTCGCCCTCGTCTGCGTAAATCGTGAACTCGTCCTTGAGCTTGAAGATAGGCCGCTTGACGTACGCGACGAGCGCGCCGTTCGGCGCGTAGACGAACATCTTTCGCCCGAGCAGCGAGAACCAAGGCCGCTTGAGCACGAGGATCGGATGCGCCAGGCGCGCTCCAGCCGCGCCCCACTCGGGTCGCAGCACCATGGATTGCTCTCGAAAGCCTGCGAGCGGGTTCGTCTGGGCCTTGGCCTCACCGAGCTTTGTCTCCATCAACGGTCGTGCGGAGTTAGCACATCCGCGGACGTACCGCGTGAGGCTGGCGTATGGCGAACACACGCTCACGTTCTCGAGCGATCCCGCGCTTCCTCCGCGGGCGCTTCGAAGCACTCTGGCAGGAGAGACGACGGTGCGCCTCGCGCTCCCCGACTGCGACGACCCAGAGACCGGCGAATCACGCCCGTTCTCGCTGCGATGGCACCGAGATCCCTCGCACGGGTACCTGCTCGAGTGCGTCTACGCGCGTTGACCCCCCGACGTCGCTCTCGAGAGGGTGTCGACGCTTCAGCGATACGGCGGCGCGAGCCTGCGAAACCCGTGCGCCAGGATCACCGGGTACATCAACAGATTGCGAACGAGGGCCCACGGCCAATTGAAACGCACGGTCGCGCGCGGCGTCCGCGTCGCCTCGACCTCCGCGAGCTCTCTCGCCAATGCGCGAAGGTGCGCCAACCCGAAGGGCCCCGACTGCAGCCGATCGACCCACCGAGACGGAAAAGCCCCGACGCCCCGCTGCGCGCCGAGCCACGCGCCGACGATCGCGCCGATCGAATCGGTGTCGCCTCCAGCCGCGTAGAGCTCGGGCAGTATCTCTTCAACCGAGCGCCCTTCTTCCCGCGCGAACGCGAAGCTCGCCAGCGCGATCGTGTGCAGGACGAACCCGGTGTTTCCCAGGGTCTTCGCGGCGTCCGCCATCGACGCGCCGCGCTCCACGAGAGCCAGCGCCCTCTCGATCGAAGAGCGCAATTCACCATTCCCCACGCGAGCGAGCGCCGCCACGATCCTCTCGCGACCTGCCCCCTCGACGGCGACCACGTCCGCGACGAACACCGCCGCCTCCACCGCTCTCGAATCTGTGTGCGTCACTTCGGCGATGGCCCGCGCGGCCTCCACGCGCGCCGACCCGTCGCGATAAAACGCGCCCACGATCGCCGATCGCATCGCCGCGCCGTTGCCCGCGCTCGACACACCGCTGCGAGCGAGCCCCACGGTGAGCCTCAAACACGCGCGAAGCGTCGCCATTCCCAAGCCCCACGGCAGGCGCCAAAACCACCCGAGGATCGCCCGACGAAACGCGCGAGCTGCGCCCGGGACGACTCCGCCGGCGCGCGCGATCGACTGCGCGACGAGCGCGCTCTGCTCGGTGTCGTCCGAGACCCACCCGACGCTTCCCAAGATCCTGAAGCGATCGACGCGACCGAATCGCTTCGCGATGACCCCCGGCGACAAGCCCTCGGCCGCGAGCCCGAGCGCGTCGCCCACCGCGGTTCCGATGAGAACCCCCTCGAAGAGGGCCTCGCGGCTGTGAGTCCTATCGGTCTTCACCCGTCGAACAACGAGGGCGCGCGTACGGGATATTCCCGGGCAAAGATCAACGCCGCGCGGCGATCGACCAGTAGTCCGTGAGCCACGCGGGGGCGTGATCGATCACAGGCGGCGCGATCTCGTCCGCGCGACGCTCGGCCTCGATCACCGCGTGCTCGGGAACCCCCAACCACCGCGCGACCTCGGCGATCTTTCGACGCTCGGCCTCGCGGTAGACGCCGCTCGCGCGAGCCAACGCGAAGCAGTCGCGCAAGATCGCGCGGCGCGTTCGCTCGCTGGTCTGCAAGCGACCGAGAAATCCCAGGTCTCTTCCGCGCGCGATCGCCTCGTCGAGGTCGACGCCGAGCAGCGTCGCGTTGCGCTCGAGCACCACCCGCTCGCGCGGATCGATCACGCCATCAGCGAGCGCCACGGCCGCGAGCACCGCCACGTGCGACCCGGAGTCGAACGCCGCATGGCTCGCGCGCGGCGTGGGAATGCTCATCCTCCCCGGCATCGCCGCAGCGCCCGCGCTCGCCGCCCCTCGCCCCGAAGCCGCGAGCACCGCGAGCAGCGGATCGCCCTGAAATCCCAGGCTCAAATGACCGTCGCGGGTGTACAGCTCGACGCCCGCGACCTCCGGCGCCGGCAGCGCGAGATCCCGAAGGTCGATCGCGACCAGGCCCGCGCCCTGCATCCGCGCCATCCAACGGTCGGCTCGCTCGTGGCGCTCGGCCCGCGAGTGGTCCGGCGCGCCGAGGATGTCCTCCATCTCTCGGCCGAAGAAGCACACCTTGATCGCGGCCCGGTCGTTCTCGGCGATGGCCACTTGATCGATCTGCGCGAACATCGATCGAAAGTGCGCGTGGCAGTTGCGCAGTCGATCACACAAATTCATCTCGAAGTGATCGACGTCCGGCTCCGTCGCGACCACCAGCTCCGGAGAGAGGCCGCGTATACGGCGAAGAACCCCGTCGATTCCGTCGCGATCACCCTCGTCGATCCCGTCGGACACGTGGTGCAGCGTGAAGCTCTCGTTGACGACGAGCGTGTCGCCCAGGCCCTCGAGCGAAGCCCAATCGCTGTCGTCCATCTCTTCGGCGAGCTTGGGGATCGCCCGAAGATCCAACGCGAACGGCAGCTCGCTCGCCAGCGCGTTCACGCGGGTCAACGCCGCGCGAAGGCTCACGGGGTCCGGCTCGGTGAGCACCAGGACCAGTCGCTCGGGAACCTTCGGCCCCTCGGCGAGCATCTTCAACAGCGAGAGCATCTGTCGGCCCGTCCCTGTTCCGAAGTCGACGAGCGCCGGCGCGCGATGCTCTCGCAGCGCGCGAACGACCATCTTGTTCGCGAGAAACGTCCCGAGCGCCATCGTCGGCACACGCTCGGCCAAAAGGTTGAAGAGCCGAATCTGCGGGACGTCGTAGGGGCGAAGATAGAGGTTGATCTCGTCGTACGTCGGACCGTCGAGTCGCTTGCTCAAGCCCGCGGCGAGCAAGAAATACAAGAGGTCCTCGGGTCGATCGTCGAGCGCGAGACGCTGGTTGACCAACGACGAGAGCGCCGCGCGCGCCGCGTCCAATCGTCGTTCGGTGAGGTGGGTCGCTGCTTCATCGAGCAGCGAGAATCGCGGATCTCGCTCGATCACCGACGACCGACGAGCTCCTTTCGAAGCCGCGTAAAGCTGTCGCTCACCGCGAAGGACGTGACGTCCTCCATGAGCTCGGACGCGCCTTGCACCACCGCGACGCCCGGGTGCACCGAGAGCGCGTCGCGAACGGCGAAGAGGTCGGCGCTGAGCAACATTCCTGCGCGAACCGCGGCGCAATCGCTGGCCCGCGCGTAGCCACGTGGGTCGACCGCGAAGCTCGCAGCGACGAGCGCGACCAGCTCATCGTGCCCCTTTTGTCCACGCCCGAAGCGCGCGTGGATCGCGGCGAGCGCCGGGTCCGAAGGCGCTGCGCCGCCAGCGGCGATCGATCGCACGCCGTCGACGAAGCGAACGAGCTCGTCGTCCGTCGGGCACAACACCCGCACATAGTGCTCGGGGCGATAGAGCGCGATGTGCCGCGCGGCGACGAACGCTCGAATCGACGCGCCGGGCGGCGGCTGCGTGAGCGCCCACGGGCCGACCAGCGTGCTCCACGGATCGCTGGCGACACACTGCAAAGGCACGGTGAGCGACGCGCGGTAGTAGAGCGTCGGCATCGTCGTGATGTCGAACGCCGTGCCCGCGAGCAGCATCGCCTGATGCAGCGGGTTGATCGCGCGGAGCACAGCGGGCGAGCTCGACATCGGGTCGACGCGCTCTCGCTCGACGAGGCCGCTCTCTCGGGCGCCCTTGGCGAGCGCCTGGTAGATGACGGGCGTGAGTCGATGAAAGAGCTTCGCCATCGAGGCGAACACCGACGGAGTGGGCAAGAGCGGGTCGTTCCACGCGCCCTCGGAGACGTGGCCACGAGGGACGACCAGCGTGGGCGCGGGCACGTTTTGCAGATACTCGTTTGCCGCCTGAGCGCTCGCCGCGCCTTCGCGCAGCACGATCGCTTGTGCGGCGATCCGCGCGGTCTCGACGTCGTTGCGCGCGACGGCGGCCTCGAAGAGCGTCCTTCGCGTGGTCGTGCCCATCACGCGGTCGACCTGGCTCTCGCGCGCAAACGTGTAGCTCGTCTCGCTGAGCGAGAGCTCCGGTCCGATCGACGTGTTCGACGGTTGGACTGCGGCGGGCGCCACAGCGACTGCCGCAACCGGCGCGATCGGCGCGGGCGGCATCGACGCGACGCGCGAGCCGGTCTCCGAGGACATCGCGGAAGACTGTTGCGGCTTGGAGAGGGGCAGCGGCGAGGTGAACTCGGGAGGCGCTCTGGGCGGAGTCGGGTCGTGCGCTGGCGGAGGTGGCACCGAGGCCACCGCCGACAGAGCGCGAAATCCGCCGGTGCGATCGGGGCTCGGGGTCACTCCCGCGTCGAGAAACACTTGATCGAGCGCCTCGAGCGCCTCGCCGCCGTTGACGAAGCGCTCGTCGCCCTTGCGCGCGACGGCGCGGGCGAACCACGCGTCGAAGCCCGCCGGCAGCGCGCGCGCGACGCCGAGCGCGCTGGCCCGCTGCGATGGCGGGATGATCGGGTCTGCGACGAGCTCGTAGATGAACGACGAGATGCTCGAGCCGTCGGTGTTGGCGGTGCGCCAGTACACCTTGGCGGTCAGCGCGTAGAACGCGATGAGGCCGAGCGCCCACACGTCCGTCGCGGGAGCGATGCGAGAGCCGTGCTCGAGCTGCTCGGGGGCCATCCAGAACGGCGAGCCGATGACCTGCGAGTTCGCCGCCGCGGTGCGCGCCTCTTGGATCCACTTGGAGATCCCGAAGTCGAGCAGCTTCGTCGTAAACGGAACGTCCGTACGCCGCGCCTGCGCGAGGTACACGTTCTCGGGCTTGAGGTCTCTGTGCACGAGCCCGAGGCGATGGGCTTGCTCGAGCGGGTGGCGGACCTGACGAAAGACCTCGCGCGCGATTTCCATCGGCAGGGGCCCAGACGAATCGACGCGCTCGGCCAGCGTCTGGCCGCGCAAGAGCTCCATCGCGATGAACGGGACGCCCGAGTCGTCGACGCCTGCGTCGACCACCTCGACGACGTGATCGCTCTCGATCTGGCTCGCGACCCACGCCTCTTGCAGAAATCTCTCGCGGTGCTTGGGGTCTCGCACCAGCGTGGGCTGCATGACCTTGAGGGCGCGCTGTTTGTGCGTCGAGACCTGCTCGACGAGGTACACGACGCCCATGCCTCCTTCGGCGAGGCGGCTGAGGACGCGGTATTGCCGTCCGAAAATCGCGCCGTTCGAGAGGTCAGGAGGGCTCTGCATCACTGCTCAGAAGCGTACGCCCCTCGCATAGAAACCGACAAGTGACGAGCGACATCGCGCCCATACGCGCCCGTACGAGACCGTACGAGACGTTACAGCGCGCGGACTTCTTCGAACGCCGTGCGCGACGCGATCGCGTCTTCGTCGAGGTTGAGCAGGATCGGCAAGGTCTCTTGCTGCCAATCATCGTCTCGCACGCGGCGGACAGTGACGTTGCCCTTCACGTGCCGGTACACCGACTCGACGATGTCCATAATCACGTAGAAGCCGTTGGAGTTGCAGAACCGCAATTGGGCAAAGTCGATCACGCACTCAGCGACCTGCTGATCGGGCAGGACCTTCTCGAGCTCTTGAAGGTATGGTTCGAGGTATCGATAGGGGTTGTCGATGCGAATCACTCCCTCGAACGTGACGAGCAGCCGCTCGCCGTCGAGCTTGGCGACCGAGTGAAACACGCTCGCCCCGGCGTCCATGATCTCTCCGTAGGTCAGGATCTTCATCGCAATTTCAGCCTTCGAGCGGGTAGCGAGCGGTCACGGTGAGCCGGCCGTCGGAGTCATCACAAGAGAGAGTGAAGCGGTTCTCGGCGACGAGGCGGATCAGCCCCAAGCCGCCCTTCAAGCGCTGCGGTCGTCGCTCGCGGATCGTCTGCGCCAGGAGCTTCTTGGCCTCCGCGGGGGTCCCGAGCGATTCGATCCGCGCTCGAACCTTCGCGACGGCCTCGTCCGAGGCGGCGTTGGCCACAGAAATCACCAGCTCTTTTCCGTCGATCGCGAGCTTGACCTGACCCTGACTGGTCGGGTCGAGCACGTTCTCGACGATGTTTTGCACGAGCTCGGTCACGACGACGTTGGCCTTCTTCGCGATGTTCGTCGGATAGAAGAGCGCCACGAGCGCTAGCGAAAACTCAGCCACCACGGTGGGGAGATCGCCCACCACCGCGGAGAGCGGCGCGACATCGACGACGAACGACACGCGCGCGCGCGCAGCGGGTTCGACGCTCGGCGCAGCGTCGCGTTCGTTGTCTGTTGGCGTTTCGGTCATTGGGGTTGCTGCTCCCTGCGACGGTTCGAGCTACGGCTCAGCGGCGACGCACGACGATGAGCGTGATGTCATCGGTGTCCTGCGCGCGAAACGCGGTGTAGTCCTCGACGCAGCGGGCGACGATGTCCTCGCAGGGCTCGTTGCGGTGCCGCGCGATCACGTCGTTGAGCCGACGCACCGAGTAGTCGATGCCCTGCTTGTTCTGCGCCTCGACCATGCCGTCGGTGTAGAGCGCGAGCAGGTCGCCGCTCGCGAACGGCAGAGAAAACTCTCGGTACGGCTTCAAGCGCAGCCCGAGAAAGTGGTTCTTCTTCTCGAACTGAAACGTCTGCTCGCCGTGCATGAGGTAGCCGTACCCGCCGCCCGAGACGTAGCGGATCCCGTCGGGATCGAACGTCACGAGGTTGACCGTCGCGTACTTTCGAACCTCGCGAAGAAAGTCGAACGACGTGCGGTTGACCCACTCGACGATGCCCTGCGGGCTGTCGAAATGCTCCATCACTTGCATGAACTGCGCTTTGAGAAACGCAGTGATGAGCGCGCTCGACACGCCGTGGCCCGAGATGTCGAACACGCCGATCGCGAACCGGCTGTTGGGCAGTCGAAAGAAGTCGTAGTAGTCGCCGCCGACCTCGGTCAGCTGCTTGTGATAGACGCCGACCTCGATCTCGTCCGCCATCTCACCGAGCACTCGCGGCAGAAGCGCGCGCTGCACGTTGTGGGCGACCGAGAGGTCCTCCTGAATGATCCCGTACGCTCGGGCGAGCTCTCGCTCCTGCTCGTCGAGGCGCTCGTAGGCGACCTTGAGGTTCTCGTTGGTCGACTGCCAGAACGCCTTGTCGCGGTCCGAGGATTTCTGCTGACCCTTGAAGCGCCAGAACATGCGGTGGAGCTCTTCTTTCGAGAGCTGCTCCACCTGCGTGGGGTCGTTTTGCGCGAGCACTTCGTCGAGCGTGAGGGGCACGTCGGCACCGGCCTTGAATTAAGGGAGTGAGGGTCTCTAGCGAGAGACGTCGGTTCAGTGAAACTCACAGTGGAGCAGGTCCGGATCGTCTCCCTGCAACACGTCGACGTAGTCGAGGTCGCCTGGCGCGCTCAACCCACCGATCAACACGCCGCGCTCCATCCATCGGTTGAACGGCGTCGTCGAGTGAATCACTGCGCGGCCGCGGCGGCGATCGTAGAAATCCATATCGAACGTCCCGATGACCTCGGGAGCGCCCTGCACGACCGACGTGAAGCCCTGCGAGCCCGTCTGAAAGTGCAGAAACGAAGCCCCGTTCTTCACGAGCGCTCGGCCCGGCCCGTAGTGATACCAGCCCAGCATCATCTCGACGCCGACGCGCACGAGGATGGGCTCGACCCGCGCGTAGGAGCGAAGCACCAGGCGCTCGAGCTCGCGCCACTGCTCGAGCGGATACCAGTTGTTGATCTCGAGCTTGTCGATGAACGTGTGCGCGGCGCGGCCTGCAACGATGTTGAGGTTCTTGCAGGCCTGCGCGTAGCCCACCATCAGCGATCCGTGCACCAGCATCGTGCTCTGTTCTTGCGCCGTCACTGCTCGGCTCCTGTGCGCGCCCCGGGGGACTCGAAGGCGAACACGGCGATAAGGGGTTGTTGTTTGTACCCGAGACGAACGAGGCCGGGCGAGGAATCGACGCTGCAATACGCCGGAAGAACGAGCCCGTGCTCGACCTGGCGCGCGTACGGCGCCCATTCGGATTTCGCGAATCGAAACAGCCACGACTCGTAGTGCTCGTGTCGCTCGCAACGATAGGCGTCGCTCACGCCGAAGATGTCGCGGATCTCGCGGCCGAAGAACTTCTCTTTGACGACGAACTTGTGCTCGCTCGGGATATCCGACTGATCGAGCAGGTCGAACACCGCGCCGAAGTGCTTGAAGCACGCGTCCACCCGTCGGGCGAGCGCCTCGGTGTCGTGGTCTGCGTTGGGCTCGACCAGCGTAAACAGCTGCGGCCGAAAGAACTGAGCGATCCGCCGCAAAAGGTTGGTCCGGAGCTCCGTGTCGTTGGGCTTGTGGACCGTGTGGTGCAGCGTGTAGGCGCTGTTGACGACGACGTTGTGGCCCGCGTCCCGCGCGAGCTGAGCGAGCTGCGAGGGCGCGAGGGACTCGAGCATCGCGTGCACGCGTTGAAACGTCACCGTGATCGGCCCCTTGGAGAGCCCCTCGATGCGCGCCTGGGCGCTGTCGAGGTTGGTCAGGTCCGGGTCGAGCGCCAGGATCTTGAGCGATCGAAGGTGCCCTGGGTCTTTCTGCAGCTCGCCGATGAGCGACGCGACCTGCACTCCGCGGCCGATCCCGATCTCGAAGAGCGTCGCTTCACGGGACTGCGTGAGGGCGTCGAGGAGAAACTGGTTGGCGACCCGATGCGCCGCGGGGACCTGCGGATAGCCCTCGCACATGCGGTAGAAGAGCTCGATCTGCGGGATGTCGAAGCGCTGCAAATAAATGTTCTTCGCCTCGACGAGCTTGCGATCGAGCCTCGTGAGCAGGCTCTCTGCGATGATGTGCGACAGCAGATCCTCGCTCGGGAGGTCGGGCCCTACGTGCCGCTGAATCAGCGCCTCGAGCATCGGCTTGGCGACCCGATCGCGCCTCCGCTGCATCTCGTCGCAGGCTTGCAAAAACGCGTCGTAAGGGGCGGTTGTCGACATTGGCTGGCTTGAGATGCGCGCCACCCGTTCGAGGTCGCGCGGCGCTAGACGCTATCAGAACGGAGCGAAAATGCTCAACTCGTCCTCGCATTCTGCGCAAAATTCCGCCCGCATCCGTTATGTCTTCCCGTTACTCGCCCGGCCAGGCGAAGGGTCTCGCGGCAGCCGCGCGAGGTGCTCGAACGCGAGCGGAGCCCAGAGCGACTCGCGCATTTCGCGACGAAAGAAACCAAAGTGTCCGATTCGCGCCCCGCGGTCTCGGAGCGAGCAGACCCTTACGTGTCGCACCTCGGCGCTCGAGTACATCCCGTGCAGCGAGCGGGTGTTCGCCTCGGACATCAGCTCGTCGTCGTCGAAAGACAGCGCCGTGATCGGCGCGCGAACGGACGCGAACATCGCGCGCATGCGCTCGCCCTCTGCCCCGACCGCGTAGTTCGGGTTCATGCACCACTTTCGCCACTGAAAAACCACGCCCTTGGGGAGATCCCCCACCATTCGCAGCTTCTTTCCTGGAAAATATCCGTAGATCGGCGTCGCGATCGGCACCGCGCCGAACCAGAAGAGCCACGACTTGCGACGCAGCGGCGCGGAGTTCTCGAGCCAGTACCCGCTGCCTGCCGCCACCGTCAGCACGCGGGCCACGCGCTCGTGGCCTGGAGTCATTCCCACGATCTGCGCGCCGAGGCTGTGCCCGATCCACGTGATGGGCAGCCCCTCGGACCGCTGCGCCAGCGCTTGCAGCGCCGCCGCCGCGTCTTCGCGCGCCCACGTCTCGATGTCCGCCCGCTCGTCACGGAGCGGACCTTTGCGCGACCGCCCCATCCCTCGAAAATCAAAGGTCAAGACGATGAACCCCTCTTGCGCAAGCCACTCGGCAAACGGCCGGTAGTAGCCCTGCGCCACGCCCATCGCCCCCGCGATGAGCACCGCCCCGCGCCGCGCGATGTCCCTCGGAGGAAGATACTCCGTCGCCTCGACCTCGAAGCCGTCTGCCGCGCGCACGACGCACGGCGTGCTCGTAACCTCGTCGCCCTTTGCACTTTGCTCGTTCATGGTGCGCACGATGTGGCGTCGGGACACGCGCTTCGAGAACCGCCCGCACGCGCAACGCCGTATTGCGCAGAACGCAACGCTCGCTCAGCGATGGCGCGGGTCCACGACGCGCTCGAGCGTCTGCAAGAACACCGCGCGCAGCCCCGCCTTGCCCGCGTCCCTGGGATGAACCGCGTACATCGTCGGCAATTTGCTGGGCGTATCGGCGCTCCACGCCTCGAGCACGCGCACGAGCCGCCCGGCCTTCAGCGCCTGCGCGACGCTCCAGTCTGGCAGTCGCACGAAGCCCACTCCCCGCTCGGCGAGCGCGCACAAGAGCGCGATGTTGTTGCTGCGAAACACCTTCGCGACGGACACGCGGACGGCCTCGCCGCTCTGATGAACAAACTTCCACACCGGCGCGCCAGGGCCGCTGCCGTAGTGCAGCGACGGCAGGTGCGCCAGCGCCGTCGGGTGCACCGGCGTCCCCACGCGGCCGAGCAGCGACGGCGCCGCGCAAACCACGCGACGAAAGCTGAGCAGCTTGCGCGCCTCGAGCGCGGAATCTGGCAGCGGTCCCATGCGCAACGCGAGGTCGAACCCCTCGGACACAAGGTCACGAACGTCGTCGCTGCCATGGATGTCCAGCGCGACCTCGGGGTGCTCTGCGCACATCGCCTCGATCACCGCGGGCAACACCTGCTCGGCGACGAACACGGGGACCGTCACCCTGAGCGTTCCCTTCTTCGCGGCTTTGACGGCGCCGAGCTGCGCGCGGAGGGCGTCCTCGTCGCTCAGCCAGCGGGACAAGTGCTCGCCGTACTGCCTGCCCGCCTCGGTCGTCACCACGCCCCGCGTGCTGCGCACAAAGAGCGCAACCCCCAGCGATTTCTCTACCCGCTGCACTGCGCGCGTCACGGTCGACACCGCGACCCCCACCGCCCGCGCGGCGGCCGAGATCGATCGTGCCTCGATCGCTCTTCGAACGAGCCTGAGCTCCGTCAGCGGGTCGGCCTCGTGTTGCGCATCACGCAACACTGTCTTTCGCGCTACGCTCTTCACCATCGCCTCGTACTGGTGGCACCGAATCGACCTCCGCCGCAACTGCCCGTTCGCTTCCCCGCCGCGATTCGATCGTCGCGCCGCAATTTCCCTGTCGTCGATCGAGGCGCCGACAACCTTCGACGCTCGGTCGGTGGCACCATCGCCGCCCATGATCAGGGTCTCGTACGGTCGCGGCTTCATCGGGCTGACATCCGCTGCGCTCGCGCTGCTCGCGTGCCAGGACAACGCCGAGCGCGTCTCCTATGCGCCGCAGCCCACGGCCGCTGGAAACGCAGCATCCGCGCAGCGCGAAGCGCCCAGCACGCGCACCCAAACAGCCAGCGTCGCGACGCCAACGCCCGCTCAGCGCGACCCCGCGATGACGACCGGCCACAGCGGCTCGGGGGCCGACCACGACGGCGATGGAATCCCATCGTCCGACGATCGATGCCCGACCGACCCCGAGGACCGCGACGGCTTTCAAGACGACGACGGCTGCCCCGATCCCGACAACGACCACGACGGCGTGCGAGACGTCGACGATCTGTGCCCCAACGACGCAGAAGACCGCGACGGCGTGCAAGACGACGACGGCTGCCCCGAACGCCCGTGAGAGCCCCCCGCGAACGTCGCGCTCACAGCCAGCCGCGAGCCGCGTAGAACTCCGCCGAGTCGCGGATCGACTGGCGCGCGGGCCGCGAGCGATACCCGAGCTCGCGCTCGGCCTTGGCCGACGAGACCCACACACGAAAACAAGACTGCATCGCCATCTCTCGCGAAAACAGCGGCGCCCGCCCGCACAGCTCGGCGATCGTCTGCGACGCGCGCGCGAGCGTCAGCACCAAGGGCGCCGGAAGCGCGACGCTCGGGCCGCGCCCTCCGACGGACTCGGCGATCGCGCTCATGAGATCGCTCACGGACAAGAGCTCGCCCGACAGCGCGTAGCGCTCGCCCGAGCGGCCGAGGACCGCCGCGCGCAGGTGCCCTTCGGCCACGTCGCGCACGTCGCACACGCTCCGCGTCCCTCGCGTGGCGACGCGCCCGTACCACTGCGAGGGCGCGCGAAAGAGCGGCAGGAGGTTCTTCTTCCAATCACCGGGCCCGAAGATCGCAGTGGGGTGCGTGATCACGGCGCCGAGCCCGCGGCTGCACGCGGCGATGACCTCGACTTCACCCAGGAATTTCGTTGGTGGATACACCCACCCGAGGCCATCGAAGTTGTACTCGCACGTCTCGTCGATCGTCCGTACGGGCCCGTCGAACGCGTCGCGCGGCTTGCCCAGGGTCGAGCCGCTCGAGGTGTACACGAACCGTCGCACGCCCGCGCGCTCGGCGCCCTCGACGAGCACCCGCGTCGCGGTCACATTGGCTCGATACGCCTCGTCGTACGCCGCCGGAAACATCCGCAAGTCCGCAGCCACGTGAAACACATACGCGACGTCACGGAGCGCGCGCTCGACGACCCGCTCGTCGGTCATCGCGCCGACGATCACCTCGACGTCCCTGCCCTCCAGCGGTGGGCCGAGCACGTCGCCCCGCGCCAGAACGCGCACGCGCGCCCCGCGATCGAGCAGCGCCTCGACGATCGCGCTGCCGAGAAATCCAGTGGCGCCCGTCACGAGCGCTCGCTCACCTCGCAGGACGTCCGCCCAGCCGCTCGGGATCTCGCCGCCGTTCTCCATGTGCCTACGGAAGCTACCGCGAAGATGGCCCGGCGACCGAGGATACGCTCCATTGGATTTCGATCCGAGCGCCGGTCGACTCAGCCCGTCCTGGGCAGGGCGATCGAGAACTTCGTCCCCTCGTCCTTCTTGCTCGTCACGTCGATGCGGCCGTCGTGCTGCGCGACGATGCTCTGCACGAGGGGCAGGCCCAGCCCGCCCCCGGACTTGCGCTCCTTCGTCGAGTAGAAGGGCTCGAACGCCCTCGCCAGCGTCGCCTCGTCCATCCCCTCGCCGTCGTCGCTCACCTCGATGACCGCGTCGTCGCCTTCGGCTCGGACCGCGAGCGTGATCGTCTTTGCTCCAGCGTCCTTCGCGTTGAGCACGAGGTTGATGAGCAGCTGCTCGACCTGCGTTCGGTCCGCGTGCACACAGAGCGATGCGCTCGGCAGCGACACGACGAGCGCGCAACGATCGTGCACAAACGAGTCGAGCACCGGCGCGATCGCGCGGACGAGCTCTGCCAGATCGAGATCCTTGGGCTCGAATCCGCCCTTGCGCGCGTAGGTCATGATCTGGCGCACGAGCTTGGCGCCCAGCGCGCCCTTCGCGATCACGGCGTCGAGCAGCGACGCGATCGCCGGGTCCGAGCGCGCGCGCAGCCGAGCAGCCTCGGCGCCCATGATCATCGCCGCGAGGATGTTGTTGAAATCATGGGCGAGCCCAGCGCCCATCCGTCCGAGCGCGTCGAGCTTTCGAATCTCCGCCTCCCTCGCGCGCTGCTCGGCCAGCGCCGCCTCGGACGAGAGCCGCGAGGCCTGCTCGAACAGCACCGCGACGATGTCCGCGACCGACGCCGCGAAGTCGCACTCGCGTTGGGTCCAAGCGCGCATGGGGCCGACGTGCTCGTGGCACACGACGCCGATGATCTCTCCTTCGCGGTAGAGCGCGGCGTCGAGCAACGACGTGACGCCCGTCGGTCGAAGGTAGCTATCTGCCAGCTCGCACGTGTCGGCGAAGACGCACGCGTCGTCCGCGACGATCACTCGCCGCGCTCGTACCGCCGCCAGATACGCAGGAAACTTCGTCGCGTCGAGCACCGCGCCGCCCGCGCTCACCCCGACGCCTCGCTGATACAACGCCACGCACCGGAGGCTCGACCAGTCGTGGGCGAACATCCACACGCCGACGCGATCGACGGCGAGCGTCTCGGCGCTCGCTTGCAGCGCGCCGCCGATCCCTCGGAGCAGCTCTTCGCTCGCGTTGAGGCTGATGCGCGCCAGCACCAGCCTTGTCTTTTCGAAGAGCGACACGTCCGACGAACGCTCGCCCCCAGGCGCCGTTGGCGGCGCGCTCCCTGCGCTCCCTGCGCTCATAGCGAAGCATGTTATCACCGTTCGTATGGCGAGGACGACCTTGTCGAACGCGGTCACCGTTCGGCAAAATCGACCCGATCGCTCGCTCGTCACGGATCACACACCCCGGCACGGCGCCGCAGCAAGAGCGCGGCGAACGCCGACGATCATCGCCGCCAGCGGATCGGCGCTCTCGGCCCTGCTCGCGCTCGCGCTCTTCGCCCGCAGCCGCGCCAACGAGCAGTCGACCTTCGCCAGGAGCGCCGCGGCCACGGCAGACGCGCGAGAGCAGAGCTTGCGCACTCCGCTCGAGGCGCTGCACGCCGTAGACTCCTTCACTCGCGCCGTCGCTCGAAACGATCGCCACCAGTTCGCGGAGCTTGCGCGTCCGCTGCTCGCGCGACATCCCAGCCTCGCCGCGCTCGCATGGGCCGAGTTCGTGCGCGGCGAAGACCGCCCTGCCTACGAGGCCATAGGCGCCGAAAACTCTGTGGCTAAAGTAGAGAGTTTGCGCTGTGAATCGAACGACAGAACGAGGTTTTACATCGAGCCGCGGAGCGCGGCCCCCACCCGCGCTTCCGCGCGCCAGCGAGTGAAACGGCAGTGGGCGCAGTGCGAAAGCCCCCACCCGCGCTGCCGCGCGCCCCAAGTGAGGAGAACGCGCTGGGCGCAGTGCTAAAGCCCCCACCCGCGCTGCC